>ERZ773196.1928-NODE-1928-length-11153-cov-31.358443_pt1 | contig 11153 bp, 7 predicted proteins | sample MGYA00581009_ERZ773196 | MGnify/ENA primary metagenome ERZ773196 (study PRJEB29015, sample SAMEA2738162) | human oral metagenome | biome: human oral; feature: human-associated habitat; material: saliva | place: China | collected 2243 ...
TAGGTGAAACCATCGAGATGCGCCAATGTAGTAGTCCTTCGAAGCAAGCAAAACAGATATACGATAAGTTGAACTTAAAACACTCACCATTCAAAAGGAATAAAATTTGTAGGACACAGAGCACATAAGAAAAACGAGGAAAGTATGGTGACAGCAACAATTAGGCGAAAGTGGGTGTTAAACTTGGGTTAGCTCTATTAGGCTAATTAGCCCAATTGATAATAAAACAACAATCCCGCTCCAAATCATTAGAGCGGGATTGTTTATGATTTATAGATTGTTGAAATGATGATATCAGAAAGGCTTGTTCTTTATTATCAATTCAACTTGTCTTATTCTTTTAGAGACCCATCTTCTTGCGGATGTCCTTAGGAATAGCGTTCTTGTTTACCATGTAGTCCATGGTGTTAGCTGCAATAAAGTTCTTGGTCATGTACCAGATACCCTTGTAGTCACCAGTCTCACCCCATGAATTCTTTACCATATAATACTCCTTACCATTCTGGTCTTTAGCAATACCAAAGATAAGCATACCATGATCATCAGTAAGCTCCCAGTTGTCAAAGCGCTCCTGACGCTGCTGCTGTGTAGGAACAACCTCTGGTACGTTTACACCGAGTGAATCGATGATATCCTTCTTCTTTGATGCAGAAAGACCGAGCCAGTGAGCCATATCACTACCCTTCATGCTTTCAACCTTCTTACCGTCAACCATGTAAGCCAAACCCTTACGAGTGAAACCTGGCTCGCTAACGTCGCCACCCCATGCTACTGTGTAGCCATTCATGACAGCGTTATCAATGATACGCATCATCTCATCCATTGGGAGGTTATAAGACAATGGGAAACGCCAGTTGTCCTGTACTTCAACAGCAAACTGTGAGTAGAATGGGTGATGTGTGTAAGAAGTAATAGTTACATAGTCACTCCAGTTCAAACCAAGGCTTGCTGCGAAGCTCTTTGGAGTGTACTGCTTGCCTTCGTAAGTGAATGTCTCTGGACACTTGCCAAGATAAGCATCGAGGATACCCTGCAAGCCCTGCTTCCATTGACCAGAAATCTTGTTTGCCTTGTTGCGTGCAATACCATTTACATATGGCTCTAACAAAGAGAAGAACTCATTGAAGTTGTTCAATGAATCGCCATAGAGTGAGCCTGGGAATGGCATAGCACTTTCTGGACAAATACCATAAGTCTCAAGGGTGTGCAATACATCGTATGCAGAACCACCTTGAGCAAACTGGCAATCACCATGGAAGCGAACAACCTGAATAGCGCGCTCCATGTATGTCTTGTTAGCAACGAAACTCTCACAGAGGTCGTATGTCTTACCAGTCTTCTTCAAAATCTCAGCCTCGAAGTAGCTAAGAGTTGAATAGTCCCAGCATGTGCCTGAACGGTTCTGGTCCTTAATACTTGTAATTGGAATCTGCTTTACTACAGTAAAAACAGGCTTGTTAGAGGTTGCACCCTCTTTCTTGTCTGCGGCATTAGCACCTATCGCAAGCAAAGCGAGCAATGCTACAACAAAAGTTTTTCTCATAAGTTTTTTCTTATAAATGGGGTTGCCGTTGTGAGTGATACTCTTGCGGCAACCTTGATGTAAATATTAATTATTAAATGTTTTATTACTTTCGGTTTGCTGCAATGAAGTCTTCGACATCTTGTGGATGATAAGGAATAATATCCTTGCCTATGAATCGGCAACCATCCTTGGTGATGAGAAGATCGTCTTCAAGACGGATACCTCCGAAGTCCTTGTACTCATCTAACTTATCGAAGTTGAGGAAGTCGGCACAATGTTTCTTTGCACGCCACTCGTCAATCAATGCTGGGATAAAATAGATACCCGGTTCATCAGTAACGACAAAGCCCTCTTCCAAGCGACGACCCATACGTAAGCAGTTAGTACCAAACTGCTCAAGGTTAGGACGTGTCTCTTCGTCGAAGCCAACATTAATCTGATCGAAAGACTCCATATCGTGAACATCCATACCCATCATATGGCCAAGTCCATGAGGCAGGAACATAGCATGTGCACCTGCAGCTACAGCTGCATCAGTGTTGCCCTTAGCCAATCCAAGTTCTTTCATACGATCAAAGATGATACGGCAAATGGCAAAGTGAACGTCCATATACTTAATACCTGGCTTAGAAAGCTTTAATGCAGCATCGTGGCACTCTTCTACGACCTTGTAAATCTCCAATTGTTTCTGAGTAAATTTACCACTTACAGGGAATGTACGGGTGTTATCAGAACAGTAGTGGTTGACAGTCTCAGCACCACAGTCACAGAGAGCAAGGCGACCAGCCTCCAATACTGCCATCGAAGGATTGCCATGCATAATCTCACCATGCTGAGAGAAGATGGTTGGGAATGATACCATGGAACCATATGAGTTAGCGATACCGCTAACCTGACCACCAACGAACTGCTCAGTTACACCTGGCTTACCCAATATCATAGCAGTTGTGTGCATCTTGTAGCCAATAACAGCAGCACGCTCCAACTCCTCAATTTCTTCCTGTGTCTTTACAGAACGCATCTTAACAACCGCACGGATAAGTTCCATACTTGCTGACTCTTTCTGTTGATTAGGATGAATACCAAAGAGGTCGAATATTTGAATCTTAATATCAGCACGATAAGGAGGTAGGAAATGAACCTTACGATGCTCTCGCAACGCATTGTTGCAAATGGTCTTGAGACCCTTCATGTTGACAGTGTTGGCTACCCCAACGGCATCAGCCATATCTTTTACAGAGTCAACGCTACCGTACCATACAATGTCGTCGATATCAATGTCATCGCCAACAAGTGTTTCTGTGTCATTGTCAATATCAATAACACCAACTAATCCGTCACGTTTCTGACCAAAATAATAGAGGAATGATGAATCCTGACGGAAAGGATAATATCCATTCGCAGGGAAGTTTGCAGGCGACTCATTGTTGCCAAAGAGAATAATAATACCCTCTCCAACAAGCTTCTTAAGCTCTGCACGGCGCTTTACATAGGTTTCTTTGTTAAACATATTTCAATTATTAGTTGGTTTGAATGCAAAGATAGTTATTTTTGTTTGAAAGTTATTAACTTTGCAGTTGTTTTTTAACGAGATTTTATGCAAATAGATAGGAATACGGGTTTAGTGTTAGAAGGAGGAGGGATGCGTGGTGTATTTACCTCTGGTGTTTTGGATGCTTTTATGAAATATAAACTCTATTTTCATTACATCGTTGCAGTATCTGCAGGAGCGTGTAATGGTTTGTCGTATGCCAGTCGTCAACCACGTCGTGCTCGTATTTCTAATATTGATATGCTTGCCAAGTATGATTACATAGGCTTGCGCCATCTCGTTACGCAGGGATGTATTTTTGACCCAGATTTACTTTATCATCGTTTCCCTTATGAGCTTATTCCTTTTGATTATGAAGAGTATTTCCGTAATTGTAGGAATGGGGATATCTTTGAGATGGTGGTAACAAACTGTCAGACTGGTTTTGCAGAATATCTCTCAGAATCGTCAGGTGATACGCATCGTCTTAATGCGTTGGCACGTGCATCTTCAAGTCTTCCTTATGTTAGTAAGATTGTTGAGGTGGATGGTAAGGAATTATTGGATGGTGGTATTGTCGACTCTATTCCTATACTGCGTTCTATAGAGACTGGACACGAGACAAATGTGGTCATCAGTACGCGTAACAAAGGTTGGAGAGATTCTGGGCGTGACCATAAACAACCCAAGTTTATCTATCGTAACTATCCACGTTTACGTGTTGCATTGAGTCGTAGAATAGAAGCATATAATCGGCAACTCGACTTGGTGGATGAGTTGGAGGAACAAGGTAAGATACTTGTTATTCGTCCAGAAGAACCTATTGTTGTAGGACGAATGGAGAAAGATGTTGATAAGCTTGAGCATCTCTATGAGGAAGGCTTCCGATTAGGTGAACAATTTGTGAAGGAGCATCTTCCTCATCTTCTCTAAAAATGATGTAAATATCTATTGTACAAAGGAATATGTAGAAGAATAGGGGCTGTCTATAGTTTTGGTAGATAGCTCTCATTACTTATTGTAATTTAGCTGATTCCTTTCTTTGTAACCATAAGCGCATCTTCCATTATATCCTTTTTAATACTCGAAAAGTCACCGACAACACCTTGAAAAGTCATTACATAATTTCAAATAAAACATTCATAAATAACGCCAAAAACACAAACAAGTGATAGCTTTGTAACAAACAGAATATCAATTAGTTATAAAATGGTAACGTAAAAGGTGCTTAATTGGACTTCAAAAGGGCGTTAGTAAGAGTCTTAAAGGGCACCTTTTGCAAGTCAATTAGGTATCTTTTAGAAGCTAAATGAGCATGTATTGGTTTTGAGTTACGTGAAAATAGTTTACAAATAGATAATGATATGAGCATAAGTTATTTGTAGATTAAGGATAGCGATAATATCTATTTGTCTTTTATTGTGCAGTTATCCTCCTTTGTGAGCCCAACTAATAAGAATTATACATATTGTGGTCTAATGACCGATTTGGGTTTAACAGAAGAACCTGAAAAATAGGGATTCTAAGTGATAAAACTACTATAAAGTTTCTTTTTACAACCTACCTTAATATATTTTCTTACTTCTTATTTTCCCTTTCTAAATACTTTTTCTTATCTTTGCACAACATATTAAAATAAGAAAACGAATGAAGAAGATAAATTTTCTCCTTGTTGTATTAGCTGCAGTGTTGGCGTTTAGTTCATGTAATAAGACTGAGACTTATGCTGACCAGTTGGAGCGAGAGACTGAAGCGATAAACTCTTTTATAGTCAAGAAAGGTATAAAAGTAATTAGTGAAGAGCAGTTTGCTAAACAAGGAAATACTACAGATACAACGAAGAATCAGTATGTTCTTTTCCCAAATACTGGTGTTTACATGCAGATTGTTGAGAAAGGAACTGGCGAAGTAATTAAAAAAGGCGAGACAGCCACTGTCCTCTGCCGTTTTAGCGAGCGCAACCTTATTACAGATACGCTGCAGTTATCTAATCAGTTCCTCGTCTTTGGTCCTAAGGTTGACAAGATGTCTGTGACAAATACAAGTGGAACATACACTGCTTCATTTGACCCTACTTCCAGTGTGATGGCTGACGTCTATCAGAGTACTTCTGTTCCTGCTGGTTGGTTGGTTCCAATGCCTTATATTGCTCTTGGTAGACTGGTTAATGCTTCATCTAAGTTGTCACACGTGAGACTTATCGTTCCTTCACAGCAGGGACAGCTTAATGCTTCAAAGGCAGTCTATCCTTGCTATTATGACCTTACTTTCCAGAGAGGTCTTTAATGGATGGTGAAGAAGGAAGAAGTAAAAAAGTAGAGCGAGAAACATCAATAACGCAAGAGAACAATAAGGGGAATTACCCTTCAAACATATTTTAAGTATGACGCTTATTAAATCTATTTCCGGCATCCGTGGAACTATCGGAGGTCGTGTGGGGGATACACTGAACCCGCTGGATATTGTTAAATTCGTTTCAGCATACGCTACTTTCATTGCACGTAAGCACCCTGGAAAGAAGCTAAAAATTGTTGTTGGACGTGATGCACGTATCTCTGGTCCAATGGTTAAGAATGTTGTCTGCGGTACGCTGATGGGTATTGGTGCAGATGTTGTGAACATCGGTTTGGCTACAACACCTACAACAGAGTTGGCTGTACGTATGAGTGGTGCAGATGGTGGTATCATTATCACTGCTTCTCACAACCCACGCCATTGGAATGCTTTAAAACTTCTGAATGAGGAGGGTGAATTCCTTACTGCAGCTGATGGTGCTGAGGTACTGGATATTGCAGAGCGTGAGGACTTCGTCTATGCAGATGTAGATGGTTTGGGTAGTTATACTGATGACGATTCATTTGATGAGCGCCATATAGAAGAGGTGATGAACCTTGAATTGCTCGACCTTGAGGCTGTTAAGAATCGTAAGTTCCGTGTTGTAGTTGATTCTATCAATTCTGTTGGTGGTGTTATCCTGCCTAAGCTTCTCGATCGTTTAGGGGTTGAGTATAAGTTCCTTAACGGTGATGCTACAGGCGACTTTGCTCACAATCCAGAGCCAATCGCAGCAAACCTCACAGGCATTATGGATGAGGTTGCCAAGGGTGGTTATGATTTGGGTATCGTTGTTGACCCTGATGTAGACCGTTTGGCATTCATTCAGGAGGATGGTAAGATGTATGGTGAGGAGTATACACTCGTCACAGTGGCAGACTATATCCTTGAGCATGTGAAGGGTAACACTGTTAGTAACCTCTCTTCAACTCGTGCTTTGCGTGACGTAACAGAGAAGCATGGCGGTAAGTATTATGCTTCTGCTGTAGGTGAGGTGAATGTTACCACAAAGATGAAGGAAGTCGGTGCTGTTATTGGTGGTGAAGGTAATGGTGGTGTTATCTATCCAGAAAGCCATTATGGTCGTGATGCCCTTGTTGGTATTGCGCTCTTCCTTAGTTCTTTGGCACAGAAGGGACTGAAGGCAAGCGAACTTCGCAAGACTTTCCCAGAGTATTTCATCGCAAAGAATCGTATCGACCTTACAGCTGATACAGATGTTGATGCAATCCTTGTGCGTGTGAAAGAACTTTATGGACAGGAGAAGGATGTACAGGTAACTGATATTGATGGCGTTAAGCTCGACTTCCCTGATGCTTGGGTTCATCTTCGTAAATCAAATACAGAACCTATTATTCGTGTTTACAGCGAGGCTAACACTATGGAGGCTGCTGATGCGTTAGGTAAGAAACTTATGCAGGTTGTTTACGATATGCAGTAAAATAACCTTATCATATAAAAGAAAAGGATGCTTTAGAGAAACCTCAAAAGCATCCTTTTTTCATTGATATCCGTTTTATGTAATATTTCATCACCACCTTATATCTGTCTTTTTGTTGACTTATAAGGTGTAGGAGAATTCTGTTTTAGCCTCTGTATATGCCCTTTTAATTTTATGTTAAGGTGCGGCATGAAATGCGTTTACTATCAGTAGGCACCGTGTGAAGCTATAGCATGAAAAGAAAAAGTATAGATTTGCAATTGGAAGAGGGGCTTATAGTCATTTATTCGGAATATTATATGTATCTTTGCGGTATCATCCATTAAAAGAGAAGGAGACGATTATGAAATATCCTATCGGTATACAGAGTTTTGAAAGTTTAAGAAAAGAAAACTATGTGTATGTTGACAAGACGGAGATGGTATATGAACTGGCTGAAAGAGGAAAGTATTACTTTCTTAGCCGCCCACGTCGTTTTGGCAAGAGTCTGCTCGTTTCCACGATTGAAGCCTATTTCTCAGGACGGAAGGATTTGTTTAAAGGCTTGGCAATAGATGAACTGGAAAAAGACTGGGAATGTCATCCTATCTTACATCTTGACCTAAATACAGAACGTTATAATACAGTTGACTCCTTGATTGACAAGTTGGAAGCCAACCTTAATGACTGGGAGCAGTTGTATGGTAAGAACCCAGTTGCAAAGTCTTTTGCTACTCGTTTTGAGTATGTCATTCGATATGCTTATGAAAAGACAGGTCACCCTGTGGTAATTCTTGTTGATGAGTATGATAAGCCAATGTTGCAAGCTATTGGTAATGAAGAGCTGCAAAACGAATATCGTGGGATTTTAAAAGGATTTTATGGTGCCCTGAAGTCGCAGGATCGTTATATACGTTTTGCTCTACTCACGGGTGTTACGAAGTTCGGGAAAGTGAGTGTATTCAGTGATTTGAATAATCTGCAGGACCTCTCAATGGATGCGAGATACCAAGCATTATGTGGTATGACAGAGGGTGAGGTTGTACGTTATTTTGGCGAACCTATCCGTGCATTGGCTATCAAGAACAAACTGAGTGAAGAAGAAACGCTTGCCAGATTGAAGAAACGTTATGATGGTTATCATTTTGTTGAGAATGGTATCGGTATCTATAATCCATTCAGTCTGTTAAATACTTTTGAACGATTACAGTTTGGTAGTTACTGGTTTGAGACAGGAACACCATCTTATCTTGTTGAACTGTTGAAACGTGATGACTATGTTTTGCCACACCTGACAGAAGAAGTTTCAACGGCTGACGTTTTGAATAGTATTGATGTCGTTTCTAATAATCCAATCTCTGTGCTCTATCAGAGTGGCTATCTTACAATCAAGGATTACAATGCTGAATTCGGGGAATATAGATTGGGCTTTCCTAATGAGGAGGTGGAAGAAGGGTTCCTACGCTATCTTCTTCCTTATTATACTGGTTTGCACGATGTGACAACTCCTTTCTCCATGAGCCAGTTCATTGGTGATCTCCGATCTGGTCGTCCAGAACAGTTTATGCAACGAATAGCATCCCTCTTCTCAGATACAGACTATAAGATTGTTGGTAATTCTGAACTCTATTTTCAGAATGCTTTTTATCTTGTCGCTAAGATGATGGGCTTCTACACAAAGGTGGAACGGACGACGAGTAATGGTCGGATGGATCTAACGATAGAAACTAAGGATTATGTTTATATCGTGGAGTTTAAGTTAGATGGTTCGGCTGATGTAGCCTTGCAACAGATTAATGAAAAGGGCTATGATAAACCATTCTTGATGGATGAACGTCACCTCTATAAGATTGGTGTGAATTTCTCTTTGGAGAAACGTTGTATTGATGCGTGGAGGATAGAACCTGCTCCGTAAGTGGGAGCTTATAATAAACAGTAGACAATTATTCTGCACCTCACGTCTATATGTCATCATTCTCTGTCTATTGTAGAATATAATTAAAGCAAAAAATATTACTTCTCAATAACATTTGTCAACTTTTTACTTGCTTTTTTCTTATTTATTTTCTTACTTTGTGACGTTAGTTATAAAGCCTAAATATAATGTCATATATGCTTGTATACGACTGAAAAATAGCAGTAAGATGGATAGAAGGAAAATAATTTGTGTGATCTTTGGTGTGATGACACTTCCTGCTGTTGCACAGACTGATTCTGTATCAAAGAATGTTCAGCTGAAGGAGGTGGTCGTTGCAGGTGATATGGCGAAACGAGAGGTGGATCATATCGACTGTATTCCTACTCCGAAACAGCGGAAACATGCTCATTCCGGATTTGAGCTTATAAGGAATATGATGTTGTCTGGCGTCAATGTGGATACAGAGAATGGTGTTATAACAACGCCAGTAGGTACGGCAACGCTGTATATCAACGGTAGGAAGACTTCTGTGAGAGAGATAACTTCGTTACGTCCAAAGGATATCCTGCATGTAGAATACTATGATATGCCTACGGGAAAGTATGCTAACGACAAGGCTGTGATAAACTATATTGTTAAGACTTATACTTCGGGTGGTTATACACAAGTGGATGCTTTGCAGGGAGTAGGCTATCTGAGGGGTGATTACAACCTTACCTCAAAGTATAGTCTTGGGCATTATAATGTTAATCTATGGGCAGGTAGCAGTGTACAGAACCCTAAGGTTTACGGTGAAACGACGACAGATTATCTGCTGGATAACCCTATTCATAAACAAGAGGTAGCGTATGATACTGATATGAAGAGTATCGGTCGTTACGTTAATGCCAGTCTTAGTCGGAGGACGGAGCGTACAACGTGGATGATTAGAAGTGGTGTTGAAGTTAGTACAAGGCGTGATGATGTCTTGAATGGTAGTTTGATATATACGGGCTATACCGTTCCTTTGTCGTTTACGAATAATGTTCTTGAGCATGATAAGACTATAAAACCCACTCTTTCCCTTTACTTTAATCATAATTTCAAGGGTGGAAAGAGCCTTGAATGTTCATTGGATGGTTATTATGCACGTAATACTTATAAGCGTAATAGCCTTGAAGACAGAGTTTTCTTGAGTGATGTGAAAGAAGATTATACGTATCTTAACTTTAACTCAAGCTATGTGATGCCCCTTCCCAAGGGACATAATCTAACGTTTAGTCTGATTGAATTCTTGAAGATAAGTCAAGATGAGTATAGAGGTAGTTCTCAGAGTCTGCAGCATCTGCGGTCTTCTGAATCCTTGTTTTTTGTTGATTATGCGAAGCGGTGGGGGAGAAAGGTAATGTTGGTGGCTCGTCCTGGTGTGTCTTACCTTGCTTACAAGTTGCGTGGAGAGCAGGAGGTGACACATCTGGCACCACGTTTTTACTCAATGTTCTCGTGGAGTCCAAATCAGCATCAGGCTTTACAACTGTTCTTTGCCTTAGGAAATACGTTTCCGACACTGAATACTGTGAATGCTGCAGAGCAACAGGTAGATCGTGTCTTGGTGCGTCGTGGTAACCCTACGATGGATAATTCCACGCTGCTTGGTCCTGCTTTGACTTATTCTGTCAACTTTAAGAAATGGTCTGCCTTACTTTCTGCCAACTATGAATATATGAGTAATGCTATTGCCAATGTTTTTCTAAAAGATAATAACAGATTGATAAATACTTATTCGAGCGATACACGCTATCATCAGTACCAACTGTTGCTCTCTGCAACGTGGAAGCCTGTGAGTGATTTCAATGTGAAATGGGAGGGTGGATATGATTATTACCGTGTAACAGGAGCTGCCGACGAACGTTTAGGAAGCTGTTATGCACGTATGGAAGCTGGTTATTATTTGGGCGATTTCTCGCTCTCAGCTTCTACACAGACGGCTCGTAAGGACTTGATGGGTTGTCAGGAACGTGTACGCCTACCATTCCTCTATGATTTGTCAGCAGAGTGGAGTCACGGAAATCTGGCAGTAATCGTCACTGCACGAAATCTCTTTATACAAGGAAATAAGCGTACACGAAGTTTATTAGCCTCTAACTACCAGTGTTATGAGCATAATGTTAGCGAGCGGGATAATTCTTTTGCTTCTGTAAAAGTAGCCTATTCTCTTGACTATGGTAAGAAGGTTAACCATTCTCCTAAGTATGAATCGAAGGCTGCAGAAAGCTCAATCTTGAAGTGATGAGTGTACACAGCGTAGATTATTGGTCTATTTCATCTCTTTTTTGGAGTTTAGTAGACCACAATTTGTGGTGCTTTTCTGAAAAAGATTGTGGTTCTTCTGAAATATGGAGTGATAAACTAAAAGTCTTATATAATAGGCACACGGAGTCACGGA
>ERZ773196.1935-NODE-1935-length-11121-cov-16.619284_pt1 | contig 11121 bp, 9 predicted proteins | sample MGYA00581009_ERZ773196 | MGnify/ENA primary metagenome ERZ773196 (study PRJEB29015, sample SAMEA2738162) | human oral metagenome | biome: human oral; feature: human-associated habitat; material: saliva | place: China | collected 2243 ...
AAAATTTCCCGGGTGATGGTGCAGAAAGTCTGGTCTTGCTCCTGGCCATACTCAACTTGGAAAAGACTCGCAGTGTTAGTTTTAGTGCAGTTTTCTTTGGTTACACCAGAGCCGATCACCTGCACACCTTCTAGGGTGTAACCGTCAGGGAACAGCTTGTAAACGTAGGCGACGGTTAGCTCTGTATCTGCTGCAGATGTGGCTGGCATCAAAGCTGCACATGTGCCTAATAAGCTAAGCGCCATTAGCGCATTGAGTATACGACGCATCATTGCTCATCCTCATTGAGTTACTGCAAACAACTGTGAATGCAGTATATTCTATTAACTGCACAGGGCTGGCGGGTATTAAGTCTCAAATACTCCGCCAGCCCTGCTAGAACACTTTACTTAGTGTTCCAACCATAATCCTTGGGATCATAGTTTTGCCAACCATTATTTTGGTTGTAGTTATTGTTTTGGCCGTAACCGTTTTGTGAGTAGCCGTTTTCATTGTAACTACCCGCGTTATAGCCATCTTGGCCGTAGTTACCTTGACTGTAACCACCCTGGCCATAGCCACTAGAGGCGTAACCGTTTTGACCATCGTAACTGCCGGCGTCGTAGTTACCGGTGCCGTAATTGCCGCCGTTATAGCTGCCCTGCCCGTAGCTACCAGCGTCATAGCCGCTCTGGCCGTAACCGCTCTGGTCGTATCCGCCCTGGCCGTAACCGGTTTGTCCATAACCAGTTTGGCCGTAGTTACCCGCAGAGTAATTTCCGCCAGAGTAGTCTCCTGCCGAGTAGCCTCCGGGAGAGTAACCTCCTGTAGAATATCCACCCGCGTTATAGCCGCCATCAGGCGAATAGCCATTAGGGTCATAGCCACCCGGTCCGTTGCCGTAAGGAGCGTATTGGTCCTGTGCATAGGCGTTTTGGCGAGCGCGCCAGATAAATACAAAGACGAAAATGAGTACCACTGCCAATAATGCAAACATGATCATGGCTGTGCGATCAGTCATGGTCGAGTTTGAGCTTCGGGATCCGTGGTGGTGATGGTAGTAGTGGTAACGCGTGCGATAGCCTGAACGATAGCTTGAACGCCTGCGAGAAGAGCGACTTCTGCTGCCTCGGCCCCTGCCGCCGCCACGACGGGCCTGAATGTTGGAACGCCCGGTTGAATTATCGACGCGTTCGCCTACCCCAGTAGAGAGCCCAGCTTCCCCGGTAGATAGCCCAGTCTCGCTCAACCTGTTAGCGGCTAGCTGGTTAGAGACTAACTGGGTTGAGCTGACTGCGACACTTGGGGCATCAGTGAAAGTATGTGCGGCAGCTGCGTCTGCGCTTGGAACGCACAGGCATGCGGCCGCAGCTACAGACAGTGCTAGCAGCGTGCGTTTACGTAGCGGCTTGCGGCTTTTAGCTGCAGCTGCGCGCGCATTCATATTCACTGTGAATCCTGGTTTTAGTTGTTCTGGTTGAAACTCGGGTACTGGCGAGTGGGAGCCAGGCCCTCGTCTTGTCCCAGGCGGATAGTGGGGTAGTAGTCCTCAGCGTCGCCACCAGCTGCCGGCGCGGCGTCGTAATCCTGCGGCTGAGCGGGGGTTACCTGCGGGGGCAGGACGACGTCGTCACCAGCTGAGCTGGAAGGAGCCGACTGGGCAGGACTTGCGGGCTGAGCCGGGCTTGCGGGCTGGCCAGCAAAGGGGCTGCCGGCCGCAGCGGACTGAGCTGAGGGAGCTGCCGCGTATCCCGCTGACGGAGCTGACGGGTTCGGGGACTGATAGCCGCCCTGGGCAGCGCCGTTTTGGGTGGGGCCACCCTGAGCAGCACCGGGGCCACCCTGGTAACCGCCTTGCGGGTAGCTAGGGGCTGCAGGAGCGCTAGGAGCTACCGGAGCAGAGTTGCCGGCCGGAGCGTTAGGACCACCATAGTTAGGGCCGCCAGCAGGACCGTTAGGGGCGCCATAGTTGGGGCCACTTACCGGACCATTGGGTCCGCCTACAGGGCCGTTGGGTCCGCCGTAGTTGGGGCCACCAGTACCCATGCCACCAGCGGGGGCGCCGGGGCCAGCAGGACCACCAAAGTTATTGGGTCCGTAGCCGGGGCCAGCAGGGCCGCCAGGACGGCCAGGACCACCGAATCCACCAGGACCATTGGGGCCAAAGCCGGTGCCGGGAGCACCCGGGTAGGGGCCGAAGTTAGCCTGGTTGTTCTTCTTGCCGTTCTTCTTGACCACCAACACAGTGGCGATTACACCGATAACCGCAATCACGGCCACAACAGCAGCAACGATGTAAAGCGTGGTGTTGTCGTCGTCAGAGCTGGAGCTAGAGCTGCTGGAGGTCTGCGCAGTTGAGGTGGCGCTAGGCGCGGGGGTGGCACCTTTCTGGTCGCTGGTAGGCGAGTCGCTGGGGGCGGGGGAAGTGGTGGAGTTGTTAGAGCCGCCAGAGCCGCCGGAGTTGCCGTTCAGATCGCCGATACCAAGGTCGCCGTCGCTGCTGGAGCCGCCGCCACCGTTGGAGCCGCCGCCACCGCTAGAACCGTTGAAGTTGACGGTACCTGAAGCTTCAGGAGTATAAGTGCTTGTATCCCAGCCGTAGACATCACTGCTAGCGGTGCCTGCTGTTTGAGCTCCATCAGCCGTAACGTTCGAGCCCTTGGGGACCGCGAGCATGGTTCCTACTAGCTTGATATCCAAGCCACTTTTGCCTTCTACGATGCTTTTAAGAGCGTATGAATAGCCCTTAAACTTAAAGTCGTAAGAGCTGGAAGTCTTATTGGTGACAGTGACCCCTAGAGGCCGCGAAGTAGAACTGTAGGTCTTGTAAATTAAGCACGTAGAGCCTGAGGATTTGGGCGAAAAGTATGCTTGGTAGTCGCCGCTAGCCTGGCAATCAGATTTACTCAATGACCCAGTCTCATCGTAGACCATTATGCCCTGGTTGATGCTTCCCTTCTTGTCCATTATGGTGATGGCATAGCCCTCATAACTGTCTGCCGCAGTTGCTGCAGGGGCAAGTAAGCAGGCAAGTATGAGTGCCAATACTCCTGTTAATGCTGACAATCTTGCGCGCATCTGTGTGTCCTCTTCTGTATGCCGCAGGTGCGGCTAGTAAAGCTGGGCCTGGTCTTATAGATCTCTATATAGATCGGGCCCAGCTCTATCCTAGTGTCGTAGGGCTAAAAATATCTTGAGTTTTCTTGGGGGATAACTCCCCTTAGTGGTTTGCGCCGGTCCCGTTACCAGGCCCGTAAGGAGCCGACGGCGGCTGGTTTCCGGGGTTGTAAGGGGCCTGGTTGCTTGGCGCTGAGGGGGCCGACGGCGGCTGGTAAGGCTGCTGCTGGCCCGAGTAGGGCTGGGGCCTGTAACCACCTGGATAACCGCCCTGGGGTGCGCCAAAACCTGCGCCCCGAGGGCCTGGGCCAGTGCTGGGAGCGCCCGGGCTGGTTGAACCAAAGCCTGCGCCAGGACCACCTGGGTAAGCCCCCGGGTAAGGGCCGGGATAAGTGGGGCCAGTAGGCTGCTTTTTCTTGTTTACAAGCACAATTGCAGTGATTGCGCTGGCTGCGAGTACCACTACAGCAACGCCGATCCCAATGTACAAGGCAGTGTTGGAATCTGATTTGTTGCTAGCTAATGCGTTAGCAGTGGCACTAGGAGTAGCCGATTCGCTGGTGGGGCTGGGGGTGGCTGACTCAGTGGTGGGTGTGGGAGTGGGCGATTCGCTTTCAGAAGGATCACTATTCCCCGTGATGTATTGTGCTGCAGAAGCATCTAAGGTAGTGGTCCCCTTGACATAAATAGAGGTGCTTACATCATCCCACCTATAAATATCGTATTTATCATTACTATCGTTTGTTGCCTTTTCCACCCCGGATGAGAAGGTAGTACCTTTAGGCATACCAAGGCTGATGCTTGTGAAGTTTAGTGTGCGGCCAGAAAACAGACTTTCAGCTTCTGACTTGAGTGAGGAAAAAGACAGGGCAGTGAACCTAAAGGAATACTTGTTATCTCCCAGCGGAGTTAATTGAATCGATAGCGCCCCATAAAGTTTTTCTGGCTTATATTGATAACCAACCGTGCAAGTACCGTCGCTTTCATCATAAAGTGGCTGATATGTTGAGGACTTACAATCCTCAGCGGTGGCGCCTGAAACAGAGATTCCCTCTAGGAATGTGCCGTCTGATTTCATGCCGGCTATATACTCTGCCTCCAGCTCTTCTGCGGCGGCAGTGGGTGCAATCGCGCCTGTGACGGCCAGTGTTAAGAGTGCCATTAATGCTGTCAGTTTGCGACGCATAATGTTCCCTCCTCGGATGATTGATTATTTAGAGCATAGCGCATGGGGCGCCTAACTTTTTACGCCTGTGGATAGTTTGGGTCTGATCCGTAAGGCGGCTGGCCCTGGCCAGGCTGATATGGTTGCTGCTGACGGGGCTCGGACGGAGTCGATGCTCTGGGGGTGCTTGGGGTTGATGATGTTTGGTAACTTGGTGCGGGGGTGGCCGAGGGTATCTGATTCCTCATAGGAGAAGAAGCTGACAAAGCTTGGTTGCTGCGTGCACCTTGTGGCATGGCGTGAGGCTGGTGGGAGTTCAGATAAGTGGCAGGGACTGAGTCAAGCTCCGCCGGTAGGAAAGGTCTCGGATGTGGATTAGGGAAGTGTTGTACAACTACCTGCCTTTTCTTATTCATTAGCACGATAGCAATAATTGTTGCTGCCACGATTATCAATACGGCAATGGCCGTGGCAATGTATAGGCTGTTGTTAGGTTTAGAATTAGCGTTGAGTGCTATCGCGTTGGTAGTTGCTGCAGGGGTTGGTGACTTGCTGTTTGCTGCAGAGCCTGATGATTCGGTTGATGGGAAAGGCTTGGATGTCTCGCCGGTATAGGGGTTGTTTCCTTTAGGTATGTATTGCGCTACCGAAGCATCTAAGATAGTGGTCCCTTTGACATAAATATAGGGATTATCTGCATTCCATTTATACCAAACGTTATCATTATTGACATGAGTCGCCTGCTCTAGTCCTGATAAGAAAGTGGTTCCCTTAGGTGTGATCAAGTTGATGGTCGTGAAGTTTAAGGAGTAATTGGAATATAACTTCTGAACGCTAAGCTTTATTACCGAGAAATAGGCAGGTTGAAATTTGAAAAAATACTTATTGTCGCCGAGGGCGGTTAGTTTTAATGATTCCCATTTAGTTACATCTTTGGGTTGTTTTGTGTATCCAATAATGCAATTCTTTGTTTTTTCGTCATATGTTGGCTTAAAGGTTTCAATTGGTTTGCAGGTGTCGGCGCTAACATTTTTGACGACGACAAATTCTGAGAATGTGCCATCTGAGTCTAAAGTTGCTCCATACGTAGCGGACAATTCGTCTGCGGCTGCAGTGGGTACGATCACGCCTGCAATGGCCAGTGTTAAGAGTGCCATTAATGCTGTCAGTTTGCGACGCATAATGTCCCTTCCTTGGGTGGTTAATTGTTTTAGAGCATAGCGCACGGGGTGCCTAACTTTTTACGCCTGTGGATAGTTTGGTCCTGATCCGTAAGGCGGCTGGCCTTGGCCGGGCTGATACGGTGGCTGAGGTGTCCCAGTTCCATTCTGGTACTGGCTACCAGTAGCTTGGTTGGCGTCCGGGTATGCGGGAGGGTTAAATGCTCCAGGAGCAGCGGTGCCTGGCATGCTGGGAACCATTGGGGTACTCATGCCCGGAGCGACTACGCCAGGGTAGGGGCCGTAGTTAGCAGTGGCGGTTTGCTTTTTCTTGTTAATAATTACGACGGCGGCAATTGCGATCGCTGCAATTACTACTGCTGCAATGGTGATACCTACATACAAGCCAGTGTTGGAACCTGAATCCTTAGCCGGGGCTGTGGCGCTAGTGCTCTGAGTGGGCATAGCTGAAGTGGCAGGGGTGGGGGTTGAAGATTCTGTTGTTGCGCTGGGAGTAGGCGTGGGTGAGGGAGTGCCAGCCGCTAAGTAGCCTGCCACAGAAGCATCGAGGGTGGTGGTGCCCGTTACTGACATTAACGGACTGTATTCGGTCCAGCGATAGGCGTCAGTATCGGTGTTGTCTAATTTTGTGGCATTACCTTTACCGTTGGTGATAACACTACCTACAGGTAAGGCTAAAGTAAGCCTGGTGATCTTGATGCTATCGCCTCGATACACATCGTGGGCAAGTGCCTCGTAGTCGCTGACAGAAAGAGTGCTGAACTCAAAGGAATAGCTGGTACCGCCATTTGAGGTTAGCTTAAGCGTAAAGGCTTTGTTGATCCTCTCGCCTTTAAAAGTCACTCCAATCAAACAAGCCTTGCCTTCAGGATCGTAAGTAGGCTTGTATTTCGTGGATTTGCAGCTTTCTTCAGTTACGCCTCTAACAGCAATGAATTCCGTGATAGTGCCGTCGCTAGAAAGCTGGGTTACATATGATCCCTCGTATTCCTGTGCGGTGGCGGTAGGTGCGATCATACCGGCGCCTGCCAGCATTAAAAGCGCCATTAAAGCTGTCAATTTACGACGCATGTTATTTCCTTCCCTGGTAGTGACTATTTTGTTGCCTAGGTACCGATATTTAGCTACGTGGATAATTCGGGCCACTGCTGTATGGCGACCGCTCTCGACTTGTAGGAGCTTGCCCGTTATGGGGTGAGCTGGGATAGGGGTGTAGAGTATTAGGTCCACCAGGGGAAGAAAATTGAGGTTTAGCTGGCTTTTTGTGTCTCTTGGAAAGCAGAACAGTCGCCATGATCCCAATCGTGGCAACTAGGCCGCCCACAATCATGGCAAGCAAGAGACTGTTGTCGGCTTGCCTAGAGGTTTTCTTGACACTCAGTGCAGTAGGAACAGCTGAAACTGGGGGAGCCGACGAAGCCTTACCAGTGCGTTTAGTTAGGCCAGTGGTGGTCTCGCCGGTAGCAGACGGGGTGCTTTGTGGGCTTACGCCAGAGTTGATCGTAGGGGCGCCATCTGCTGAGGCGGCCAGTTCCATAGTCCCTGTTACGGTAGCTGCACCGGTGTCAGTGGTGCTCCCATTCCAAGTGTAGTAAGCATATTTATTATCTTTGCTTTCCGCCGGAGAAAGTGTTTTAGTGACTACTTTTGCCCTTAGTGGGATAGCGAGTACAGTACTAGTAACGTTAAGATCGTTGACATTTATCTCAAGACCAGCCGCGATTTTAACGCGCATGGCAACTGAGTTTGGTATAAACATAAAATTGATATTATTTTTTGAACTGTTGGGGGTTCTTAACAGGGCTGCAAGGTATTCGTTCTCATCATAGTACTGATAGAACATGCATTCGCTTTTACTACCTGATTGGCTGAAATCAGCAGTGTAATCATCAATATCGTCGCAATTGGAGTCATTGATAGTGCCGTCAGTGCTACTAAGAGATATTGCTTCGTAGGCAGTGCCGTCTTTTTCAAGAATATAGATAAGCTTGGCGGTGATGCTACCTGCGGCGACAGCACTAGGTGCGCATATGGCTCCAGCTATTAATGTGATAAAAGCTAGTGCGGTTACAAGTGCACGTTTCACTGCTTCTCCTTGAGTGTGTCGCTTAGGGGGAGCTGTCTTAACCGTATCAGGCTAGTAGTCAGGTTCCCTAGGTATGCCGGTTCCGGGGAGCTGGCTAGCCCGCTTGGGGGCTGGTTGCCTTTGTAGCCCTAGTTTTCTCTTTGAATGATTGCAGTCGGCCTGGTTATTGGCCACCCTGGTTCTGCTGCATAGCAGATGGTGAACTTGGGTGAGGCTGTGGCTCTGATGTTTGCGGGATTGAGTGGCTAGCTTGCTGTGGCTGTGGACCTGAATGGGGTTGTCCGTTATAAACCCTGGTAGAGGCTGCAAAGTAGACAGTGGGACTTGGCTCTCTGCGCTTTTGCACTAGCAGAACGGTGGTTACTACACTCGTCAGGGCTACTACCGAAACCACACCCAGTACCACGTAAAGCGCAGTATTGGAGTCGCTGGACTTGTGGCTGACAGCTAGCACAGTAGTGTTATTGCCAGATGGCTTATCGTTGCTGACCCCGGTGTCTCCCGGGGCTGGGGCGATAGATGGAGTGATGGTAGTGCTAGAAAACGGTATGGTTCCTTTCAGTTCTGCAGTTGAATCAACAGCTGTGTTACCGTTCCAGGTGTAGTAGATGTTTTTGCTACCCTTGGCTACCTTTGGGGATAGTGTTTCTCTGGTGACAGTGGCATTTAAGGGCAGCGCAGCCACCGTATAAACCACATTCAGGTCATTAGTTTTCTTCAGCCCCAGAGCATCTGCAACTTCGATTCGCATAGAAACTGAAAGGCTCATGAAGTTAAATTCAAGCTTGTCATCTACACGGTGTGTAGACCAGGCGGGGCCATTCTCATCTCTATCATAGTGTTTACGGAAAACGCATTCGTTTTTACCATCTGACTGATTAAATTCCGCAGTGTACGTTTTGGTGTTTTTGCAGTTGGAAGAGTTTATGGTGTTATCTTTACTGTAGACGGCAGTTACTTCCTCGCTACTGCCATCGTAGTTGAGTATGAACAATAATGTGGTTTCAATATTTCCGGAAGCCGTGGCGGTGGGAGTGACAAGAGCTGTGGCAGCCAATGTGATAAAAGCTAGCGCGGTTGCTAATGCGTGTTTCACGACTTCCTCCTTGAATCTATTGCTAGTGACTTAGTTGTGATCGGTTGTCTGGATAAGTCTGTTGTATAGACTGCTGTGGGCTCTTGTTAGAGGTTACAGGCAAGTACTTACTATAGTAAATGTGTAGAGATTTTTCACGCTTTTTCGCAATTAAAACTATGGTCGCAATTCCAATTAAAGCTGATGTGCAGACAATAGCTAATGCGATGTAAAACTCGATATCAGAGCCATTATCCTTGCTCAGTGAGGTAGCGGAAACGGTATGCAGAGAGTCATCATCAGTAGCTGTTGGAGTAGTTGTGTTTGTGGGTTCACTAGTGGGCTTAATAGATGAGTTAGGAAATAGCATTTTTCCTTTTAGGCCAGCATCTGGGTTGCTAGCTGCGCTCGCCCTCCAAGTGTAGTAAATATGTTTACTGCTTTTCTCCACCTCTGGTAATAAAGTCTGCTCGGAAATATTTGCATTCGCTGGTACTACCACTACGAGATTATTTATTTTTAGCGCTGTAGTGTAGTTGATACCTAATGCTTTTTTTGCAAGTTCTAGTGAGTAGTTGGGCGTGTTTGAGAAAGTGAAGTTAATGTCGTTTTTTGCTTGTTGCTTATACCAAGTGCTAGTAAGGTCGTTTTTCCCGTTATGCCTAGCGAAAATGCATTTGTTCCTGCCTTCTACTTGACTAAATCGTGCGGTATGGCGTTTGCCGTCCTTGCAGTTGGAAGTGTTGACTGTACCGTCATTGCTATAGACGATTATAAAATCATCACTGCTTCCATCTGGGTTAAGTACAAACATTAATGTTGTGTCAATCTTTTCGTCAGCTACTGCGGCTGGGCTGGGTATGGCTGCTGTAGCTAATGTCATGAAGGTTAGTGTGATTGCTAGTATGTATTTCATTGCCTTCTCCTTACTAATCGTTGCAGGACTGTGCTTGATCTGTAACTTTAGTCTATTGTCCTGAAGGTAAACTTTCAGAACTTTTAACTCTGGTTAGGCAGTTGGCTCGGTATTATTAGGATACTGATTAGGTTGCCCTGGCTGGTTTTGGCGAGGTTGCATGGGCGGGTAGGTCTGTTCTAATTGTGGTGGCAATGATGAATGAGGTCGTGAGTTATAAGGGTTGATGGGAAAACTAGGCTGATGTGGTGGGAAAGTTGGTTTTTTACGTTTTTGCACTAGTAGTACGGTTAGCGCAATGCCGGCCAAAGCAACTACCGACACAACCACTAACACAACATAAAGGGCAGTGTTAGAGTTATTAGAATTCTGCTTTGTGGCTAGAACGGTAGGGGAGACTGCGTTAGATGAAAAGTTGTCGTTGGGGTTGTCTGTATGGGCAGGTTCCTTGGCATAACTAGCATCTGGTGTGGCAGTGGGATTGGAGATTGGAATAGTTCCCACTAGCCCCGCCCCCATGGTCTCAGTAGTATCTCCCTCCCATGTGTAGTAGACATAATTACTACCTTTAGTTACTTTGGGTTGTAACCTTTCAATAGTGACGGTGGCATTTAAAGGAATTGCTGCAACACTTTGGGTTATGTTAAGCGCATTTGTGTCGAATCCGAAACGAGTCGCTACTTTGTAGACGAAATCAAATGAAATCCCTGTAAATGAAAACTTAATTTCATTGCCTTCGACGTTCTTTATCCATGAGCTAGATAATTCGTCGATGGTGCGGTGTGTTGAAAGTAGGCATTTATTTTTGCCGTCTTTTTGTTTAAATTCTGCTTCGAAATCTCCGAAAGCTTTGCAGTTAGATTTATTTATGGTTTCGTCGCTGCTGGAGATAATAACGCCCTGATCTGTGCTGCCGTCAGCTTCAAGTACGAACATTAGTGTGGTTTCGATACTGCTAGTAGGCGTGGCAGCCATGGCGGCAGGGGTAGCGAGAGCTGCGGCAGCCAATGTGATAAAAGCTAGCGCTGTTGCTAGTGCGTGTTTCACGGCTTCCTCCTTGAATATGTTGCAAATACTAGGGGTGTTGGCCGGCCATTTAATGGCCGGCCAACACGTTAGCCCTGGCAAGGGTCAGTTACGGTTTTGCGGGTAGTTTGGGTTAGCACCATAAGGTGGTTGCCCTGGGGCCGGCTGATTCCTTTGAGGTTGCTGCGGGCCGGGATAGCCCTGTTGTTGGGCGCCTGGGTAACCCTGTGGCTGCTGCGGTCCCCGATAGCCTTGCTGAGCCTGTGGGCCGGGGTAAGGACCGTTATAAGGCATAGTCGGAGAAACTGGTGGGTAGAACCCGGGGGCAGGGGCAGAGCTATTACGCTTCTTTACCAGTACAACAGTAACTACAACACCAATTAAAGCAGCTGCAGCTGCAATGCCTAGCACTACATATAGCGTGGTATTGGAGTCGTTAGAGTTGTGTTTTGCGGCTAATGCGGTAGCGGTAGCGCTGGGGGTATCTGAAGGAGTAGCAGTGAAAACCGGGGCAGGTGTATTGGTGGAACTGCTAGTCGGGCTGCTAGTAGGATCGCTAGTCGGGCTGCTGGTGGC
>ERZ773196.1939-NODE-1939-length-11103-cov-4.887581_pt1 | contig 11103 bp, 17 predicted proteins | sample MGYA00581009_ERZ773196 | MGnify/ENA primary metagenome ERZ773196 (study PRJEB29015, sample SAMEA2738162) | human oral metagenome | biome: human oral; feature: human-associated habitat; material: saliva | place: China | collected 2243 ...
AAACAAGTGTCTATGTTGCAGGCCCTCGTTATGTTTATGTACCAAAATTAGGTTTCATTAAAACATCTAAAACTACCCGAATTAATGGTCAAATCAAAGAATATACGATTACTCGAGAGTCCTTTGGAGATTATTATATTAGTTTTCAAATCGAAGAACCCGACCGTGAATTACTTGTGAAAACCAAACAATTAATGGGTGGAGACCTCGGTTTGACTAACCTTTTAACCTTATCTAATGGTCTTAAATTTCCAAAATTTAGTCCTGGGCAAACACTTGCACTTAGTTTAAAAGCTCAAAGTAAAGCTTCTAAAAGCATGGACCGTAATTCAAAAATTCTAACAACAAATGAACTCATTTATCTTATTGAAAAAGGTATTTTTGATGAAGATAAATATGACGCATCTGATTTGTTTGATTTTAAGAATCACGAAAAACGCATGAAGAAAAGTGCTAAAGCTCAACGAAAAGTCGCCAATAAACGTCATGATTATTTACATAAACTAACAACAGCACTTGTTAAAGCTTATGACGTTATTGTTTTGGAAGATTTAAAAATTAAAAACATGCTAAAAAATCACAAATTAGCAAAAGCCATTTCTAATGCTTCTTGGGCTACTTTTGTTCGTTTCCTACGTTATAAATGTAATTGGTACGGAAAATTATTTATTCTTGTACCACCACATTACACCTCACGTATCTGCCATCAATGTGGTTGGGACAGCGGTAAAAAACCTCTTGATATTCGTGAATGGGCATGCCCACACTGTCATAAAACACATGACCGAGATATTAATGCTGCTATCAACATCCTTTATCGCGGCCTTGAGACCTATCTTCAATCACAATTGATACTCTTAAATGAACAAGTTAAAAACGGTTATTTTTCAACTGTTTTCTTCCAAGTAGCCTCTCAATGGCTTAAACAAACCATTACCTATTTTAACCAAGCTTTAGAAATAGCTTAATAAATATCATAATAGGTCAGGAACTGGCCTTGGTAAATAATCGAGCCTCTATCATCACGATTAATACTCTTATTAATCACCGTATGACAAGCTTACAGGAGAATACTCATCGAACTCCAGCGGTTCGTTAGATGCTCGATGATTCTTCTATGATGTTCCCAGAAACCGCCCACTTCAGTGGGCGTGTAGTTCATAACTATTACGATTATTCTTATGATAATCCCTACAGCGTCCCTAAAAACTTCCACTTAGAAATCCCACTACTCCAAGCCAAACTCATGCAACAACATCGAAAGGACTAATGATGTCTCATTACGACTACCGTGACCACAAAACACCCCATGGCATTGTCGAAGAAGAATACGACGGCTATTTCATCTACAACTTTACGCTCTACCGTCCTAAAGACCAAACCGAACCTTTGACAATACCACAAATTGGCGAAATTATAGAAGCACTCATTGAAAGCTACTACGAAATCAGCTACATCTATGACAACAACACCTATAAAGAAGAAACCCCTATCAATTTACCCCTTGAAATCGCTAAATTTCAAGCCCAGCTCATGCAACAAAAATACAAATTTCTTGACGACTAACCAAGGCTCGCTCCCTTCGTTAGTCCTTTTTTTAACCTATGGAAATATGACTATACGTTAATTGAAAAAATAGAAAAAAAATCTTTTTTTTTCTATCACGTTTTTAGCTCACGCTAAAAACGTTCTTTTTTGCGGGCTAGGTCGCTCACGCGCCCTCCCGAAACCCATGGCTTTGGTTTTGGAAAGGCGCTATCCGCTAGCGCTCAGATAATAGAAAGGTAACTTTACTATGACAATTAAATTTTACAGCGGTCTTAAAAACGACTATCAAGACTTTTCAAACTTCGCCAAAACTCCTTTTACCATTCGCCTTAAAGGACAAGCCACAACCTTTCCAACGGTTGAACATTATTTCCATTATCAAAAAACTGACCTTTTTAATGACAAAAGCGCTAAAATCGCTATCTTGAATACACCCAATCCCCTACAAGCCAAACGCATCGGACGAGAGGTCATCAATTTCGACCCTAAAGCATGGGACACTGTCGCTGAAAAGCATATCGCTAACGGTATGTACCTCAAATTTAGCCAACACCCAGACCTCAAAGAAAAACTCTTAACCACAGGTAACGAAGACCTTCTTGAAGCGAATCCTTATGACAGTAAATACGGCATCGGACGCGACGGCAAGGGACAAAACCTTACAGGAAAATGTCTCATGCGCGTGCGTGATTTATTCCAAGAACAAGATATTGATCCCTCACAATTCAATATGCCAAAACAAACTAAAAAGGAAAATTCCCTATGATTAAACACATCAAAATTCAACCAAACGATACTCGTCTCCTTTTAACATTCATTGACACCGCAGAAGAAGAGCATTTCTTAAAAGCTATTTCTGACCACGAAAAAGAATGTGTTCTAGAAGAAGACTGGCTTGATGATACACCTGAAAATAAAGACCAATACAACTACTATAAATCCCTTAAAACAGACCATGACCGTCACATCTACGCCACCGCTATCGGACACAGTTACGCCAAAAATCTCCTCCATTCTCCTGTTTTTATAGCAGTAGATACCTATGGATTAGATTATTTCAACACGTTCTTTCAAAACTACCAATTTTCTTATTAGAAAGGAGGCTATTATGTTTAATAATCCCATTAACAATCTTAATATTAGACAAAAAATTCGTAATAACGCTTACAACCAATTAAACGAAATTTACGCTGACACAAAAACAGCCCTTCAATTCATCAACGACAACCACACTCGAAACTACAATCGCATTCTACTCACCCTATCTTCAAACCTAAATTTCTCAAAAACAGACGTTCAAAAGTTTCTTAACGACATCCGAGCAGAATACACGATCGACTGTCAAATGGCTAACTTTCTCAAACATAATCTTCGAAAAAGTTATGAAGATTGTCGAAGATTTATCGTAACCGTAAAAAGTGTTGAAGAACTACTTATAACAGACTCCCAAGCCCAACAACAACTCAATCAACTCCTTACAGCCCTAACCAATACCTTAAACGCCAAATAGACCTACAAAAACAAACCTCAACTAAAAACTCTAGAAAGAAGAAAAAAACAATGAGTTATAACCACACTGACGCGTCTCGAATTTCAAATGAAATCGCAGCCCAAGGCGAATATACCCGTAGACAAAACGAAAACATTACCTATGAAGAACGCATCTTTCAACTGGATATAGCCATGGCCAAAGAAAAAGACCCAAACATTCTTAATGAACTAAACAACCTCCGTACCCAAGTCATTGACGAATATGAAGACGTTCTCAAAGAACGTAAACGCCAAAAAATCATTAATATTATCCTTGGTATTCTATTTCTTATCGGTCTATCCATCGTCCCAATACTAACAATCACAAACTACACCAAAAACGAACATAAAACATCAACCAACCCACCATCAACACTAACAACGTCAAATAACACACCATCAAGCACCACACAACCCACACCACAAGCTGACCCTGAGGTCATTCCAGAAGCCTTTCAAGGCACTTATCGAGGACTTGATGCTAATGGTATGACAGTTGAAGAAACCTTTTATCCTGACGGAAATTATGTTATAACCTATGACGATAACCCAACACTCAATCGTACAGGCAACCTAACGTCACTTATTCAAGTTTCACCAACCGTCTATCAACTTAAAGCCCTTACCATGGACGACCTTGCGAAAGTTCTTCCTGGCGGTCAATATGGTGGCGCCATGCTCGACCAATCCCGTTTTTGTTGGCTGCTTAAAGATAATCAAAACGGAACCATTACTATCGAATACCATCAAACAGGTAAAATCAACGGTCAGGTTAATTTAACGGATACTCCTAACATGCAAGCCACTCTAACTAAAGTTAATTAAAAAGGAAACACCCCTTATGCAAAATCTCATTGAACAACTCAAAGCCCACAACTTAACTAAATACGTTCGTTTCGACAAAGAAAACGAACAATTCAAACTCTATCTCAAACAACCCTATCAAAGCCTTGTTGTTTGGAAAGATAACCCTAATGAATCCTCAATGATGACCATTTCCATTCATAGTAGTCCAAAACATATTGAACAACAACTGGCTCATCTCAAACGCATGATTGACCAAGAATTGCTTAAACGCTTTGACTATTTAAACAACTCAAAAAATACACATCACATCATCTGTCAAAAAGAAAATATTACACGTTTCTTAAACATCCTTGATGAACTTACACGCACTCAAAACATTTGGAAAACTATCTATGCACAAATTTGTCTACTTAATCTCAGCAAAAACATGAAAGACTATTTGACAGACACAGAAAGTTATTTTCTCATACGCATTTCAAAAAGCGAATTCATTACTAATACACAATTCTTTAAAGATCCATTCTTTAAAGAATACCCTTATCAACTCGCTAAACTAGACCTTAATTTTAAAAAAATTAATCGTTGCCGAGCCTACCTTAAAGACATCTACGCTGACCTTTGCAAAATCGTCCCTGATTAAAGAAAAGAAACACGTTCATGAAAACCGAATTAACAAAAAAATTGAATATCTCATTTTTAAAGACACAACTAAACTAGGTGTTAGTGGTTGTCGTGAAGTTAAAATTGGAACGCACAAAACAAAATCTCTTCTTACAGGCGAACAAGAATTTGTAGATTACATGACAATTACATCAGATGGCGAAATTAGTTGCTATGAAATTAAGTCTTCAATGAACGATCTAAAATCTACCGCACGACTTAGCTTTTTAGGACATAAAAACTTTTTAGTTCTTCCACACACCTTGTACCTACAAGTAGCGAACGAACGATGGTTTTTAGAAAAGTTAGAAAATCACTCTATCGGAATCATTGTTCTTGACGAAAACAACAAACTTCGATTGCTTAAAAAATGCAAGAAAAAGAAACTCTCTATTGGCACACAAACGCTACTACTTGAATCTTTTGCTCGTTCTGCCGCAAGAGACGCTAAAAAATTGTATGACCTAGAAATTAAAAAACTCCCAAAAGAAAAGGAAACACCTCATGAAAACTACTAATCTTACAGTTCTTTTTCAAACTAACAATCCTGATCAACTCATAGAAAATCTCAAATCAACAACTACAGTGATTAGCCACACAAATACAGTCCAATCAAAAGAAAGCTCAGACTATATCATATTCGCCCTGTACCATCCAACAGACATTGAAAAAACCTTAACTGAAATCACAACTTACCCAAACACCTTTATCAATCGTGCCATGTATCTTGACAAAGCACAGTCCCCTGACGACAATGAAGCTATCAGAACAACTATCGCCGCAACAATCATTAATCAATTTGATAACCGTCATAAAACAATTTGTTATCAAAACAAACCCATTTCAAGCGTCTCTAACTATCTCAAAAATAAAAATTCCAAAAACAATATCGATGTCATTCAATTTAACAATACACTCCACTGTACAATTTATAACCAAAACGATGAAGAAACCTACGTTTTTGAAGCTAAAAATTTACAAGAAAAGGAACTCACACATGACAACAGCTAATCTCAAAGTTATTTTTCACACAAATAGCCCTGATCACATTCTCGATTTACTAAAAGGCAACACCCTTCACGCTTACACGGACCAAGTCAACCATAAAGCCTTTGTCACCGCTATCTTTCACACCACAGACATTGAAAAAACAATGACGGAACTCGCTGACTATTCAAAGGCCTTCATCAAACGTGCCTTTTATAACGACGACACACAATCACAAGAAGAAAACGACCAAGCTAAAGCCTGGATTGCCACAACCATCATTAACCAATTCGACAACCATCATAACAACATCAGTTATTACGGCAGATATCAATCACAACCTGTTTCAAGCGTTTCAAGCTATCTCGAAAGTAAAGACTTTAAAAATGGCATCTTCGCTACCCAATACGAAGATAAACTTCTTTGCGACCTTTACGGTCAAACAGGTGAAAAAACCTATCTCTTTGAAGGTGATAGAAAGTACTAACCCATGTTCCAAGAAATTATTCAACAACTCATTGATAATCACGACAAAATCATCACCAAATTTCAAGAAAAAATTGATTCTATCGAACCCTACTACGTTCTTATCGCTAAACTCATCAGTCCTACAAACATTCGCCTTCATGTCGAAACGGAATACGACGGAGGGTCTATCGAAGGTCTTTGTCTCAAGATCATGACCCTTTACATTGACAACTCTGAAACCCATTCTGAAGAAAAGATTACCACATTCATTGAAACCGAACTCGAAAACGCTAAAGAAAAGCTTAAACAATTTGTTCCACAAGTTTCTGAAAATACACGACTCATTACCGAAAACCAACTTAAACAAATCGAATCTAGTCAACCAACAGACCGTTATTACGACGTTCTTAAAGAACCTGCCAAAATCTCGCAAGAAGCCAAAATCTTTAGCCCTAATCGCTTTAGCACCTATTTTAAGGAAGATTAATCATGTTTAACATTTTCAAAAAAATCCAATTTGATAAAACCTTCACCCAATGTGAAAACGACTACAAAACGCTTAAAAAAGACATTCAAAACTATTGCGAAAGTAACCATAACTACAAGTCATCCATTAAAAAGGCTATCGACGTCCAAAAAGAAAAACAAAACAACTTATTCAAAGCCATCAAAACCTTACAAAATCAATTTGACAACCTTCCAAAACCAGTCACCTTTAAACAAGAAATCGCTTATTACAATCTTAACGCAAATCTATTAAGCATTTATCTACAACTTTCGCAAGAACTTTACTACTTAAATGAACTTGAGAAAGCCTACAAAGAAGGTTACAATGACGCTAAAAAGCAAAACTAATCATTATACCAAGAAAAAATTAGAAAATCAACTCTGCTAACGAAAGGAAACATCTTATGCGCTTTTCAGACATCAAACAAAACCCTTGGGACTACGACAGAACAACTGTCCTCAATGCTCTCAAACGCTATTTTACTATTGACATGCCAACAAACAGCCCATTCCCAATCACAAAAGATAGTTACACTATCTATCTTACCAACGAAACCACAGAACCAATTCCTGTAACCCTTAACACACGTCTTGAAACAAGAGATAACTTCACCTCACAACTTGGCTACGTCAATTCAAAGACACTTGAAACCATCTATGACAATCACTTTGAAAACGAGCCAAGTTTTACAGATGACTTCATTCAAAAGATTGTTTGTCAAACCGCTGATCAAGAGTCATTCCTTGCAGCCATTAAAAAAACTATCGCTGCCGACTATCTTGAAAAAACAGCCAAAGCCTCACCAGCCGTTCTAGAAACCTATTTTGGCCCTTACTTTGAAGACCTTTTAAAAGAAAGCAATCTTCCATTCGAACTCAACTTTAAATACACCATCAAAAATATTCACACTATCGCTATTTCTAGTCCAGAAACTCACAATCAACTCATTCAAGATCCTGAAACTAAACAATGGTCACTTGACAAACCTTTCTCAAAAGAAGATGAAATCAAATTCAGAAAAGATTGCTATAAAATCTTCTTTAAATTACGTGAACAACCTAAAGTTCTAACACGTACTCTAGAACTCAAACAACCACTTTCTGAAACACTTCAGTCTTACCTTGGTACTGTTAAAACACTTCCTACAACGATATATGCATCCAACGAGGATCATCGTTGGATTTATGATAATGGCGAATACGACTATGATAACGACTACAATGATTACAATGATCGCAATCGTTATGACATTGACGTTCCTGTAAACATTAAATTCCCATCAAACAAAACCTTAGAACTCGTCTTCCCTATTAAAAAAGGACAAAGCTTGATTCCTGCACAACAACTTATTGATAGTAGCGACCAATATCTTTCACGTCTCATTAAAAAAGAACTCAAGTCAGCCCTTATCAACGACACACTTGAACAAGCCATTGAACCACGTAAGCACACCATCACAAATTTCTTAAACCAATTGCCAAAACACGACACACTTGAATTTAAAGAAACTGGCAATACGTACACACTCACAAAATGGTCTACTGAAGAGGTCACCTACAGCTATAACGATAATTACCTCATTACTTTCAAAAAAGAAAACAGTGACTATCATTACGAAGCAACCTCATCTCTTTCTGACATTGATGAAACACTCATCAAAGACCTCATTACAGATCTCATCGAAAAATTTTAGAAAGGAAAACTTATGATTTCATACGCCAAAATCAAATTCCTAAATCGTATCACCCCTTCTGGGCATAATCTTGAAAACCTCACTCCTGAAAAAACCTACACCATTTATGCTGATGATGACCCATCAAACTGGCAATTTTATCTCACCCCTGACTCGCCTAGCTTTATCCCACTCTTTACCTTTATCTACCAAGACACCGAAAACTTTTGGGAAACTCTTCGTCAACATTTTTATGACACCCTAACTTATGATGAAAAATGCGATTACCTCATTTACCAAATCGCTTTTACAGACCCACGTCTTAGTATCTTTGAAAGCATTTGTAACATCATTGATGACAGTAGCCCTGACGCACTTAAACACATCAACAAAAAAGCCAACGAGTATTATTCAAAACTCTTTGACGACTTCTTTGAAGCTATTAAACCTGCTGTCAAAGAGGCCCAAAAAATTATCCCTGACCTAGACGTTGAAGATTCTGTTGAACCTGAAGACATTTTCATTTCTATTGACGGCAGTGAAGCAACCGAAGAATCCATCGCCGATTGGGCGGAAACCCTTTCAGACAGCGAACGGTTTAACAAACTATTGCTCTTTGAAAAAGCCTATAATGCACTCTTTGACGCTGTTGAAGAAGCAGGTAGCGCTATTTACGAACCTTATCAAAAAGACATTGACGTTTGGGAAAAAGAAATTGAGGACTATTATGAAGCATACTACGGAAAATTCAGAAATGCCTAATTCAGAAACCTTCAAAGAACGTTTTTTAGCAACCGCTAAAAATAAAGAAGACATTCTTGAAATATTAATTGAAAACAAAGACAATTTAATCAATAACAATACTTTAAACAACCCTTAGAAAGAATTTTTCATGCAGGCAACCCTTAACAAAAAGGCAGAACAAGAACTAACAGACTTTCTAAACAGTCTTCCTGACCTTCCTGAACTTATCTACCTTTTCTATCAACAATCAGCTATAGACATCCTTTTAAACAAACAAAAAACTATCACAACCTTTGTCCAAAAAGGCGATAAAACGCATTTTCAAGAAAATCTATCAGCGATTCAAAACCGTTATGATAACCAACTAAAAGACCTCTTGACCAAAGCCTGGAAAAGATAGACCATCGCTCAATTAACCGTTACGTCGTAACGGTTAATTGAGCTTTTCTTTTTCCGACGTTGCCTACGCAACGTCGGCTTTTTTGTGGGTGTTTTCTCAGATACAAGTCCTCGTTTTCTACTTGCAAATTAGCGTCAACTTGCTATAATAAAAGCAGAATCTAAAAAGAAAAGAAGGACTTTTTCATGACTTATCCGAAAAACAAAATCGTTTCATTAGACCGTATCTTTAAGTTTGCAGACATCGAAGCAGCTATCGACAAAACTTGCAAAGACATCACAGACCAAGGCTATACGGTTATCTCAACATCAATCAATGACCACGGTAAAGACGCTATTTGTCTCATCACATACCGTTAAAGGAGGACAAAGCCATGCAACACCTAAAACTTTTTTTCGTCGCTTGTCTCACAATCTTTAGTCTAGGTTTCATCACACACGCCTATGCTGAAGACATTCCCACAACAGCGCCACCAACGGGCATTTACGACCCGCATCATTACCTTAATGAAGATGTCACCCAAAAGCTTGTTGGCATCAATAGCATCTACCAACAGACAAAACTCAAACCACAACTCGGCATTGTCATCGTCCCAAACATCCACGGCTATAGTGGCGATAGCTTGGAAGCTACAGCAACTAAAATTGCGAATGACTGGAAAATCGGATATAATGATACTAAAGTTGGTTTTCTCGTTTTAATTAGTGTGGATACGCATGATATCTACACCTTGCCATCAAAAAATGCCAAACTAGCCTTTGACCAACAAGGCATCGCTGATCTCAATCGTACCATTATCTCTAATTTTAGAAACCAAAACTACAGTCAAGGCTTACTCAACTATTTAAGTAGTTACCAAAGCCTTATTCAAACCAACAGTAATAAGACGCTTGACCAAATCAAAAAAGAAAAGAAAGAAGCGAAAGCCAAACGTGACAAAGAATGTAAAGAAACGGCTGAAGGAACAGCTATTATTCTTGCTAGTCTTGGGCTACTGAGCGGTGGTTTCATAATTTTTAAAAACATCGCCTCACGCGCCGAACGTAAAGTCTTCAGCCAATATGGCTACAAAGGTCTCGAACGTCTTCTTCCTGATGATAAAGGTTTTGTCCCAAACGAGACATGGACGAAAGAACGTCTGCATGACTATCGTAAAGAACAAGATGCAAAACTTGCTCGTAGTGATTACAATTACAACAAATGGGATAAGCTCTATCCTAAAGACAAAGATTTTGTCGATAATCCAACTTGGACAGTGACTCGTCGTAATGACTACTATCGTAAAGACCGTCTCAAACGTAGTCAGTACAATTACAAAGGCGCAGATAAACTTATGCCAAATGACAGCAACTTTATTAATAATGCGACCTGGACGGCCCTTCTTCTTAGCGACTATCATGCCAGTCATCCATCACATAGCTCTTCAAGTAATCACGACACATCAAGCTATCATGATACTAGTAGCTCTTCATGGAGCAGTGACTCTTGGAGTGGTGGTGGCTTTGATGGCGGTGGCTTTGGTGGAAGCTGGTAAAACAAAAAAAGACTTGCACAAATGTGCGAGCCTTTTTTAATAGTCTTCTTTTTTCTTCTTAAGTAAGGCAAGACCTAAACCAAGAACAGGGACAGCAGCTAACTTAGCCATAACAGTATCTCCCGCATTTGGTAACTCTGCTTGAGTCGTTGATTGACGATTATCAGTCGCTTGCTTATCCGATTGACCTTGTTTATCAACTTGTTTATCAACTTGTTTATCAACTTGTTTATCAACTTGTTTAT
>ERZ773196.1947-NODE-1947-length-11086-cov-5.232798_pt1 | contig 11086 bp, 10 predicted proteins | sample MGYA00581009_ERZ773196 | MGnify/ENA primary metagenome ERZ773196 (study PRJEB29015, sample SAMEA2738162) | human oral metagenome | biome: human oral; feature: human-associated habitat; material: saliva | place: China | collected 2243 ...
ACTGTAGTTTTTCGCTTAGTACCGCTGCAGGGCGAGGTTAGCGGGAGCGTGCTCGTTTTCGTGCCTATACTGCATCGGAGCGTATATATTTTTAAATTGCTTCACTTTGCAGGGGCTAGCATAGCGGGAGCGTGCCCCGATTACAGACCTATACTGCATCAGCGCGTACACCTTTGATTTTACTAGTTCCTTCCCTCCGCAGGGACAAGCATAGCGGAGGCGTGCTCGATTTCATGCCTATACTGCATCAGCGCCCCCTACCCCGCCATGTGCTCATACATACCGTAATAGCTTCTATCCTCCAGCATATCCTTTCGAAGCTTAAACACATCCTCAGGATCGTCCGTAATCATGCCGTCCACCGGACTTTGCAGGTATTTGATGATTTTGTCTTCTTCATTGATGGTCCAAACATAAATTTCCTTTCCCATATCCTGCACCTCTCCCATCAGGTAGCCGTTATAGGAGGAATCTTCAATCGCATAAAAGTCCACATTTTCCGTGGCAAAATCTCCGAATTGCACCGGAATCACCACCCCGGTCTTCCATTCCGGAGCAGTCTCTTCTATCCCCTCCATCAGGGAAATGTCTAAAGACATCAGGGGGTTCGTCTTCTCCACCCCGTATTCTTCCAGCTTCTCCAGAAGAATTTCCGAAAAATTCTCCGGTTCCTTTCCATGAGGCTTAATCTCTATCAGAAGGGGCATATTCAGCGCCTTTGCCCGCTGTACAAATTCCCGAAGGCTTGGAATTTTTCCGCTAAACTCCCCCTGATGCACCGTCATAGCGGTGAGCTCCGAAAGGGTACAGTCGTAGACCTTTTTTTCTATTCCGGTAAGTCGGGAAAGATCCACATCATGCATTACCACAAATTCCCGATCCTTGGTCAGCTGAATATCCAACTCCACCATATCAGCCCCTGCTGCCTTTGCCCCCTCTAAAGACTCTATAGTATTTTCTACTCCGGTAGAAACCAGCCCTCTATGGGCAATGATTTTCGCATCCGTATTAACCTCCCGTCCCATATAATCCATAAGCGCTATGGTGCTGTGAAAAACAAATAAAGCCAGTAGGAGGAAAATGGTGGTTTTGCTATACTTTTGTTCCTCGGCAAGAAAAGCATTTTCCCCCTCGGAGCCTTCCACCGGAAGAGTATTTACCAAGAGGGAAAGAAAGCCGATTTTTGACAAAATTCCAAAGAAAAATCGGGTAAAACGAAAGAGCAGGAAGAAAAGAAAATGAAAGATTCCCAATTCTCCCTTTGGATCCAGGCGGGTAAAGAGAAAGGCCGCCAGATAGAGTAAAAGAGCGGCCAACAAACTCAACAAAAACTCATATAAAAAGAGAGTCAGAAACAATTTGATTCCGCCTTTTTTCGTATAGGCAAAGCTTTCCCGCACAGATTTGTTAAACTTCTGCGCCTTTAAGCCCATTAAAGGCACAGTATAAACCAGACGCATATTTAAGTACATGAAAAAGAAAAACAGAAGAAAAAGAGCAATATGCCCTCCCACAGTTTTGCCCACTTCTTCCGTTATAAAATCCGGAATGTGGAAGGAATCCGTCAGGGAAGAGCTTAGAATAAAGCCCGCCACCGGCACAGTGCAGAGAATATAAAGAAGAAACAGCAGCACATTGCCATAGCTGAAATCCCGCAGTCGGATTAGAGAGGTGCGAAGAATTTTTCGATAAGAAATCCGAACCCCTTCCTTGGCCGCCAAAATCACCTGTACCAAGGTAAAGACCTCCACATAAAAAAAGAAGGCCAGAAGAAAAGCAAAAAGCAAAACCATAAAGAGGCTTCTGGGACTGGTAAAGAAATAGCGAATATTATACTGATCCACATTGGGCAAGTCCACCAGCACCAAAGCCAGACGGAAAAGCATTTGCAAAAGCTCCTTCCCTACAAAGGTCGCAATCTGCAAAAAAATGGCGGTAGACAAAAAGAGGAACTTATGGCGATTGCAAAATGTCAAAGTCCCAAAAACCTGTTTCCACATGCCCTCTTTTTTTTCCATAAGTTCCTTTCTAAAATTTGCTTAGTAAATGCTTTAAATGAATATTTTTACAATATATCTCCTTTTCGTTAAAGAAACTGCAAATTTCTTTCCGATATCGATTTAAGAAAAATGAAGCTTTAAACGATAGGCGGAGTACTCTCCGAAGTCCTGAATATCCTCCTCCAAATAGCGAATGGCCTTCTCCACATCCTTATTTCGTAGCGCCGACACAATGTCCACATGGTGCTCCGTATCCATGGAAAAAAGAATTTCCTTGTCCTTCTTCCAATAGTACTGGGAGTAGGCTCGCTTCAGTCTGGTCATGCATTTTTCCAGCTGCTCCGTAATATAGTCATTGTGGGCACAGGCAATCAAACGAAGGTGAAATTCCATGTTATGCTTCCAGTGAGTCATGGCGTCCGTATTATTTTCACTGCACTGACTGTTGATCTGCTCCAAGTCCCGAAAATCTTCCTCCCGGAGCTCCGCTCCGCACTCCAAAAGCACTCCCCGCTCCAAGACAAAGCGGAAAGCCAGCATATCGTAGATATCTTCCTTACTGAGGCGCACCACCTCATAGCCGTAGCGGGGGATATTTTTTAAAATGCCGTCCGCACAAAGTGCCATCAGCGCCTCTCGAACCGGAGACTTGCTACAGTGGTATTTTTCCAGTAGTGCCTTCTCATTCAAAATATCTCCCGGAGAAACATTGCCCTGGAAGATATCCTCCAGAATAGATTCATATACTTGGTCTTTCAGACTTTTTTCCATAGTTCTCCCTTCATTTCTTTGAACTGTCCTAGTATAGCGTAAAAAAGGAGGCTAAAAAAGCCTCCGAAGTGATTTTATTTTTATTCGGTCAGTACCGATTCGGTTGCAACCGAATAAAATCTATAAATACTATTTCAAGATTGAAAGTTTCAAAAAGTACATTTTTCACTTAGGAAAAATAAATTCTTGCAACACTCTACCGCATTTCCTCAATATGATAAATGTAGTCAATAGTGGACAGGGCTTCGATAATCTCCTTATGGGTTTTGAACTTCTTCAGCTCCTTGCTGTCTATGGTAAAGGTTACGGAATACACGCTAAGACCGGAACCGTGGTAGGCGGTATTTAATTCAATATCATCAATCCTAAGTCCCAGTCTTCGGATGGTGGTGACAAAGTCCTGTAAATACTGCCGACTCTTTAACTCCAAATGAATTTCAAAGTGGTTGGAGCGATTTTTCAGATACATTTCCAAGCCCGGTAAAGAAGACAGAATCCAATAAAGCATAAAGCAGGCTACTACACTGATCAAGTATAGTCCCGCTCCTGCACTGAGGCCGATGAGAATACAGGACCATAGGGCAATGGCAGTGGTTAATCCCTTCACCTGATTTCGGGAGCTGTAAAGAATCGCCTTTCGGCTGATGCTTGCAATACTGATCATGGCAAAGGCGGAGAGCACAGGAAAACGAAGATTTCCCTCGTTCATAAATAGCAGATCCAAAATCATGGCCAAACAGCTGGATAAAGAAGCCAAAATAAAGGTACGAAGACCTGCGGAATGCCTTTTGTTGGCTCGCTCGCAACCAATGATGGAAGCCAGAAGAACCGCAAGTAAGATTCTAAGCAAGGCGGAAAAAAGACTTATGTTATTTTCTATTGTCAATGTCTGAAATGCTTCTTGTATAATCCATTCTGACATGGCTTTTCCTCCTGTTCTTCTGTAATCAATGCTAATAAAACTCATCTACAATCGAAATTGCATTGAAAATATCAAGTATAATTTGTCTAAGCACTTTTGCATTTTTACTTTCAACTAGTAGCATTGCCACATTTAAAAATGCTCAGAAATCAAATAAAGCAATCTGGGAAGTTCGACTACTGATGTTCCCGACATTAATGTCGGGAACATCCTGTTCAGCAATACATTTTATAAATGCTTTCAGCTGGCTCCTTTGACAATCTCATATCCGTTCGAAGTAATTTCATCATTATTGTCACTTACATACCTTTCAATTGTTCTTTCATCAACATCAAAATATGTGGCCACCATAGACTTTGTAAACCTAAGACGATCTTCAAAAACAACTCCTTGTATTCCGGTTTGTTTTTGTAACTCCGTAATAGCCAATTCATTATTCAATATATTTTGTCTATCCACTTGGCAAGTAGTTAAGTCTTTCGCCATGTTTCCTCCTACGTTTTTTATCTTATCTATCCCCTCATGTAGAAACCTCAAGCTAGTACTGCTCCTCCGCCGCTTCGGTAAAGGCTTCTTCCTCTTCCGCCAGTCTCTTAGCATGAGAAGGAAGCTCCTTCTGAATGGCCTGGATTCGCTCAATCAAAAGCTCCACCTCATTTTTCTTCTTTTCCGGTTCTATGGTGACGGATTCCGTTAAATCCTCCAGACTTACCGCATAGGAATGGGAAAGATAGAGTCCCAGTTTAGCACACCCCGGTCCGATTAACTCGTAGAGAATACTAGAGGCAAGAATCACCGTTTCCAGAGCTCTTCCCAACTCTCCTCCCAGGATTCTTGCCCCCAAGGCGGAAAGGCCGATGGCCACCCCTGCCTGAGGCACCAATGCCAGTCCTAAATATTTCCGAACTTCCTTTTTTTCTCCTACCAGTGTAGGCCCTAAAAAGGCTCCAAGATATTTTCCCAAAATACGTACTAAAAAATAGCTGATACCCACCAGAAGCAGAGGAACATTTTCCCCTATTCCCTCAGAATGTAAGAGCACATCCAGCTTAAAGTTCATGCCGGAGCGCACGAAAAACAGAAGTAAAATAGGAGGATTAAAGTAATTTAATTGCTTGAAAATCTTGTCGTCTTCCGTGATATTGATGTAAATCATACCCATGGACATACAACCCAGAAGAGGGGAGACATCCAAAAGAGCACAGATACCGCAAAAGCTGAAAAGCACCGCAATGGTAATAATCAAACGATTGTCCGTAGAACGCTGTTTAGGCATCAAAAGCTTTAAGAAAAGTCCAAAGAGACCGCCCAGAAGAAGTACCGCCAGATTTAAAGCAATGGGCATAAGAATACTGCTCAGCTTAAAGGAGCCGGATTGCAAAGCCACCGCCACGGAAATCGCCATGCTGTACGCCACAAGGCCAAAGACATTGTCCAATGCCACCACCTGTAAGAGGGTGTTCACAAAGTCTCCCTTGGCATTAAACTGCCTTATGGTCATAATCGTGGAGGCTGAGGCAGTGGTTGCCGCCAAGGCTCCCAAAACCAAAGACAGACTTAAATTCAATTTCAAAATAAAAAGGCAAAGCACAAAAACAAAGAGGGAAGCCAGAGTCGCTTCAAAAAGCGTAATAATACAAACCTTTAGCCCATTCTGCTTTAGCGTAGAAAAAGTAAAAAATTCCCCGGTACCAAAGGCAATAAAGGCAAGGGCAATATCCGCAATAAAACTTGTGCCTTCAATAATGTCCGGATTCACCAGATTCAAGCAATAGGGTCCAATCAGGATTCCCGCCAAAATGTAGGCGGTTACATTGGGAAGCTTCAGGCGCTTGGTGACTCTTGTTAAGGCAAAGCCGGAAAATAGCATTAAAGCTATGGGGATAATCACCCCGGACACAGAGGAGCCCCCCTGAAATATTTGCATAATGGATTGTCCTTCCATGGGATTGTCCTCCTTCCTGAAAAATAAGTACTATAATACCGTAAAAATTACATATTAGAAAGGGAAGTGCTAAACATTGACAAAGTAACCCCGGTTTAACACTTCCCAAAAAATCAATACTTACTAAACGATTACTGCGTCATCCAACTATCTTGAAAAGAGGGTGATTTAGGACCGGTTGAAATTCTTGTATTCCCTATTTCTCCCCATAAACCTGCATATTGAACGAAATATTGTTCGTTTAACGGAGCTTCAACTTCTCCAACATTTAGCACCTTATCTTTTCCGTATAGAACTTGTCCCTCTCCCGTATAATCATTGGGCAAATACCAAGCTCTGTACTGTGTTCCGGATGTAGGGAAACTAGCATGAGTTCCTCGAGCCAAATATACAATCACATGCGTCATATCATTATTTTCGCTATAACTGGATTTTTCCATAGTTTCTCCATTGGAAAAAAATAGATCTTCTTTTACATAAGCTTTTCCCTCATTGTTATGTGAAGCAAAATAAACATTACTAATATGATTATCTTCGTCCAACTGAATTGTAATATGTTCCCAGTCACCCTCATGATTCAATTTTACTCCACCAACCGATGGAGCCTCATTATAAGGGAAAAATACCCAATATTGAATTCGAATATGAGCTTCGCTATCTAAATACACATGTGCATAAATCTTGCTACTATCTCCTGCACTATTACCTTCATAAACTTGCTCTTTATCAAAATAATCATCAGGAACTTCCAAAAAATAGCCACCAGCATTATATACATCTCTAGCTTGAGACGAAGAAATAACTTCATCAGTATAGTTCCCTAACCAATCTTTATTGTAATGTTCAATATTTACCAGATGTTTCTGGATAATCGTACCTTGGTCATAAATTTGATCGTCTGGTAGTCCTCGATAGTGAAACCTAAGTTGTGTATTCTGCAAATATTTATCAACAGAATCAGAAAAATATTTTTCTTCCGGATGAAAATAATAGCTCGGTGCAAATTTTACAGCCAAATCTTCCTCTAGTTGATCATCTAATCCATCTAAATCTCTATCTTTATCTGAGGCAAAAGAAGCTAGTTGCCCTACAAACATCCATAATAAAAAGCAAGAAAATACAATGAGTAAGTTATTCTTTTTCATAATTATTTTTCTCCTCTTTCCTTCCTTCCCGGAACTCCCTAATCATAAAGATGCTGACAGAAAGAACCGCAATCACCAGAAATGCCAGAGAAATCGGTCTTTGTACAAAAATCTTCATGGTTCCATCAGAAAGCACTAGGGCTCTTCTGAAATTTACCTCTGCCAGAGGTCCTAAAACTACCCCCAGTAAAATCGGAACCAGTTGAAAATCCATTTTCCTTAAGAAGTAGGCTAAAATTCCGAAGACAATAATCACCATTACATCATAGGAGCGGTTATTTGTGGAAAATGCTCCTGCCATACACATGCTCAGTACGATACAGGATAAAAGCTCATAGGGTAACTTTGTGATATTGGCATAGAAAGGAATCAAGGCTGTACCAATAATATACATGAAAATATTGACTACAATGAGACCGAACATAATAGCATAAAGGATACTGCCGCTTTCTTTAAAAAGTGTTGGTCCCGGCACCATGCCATGAATCATAAAAGCTCCCATTAAAATGGCTGTAGCTCCGTCTCCCGGCACGCCCAAGGTCAGCATAGGAATCATGGTTGCACCACAGGCACCGTTATTGGCTGATTCGGATGCTGCCACACCCTCAATTTCTCCTTTTCCAAAAGTCTCCGGGTGCTTAGACATCTGTTTTACCTGATTATAGGCAATAAAGGCCGCCAAACCGCCGCCGGTTCCCGGGGTGGCTCCGATGATACATCCCACTAAAGATCCAATTCCAATAGGCTTTCTACATCTTTTGTATTCTTCCTTTGTGATAACATCCTTATCAAATTTTTCCGCTATTCTTTGATCTGTTTCCGGATCGTACTGTGATTTCATCATAATTTCCGAAATCGCAAAAAGACCGATTAAAACAATAATCAAATCAATACCGGCAGTCAATTTTACATTGCCAAAGGTAAATCTTGTGGTTCCACTGATTTTATCCATGCCAATGGTGGAAACAAAGATTCCGATACAAGCCCCAATCAAGCCCTTTAAAATATTCTTATTGGATACTCCGGCTATAACCGAAAGTCCGAATATAGCCAAGGCAAAATATTCTGCCGGTCCGAAAAGCAATGTAATCTTGGCAATCTGAGGAGCAGCAATCAGTAACACAAAGGCACTGATCAGGCCTCCGATTGTAGAAGCATAAAGTGCCATTTTCAGCGCCTTAAACGCATGCCCTCTTTCTGTCATAGGATAGCCGTCAAAAAGTGTTGCAGCATTTGCAGAGGTTCCCGGGGTATTAATCAGAATCGCTGTAATAGAACCGCCATAGGTTCCTCCGCAATAAATTGCCAGCAGCATTAAAATGGCGGTTGTAGGATCCATCCCATACGTTAGAGGGATACACAGAATAATTCCCAAATCAGAAGTAAGTCCCGGAATCGCACCTACCACAATTCCTAAAATAAGTCCCAAGGGGATAATGAGTAAATTTTGCCATTGGAACAAAAGCCCAAAGCCTGCACTTAGCCATTCCATCTTCACCCCTCCTTAAAACAAAGTGGGTAAATTCACATTAAGCACCTGTGAAAATACCAGATAAATCAGCAATACCGTAGCAATCCCAATGCCATAAAACCACCATTTCTTGCTTCTGTAAAACAGCAGTATGGCAACGACCAGTAGGGCAGTATCCACGATATATCCGATAACGTTAAACAGCAGACCATAAGCCAGTAAAATCAAAGCAAAAATCACAGACTTAAATTCTTTCTTGAATTTCGGGGAAGAAATCATAGATTTCTCTAAAACAATGGTTTTTTTCGGAAGTCTGAGCCCCTGCACAAAGAGCAATAAGGCGCAGATAAACAGACCGCCAATGGCTATTCTGGGCACAGTACTGGCGGTAACCATCCCCTTTTCCAAGCTTTGAATCTGCTGTGGTATTAAAAGCCATAAGATTGCAGAAGCAATCATAAACAGAGCCCCTGACAAAATCTCATTATTGTATTTTATCTTCCCGAAATTCATTTTCTTTATCCTCTTTTACTGCAATAATTCAACATACTGTTTCATGTCTTCCGTTTGCTTATTAATTGCATCTAAAATTTCTTTATCATCAGCTTCCCAAGCCTTCATTCCCATATCACTCATAAAGGTCTGGAATTCCTGATCTGCATAAACCTTCTTAATGAAATCAGTAAGAATCTGTTTCTTTTCTGCATCCACATCACTCTTTACTGCAAAGTAGTCCATTCCCACAAACTCTGCATCCACACCCATGGACTTGAAGGAAGGAATTTCCCCTATTCCCTCTACTTCAATACCGTCCGGAATAAAGGTTCCCAAACAAGCAAATTCTCCACTCTTTACATACTCACGATAAACAGGGGGAGAACCGATTGCGATATCCACATGTCCGCCTGCAAGGGCATTTATAGCCTCTTGACCGCCATCAAAGGGAACGGCTTCCGCAGGAATATCCAGTTTCTTAAAAAGAACACTAATCATAGTGTAGCTATCATTTCCGGGACCACCGGTAGTTGCATACTTCACAGTCTTTCCGGATTTTCCATACGCCTTTAAATCCTCTAAAGTCTTAATACCGGAATTCTTCGGATTACTTAAAACAACAAATTCCACCTGTCTCATACCAATTAAAGGGGTGATATCTTCCAGCTTATAATTTGTTCCCTGAATAAAATTGGGGGTTAAAGAAAACAGAGGTCCATTACAAAGTACCATGGTGTATCCATCCGCTTCCGTTGCCATAAAATCACTCATAGCTACAGTTCCGGAACCTCCGGTATGGTTTTCTACAATCACCGGAACTCCTAGATACTTTTCCCCATAAGAAGCCACTTTTCTGGCTATGGTATCCGGTCCTCCGCCAACTGACCAGGGCATAATGATGGTCACCTGCTTTGCAGGAAACTTATCTTCCTTCTTTTTACAGGAAAACAAGGATAGGGATAAGCTTATCGCCAACAAGCCCACTAAAATTTTTTTCAACATTTCGTACCTCCTTTACAATCCAGCCTTTATATTTTTGCTTTACCCTTGCTTCTTGGCCTCCAAGGATAAAGTCAAATTTCTATGTTTCTTGTATATAGAGTTCTATTATTTTTCATACTGGTACCGAAGTTCTTCTCCAATAGAAAAGCAAATGCTTCGGTTGCCATACTTCACCTCTGAAAAAGTGGAATACTCGGTAGAGGGATCTGTGAAGAGAACATTTAATTCTCGTTGATCGTCCTTCGCCCATTGCTTAAGAGCTTTATACACTTCCGGATTTGCGCTATTGTATCTTCTGTCTGAAGAAGCCGTAGTCAAGCAAAATTTCAAAGGCATCCTTCTCATAAAATCTTCAGATAAAGAATCTATTTGGCCATGGTGAGGAATTTTAATCCAAGTAATATCGGAAAGCTTCTCTTGAATCGCTTCATCCCAATGCTTCGGAGTATTGTCTCCGCAGAATAATCCTGATAACGCCTTATATCGGATTTTCAACAGCATACAGGTATGGTTGGACATGGCATCCATCTTTTCTATGATTCCTTCTTTTTGAGAATCTTCTCTACATTCTTTTAACTGAGCATACAAAGACAAAAATTCTTCCAATATAGAATCCTTTGCACCTAAGACTTCTATCCTTAATCCATCCAATTCTATAGAATCCCCTTGCGCCAAAGTGTCTATCGGAATTCCTTTTTCTTTGCAATAGACCAAGGCTTCTCCAAAATCTTGCAAGGATTTATAAAAATATTTACTGCTGTTTTTGGAAAATTCTATATCCACCCTGGGGACGTCCTTTTGAAAAGTCATAAAGCCCTTTGGAATCCACAGTTTTTCCACTGAAAAATGTTCCAACACTTCCTTCAGCTTTCCAACATGATCTTCATGGATATGGCTAATAATTAGCGTTTCAATTCGGCTGACTTTCTGCTCTATTAAAAAGGACACAATGTCCACTCTTTCCGGATGTTCACAATACTCACCATCCAAGCCGCTTCCTGTATCCAGTAAAAGACTATGTCCATTCCATTCAAAGAAAAAAGCGTCTCCATAGCCCACATTCACTGCATGAAGTTCCATATTTTCTCCCTTCAAATCAGCTATAAAATTCCGCAATATAATCTTTTACCGCCTGTCTGTCATAGCAGAAGGGTCCCGGCTTTTCCATCTTCAAACTCACTGTGGCCGCCGCCAGAAGTGCTGCTTCCTCCATAGATTGATGGAGTCGTTCTGTGATATAGGTACTAAAACAGGTGTCTCCTCTTCCACTTCTTCCGGACAAGTTTCTGGGCTTTAGAGGCTTTTTCACCATCTCCCCTTCCCGATATACCAGAA
>ERZ773196.1948-NODE-1948-length-11086-cov-3.834285_pt1 | contig 11086 bp, 7 predicted proteins | sample MGYA00581009_ERZ773196 | MGnify/ENA primary metagenome ERZ773196 (study PRJEB29015, sample SAMEA2738162) | human oral metagenome | biome: human oral; feature: human-associated habitat; material: saliva | place: China | collected 2243 ...
TAAGTATGGCAGTTCAAGCCATACTTGGCGCATTTCCGGCAGCCCTAGTCAGGTATGATCATGCTCGTAAGGCCTTCTCGCTTTACTTTGTCGTAACCTTGCTGTGGCTATTGAATTTACGTATCAACGCTGTCTGCAAATCCGCAGACAGCCGTCTTGCTTCAAGGCTTTAGCCTGTTGAGCGCGAGCAACACGCGAAACATAAAAACTACCTGTTATGCAAGTAGTTTTGTTTAGTTACATAATGATATTTCAAAAAGTGCTGATAAATTATTAAAACTGACTTTCAAATTTTCTGATTTTAGGTGAAAGAATTTATTCAAATTGTCAGTCTCCGCATGCAATATTTCTCAGAGTGTGCAATAATGCTCACCGTGTGAAATAACGAGTGAAAGGCACGTATGACACAGTCCAGTATGATGCAGCCCAGTATAATGCAGCCTATGGAATTGGAAGTCGTTCGTCCGGCAACGCTCTTGCAGCTTGATCGCCGCTCCATGCGAACACGACTTGCACTCAGACGCGCGCTTGCGGAAGAGATTGACGCAGTCGGCGATCTTTCTCAAGTGACCGTTACAGCCGTTACCGACCGTGCGGGAGTGACGCGCCGCACGTTTTACTCCCATTTTAAAGATATCCCCAATCTGGTTGACCGGGTTGAACAAGATGCGCTTCAAGAGCTTATGCCCTATCTATCAGCGCTTTCCGAGGTCAATCTTGAGCAACTGAAAGATGCACTTGATTCATATAAGCCCTGTCCCGGCTCTGCCGAACTTCTCGGCGCCATCCGCAAACGCGGCTTCTACCTGCGGCCGCTTCTCGGCAAGGGTGGGGACCCTGCGTTTGCCGAGCGTCTTAAGCGGACGGCTCATGAAGCCATCGCAAAGCGCGCCCTTCACGATTTGAACCCGCGCGCCGTTGGGCCGTTCTTTGACTACTACCTGACTTTTGCCATTTCTGCCGAAGTTGGTGTTTTGGTGCGCTGGCTTGTCGGCGGTATGCGCGAAACCGATGAACAGATGGCCGGCCTTATGACCGCGCTCATGTTTGTGGCGCCGGGCGATCTTTACGGCAAGCCAATCAAGTTGGATATCCCTCGTTTTGCTTTGGCAACGTTGGTTCTTGGAGAGAGTAATAATGAATAACGAGAAGATCGAGCTCGTACACAATGGAGCGGAGCTTGCTCCTGCACAACCTGTTGACCTGACTGATGCCCACCTTATGCTTGGCATTGACGTTGGTTCCACTACCGTCAAACTTTCCATCATTGATGAAAACGGCACGCTGCTCTATGCCAACTACGAGCGTCACCACACTGACGTCCGAGCTACGGCTCGAGAGCTTTTTGAAAAGGCTCAACGTGTTATCGAGGACGCCCCTCTATATGCGGCTATCACCGGCTCGGGCGGTATGTTGCTTGCTCAATGGCTTGACCTTGAGTTTGTTCAGGAAGTCATCGCGTCAAAACGTGCGGTTGAAGCCCTTATCCCCAAGACCGACGTAGCCATTGAGCTTGGCGGCGAGGACGCAAAGATCATCTACTTTGACAACGGCATCGAGCAGCGCATGAATGGTACGTGTGCCGGCGGTACCGGTGCGTTTATCGACCAGATGGCATCCTTGCTCAAAACCGATGCTACCGGCCTCAACGACCTTGCCAAGGATGCAAAGCAGATTTATCCGATAGCGTCTCGTTGCGGCGTGTTTGCAAAATCCGATGTGCAGCCCCTGTTGAACGAGGGTGCGGCGCCCGCTGATGTTGCGGCGTCCATCTTCCAGGCCGTTGCAAACCAGACGGTCTCAGGTCTTGCCTGCGGCCATCCCATCCGCGGATACGTTGCCTTCCTTGGTGGCCCCCTGCAGTACCTCTCTGAGCTGCGTCGCCGTTTCTATATCACGCTCAACTTGGACGACGAGCATATCATCGTGCCTGAGAACGCTCACCTCTTTGTTGCCACGGGAGCGGCTCTTGCCGGAGAGACCGAGCGCTCAACCACGCTTACCGAGCTCATCGGAGCCCTCGATAATCTTAAGGGAGCTCAGGGATCAGAGGTCGCCCGCCTTGACCCCCTGTTTGCAACGGAGGCCGACTACCAGGCCTTTAAGGAGCGGCACAACAAAGAAGTCGTTCCCAAAGGAGATCTCTCCGGCTACCACGGCCGCGTGTTTATCGGCATAGACGCCGGCTCAACCACCATGAAAGCCGCAGTTGTGGGCGAGAAGGGCGAGCTGCTCTATACCTGGTACGACAATAACAACGGCGACATCCTCGGCACCGCTCGCAAGATCATGGACTCCATCTACGACGCCATGTCAAAGGATTGCATCATCGGCCACGTGACCACGACGGGATACGGTGAAGGCATCCTGATTGAAGCACTCCGCGCGGATTCCGGTGAGATTGAAACGGTCGCCCACCTGCGCGGTGCCAAAGCGTTCGTGCCCGACGTTGACTTCATTCTTGACATCGGCGGTCAGGACATGAAGTGCTTGCAGGTGAAAGACGGTGTCATTGAGCACATCATGCTGAATGAAGCCTGCTCGGCGGGGTGCGGCTCGTTCATTGCGTCTTTTGCGGATTCCATGAAGATGGACGTTCGAGAATTTGCGCAGGTGGCAACCAAGGCGCACATGCCGGTTGACCTTGGATCGCGCTGTACCGTCTTCATGAACTCCCGCGTCAAGCAGGCGCAAAAAGAAGGAGCAACCATCGGCGACGTGGCTGCCGGTCTTTCCTACTCCGTCATCAAAAATGCCCTGTTCAAGGTCATTAAACTCCGCGATTTCAACGAAATAGGCGATCATTGCATCGTACAGGGCGGCACCTTTATGTCAGATGCAACTCTGCGTGCGTTTGAGCTGCTTACCGGTCGTGACGTCATCCGTCCGGACATTGCCGGCACGATGGGTGCGTACGGCGCGGCACTTCTCGCCCGCGATCGAGCGGGAGCCCCGGGAGTGTCCACACTTCTGGACAAAGAGGCAATCGACAACCTTGAGGTTAAGCTCACCAATACGCACTGCCGCATCTGCCCCAATAGCTGCCTTTTGACGATCAATGATTTTGGCGGCGGACATCGCTTTATCACCGGCAACCGCTGCGAGAAGGGCGCGGGCAGGAAACGCGGCAAGAAAAACGAGGCCCCCAACCTCTTTGCGTTCAAAAACAAGCTGCTCTTCGATCGTGAATCGCTGCCAAAGGAGACGGCTCCGCGCGGCACCGTTGGCATTCCGCGTGCGCTCAACATGTACGAGAATTATCCGTTCTGGCATACGTTCTTTACTCGGCTGGGCTTCTCGGTCATTTTGTCGGACCAGACCACCGCAAAGACGTACGACAAGGGCATTGAGTCCATGCCGTCGGAATCGGCGTGTTATCCGGCCAAGCTTTCCCACGGACATATCATGAACCTGTTGGAAAAAGACCCTGATTTCATCTGGATGCCCTGTATTCGCTGGGAGCGCAAGGAAGACGAGTCTGCGACCAATCATTACAACTGCCCGATTGTCATGAGTTATCCGCAGGCACTCGGCCTCAATGTAGACGAGCTGTCCGCGCCGAATATCGAATACCTGGCACCCTTTATTCCCTACGATAAAAAGTCTGAGCTCAAGCGTCGTTTATACGAGCTTGTTTCCGAACAGCGCGAGAAGGACGCGGCGGCCGGCAAGGGACGTTTTTGCGGAGATCACATTACGCGTGCCGAAATTGATGCGGCGGTTGACGCGGCATGGCAGGCCGACATCGAATTCAAGGATGCCATGCACCGCGCCGGTGACGAGGCCCTTGCGTGGATTGAAGCGCATGACGCGCACGGCATCGTGCTTGCGGGTCGTCCGTACCACAACGATCCCGAGATAAACCATGCCATTCCCGAACTCGTGCACTCGTTTGGCTTTGCCGTGCTTACCGAGGATTCGGTGGCGCACAAAATGTTGCCGGAGCGCCCGATTCGCGTGGTTGATCAGTGGATGTTCCACTCACGTCTGTACCGTGCGGCTCGCTTTGTGGCATCCCGCAACGATCTTGACCTCATCCAGCTCTTCTCCTTCGGCTGCGGTCTTGACGCACTGACGACCGACCAGGTCCAGGAGATTCTGGAGGCTTCCGGCAAGATATACACCATGCTCAAAGTTGACCAGGTCTCCAATCTTGGCGCGGCGCGTATCCGCATCCGCTCGCTCATGGCTGCCCTGAAAGAGCAGCGAGCAGAACTTGAACGTGCCACGGCGGCGGGGGAGATCAAAGAGGTTGCGCCCGTCGGTGTACGCATGGCCGACGGTTCGCTGGAAAAGCTGCGGGACACGGGTTCTTCTCGCCAGAGTGCCCCCGAAGGTGTGAGCGGTATTGCAACCTCCTTTGACGGACGGAGCCGCAGGCGAGTACCGGTGTATCGCGACGCAAAGAGCGCTGCATATGAGAAGGTGCGCTATACCAAAGAAATGCAGGAGGAAGGCTATACCATTCTGGCTCCGCAGATGGCGCCGATTCACTTTGAGCTGGTAGAAGAGCTGCTCAGGGGCGCGGGATATAACGTGGTGCTGCTGCCCTCGGTTGACCAGGGCGCCGTTGACACGGGTCTGCGCTATGTCAACAACGACATCTGCTATCCGTCAATTTTGGTTACCGGTCAGATCATGGAGGCGGTGCTTTCGGGCACATACGATTTGACGCGTACGGCCGTGCTGATTTCCCAAACGGGCGGCGGCTGCCGAGCAACAAACTACATCGCACTCATCCGTAAGGCGCTGAAGGACGCCGGCCATCCGGAGGTTCCCGTTATTTCCGTCTCCGCGGCCTCGGGCCTTGATGAAGACAATCCCGGCTTCAGACTTTTCAAGCCTGAACTTTTGATCCGTGCCGTGTACGGTCTTTTATACGGCGACCTCATCATGCAGCTTTTGTACCGCGTGCGTCCGTATGAGGCCGTGGCAGGGTCGGCAAACGAGCTTTATGACCAACTCATGGCTGACGCACGTTCACGCATTTGTACCATTAACCGCAAAGGTTTCTACAAGATGTGCCAACATACCGTGGGCGCCTTTGATGCGCTTCCGCTTACGCATGATCGAGAAAAGCCACGCGTAGGCGTGGTAGGCGAGATTCTGGTCAAATTTCACCCGACCGCCAACAACGAGCTGGTCAAAGTCATTGAGGCAGAAGGATGCGAGGCCAATGTACCGGGGCTTGTGGACTTCTTCCTGTTTGGCATGACCAACGCCATTAACACGAACAAGGAACTCGGTACCAAGCTTAAGAGCCGCATATCGCATATGGCCGGCATCAAGCTGGTCCAGGGGCTCCGCGGTCCCATCAATACGATGCTGGAAAAGAGCGATCGTTTTGAGCCGTATCCCGACATCTTTGAGTTGGCCAAGAAGGCCGAGCAGATTCTCTCCCTCTGCAATACCATGGGTGAGGGTTGGCTGCTCACAGCTGAGATGTGCGATCTTATCGATACCGGCACACCCAATATTGTATGCGCGCAGCCCTTTGCGTGCTTGCCGAACCACGTGGTTGGTAAGGCCGTTATCAAACGCCTGCGACAAATGCACCCCGAGAGCAACATCGTGGCCGTTGACTATGACCCCGGCGCATCCGAGGTCAACCAGCTCAACCGCATCAAACTTATGATTTCGGTTGCCAAGGAAAACTACAAAAACGGAATTTCCTCGGGTACCGCTTCCGGCCCTGCCGATTTCAGGCTTGAAAACGAGTTTGATCCGGTAACCCATGAGGCAACCATGCCGTATACGGGCCGCGACCGCTATGGCATGGATTCAATCGTGAATGAAGGCGCGGACCGTTCAAGTTGCGGAACCGGTCACGGCGCAGGAGCCATTCATCTTTCCGACGAGCAGCTTGCCGCCATTGAGCGTGCCAAAGAAAAGGCAGAGGTAAAGTAAGCGTATTACCTGCACGGATAGAGACATACGGACAGTTTTGGCGAGAAGGGCATGGAGATCCAAGTCCTTCTCGCTTTGTATATCAAAGTTTTTTCGGTTACTTAACAATGATTTAACACCCCTTCTGTTGTACTGGTTAACACAGGAGAAGGGAGAGCGTATGAAATCAAAACTTGCGTGTGTCAGAAATTGTCGCTTTCGATTCATACCAATCATGTTTTTGGTTTTGGGTGGCATATTCGTGGTGTACGGAGCTTCTCGAGGTGAAGTTCAGACTGTTTTCACAAAAGCGGTAAGAATTTGCCTTGAGTGTGTGGGTATTGGGTAGGTGTGCCCGTGAATAAGGTATGTACGGGGGCGCGAGCCCTCGGTAAGCGCGTATGGGGGTTTGTCAGCAGAAGAGGGGTTGTACAGGCGTGCGCGGCCTTCCTTACCAACCCTCACATTCCCAATTTTATAAAAGGAACCATCTACACCGGCTCGGCAAAGTCGGTTTGCGTACCAGGACTGAATTGTTATTCCTGCCCCGCGGCAACGGGCGCCTGCCCCATAGGAGCGTTTCAGGCGGTCGTGGGATCCTCAAAGTTTAGCTTTTCGTATTACATTACCGGCATTTTGATTTTGATCGGAACCTTGCTGGGCAGGTTTGTCTGCGGTTTTCTTTGTCCGTTTGGCTGGGTACAGGATTTGCTCAACAAGATTCCGTTTCCCAAGAAATTCAGCACCAAAAAGCTCAAATGGCTGCGGTATGTGAAATATGGCATTTTGATCGTGATGGTTTGGGCGCTTCCGGCATTGCTGCAAAATGCCGTGGGCATGGGAGATCCTTATTTTTGCAAGTACGTATGCCCGCAAGGCATACTTGAGGGAGCAATTCCTCTCTCGCTTGCGGATTCGAGTATCAAAGCGGCGCTTGGCACACTGTTTACGATGAAATTCAGTATTTTGGCAACAATCGTGCTTTTGAGCATCATGTTTTATCGTCCGTTCTGCAAGTGGATCTGCCCGCTGGGCGCCTTTTATTCACTGTTCAATCGAATTTCCATCTTGCAGTACCGCGTTGATAAAGATGCCTGCATTAAGTGCGGAAAGTGTGCTCGTACCTGCAAGATGGATGTGGATATTACCAAAAACAACGCTTCGCTTGAATGTATCCGGTGCGGAGAATGCATCAAAGCTTGCCCGGTACACGCAATCGATTCCAAGCTCATGCTGATCAATCGCGAGATTGCAAAGTCGGAAAAGGTCGCAAAGGCAAAGACTGCGGCAGGTAAGAAGGTTGTAGCGGGCACGAAGGCCGCAACGAATATGAAAACCGTGGCGGGCGCGAAGGCTGCGACGAATACGAAAACTGCGGCGGATACGACGGCAAAGGCCACAGCGAAGGTCGTGCGACACAAGTAAAGATATGAGCCGTCCAAGTAGGTCGGAAATCATATAGAAAGTACTACAGATACGTAGGACATGGAGAAGAGAACGTTAGAAAGGAATTTAGTATGAAGAAGTTTGCGATGAAACCTTTGGTGTACGTGTTGGGAGTGCTTATGGTATTTGCCCTGGCCGGCTGTAATGCAAATGCCAAAAAGGATTCGGGAGCGGCTCCGTCAGCTTCAACTTCTGAACAGCAGCAAACCAGCTCGTCCGACGTCCCACCCGAGGCAGCATCTAAGATGCACCTGAAAGGCGGAGACACGTTCCCTACGTTTAAGGCAACCGATATTTCTTCCGGAGAAACGTACGACAACGAGACCTTCAAGAAGAACAAGGTTACCGTCTTGTCGTTCTGGTTCAACGGTTGCGCCGGCTGCATAAAGGAAATGCCCATGCTCCAGGAGCTTGCCGATAAGTACAAGGATAAGGGCGTGAACGTTTTGGGCGTAAATGCCGAGGCAGCGTATACCGACGATGCCAAGAAGGAAGCTCAGAATATCCTTACGAAGCAGGGCGTAACGTATGGCAATGTCGCTCTTGATCCCAAGAGCGAGGGAGGCAAAGTCATTGAGGGCCTGACGGCATTCCCCACAACAATGGTTATCGACCAGAACGGTAAGCTCGTAGGCGATCCCATTACCGGCGGTGCTGAAAAGCTCGATGGCAGCGAGCTGCAGAAGCGTGTTGAGCAGGCACTCGCTCAGAGTAAGTAACCATGAAACGTGTGCCGTATTGCGACTCGGAGGCCTGCGGCACACTCTGTAATCGGCTAGTATGTGGAAAGGCTTTAGTGATTGCGCCTGAGTTGGGAGCCTAAGGGATTCTCGGCTCACGGCGCAATCTTAAAAGCTCCCAAGAGTTTGGGAACGGTTAGTCAGCCGCGGTATAGCAAGCAGCGGTATAGCTGAGCTTAGACGCAGCAAGGCGTGCCATAGCTGAGCCGGCTGTGGTAAGCCGCAGTAAAGCTGTGGCACAAATAATGCGTGCGTGGAGGGAAGATTTGAAGATCCTTGTGGTAGAAGACGAGCGTGAACTTCTTACGTCCATTGGAGAAGGACTTGAGATCGACGGCTATTACGTTGATCTTATCGACAACGGAACGGAAGCGCTTGAAATGGCCCAGATTGAGCAGTACGACCTTATTTTGCTTGATCTCAATCTTCCGGGTGTTGATGGCTTGGATCTTCTGCGCACACTTCGCCAGGAGCATTCGGAAACGAAGGTGCTTATCCTTTCCGCCCGCTCGTCGGTGGCTGACCGCATTGTTGGTTTGGATGCGGGAGCCGATGACTATCTTGTAAAGCCGTTTGCGTTTGGTGAGCTTGAAGCGCGTATTCGCAATCTTTTGCGGCGCGAATACACGCACGGAGAGACGTCTCTCGTATCGGGAGAACTCCGACTGGACACGGCATCTCGGCAAGTTTTTGCCAAGGATTCCGAGGTCAATCTGACCAAAAAAGAAACGGCAATACTTGAATATCTTATGCGACACGCAGGCACCGTGGTAAGCAGTGAAGAGTTGCTGTCACACGCATGGGACAGCAACGTAGATCCCTTCAGCAATTCCGTGCGAGTTCATATTTTTTCCGTAAGAAAAAAATTGCGAGAAGTACTTGGGTATGACCCAATTTCTAACAAGGTAGGAGAGGGCTATTACCTCAAGGAGGACAGTGATGATAAAGATGAGTGAGAAGGTTATGAAACCACTGCGGTCGGTTCGGGCGCAACTGACGCTTCTGATGGTGGCTCTTCTCGGCTGTTGCTGTGTTATTTTAACGTGGCTTGTATACCGTTCAACGGCGCAGTTGCTTGAAGTTGCGGCGGCAAACTCACTGAGGCAAGGAGGACTTTCCATTGTCTTGGACGTGGCCGGCATTGAGCGCTCAATCTTGTCTGATGCTTTGGTCATTTTGGTTTTCGTAATCATTGCGGGGAGCTGTGCCGCTTATCTTTTGGCAGGTCATTACACTAAGCCGATCAAGCAACTTTCCTCTCATATGCGTGAGCTTGCTCCGGACAGCCTTTCTCGCCCCATTGAGGTTGAGAGCGGTGGTGAAGAGATCCAAGAGCTGGTTAAGTCGTTTAATCAAATGACCGGCCAGCTGAGCGAAGCATTTGCAATGCAGAGTCGTTTTTCGGTGAGCGCGGCTCATGAGCTGAGAACGCCGCTTGCGGTGCTTCGCACGAGGCTTGACGTATTCAAGAAGAAAGAGCGTGAACGGAAAGAATATGACGAGCTTGTGCAAACGATGGAAACGTACGTGGATCGGCTTTCTTCTCTTATTTCCAATCTTTTGGAGCTTACCGAGACAGGAGAGCTGCCGGAAGTCGAAGACGTCTCGCTTGATTCGGTAATCAAAACGGTAGTGAAGGATCTTGAGCCGGTCGCCCATGAGCATGAGGTTAAAATCCATACTGATATAGAGCCTCTTACCGTACGAGGAAACGGCAGTCTTTTATATCGTGCCCTCTACAACCTGGTGGAAAATGCCATTCGCTATAACGAAAAAGAAGGATCGATAACCATTGACCTGAAAAATCAGGATACGGCAGGCATGGTAAAAATTGCGGATACGGGGGTAGGCATTGCTCCCGAGGCACGAGAGCTTATATTTGAGCCGTTCTATCGGGTAAATAAGTCCCGCTCACGGGAGTTTGGCGGCGCAGGCATCGGTCTTTCTCTTGTGAAAGCCATTTTGAAACGGCATGGTGCTTTCATTGCGGTGGATGCGAATGAGCCGCAAGGGTCGGTATTTACCATTACGTTCCCGCAGGACGGTTCTGCTGATGGAGAGAAGTCCGTGGACGCAGAGAAAACACCTGCGGAAGCTGAGGAGAAAACACCTGTGGAATCTGCAGAGACAGACGAGCAGTCCGTTGAGCAAAACTAGGGTTCAAGCGGATAGACGGAAGCGCTTGATACATCAAAGTTCGAACGAATTCGCAGCTTATTCTCTGCGGGGAACCAACGGGTAGAAAATACTTCCATGCCGTCATTGGCGTAGACTTCAACGCAGCTTGCATCAACAACAATACGGATATTGTGTAGGGTTTCAAGGCGGATAAATCGTTCGCTTCTGCCGGCTGCCGCCTCTTTTCCTGTGGCGGTATCGGCAAAATGAATACCAAACGTTCCGTGTTCAAAAGAGATGGCAAGCACCTCATTGAGCATAAGGCGACCTGCGGTTGTACGGATATCCGTAAGCTCAATGTCAGCGAGAAGTTCGTTTAATTCAAGAGTGGTGTCGTTTTTGAGAGACAGGGCTGCTTTCCGGCGTTCTTTCAGTTCTCGGACGGGAACCTGGTGCAGCGCACCCTTCTCGTCCGCATAAATCTCACGAGGGAGTGTCATAACATGGCAGCGATCCATACCTTCAGGAGCGCTTGTGTAGCTCGCATCAAATGTGCCCATCCAGCCAATGGAGATGGTGCGGCCGCGTCCATCCTCAAAGATTTGAGGCGCATAAAAATCAAAGCCGCAATCCCATTCGGTAAAGCTGTCAACGTTGACGGTTGTGGCATCGATGATCTTCTCGCCTTGTGGAAGAGGGAAGTATCCCGCCTGCCACATGTTATGCCAGCGGAATGTTTTTGAAGGAAGGCCCTGGGGACATACCGCGAGAAATTCATAGCCGCCCAAACGGCAAAGATTGGGACATTCCCACATGTATCCAAAAGGATGAGGGCTTCCTTTGGCGTCCACGGGTCGGATGGTGGAGCGCAGTTTCCAGCTTTCTCCGGAGTCGTT
>ERZ773196.1949-NODE-1949-length-11083-cov-3.036634_pt1 | contig 11083 bp, 7 predicted proteins | sample MGYA00581009_ERZ773196 | MGnify/ENA primary metagenome ERZ773196 (study PRJEB29015, sample SAMEA2738162) | human oral metagenome | biome: human oral; feature: human-associated habitat; material: saliva | place: China | collected 2243 ...
ATATGCTAAACATAGATTATCTAAATTTAAAAGGATCTTCTCGAGTGTAGCGACAGTAGCGACCGCAGGGAAACTAAAAGAAATAGATTTTCTTGCTATTTTACAGCCTTAAAACCTACAATACATATTGTTAAAAGGGTAGTTTTGATGTAAAATGAAGGTAATGAAATTGGGTGAGGTTCATATGAAGATAAATGGAGATGTTTTAAGGCAAGGAGTGCAAAAGGCACTTATGATTGTACTTATCATTTTGATTTTATTCATGCTTTTTTACATAGAGAGATTTTCAAAGGTTGGAAGGCTCATCAATTACTCAGGCTATGCAAGAGGAGCCACACAGAGGATTGTTAAGCTTGAACTTGTTGGGCGAAGTGACCCTGAGCTTCTCGATAGAATCAACAAAATAATTGATGGCATGTGGAATGGAAGCGAAGAGCTTAACATACCAAAGATAGATGAGAAAAATTTTAGGGATAAGCTTTCTATACAGACACAGTACTGGGAAAATCTATCCAAAGATATTCTAGACTTAAAGCAGGCAAAAGGGGAAGACAAGAAAAAGCTGACAGATGAGGTTATCAAAGAAAGTGAAGAGTATTTTGATATGGCCAATGCCACAGTATATGCGGCAGAGGACTATTCAGAAAGCCTCGCTGCTCAAATGGGCATACTTGAGATAATACTGGCGTTAGTGGCTGTAGGCATCACAGGTCTTGTTATCTTAGACTTCTCAGATAAGCAAAACCTTTTGAATCTGACAAAGAACCTGGGCAAAAAAGCCTACATTGATGCGCATACAGGGCTTCCTAATAAGAGCCGTTGCGAAGAGGTGTTTAACGGCACAGAGGTTGTCGGAGACAATGTGTGCTGTGTTATGTTTGACTTAAACGGCCTAAAAAAGGTGAATGATACATTGGGACACGTTACCGGAGATATGCTGATTAAGGGCTTTGCCGACATCTTAAAGAGGTCGGTAAGAGGCAATGACTTCATCGGAAGGTATGGCGGAGACGAGTTTGCAGCCGTAATCTACGATGCAGGTGATAATAACCTGTGCAGGATATTTGACCGAATCAAAGGCAATGTGAATAAATTTAATGAAGCAAATCCGGGAATGAACCTAAGCTTTGCTTACGGCTATTCATCTGCCTGTGGAAGAGAGGGATGTACTATGTTGCAGCTCCTTAAAGAAGCAGATGCCAATATGTATTGCAATAAATCAGATATGAAGAAAAACGGTGGTCAGTGTTATTGTAGAAAGTAGAAAGGAGACACCATGTCCGGTTATATTTCCCTTAAAGACGTAGTAAAGACATATAAAGTAGGGGAGAGTACGATAAATGCCTGTGACGGAGTTACTCTTGACATTGATAAGGGGCAGTTTGTGATTATAGTAGGACCTTCCGGTGCAGGGAAAACTACAGTTCTTAACATCCTCGGCGGGATGGATACACTTACCTCAGGCTCCATCACCGTAGATGGCACAGATATAAGCAGACTCCGTCCTAGAGCGCTCATTTCTTACAGGCGCGAGGATGTGGGCTTTGTATTTCAGTTTTATAACCTTATGGCAAACCTCACAGCCCTTGAAAATGTAGAGCTGGCACTACAGATATGTAAAGAGCCTATGGACGCTAAGGTAGTGCTTGAGGAAGTAGGCCTCATCAATAGGATGAACAATTTCCCTGCTGAACTCTCCGGTGGAGAACAGCAGAGAGTGGCTATAGCAAGGGCTTTGGCAAAGAATCCCAAGCTCCTTCTTTGCGACGAGCCGACAGGAGCACTCGACTATGTGACAGGTAAAGAAATACTTAAGCTCTTGCAGGATACCTGCAGGGAAAGGGGTATGACTGTAGTCGTAATTACCCATAACACAGCCCTTACACCTATGGCAGACAAGGTAATTCACATAAAAAACGGCAGGGTCAGCTCATCAGAGATTAATACGAAGCCTGTTTCGGTAAACGACATAGAGTGGTAAGACTGCGAGGCAGATATGAAAAATAAACTAATAGTGGATTTTTTTAGGGAAATAGCGAAAGGATTCGGACGCTTTATTTCCATTTTTTTTATAGTAATGCTTGGAACAGCCTTTTTTGCAGGGCTGCGCTCTTCCGGGAGCGACATGAGGATATCAGCGGATAGGTACTATGATGACACTGCACTTATGGACTTTAAGGTACTTAGCACACTAGGACTTACAGATGATGACCTTGCCGATGTAAGGAAGATAAAGGGAGTAGAGTCTGTAACAGGAGCACATACAAAGGATGTGGTTCTAAGTGCTAAAAAGGCAGAGGCTGTACTTAAGCTGATAGGTATCACAAAAGAAGTAAATAAGCCTTATATAACCGAAGGAAGATTGCCAAATAAGAGTGATGAATGCCTTGTAGATATGGAGATATCTTGGTTTTCCGACTACAAGATAGGAGATAAGATAAATGTTTCGTCAGATGATGATTCTGACCTGTCTAAGGACTTAAAAAACACCACCTTTACCATAACGGGATTTGGCCATCTGCCTTATTATCTTGAAAGAGGCAGGGGAACAAGCTCTGTGGGAGATGGCTCTGTTGACGCATTTTTACTTATACCTGATGAGAACTTCAAGTCAGATATATACACGGAGGCCTATGTAAAGGCTAAGGGAACCACCGGGCTTATGACCTATTCAAAGACCTACGAGGATAAGGTAAAGGTCATAAAAGATGAGATAAAGAGTCTTGAAGATAAGATAAACAGTAGGAGATATGAGGAAGTTAAGCTTGAGGCGGAGGATAAGCTAAAAGAGGCCGAAGACAAGCTCTTTGACGGAGAGAAAAAGCTAAGTGATGCTAAAAAGAAGATAGATGATGCTAAAGATAAGCTAAAGACAGGTGAGGAGAAGCTCGCAAAGGAAGAAAATAAGCTAAAAGATGCTGGAGTAAGACTCCTTGATGGTAGAAATAAGCTCATAAAGGCAAAGAATAAGATAAAAGACTGCGAAGACAAGATAGCCTCTTCTAAAAAGCTGATAGCAGATAAGGAAAAAGAGCTTAAAGCAGGAGAAAGTAGCTATAATGAAGGCGTTGCAAAACTTTCCAAAGCTAGATCCGAGCTAGAAGCAGGAGAAAAGGAATATCAGGCAGGCTTAAAGAAATATAATGAAGGTAAGGCAGAGTATGAAAAGAACCTGAAAGCCTATGAAGAAGGGTTAAAGACATATACAGAAGCAAAGGCGAAACTTGAAATGGCGGAGCAGGCAGGGCTTGCCACTCCTGAAGCTAAGGCTAAGTTAGAAGAAGAAGGTGGAAAGCTTGAAGGGGCTAAGGTAAGCCTGGACACTGCAAAGACCACACTTGATGAAACAAAAAAAGCCTTAGAGACCAGTAAGGCTAAGCTTGCTGCAGGTAAGGACGGGTTAGCAAAGTCTGAAAAGGAGCTTGATAAAGCCAGAGCCCTGCTTGAAAGCGGTAAGAAGGAGATAGACAAAGGAAAGGCTAAGATTAGTGAGAAAAGTGCTGAGCTAGAGTCAGGAAAAAAAGAAATCAGAGAGTCTGAGAGAAAGCTTACTGACTCTGAAAAGAAATACTCAGAGGGCAGGGCAAAGCTTGAAGAAGCAAGAGGTAAGCTTGGTAATAATAAAAAAAAGGTAGAAAAAGCGGAGAAGAAGTACGAAAAGGAGCTACCTGCAGCCACTAAGAAGCTTCAAAAGGGAAAAAAGAAGCTTGCCAAGGCAAAGAGGGATGTGGCAGACATCAAAGAGCCTGACTTTTATGTGCTTGATAGAGATATGATGGAGAGCTATGTAAGCTTCAAGCAGAATGCAGAGAGAATGGACAGCCTCGGCAATGTATTTCCTGTGATTTTCTTTCTTGTTGCAGCCCTTGTGAGTCTTACAGCTATGACTAGAATGGTGGATGAAAACCGTATGAGCATGGGCATACTCAAGGCTCTGGGCTTTAGGAGCTCTGCAATAGCGGGGAAATATATAGCCTATGCACTGCTTGCTACAGTGAGTGGAGGCCTTATAGGAGTAGCGCTTGGTGAGAGGTTCTTGCCACTTATTATCATCAAGTCCTACGGTACGTTGTTTAGAGGCCTGCCTTACTGCTTTACACCGATAAACTATGAGCAGGCATTTTTGGCACTAATAGCGGCGATAATAAGTACAGTGGCTGCCACCCTGATATCCGCACTTTCACAGCTTCTTGAAAATCCCTCCTCCCTTATGCGTCCTCTGCCACCGAGCTCAGGCAGGAGGGTATTACTAGAGAGGATAGGCTTCATTTGGAGGGGTCTTAGCTTTACAAGGAAGTCAACAGTCAGAAACCTTGCAAGATACAAGAAAAGGCTTATAATGACGGTAGTCGGCATAGGTGGCTGTATGGGACTTTTACTCGTGGGATTCGGACTCAAAGACTCTATCAATGAGATAGCAAAGAAGCAGTATATCAGGATATTTACCTATGATGCAAGCATAACCCTTAACTCGAAGGCTTCTGAGGCCGAAAAGGAAGAAGTGGCTAAAGCAGCCGCCTCATATAAGGGAGTATCTGAGGAGATTAAGATAGAGTTTTTTGCAGTAGACCTCACTCACGGAGACAAGGTGAGAAATACCTATCTCTTTGTACCTGAGGATACGAAGAAGATAAAGGACTTTCTCACTCTTAAAGATAGGACTACAGGAGTAGAATATAGTTTCCCAAGCGGAGACGGAGCATACATTTCCGAGAAAACAGCCAAGATGCTTGGTGTAAAGGTGGGAGACAGTGTAGATATCGTAAGGGATGAGAAAAAGAAGGTATCTGTAAAGATTGAGAAAATAGTTGAAAACTACGTATTTCATTATCTTTTCATGTCACCAAAACTTTATAAAAAATTATATAAAGAAGAGCCGGATTACAATACCTTAAACATAAAGTTTGACAGGTCTAAGGTAGATGAAGGAGACCTTGGAAGCAGGCTTCTCTCGTACTCAGGATGTTCGGGAGTAAGCTTTGTGGATGAGCTTGAAGAAAATATAGACCGTATGCTTAAAGTTCTTGACCTGATTACCTTTGTACTAATTGCGGCAGCAGGTCTCCTTGCCTTTGTGGTTCTCTACAACCTTAACAGTATAAACGTACTGGAGAGAAAGAGGGAAATAGCTACGCTCAAGGTACTTGGCTTCTATGATGGTGAGGTGGCTGCCTATGTATACAGGGAGAATATCATCCTGACCATATTTGGTATAATAGCGGGAGTTGTATTTGGCACCATACTCCACCAATACGTGATAGTCACTGTGGAGGTAGACCTTATGATGTTTGGCAGGAATATAGGACTTCACAGCTACCTTTTAAGCAGCCTTATAACCATAGGTTTCTCTGTCCTGGTAAATATCGTGATGTACTATATGCTTAAGAAAATAGATATGACGACCTCACTAAAAAGTGTAGAATGATAGTGGCAACAAAAGATAATAGCTTATCTTTCCAGCATATTACCTACGAATTATTTTGAACCTTGTATTAAAAAAGCTGCAGAACCAAATCAGGTTTTGCAGCTTATTTATGTAATGGCAGTTTCTTTAAGACTAATAATTATTCAGGAAGGGCAAATCTCTCCTTGTAGATGTTTCTATTCCTCTCGTACTCAGCCTTTTCAGCCTCGCTAAGGTCTCTAAGATAATCATGCTCGCTGAATATGATGTTGCCGGACTGGATTACGTTGATAGCGATGTTGGAACAATGTCCCGCAACCCTGTCACAGTAATTGATATAGTCAGTAAGCACTACGCCAAGCTCCCCTGAACATTCGCCTGTACGAAGCCTTGCCACGTGTCTGTTTCTCATATTAAGTATCAGCTTGTCTATTATACTCTTAAGTGGCTCCACAGTAGAAGCAAGTTTTGTGTTCTCTCCCGTGTAACACTCCACAGCATTAACAAGAATTTCAGAAACGGCTCTATTAAGCACGTCTATGTCTCCCTTTGCGCCTTCTGAAAAGCTGACCTTTGTCTTATCCATATTCTCAGCAAGAAGTATCATACTCATGGCGTAGTCACTGATTCTCTCTACATCGACAATACTGTGAAGCATGCCATTTATCTTCTTACCGTCTGTATCGCTGACATCAGTACCTGATATCTTTATCAGATAAGCGTTTAGCTCATCTTCAAGTTCATCCAGCTCATTTTCCACCGCTTTGATTTCGTCCTTATCCTCTTCTGTATATTTGTCAAAGACGGCTATCGACTGCAAGAATGCTTTGCTGGCTTGATTTGCCATATAGACAGTCTTAATCTTGCACTGACCTATAGCTATACTTGGGGACACAAGGAGACGCTCATCAAGAAGTACGTGCTTTTCCTCCTTGCCGGTATCTTTGATGACGAAGTTGGCAAGAGCCACAAGTCTCTTGGAAAATGGTAAAAGTACTATAGTAGTAGCTATGTTAAATACTGAGTGAAAACCAGCTACTGCAAAGGAGTTGATAGCATTATCAAAACCGCCTATTTTGATTAAGTCTTTGAAAATGAAGTACACAATAAGACCGAGGATAGTTCCGATAAGGTTGAAGCTTATATGTATAACTGATACCTTTTTAGCATTTTTATTAACACCGATAGAGGATAAAAGCGCAGTCACACAGGTACCTATATTCTGTCCCATGATGATAGGGATAGCCATACCGTAGGTAATAGAGCCTGTAAGAGAGAGTGCCTGAAGTACACCGACTGAGGCCGCGGATGACTGGATTATACCTGTAAATACAGTACCGATAAGAACACCAAGTATAGGGTTGTTAAAGGCTGTAAGGATACTGGTAAACTCGGGCATATTGGCAAGGGGAGCAACAGAGTCGCTCATAAGGTCCATACCGAACATAAGCACCGAAAAGCCTACCATGATGGTACCTACATCACGCTTTTTCGCACTCTTTGCACCCATTATCATAATCACGCCTATGAGAGCGATAATAGGAGAAAAGTTCTCCGGCTTAAGCATGGAAAGGAAGAAGTTATCAGTCTTAAGGCCATTTAAGCCAAGAATCCAAGCTGTAAGTGTGGTACCAACGTTGGAGCCCATGATTACTCCTACAGTCTGTGACAAGTCCATAATTCCTGAGTTAACAAGACCTACGAGCATAACGGTAAGAGCAGATGATGACTGGATGGCAATTGTAATTACCGCTCCCAGTACAAGGCTCTTTCCGGGATTGGAGGTAAGTGTCTTAAGTATGCCCTCCAGTTTACCGCCTGCTACTTTCTCAAGACTGCCTGACATTACATGCATTCCGAAAAGGAAGAAGGCAAGTCCTCCGCAAAGCGTAATTATTGAGTAGATATCCATAAATCTCTCCTTGGTATTGATTGAGTTCAACGACTAGATTATACCATATTATAGGCGCAAGTAAAAGATGGAAAATGTTTATCACCGGCTGGTAACCAATACCTTCTGCGGATAAAAGCAAAAAAATTGATATTGAATCAAAATAGTAGAGAACCCTTGACATAATGCCTAAAACCCAGTATTCTAGTATGGTTGGCGGTTCGTTTTATCATATGATATTGAGCTTATGAGAGGTGTGTATGAACGAAGATATGTTTAGTATACTGGGTGGCGGCGATGTATACAAGAAGATGCTTGAAAACATGGACATGGGCGTTTACTTTGTAAACAGAGAAAGACAGATTACTTTTTGGAATAAGGGAGCTGAGGATATAAGCGGATTTACTAAGGATGAGGTGGTTGGTAAGTATTGCCACGACGACATACTAAACCACGTTGACGAGAAGGGTAACAAAGTCTGTATCAATGGCTGTCCGCTAAAGGCAACAGCAGATACCGGAGAGCCTAGGGAAGTCATAGTCTATCTTCACCACAAGGAAGGCCACAGGGTAAGGATTAAGGTTAAGTCATTTCCTCTTATAGTGGACGGGAAGTTAGTAGGAGCAGGAGAAACCTTTGAGAGACTTGGCACCAATGGCAGTAAAGGCGATTTGACCAGGCTTTATGATAATTTTAGCTGCTCTATAGAGGAACTAAAGGTCCTTGCCTACTATGATGAGCTTACAGGACTTCCAAACAGACGCTATCTTGAATCCATCCTTGAGTCAAGGTTTTTGGAGTTTGAGAATCTAAACCTGGGCTTTGGCCTGTTGTTTATGGATATAGATAATTTTAGAAATTTTAACAATACCTATGGACATGACATGGGAGACAGGGTACTAAAGACAGTTGCCAATACCTTCGTATCAGCTATCAGAAAGACTGATTTTGTAGGAAGGTGGGGCGGAGAAGAATTTATCGGCATCTTCCCTATGGCCAATAAGACGGAGCTTGAAATCATAGGCGAAAAGATAAGGGTGCTTGTGGAAAACTCTGTACTAAGAGAAGAGGATGGCAAGAAATACAGTATTACCGTCTCTATAGGAGGGGCTGTACTTACCGAAGAGGACCGCATAAAGTCCCTTATTAAGAGAGCAGATGAGAACATGTATATAAGCAAAAAATCAGGTAAAAATATGGTTACAATAGGATAGAAAAATGGCTATCTCCAAGCGATTGCTCCGTTTGAGAGATAGCCATTTGCATTATTCCTTAGATTCCATCTTTTCTCTGTCGTATTTGTACTTCTTTACATATTTTCCGATTACAAAGAAACGGTTACTGGTCCAGGTTCCTTTATCACAGGTCATAAGGGAGATAATCGGCTTCCCAACTTTATCAGCCTCGGCATTTTCAATCAGCTCCAAAGAGGTGTTAGGAACTACCTTGGTTTCAATTACCTTGTACTCATAGATGGTAGTTTTATCTGTAATGCGGATGATGGCACCTTTTTTAATGTCAAGAAGCGAGCCAAAAAGCAGGCTCTTATCACCGTTATTATGTCCTGCAAGGGTGTAGTTTCCTTCACCCATCTTGTCATCAGGCTTCATGGTACCCACTCCCCTAAGCAGGTTGTAGTTGGTGGTTCCCTTAAATATACCGAGGTTCATATCCAGTGAAGGGATTACAATCTGTCCGATAAGCAGGGATTTATCAAGAGGCTGGTTGTCAAGCAGGGTTCCCGTAGGAGAGATTTCCTCTACCTGTGAGAAGTCAAATATTTCCTTAGGCTGCTCCTTTTCGTCATTTTGTTTAAGCACCTCAGGAGTGACCTCTTCCACTACCTCGACTATGTTTTTGGCATCCTCCTTAATCCTTATTTTACTGTACAAAGGCAGGAAGATCAGGGCAAGTCCTGACACCATTAGTATGAGTACAATTAATTTTCTTAAAATTTTCATATCTGTTTTGTCCTTTATCATGTTATAATCGTTCTATTATAACATGCTTTTTTTGTTTTGTCGCCATGAAAATTAACTGTAGTTAGAGAAAGATTATGAAGAAAGATGGTAATATATGATAAAAATAGAAGATAGCGGGATTTATTCTACAGCAGTAGGAGAAGTGGACGGGCTTAAAATAATTATGAATCTCCCTAAGGAAGCCTATGAGGAGTATGGCGGGGTGGAAGAAGAGCAGGAAGAGAAAAAGGATGCGGAAAACGATCTGAAAGAGAATGAGACAGTGGAAAATAAGCTGGATGAGCACAAGGCTGAATATGTGCTAGAGAAGACTGGCGCTTTCGAGGCCTCAAAATATCTTCCGATGAGGCTATTTAACGAAATGTTGGACCTTGCAGGCAAAGGAGAATTTGATGCCTACGAGGGAAATGTATTTGTTAGCAGAAAGATAGGAGAAGAAAATAAGGGCAAAGAGCTTTGTGGGGGTATCCTTGTAAAGCCTCTTATATCAGGTAAGCATGATGACAGCTTACAGTTCATCCCTCTATACAAGGAGGAAATCAGCTTTGCAGAAAGACTGGGCTCACGAAAGCTTAGAAATATGTTCAAGTATTTTGCCCCTGAGGAGATAAACGAGGCAAGGCCTGACCGCTACAATATTATTACCGACATAGACGGAAGAAGGAATTGTTTCTGATAGAATATGCGGGTGCAGGCTGCACTTAAGAAAGATGACATCGAAAGGAGATATATGAAGAACAAGGATATGACTGTGGAAGAAGCCTTAAGAAAGATAGCTAAGCTTTCTCCTGTTAAGATAGTATTAAGCAATGTGGCAGATAAAGAGCAGAGAATACAAAGGGTACAGATAGAGAAAAAGGAAAAGCACTTTCAGATAGCAGAATATAGCGATAAACAGGTATTTCATAAAAATGTGGACGAGGAGGAGCTAATCTCCTTTTGCGTAGAGGAGCTCGGTGTGAACTTTCTACAGCTAAATGCCTGGATGCTTCGCGGAGAAGCCTCACTAAAGCTTACCAAAAAGCGTAAGCTCCTCTTTGACATTAAAAAGGCGGATAACTCAGCGCTTGCAAATGAGGTAAGGGACAATAACAGGAAGAAGAACTACATACTTGAAGAGGGCAGGGTAATAGAGCCTCTTATTGACATGGGGATATTTACCAAAGAGGGCAAGATAGTAAGCTCGATGTATGATAAGTTCAAGCAGATTAACCGCTTTATAGAGATAATTGATGATGAGCTTAAAAAGAAGATTATCACACATTTAAATATCATCGACTTTGGCTGTGGCAAGTCCTATCTCACCTTCATAGTATATTATTACCTGACTGAAATCAAAAAAATAAAGGTAAATATGATAGGGCTTGACTTAAAAGAAGATGTGATTAGAAAGTGCAATAATGCTGCTAAAAAGTACGGCTATGAAAACCTATCCTTTGAGCTTGGAGATATCAACGGCTACAGCGCACCTTTTAAGGTAGACATGGTTATTACCCTGCATGCCTGCGATATGGCTACTGACTTTGCCTTGTACAATGCCGTAAGCTGGGGTGCGGGCTATATATTCTCGGTACCTTGCTGCCAGCACGAGCTAAACGCCCAGATAAAGAGTGAGAAATTCTCTCTTATGACAAGGTATGGAATCATAAAAGAGAGGTTCTCAGCCCTCATAACAGACGCAATCCGTGGGAATCTGCTTGAATATATGGGCTACAATGTAAACCTCCTTGAATTTGTAGACCTAAGTCACACACCTAAAAACATACTAATAAGGGCAATAAAGAACCCTAACAAGGCTGAAAGTGT
>ERZ773196.1950-NODE-1950-length-11076-cov-12.083840_pt1 | contig 11076 bp, 19 predicted proteins | sample MGYA00581009_ERZ773196 | MGnify/ENA primary metagenome ERZ773196 (study PRJEB29015, sample SAMEA2738162) | human oral metagenome | biome: human oral; feature: human-associated habitat; material: saliva | place: China | collected 2243 ...
TCGGCTGCTGCCCTCTGCTGCGGGTACAGCGAGGACGAGCCAGGCGGGCGACCACCTCCGGACGAGGAGACCGCCGAGGGCGCATCATCCCCGCTCATCAGCTCGCCGACGAGTGCCGGCATCGTGCGGACGACAGCTTGGAGCCGCCCCCAACACCGCGCGCACAACACCCCGACGTAAGCCGGACTCGGGGCGCAGCCCCGGCACAAGTCATCCTGGCAGTCAGGAAGATGCTCACCAGGCGACGCGCACCCGGACAAGCACACACGGTTCAGCACGGCTCCTCCTCGAGGCAGAAACGGCAGGGCACATCGGCCCCATGGATCGGGCACACGGCGTCATCGTCCACCGGGGGACGACCTCGCCACTGGTACCAGGGAGACCCCCACTGCCCACCCACCTGTGGGCTAGGAGCCTCCCCCGCCATACCAGCAGGTGAGGGGTTGGGCATGGGCTGAGAACCTTCAGGGGAAGCGCCAAGATTTCTCACCTGACGTTTGCGCCTTGGCCTACGCCTGCGAGGTGAGGCAGGCTCACCCTGCCCGGCCCCGCCAGTCTCCCAGCCAGACCCTTCCCTATCTAGTTCCCTGCCCTGCCCCTCCCTGCCCTGACACGCGCGTGCGCGCGTAGACACCCGCTTTGCTGCCGTCGCGGCAAGATTTTCCTGCGCTGCGGCTGCCGCTGCGGCAGGATTTGTTGCCGTCGCGGCTGCCGCTGCGGCTGCCGCAGGTGCCGTCGCAGGTCGGAGCGGGTTTGCGCGGCGCAAGCTGGGGGCGGGTTCGACCTGACCCGAGGCGCTAGCCTCGACGGGATCCTCGCCTCCCTCGCCTGCTGCCTGCCCCCAGTCGAGCGCGTGAGCGTCCGGGAGATCAACGTCCGTGCCGGCGGCGGGGCTGCTGGGATTCCAAGGGAGGGAGGATTCGACCTGACCCGAGGGCGTCCCCTCGACGGGATTCGCGTCCCTCCCGGCTTCGACCATGACAGCTCCGCCGCGACGCGGCGTGTCCTCGACCGTGTTCCGCTCAGCGCTCTTCGGAGGCGCTGACCAGTCCGCCTGCCCGGGCATCCACCCAGGGCGATGAAGCACCATGCCCGCCTCGGCAGGCGTGCGCTGCTGCTTCTGCTTGTTGCAGTCCGTGCATGCGATCACGATGTTGGCCGCGCCAATGTACTTGGTCGGCTCAACGTGGTCGTACTGCCACGTGCTGCGGTCCTTGCGCTGCACCTTCGTCCCGCAGTATCTGCACGGTGCAACCATGTTGCCCCCACGCTCGACACCGCCGACGCGATCGCGCAGCCACACAGCATCTGTGATCTTCCTGTTTTTCAGCTCCGCACGCTTTCCCCTCGTGACTCGCACGTCTTCGCCACGGTCGTAGCGAAGATCAAACCAGTCATGGAAGATGAACGACCCCTGCGGCGGCTGCACGCAGCGTTCGCACGAGTGTCCCGGCGCGTGCCACAGGCCCTCTTCGACGAGCATCCCCGCCAGCTGAGTCGCCACTTCAAGATTGAGCGTGTCCGAGACGAGCGTCTCGACCGCAATCACTCCATCGGTCAGCGCCTGCTGGCAGGCCGTCCCCGCGAGCGCCCACATGCCGAGTGCGGCGAGGCCGCTGAGGTCCCCGGTCATGGCGCGGCGGGCGAGGCGTTGAATCTTCGGGTTGCCCCGGAGCTCGTCTCCAAGTTGGAAGAACATGTGTGTCGCTTTCTAGTCTGAGCACCGGCATTCGCCGGTGACGGGGTTGATTGCGCCGCCGCATGAGTCGCACACGCGGGGCGTCCAGTCGTTGCAGGTCATCTGGTCACCTCCTCTTGGTCGTAGTCTTCGGGGAACAGGCTGCGGGGCCTGTAGTTGGGGTAGTTTCTGGTCATCCAAGCTCGCTCCGTGAAGGCGCGGCGTTGTTGCTCGGCTCGGACGTAACAGGGGTGACAGAGGGCGCGGCCCGGGAGTATCGGCGTTGCGCATTGGGGGCAGCGCCGTGGGTTCTCGTCGAGTTCGGCGGGGTTGATCCCCCAGCCTGCGCGAGCGTGAGCGGTGGCCATCAGAACGGGGGTTCCCAGACGGGTTCCTGCTGGGGTTGGCGTGCCCAGGGGTCATCTTGGACGATCTGGCGGGGCGCGGGCTGCTGCGGTGCCTGCGGGGCCTGCTGCGTTGTCTGGGCAGGCTGGGGGGACGCAGGTGGAGGCGGGGGCGGGTATCCTGCCCCGCCGTCGGCGGCGGGATGTCTGGTGACCTGTGCGCGGGCTCGGCGTAGGGAGGGGCCGACCTCGTCGACCTGCAGCTCGACGACCGTGCGGCGCTCGCCCTGCTGTGTTTCGTAGGAGCGTTGCGTGAGGCGACCGACGACGATGACGCGCATGCCCTTGCGGAGGGACTCGGCGACGTTCTCGGCGACATCGCGCCACACGGAGCAGCGCATGAATAGGGGGTCTCCGTCGCGCCATTCGCCGGCGTTGCGGTCGTAGGTTCGCGGGGTGGAGGCCACCGTGAAGTCAGCGACGGCGGAGCCGGACTGTGTCCAGCGGAGTGTGGGGTCGGCGGTCAGGTTACCGACGAGGGTGACGACTGTTTCGCCGCTCATTGGTCTTCCTCGTTTTCTTCGTAGGGCATGACAGTGAATCGGATGGAGCACATGGGGATACCCATGCGCTTGACCGTGTGACGGGGATCGAGGCGCATGTCCGGCCCCTGCAGGTGACGCGCGTCGTCGTCCGGGAGCAGTCCAGCGTCCACGAGGCCGTCCACGAGCGCCTTCAACGTGGGCATGTAATTGTGGAGGTCGCGGCGGCGTCCGTCCGGGAAACGAACCCACGCGACGAGGCGCGCTCGCATGAAGGTTGGGCAGTGTGCCGCACGGGCCATCACACGGGCCTGCATGCGAAGGGTCCGAATCCGCGGGGAGAGAGTGCGGCGGTCGGCTCGGCCGTTGAGCGAGAGCATGTCTGCCTGGGGCAGATCGAAGGGGCCGATCTCCCACAGCGGAGCTACAGTCGCGTCATTCATCGCACTCATCTCCTGCCTGCGGGTAAAGGCCGTCGATGAGCGCGTCAACGGCGTCACCGATGGTCTTGCGGATGTAAACGCGCTGCTCGTTGGACGTAGCACACAGGTCGGCGATCGCGACACCGGCGTCAATCAGGATGGCTGCCGAACTGACTGCATGTGCCTGGACCCGGGCCAGCTCTCGCGCGAGGTATTGGGCGCCATCCGTGGGGCCGGTCGTTGCTTCGTCAGTCATCGCCGAACCTCCTCGACCATTGCGCAAACACGTCGCGTGCAGACTCAAGGAGTCCACGACGCGCCAAAATCGAGCCCTCCCCCTCACACATCCATGTGCTCGAATCCTTGCCATCCTCCAAAGAGACAGTCTCCGCAACGATGACCCAGGCCCCCACCACACAGCCCGGCCCATACTTATCGGCAACCAGGGCAGACACAGCGTCTTCGAGAGCACTGAACACGGTGTTGTCGTTGTTCACGAGTCCTCCCCACCTTCGTAGACTCGCAGCCCCGCTGGTAGGCCAGCGCTCCCCACGAGCACAGGCGGAAGCAACGCCTCCTCCAGGTACGGGATCGACGGCCCGTCGTACAGGAGTTCGCCCGTCACAGGTGCCTGAAGCAGCACTGATCCAGCGGACCAGCCGAGGCACGCATCAGTGCCCCAGATGAACGAGGACCGCCCGTAGCCATCACCGACGCGGACCCGCAGAGGAATCTGCCAGGCCGCAGCCGACGCCGCGAACGTGCGGACGACCGCAGGGTCCATCTCCACGGCCGCATCCTGATAGAGGACTCCATGCGCTCCATCCAGCAGGAGACGGGCCGCGTCAACGCGGTCCTCATCCATCGGCTCGGCCGCCGGAGCGACACGCGCCATCTGAGGCCCATACAGGACGCCCGTCTCCTGGATAGTGATGCCCTCCCTCTCATCGAGGAGGAGGCTCACCCGCTCGACGGGAGACCCCGCGAGGAACGTCGCCAACGCCTCAACAGCAGAGCGACGCAGCCACATCGACTTCACACCATCGCTGTAGCTATCCCCATCCAAAACGGTGAACCGCACCGCGATCGCGCGCTTACGATCAATCGCCGAGGCAAGCACCATCACGCAATCCTGTACAACGGCTAGACGCAGCAGGCCCGCACCATTGTCCGGGGCATCCTCGGGAATCTTGCGAGCCACATGCGGCAAAGCCGCACGCAGCGCCCCCTCCAACGCAGCCCGAGACACGACTACCAGCGTTGAATCCTCGACGCTCATCAGTACACCTCCCCAGTGCGCGGTCCCCAGGTGATGATTGCGGGGGCAGCCTCGACCTTCTCGCAGAACGCCTCCTCACCCTCGCCGAGGGGGTATCCCCAGTGCTCTAAGGTGCGCAGGTACAGCTGAACGAGGCTGTCAAAGCGCTCACCGTTGCGGCTGCGCCAGTAATCACGGCCCATGCCGCCCTCGAGGACGCCGATGCACCACGCGAGGCGCGCCTTAGCCGCCTGCGCGGCTGACATCGTGAGCCCGAAGCCCATGGCATCGAAGTCGACCAGCGCGCGGCCCTTCGCCTGCGATGCGTCGGACACCTGGGCTTGGTTATAGATGACGGGCATTTCCAGGAGCGCCGTGTCCTTCGGCAGAGGGCGCTTGAAGAGCACATCCTTAATCCAGGCGCGGCGTACTTCGCCTTCCTGAGCTGCCTGACGGTTCGCCTCGATGGTCGCTGCGCGATCGACTTCCTGCGTGGTCCGCGCCCTGTCCTCACGGGTGAAGTGCCCGTGCGATGCGTAGTTCATACACACGAAGCACGTCTGGGCGCGCATGTAGTCGCCCGAGCCGATCACCGTGACATACGCTGCGTTGCCGGGGCAGTTGTCGTGCGGCTCAACCGTGTTGTCGTATTCATCGACCAGGTTCCACAGGTACTGGTTGGTCTTCGGGAAACCCTCTTCAAAGTCCTCGCGACGAATGACGGTGATGCCCTGCTGACGAAGGTCGAGGACCTCGTCCTCGTAGAGTGCACGGCGGCGTGCCTCGTCGCGGGCGCGCTCGAGGAAATGATCGATCTTGCCGGGGGCCTCGCGAATCTCCTCGACGACCATGCCCGCGATGTCCTCGGGGAGGTCAGCCTCAGCCTCAGCAATCTTCGCGAGATCATCAAGACCAAGATTCGCAGACTCGCCAAGGTCCGCGACCTCCTGCGACGCATTTGCGACGCGGCGGGCCAACGTGGCCTCACTGGCCTTCACACCACGCTTGCGCAACTCGGAGGCCGGGAGCCCCATCAGGACCAGCTGGTTAATAGCGCGCGCCCGGTCCACGGCCGACGTGTGCTCGTGAGCGTCGTTCTCCGTGAGCTGCAGGCCGATGCGCTCGAGCTCGCCCGCCACGTCGACGATACGCACCGGCACCGTCTCCAAGCCCGCCTCGATGGCCGCGCGGTGGCGACGGTGGCCGTCGAGGACCACCAGACCCGTGAGTGTCGGATACACGTCGATGTCCTTGAGGACACCGAGGCCGGCGATCGTCTCCACGAACTCGGGGCCGACACGTAGGTCAGCGCGGATGTTCGAGCCTCCCTGCAGGAGCGTCGGGTCGATCAGCCATCGCTGGCCAGGGTGGACGGCTCCAATCGGGTCCGCCGCTACCTCAGCCGACAGCACGCCAGTGCCCGTCGATGACACGGCCGTGGTTTCTTCGCGGCGCGGTTTCAGGCCGACTGCCTGCGCGACGTCAGCCAGGTCCGTCAGGTCGTAACGCGCAGGTGCGTTCGGAGTCGCCTCACGCACGACGGCAATCCAGTGGGCCTCACGCAGGCGATCAAGGGCACGGCGCAGCGTCCGCGCAGACAGGCCAGTCAGGCGAGCCAGCTCAGCCTGCGCGACCTCGACATGGCCGTCATCAGCGATGAGGCCGAGCATCGTCTCCGCGACGGTGCGGGCCTGCACGTCGTCAGCGGCAATCGCGATAGCCTCAGTCATTTGTCTCACCCCTCTGACGGTCTTCCTGCATCTGCAGAAGGCGGCGATGTATCTCGCGGAACTCGCGTGTGTTCGTGCGCCAGTCCTGCCACAGGTACGCCGTCACCAGCGTCAGCAGTGCCAGGACGAGGACGCCCATCATCGTTTCGGTCACTTCTCTGCCTCTTCCTGCTCGGTGTCTCCTGCCGCGAAAATCGTGGTGCCGCAGTTCGGGCACTCGAATGTTGGTGCCGACGGCGTCGGCGGCGCCCAGTCCGGCTTCTCCACGACGGCCGCGCGAACCTCGACAATCCGGCGTGCGTGCATCACGGACGGGCTCGGAGGCGACATCAGCAGCAGCCCCTGGCGCTCGACTTCCTCGACGAACGCGGCGTTAGCCAGCCCCAGCAGGTGCGGCATCGGCAGGTTCGCGTCCTCGATGGGGTACTCGATGATCATCTCGACGGACCTCATGCCCGGTGCTCCTTCCACGCGACGTAGACCAGGCGCTCGGCGAGCGCCGTCGGGGGGAGGATCGCGGCCGTAGCCGCCAACCACCCATCAATGAGGGACCCGAGCCACCACGCCAGCACCAGCAGGGCCAGCGCCACCAGGACCCTGGCGACGTTCGTCGAGCTCATCGCTTTCCTCCCTGTGCCTCACGCGCACGCGAGCGCGCCAACGCAATCCGCTTTTGCGCGGCCGTCTGACGCTTGCGCAGCTTCATCACCGCATCGAGGCGCCGTAGCGCTTCTAACACCGGCGCACTCAACGCCACTGTCTCGGTCGTGTTAACCTGATTCATGACTGATAGTCCTTTCTTGGACTGCCCCGGCCGACCCCAATCGGCCGGGGCGCTTTTCTTTTCAACTGGGGACCGTGGGGCCGGGCGGAGACTCGCAACCCACCAACACTCAAACCCGGCCCCACGGAGCTAACCTCGCTGCATCCCGCCCTCGGGACGCGCGAAAATTTTGTACTTCGACACCTGAACGGTGTGGCCTGCCGGGGTATGAGCACTGGCCCCCGGCAGGCCACGGCCTCCCTCAGCGCCGCTGGAATGAGCGGAGGAAGACGCTGAGGAAGACGAACCATCCGCACCACGGATGGCCCCCTCCCCGGTAAGGTGGGTAACACCCGCCAGGCCGCACGAAGCAGTGCAGCCACCACACCTCACCGAGGAGGAAGAATGACAACCATGTCCGCCGGCCCCACCCTTGCTGCCACTCTCGACAACATCAAGCAGCGAATGCAGAGCCAACAGCACACGCTTGAAATCTCTCTGGGTGACAGAGATGTTGACGCTTACCAGCGGCTCGCTGTCCGCGCGGAACTCGATGCGCTCTGGGAGGCTGTTGAAGTGCTCGCCGCCCTCATGTCCGGCGTGGAACTTAGTCGTGTGCCGATCCACGATTATTTCGGAGAGCGCCGGGAGTCGTGACTCGTGCGCCTGCTGCCCCTCTCGTGCGAGATACTCCGCAGCAGCGCCGCCCACCGCAGACTCGCGAATGTTCGACGCATGGGTATTCGCGATGTCGGCCGACGAGACCGCGCGGGCAGCTGCTCCGCCCACCGCAGAGCGTTCACTGCGCTCGAAGGAATCGAGGAACATCTCCGCTTCTCGCAGGTCTTCACATGCCTGGATAACAGCCCTCTGAGCATCCTCGTAGGTCTTACAGGCCTGAGTCTCTCTGTGCTTCACTCTGCGCCACCCCCTTCGCCGTGTTCCTCCGACGCCTGTAGGGCTTCGAGTGCGCGCGTATTCAGGCGCTGCAGCTTCGCCAGGACCGCATCCTGAATCTGCAGCATGTCGCTCTGCGTGCGCGCAAGAAGGGCCTCATCGAACCAGTGACGAATGTGGCGCGATCCGAGGATGAGCGCTGCCTTCTGCAGTACCGCAGCCGCTTCGAGGAGTCGACTCTCCGCGTATGCTTCATGATCGCCGTCGACGCGCAGCACCTTGCAGGGCTGCGCATCCTCACGGATGAGCGGCTCGTCAGTGTTCAACGCCTCGATACGAGTAGTTGTGCAGCCCCCTTCTCCACAGAGGATCATGCGGCGTCACCTCCGTCAATGGAGCCGTGGAAGGCGTGGAGGATGACAGTCCCCGTGCGCTCGTCCTGGATCACGTAGTCCTCGGGAGCGGACGGCGCGGCCGCGAGCGCGGAGCGTCGCTGGGTGGCGTCACGTTCGTCAGCTGCGATCTGCTCGATGTAGGAGCGGTCGAACAGGAAGGCTCCTGTGCGGCCAGGCAGCTTGTGGGCGGCCTGGACGGTGCCGGCTTCAACGCGGCTAATCAGGCTGCGGCGTGCAATCCCTAGGATTTCAGCGGCTTCGACTGCGCTCACGAAGAGCTGCGCGTCTTTCGTCTCTAAACTTGGCATACTTCAAGTGTATCCATAGAACTTGAAGTTTGCAAAGTTTAGCAAGTTCTATTGCGTGGTCAGGCACTATTCGCTAAACTTGGCAATATGAGCACCGCAACCATTCCCCTTCGCGTTCCGACGTTTGATCTATCCGACCGCCTGCGTAAAGCACGCGAGTCCGCAGGCTTCGATCAGGTCCAGCTCTCTGAGCAGATCGGCATTTCGCGCACAAGCATCTCCGCAGCTGAGCGCGGCTCAAGCAAGCCGCGCAAGGCCGTCCTCATTGCATGGGCCTTCGCTACCCGCGTCCCCTTTGAATGGCTCATGACCGGCTCTACAAACAACGAAACCCCCGACCCTGATGGGCCGGGGGGAGAGCTCCTGCGGTTGGATTCGAACCAACAACCGTCCGGTTATCGGCTTGGTCACAATGTTACCTTTTTGTTTCCTTCGTGCCCGAGCTGGGATGATACCGACGATCTTCCTTCCATCGCCTAGGTTACGGCATTCTTCCGGTGGACACGCTCGCACCGTCGCGAGACAGTGAATCCCCCACCAATACTTACCCCGCAATGGTCGCAACAGGGGGCCTGCTCATCCCCCCTCCCGCGAGCGCGGGGCGCTGCGAGAGAACTAGGACACACAGATGACACCCCTCTGGGACTGGGACACGGCCGTCGCAGATTGGACTACCGCCATGCAAGCTGCTGGCCGTTCACCCCGGACGATTCGCCTCTACTCCTGCCACCTGCACAAGGTCATCCGCGAATGCCCTGATGGCCCGGCCTCCGTGACCTCGACTGACCTGCGGTACGTGCTCTCCGCGGGCTCGTGGAAACCAGAGACGCGCAAGAGCGTGCGCGGGTCTATCACGTCGTTTTTCCGATGGGCTCACGGAGCGGGTTTCATCCCTGTCGACCCCGCGCAGGGGCTGGCGGCCGTGCGTGTGCCCGCCGGTGTTGCTCGCCCCGTCCCTGACGATGTCCTCCACGACGCGCTCGCGCGGGCTGATGAGCGCGATCGCACGATGATTCTTCTCGGCGCTTACGCGGGCCTGCGGTGCATGGAGATCGCGCGCGTTCACTCGCGAGACTGGGACGGGCGCGGCCTGTACGTCACCGGCAAGGGCGGCAAGACCCGATATGTCCCGATCATCCGCATGGACCTGCGCCGCGCCCTGACCGCCTGCCACGGCTACCTGTTCCCGGGGCAAGACGGCGGGCACCTGTCCGCTGGGTACGTCTCGAAGAGGCTCGCTCGGGCGCTCCCTGCAGGCTGGACCGGGCACACCCTCCGACATCGCTGCGGCACAGCCATGTACGCCGGCACCCGCGACCTCCTGGCCGTCGGAGCCGTCCTCGGACACGCCCGCCCAGAGACGACGCGGCGTTACGTGCGTCTGCCGGACGACGCCCTCATTAGCGCCGTGAAAGCCGCCGCATAGCCCCCACCGAACACACTGCACACACAATAGAATCACCACATACCCCACCGAAGGAGCTACCAATGACCACCTGGACCGACTGGGAAAACCCCACCCTCGAGGAAATCGCCGCCTGCATCCCCGATCACCAGCGAGAGATTCTCGGACAGTCATTCGGGTCCACCGGACCCGGTACCATCACCAAGATCACCTCCACCCTTGACTCCGACGGGCTCTTCACTCCCGTCTTCATCCGCGCATACGCATACCGCGTTGACTGGGTCAGCCCGAACCCCTTCAGCGGCGGCCACAAGTCTCGCACTGTCATCGCCATCATCGAAGAAGGTGGCCGCGGGACTGATACCCCGTATGTCAAGCACGACATCTACGCCGTCCCTGCCGCCCTCGACGAAGCTGAGGCGCAGGCGATGATTTCTCTTATCCGCCATCGGCTGCCTGTCCACGTTGCCGGAGGCGTCGAAGAGTTCTGATAGCACAAGGAAGGCCCCGCCGCCCTCAGTGGGGTGGCGGGGCCTTCCTCTGTGTCCAGTCCTCTACGGGTGTACGAGGGAGGGATACGAGGCCATCAGCCCCGTCGCTCCCTTCGCGAGCGCTTGGCGCGCCTGCGAGTCGTTGACAATGATGTGTGCGATCGTCGGCTTGCCCGAAGCATTCAGGCGATTCCACACGTCTGCGCCTGCGCTCCACTCCATCCCGATGACATCCCACTGGGATAGGTCCGAGGTCGCGACCTCGTTCGGGTAGAGCATGGCCATGACCTTGTAGCCGCGGGCCTTCGCGCGCTTTGCTCCGGTCCCCTTTGCGAAGACCTTCCACAAGACCCTGCGCTCAGGGTGCCCACCGAACGTCGTGTCCAAGTAGTCGAACAACTGTTCTTCGGCCGCCAGGTCGCCCGGATTGCGCTGGTCTTCCGAGGACGTGGTCTTGTGGTCGATCGCGAGCACGATGTCATCCGGTACCTGATCGATGATGTCCGTCAGGCGCATGAAGCCACCCGAGGCCTGGCGGAGCGTGCGCAGCGTCGACCACGGGGTGTTCCAAATCTGGTAGTCCGTGCCCGGCACGGTTCGCGACGTCTTCCAATCGTGGATGGCGACGAACTCACCCGAGGCGCATCGCCTCACGGACAGCTCGAGCGCTTTAAACCCGGCACGCAACGAAGCGGTAAGGCCCGCCTGCGTGAATTCCGGGAATTCGGTGCCACCCATCCGATGACTGATGTAGAACGGGCGCCGCGACAGGAAGGCCGTCACCACGTCTTCGCCTGCAGGAATCACCGGCGTCGCCGGCGCACGCAGCGACAGGCCGACATC
>ERZ773196.1951-NODE-1951-length-11074-cov-5.908431_pt1 | contig 11074 bp, 10 predicted proteins | sample MGYA00581009_ERZ773196 | MGnify/ENA primary metagenome ERZ773196 (study PRJEB29015, sample SAMEA2738162) | human oral metagenome | biome: human oral; feature: human-associated habitat; material: saliva | place: China | collected 2243 ...
TTTTCTGAATGACTTAGATCACTGAAAGGAAGGGACTTGTTTATTCTATTCAATATTTCATCTATAGTATTTGAAATATTTTCCGAAAAGAATGTCTGTTCATCATTTCCCTTTATTTCTATAGAAATATTCTTGGATACATAATGATCCGGGTGGCATAGAGAAAAAATAAGATTGGACAGCTCTTTGTATCGGTTGTCATCAAAATTTATATTCACCCCGCCTACGGTTTTCCCGCTCTCATCTTTTATAAAAAGGGTAGAGCACCGTAGAATCTTGCCATTGGCGGCAAGGGCTCTATAATTTGCCTGCCACTTTTCCTTAGCGGACTCCTGGCTTTGTAAAATGCTTTTTATGGTGGCACTGAGGGGATCTCCACTTTTTCTGCCGCTGATATTTCCGTTAATGATATATAGGATTTGCTTTAGATCATATACTATAATTTCGTAATCAGGTCCCAGTACTGTACCTAAAAAATCAGAAAGATCAATATATTTTTTTATATCCAATTCATTCATAATCGCTCCAAATTCTATTTGTATGCTTTCAGCACACAAAAAATTTTATAAAAACAGCTCTAATTTATTATAGCAAAACTTCATGCTCCTAAAATCGGTTTTTAAGCAAAATCACCAAAATGACAAATTTGGGGTATAGAGATAGATGGAAAAGAAATGAGAAAAAATTCTCAAGAAAATTCTCAAATATTATTTGCTGCAAAGAGATATAGGAAAACAAAGGCTTTTTTTATACATTTATGCAGAAACCTAGTGTAAAGGCAAAGAAAAATCCCATAAAATTTATCAAATCATTATTTTGTTATTTCTGAAGCTTTGTTTCAAAAGCCGATATTTGTACAAAATACACATAAATGCACTAAAATATCACTAAAAATAGCTTTTAATTAAACAATATTGACAAGTGATTAAAAGGATGATAAATTATTCTCATAGCAATATGCTTATAATAATATATTTAAATATATAAATTTTGGTTATTAAGCACATAGCGACATGTTGGCTAAAGCAGTATTTCTATCTTGCTTCAAGGGATTGTAATACCGTCCGCCAGTCGTTTCTTACGATGACCGGGGTATCAAAATATATTTTTATATATGGAGGTATTAAAATGGAGTACGAGAAAATGTTAGGTGTAGAGGCACCAAAGTCATGGACACACGTAGTGAGAGAAGTTCCTACAGTTACCCAGGAGCAGAGAAGAAAAGCTCTGGAAATGACGCATTACAATGAGTTTGCTTTTCCGGCAGGTCTTTTATACATTGACTGTCTTTCCGATTCGGGTACTACATCCATGACAGACACACAGTGGTCAGCGATGTTCCTTGCAGATGAATCTTACGGAAGAAACAAAGGATATTATGTTCTTTTGGATGCATTTAGAGATGTATGGGAAAGAGGAGACGATCAGAAGAGACTCATCAATTACATCAAAGAAGGTGTAGACAAGGATGATGTTGAAAAAATGATGAATGAAGTGTATCTGGTGGACTATGAGGGCGGATTTATCAATGGTGGTAAGTACCAGCTATCAAGACCTAATACATTTATCGTTCCTCAGGGACGTTGTGCAGAGGCACTTTTGTTTGATGTATTAAAACCATTATTTGCAAAGAGATGGCCGGGCAAAGTATTCACGATTCCATCAAATGCTCACTTTGATACTACAGAAGGTAATATCAAGCAAATGGGCAATGTCCCCAGAAACCTCTTCCATAAGGAAATCTTATTTGAGGTACCAAAGAGCGGAAAATATGAGAAGAATCCTTTTAAGGGAGATATGGACATTGATAAGCTCAACCAGCTGATTGAGGCTGTAGGTGTGGAGAATGTTCCGCTGATTTATTCTACAGTTACCAATAACTCTGTATGCGGACAGGCTGTTTCCATGAAGAATATCAGAGAGGTTTCCCAGATTGCACACAAGTACAATATTCCATTTGTTATGGACGGTGCAAGATGGGCAGAGAACTGTTACTTCATTAAGATGAATGAAGAGGGCTATGGGGACAAGTCTATCTGTGAAATTGCAAAAGAGATGTTCTCCTACTTTGATGTGGTTTCTGCATCCCTTAAGAAAAATGGACATGCCAATATGGGTGGCGTTTTGGCTTTCCGTGACAAGGGACTTTTCTGGCAGAAGTTCTCAGAGTTCAATGAGGACGGTAGTGTAAAGACAGATATCGGACACCTTTTGAAGGTTCGCCAGATTTCCGCTTATGGAAATGATTCTTATGGCGGAATGTCCGGACATGATATTATGGCGCTTTGCCAGGGTATGTATGAAGAGGCAAGATTTGACTACCAGGACGAAAGAGTAAGACAGTGTCAGTATCTGGCAGACGGTCTTACAGCAAACGGTGTTCCTGTAGTACAGCCTGCAGGAGGACACGGAATTTATATTGATGTTGATAAGTTCTTTAACTATAAGAGAGGCCATGAGAGCTTTGCAGGACAGGCACTTTCTCTGGAGATGATTCACCGTTACGGTATTCGTTGTTCAGAGCTTGGAGATTTCTCTATGGAATATGATCTGAAAACTCCTGAGCAACAGAAGGAAGTATGTAATGTTGTCCGTCTGGCGATTAACAGAAGTCAGTTTAGCAAGCAGCACATGGACTATATTATTGCAGCACTGACACAACTTTATAAAGACAGAGATACAGTTCCCAATCTAAAGATTACCTTTGGTCATACATTACCAATGAGACATTTCCATGCATGGGCAGAGCCATATGCTCCATCTAAGGAAGAAATGTGTGATGAAGGAAATTACAAATATTGGGAAAAATAAATGAGATATCGTAGGATATGCCGGCGATACTCGTAAAAAAATAAAATATCTTGGCGTCCGGTCTTGTAGAGACCGGACTGCTATCCACAAGAGAGACTTACATTTTTATCAAGATGGAGGAAGCTTATGGGTTCAGATAATACCGCTGTAAAGCAGGATGGATTTAACTCACAAATAGGTTTTATTATAGCCTGTGTAGGTTCAGCCGTTGGTATGGGAAACCTGTGGAGATTTCCGGTGCTTGTGTCAGCCTGGGGAGGAATGACCTTTTTAATCCCTTACTTCCTATTTGTTATATTGATAGGCAGTACAGGAGTTGTGGAAGAAATCGCCTTAGGAAGGAGCACAGGGAAAGGTCCTATAGGTGCATTTGGCGCTGCTATGGCACATGCCGGAAAAAGTAGAAAACTTGGTGAGAGTATAGGAATTATACCGACAATAGGTTCTTTGGCTCTTGCTATAGGCTATTCCTGCGTAGTAGGCTGGATTTTTAAATATGTTGTCATGGCATTTACAGGCAAGCTCTTTGGAATGGGCGCCAATATGGATGTCATAGGAGGAACTTTTGGATCCACCGCTACGGCTTTCGGAAATAATATGTGGATCATTATAGCGCTTATTGTAAATTTCGCCATTATGGCCTTTGGCGTTGCAGATGGTATAGAAAAAGCAAACAAGTTTATGATGCCGCTGCTTTTCGTAATGATGATTGGACTGGCTATTTACATAGGAATTCAACCGGGGGCAGTGAACGGATACAAGTATATCTTTACTGTAAATCCGGAGGGATTAAAGGATGTAAGACTTTGGATATTTGCATTCGGACAGGCGTTTTTTTCCCTTTCTATTGCAGGTAACGGCACAGTGATTTACGGCTCCTATCTCAGTAAGAAAGAAGATGTACCTTTCTCTGCAATGAACATAGCTATATTTGATACATGTGCGGCACTGCTTGCAGCGCTGGTTATTATCCCTGCTATGGCCACATCAGGAGCAGAGCTTAGTGAAGGTGGCCCGGGACTCATGTTCATTTACCTTGTAAATATCATGAATCAGATGCCCGGTGGTATGCTTGTAGGAATTATATTCTTCGTATGTGTTACCTTTGCAGGACTCAGTTCCCTTGTGAACCTGTATGAGGCGCCTGTAGCTACATTGCAGCAGCAGTTTAGACTGAGTAGAATACAGTCAGTAGGAATAATTGGTGTACTCGGCGTCGTTGTTGCAGTATTGATACAGGGAATTGTAGGAAGTTGGATGGATGCGGTGTCTATCTATATTTGCCCTATTGGTGCGGTACTTGCTTCAGTAATGTTGTTCTTCATATTTGGAAAGCAGTATACAATGGAAGCGGTAAATACAGGTGCAAAGAAGCCTAAAGGAGATACCTGGTTCTTTTTGGGTAAGTATGTTTATACAGGACTTGCATTGCTTGCACTTATAGCAGGTGCATTTTACGGTGGAATCGGATAATCAAGCTATAATAGAATAAGAATAAACCTTTTCATAATAAACAAGGGGCTTTACAGCCACTTGTTTTAAAATCCCTGTTTATGCTTTTCTTTTAATAGCATTTCCCCTACCTTTCTGCCCACAGCTCCACCGGATTGCACTGCTTCGGCAATGCTTTGGGAGGGGGCAAGACTTTGTCCTGTCAGGAAAAGTCGGGGGGAGCCTGTTTTCTTCTCTTCTTCTATAAGAACAGAAACAGCGGCATTTTCCTCCGGAGTAAATGATCCCACAGCCAAGACTAAAGCCTTACTGATAAAGAAGCGTTCTCCTTCCTTCGTTTTAGCCTTTAAGAGATAGCAATAAGCAGAAGCTTCGCCTTGGGAATGCACTATCGAAAGAGCCTCCCTTGAAAGAACATAAATTTCCTCTACTTCCACACCCTCTTGATGAGCGACTCCATAATTTTCCAGAAAAAGGGAAAAATGGGACAGAAGCTCTTTAGGCTGAACGGTCTTTGCAAAGAGCCCGCTTATCTCTTTCGTACATTTTCCTAAACGCCCTCCAAGGCTTTCTTCTTTTTCCAATAAAAGACTGTTTTCAATCCCAAGATCCGCTACGGCAGAGATGGCGGCTAAGCCGGAACAGCCGCCTCCCACCACCAGCAAATCAGAAAAAAAAGACTCTTCCGCTTTGGGAAGAGTCAAATTTTCGCAAGTGCGGAAAATCAATTGTGGGCATCCCCCATCATGAATTCAACAACCTTCTTCATGTCCTCCGGCTCATGAACAATCAGTTCCAGCTCTTTAATATAAGCCTTGTCCAACATCTGAGACATCATCAGCATCTGGGAGAGCTTGGACTTCAAGTTAATTCTGTCTCCTTCCGGAGAAACCAACTCTACCTTTCCGTGTAAGTCATTCAATAGCTTAAATAAGCCTTCTACGTTGTTTACGTTTTCGATTTTCATAGAATTCCCTTTCTCTAAGACATGTACTGCGCGTAGTGCGATAAGTTCACCTTAGTATAAAGCGGAGGAAAATGCAAGAAGAAATCTTTTGGAGAAAAGAGGAAATTTCTTTGCTGTTTTCTCCGCTTATTTTCCCGGAAAACATCGTATTTCACAAAAAAGAGAAAGAAAATCATTTTTATGGCAAATTGTAAAAAAATTACTGTGAAAACAGAAAAAAATCGTTAAAATAGAAAGGCGACTGTAAAAACAGAGGGACAATTGCAAAAAAGAAAGGAAGAAAAATGGGAGACGCTACAAATAAAGACGAGGATTTCTTGGAAAAGCTGGGGCTTTCCAAAGAAGATGTAGACCTTTTGGAACATAAATTAAAAGAGCGGGAGGAAAGAAGGAAGGAAGCAGAAAAAAAGGAAAAGCCCATCACGGTGCTATTTCCCAAGGTGGTTTTAGCTTCCGCATCTCCAAGAAGACAGGAGCTGATTCAGCTTCTGGGACTTAAGGCGGAGATTCATCCCAGCGGAATAGCGGAGGATGTAACGGAGGCGGATCCCAGTCTTTTGGTGCAGAAGCTGGCCTTTCAGAAGGCGGAGGACGTGGCAAAGCAGTATCCGAAGGACTATCTTGTGATTGGGGCGGACACAGTGGTATTTTTCGAGGATCGGATTTTGGGAAAACCGAAAAGTGAGGAGGATGCCTACAGGATGCTTTCCGCCCTTTCCGGAAGAGCCCATCAGGTCTATACCGGGGTCAGCCTTCATTTTCAGGGGAAGAAAATGGGCTTTTACGAAAAGACCGAGGTGCAGTTCGCAAGACTTACGGAGCGGGAAATTTGGGATTATATCGAAAGCAAAGAGCCTATGGATAAGGCGGGAGCTTACGGGATTCAGGGACGTTTTGCCCCCTTTGTAAAGGGTATTGCAGGGGACTATTACAATGTGATGGGCCTGCCCCTTGCCAGACTCTATCAGGCCTTGAAGTTTTTGGGAGCGGAAGGAGAGGCGATTTAAGGATGAATTTTGGGTGGAGCTTTTGTGTGGAGTTGCCCTTTCTTGCTTATCGCTTTTGTGAACAGGGGCATGGTTCTTGTCTGGTGGGCATGGAAAATTGTTTTGAAAAATGTGATTTTTCCGGAAGTTTTGGAGAAGGCTTCTAAGAAAATAGAAAAGAGATGTTATAGCAGTAGAAAGGAATTTAGAAAATGAGTAGTGAAAAGCAAAAACGAAGTAAGTTCAGCTCCCGCCTGGGCTTTGTCTTATCCGCTGCAGGCTCTGCGGTGGGCTTGGGAAATATTTGGAGATTCCCTTATTTGGCGGCGAAATACGGAGGGGGAATCTTCCTTTTGGTTTATCTTCTTCTGATGCTTACCTTTGGTTACACCATGATAATTGCGGAAAGCGCCATTGGTAGAATGACCAGAAAGAGCCCCGTGGGAGCCTATGCCCACTTTGGAAAGGACTGGATGTTCAAGGCAGGAGGCTGGATTAATGCCATTATCCCCATCCTGATTGTACCCTATTATTCCGTCATCGGCGGTTGGGTATGCAAATATCTCTTCGGCTATATCCAGGGAGAAACGGAAGCCATGGCCACGGCCGAGTACTTTACGGAATTTATCGGAAATGGGGTAAAGACGGAGTTTTGGTTTTTGATTTTTACCTTGCTGGTACTTTGGGTTATCTTTATGGGTGTGGAAAATGGAATCGAAAAGGTTTCCACCTTTATGATGCCGATTCTGGTGATTCTGGCAATTCTGCTTTCTATTTATGCCATCACCAGAAAGGGCGCATTTGCCGGAGTAAAATACTTCTTAGTTCCCAATATCAAGAACTTTTCCTGGATGACGGTGGTTTCCGCTATGGGACAGATGTTCTACTCTCTCTCCATTGCCATGGGAATCCTGATTACCTTCGGTTCCTATATGAAGTCCGACCTTTCTATTGAAGAATCCACAAGCCATGTGGAGATTTTTGATACAGCCATTGCGGTTTTGGCAGGACTGATGATTATTCCTGCGGTTTTCGCCTTTTCCAACGGAGACCCCTCCGTATTAAAGGCGGGCCCTTCTCTTATGTTTATTACTATGCCGAAAATCTTTGCCAGCATGGGCTTTGGTCGAGTAGTGGGGATTCTCTTTTTTGCCTTAGTTTTCTTTGCGGCACTGACCTCCGCTATCGCTTTGGCGGAAAGTGCGGTTTCCACCTTCCAGGATGAACTGAAGTGGAGTAGAAGAAGATCCACAGTGGTTTTACTGCTGATTATGGTGGCTTTAGGAACCCTCAGTGCTTTAAGCTATGGGCCTTTATCTTTTGTGACCATTTTGAAAAATATGCCCTTCCTGGATTTCTTTGACTTCCTGACCAACTCCGTGATGATGCCCATTGCGGCTATGGCTACCTGTCTTTTGGTGGTGCGGGTAATCGGCGTAGAGGGTATTGCGGCGGAAGTTATGCGAAAGGATGCTCCCTTTAAAAGAAAGGCGGTATTTAATTTCATGATCAAATACCTTTGCCCCTTCTTTGTGGCGATTATTCTGTTCAGTTCCGTAGCCGGTGTACTGGGATGGATTAAGTTCTAAAAGTATCGAAGCAAAGTATTGAAGCAAAGTATTGAAGCAAAGTATCGAAGCAAAGTATCGAAGCAAAGTATCGAAGCAAAGTATCGAACTAAAGTGTCGAAACAAAGCGTCGAAACATGCTCTAAAAGCGTAAAAAATATTCCTTGCAAAGTTTTAGGCAGAGGAGTATTCTTAGTATCGTAAAAATGAATGTTCTTCAGGGCGGGGTGTAAGTCCCCACTGGCGGTAAAGTCCGCGACCTGCGAAAGCAGTTGAACCGGTGAAACTCCGGTACCAACAGTATAGTCTGGATGGAAGAAGACGAGCGTTGTGCTTTCTGCCCTGTACTTTTTGTACAGGGCTTTTTCTATTTTCAAAGGGGTTTTTAAAGAGGATTCTTTTGAAAATACAAAAAAGAAGGAAAATGCCCGGTCCTAAAGCCTTTCGAAAAGAACCACCGGAAGAATGCAGTTTGCAGAAAATGCAAAGAAAGAGAGGACAGCAATGAAAGCAGAAAGTCAGGGAAGAATGGTGAGCAGTGTGAAGAAGAGTAGTGTGGGATTTTTGGCGGTAACAGGAATATTATCCGCGATAGCGTATATTTTGATGTGGATTGAGTTTCCTATTCCTTTTTTAATGCCTCCCTTTATCAAGTTTGATTTTTCGGATTTTCCTGCCTTAATTGCAGCCTTTGCCTTGGGGCCTGTTTCCGGCATTTTGGTGGAGCTTATCAAAAATATTCTTCACAGCTTTAGCTCCGGTTCCTTCGGCGTGGGAGAACTTTCTAACTTTATCCTTGGGGCAAGCTTTGCAGGTACCGCAGGATTTATTTATCAGAGAAATAAGACGAAGAAGGGTGCAATTATTGCCTCCGTTGTTGGCGCAGTGGTTATGGCGGCTATTTCCTACCCCTCCAACCTTTTGGTGGTTTATCCCTTCTACTACAACTTTATGCCGAAAGAGGTAGTGCTTTCTGCTTATGAGTTGATTCTTCCCTCCATTGGCAGCATTGAAAAGGCTTTGCTTATCTTTAACGTGCCCTTTACCTTTGTGAAAGGCATGATTGATGTAGCTCTTTGTCTTCTACTGTATAAAGGAGTATCTCCTTTCCTGCATAAGTTAAACGGAGAGGGATAATCCGGGAGTCCTTCTTTTGTTGGGGTCAGTCATAAAATAATTAATTTGAGGTGATTATCTATGAGTGAAACAAGATACGATGAACTGGTACGCGAAGCAAAATTCGGTGTGAAATTAATTCACAAAGAATATTGCTCCGGAAAAGAGATAGCTTATGTAATTATTTTAACCGGCTTAGGAGATTATTTTGTGGGAATCAGTCCGGAAGCAGGCCACAATAATCAGGCAGTTATTGATGCTATTCACCAATATTACGCAGAAACGTTAGATGCAAGGGTGATTGAAGGGTATCAGGCCGGAATTTATGAGCTAATAGAAGTATCAGGACATATGAAAATGTTTAGTAATTTATTGAGGATTCTCTTCTATGAGCTTTATAAAGAACATAGAGGAGAGGCTAGTTTTACTCTGGATATGGAAGAGATTTTTAGACAGCTAAATAGTATGATTTTGGAAAGATATCATAATTTCGAGAAGGAGGATCCATTTTTTGAACCATGGTTTTCCAGATATAAACAATCTGCATTGGAAGATTATGGTTTGGTTTTGCAAGGAAAGCCGGAGCAATAGAGCTAGGACAGTGTGTGTTTCTACTTTCTGTCAGATTTGCAGATTATTCAGAAAAAGAAGTATTAACTACAAGGTGAATTCTATGAGTGAAACAAGATATGATGAACTGGTACGTAGTGCAAAATTCGGTGTGAAATTAATTCATAAAGAATATTGTGCAAGTAAAGAAATCGCGTATGTAGTGATATTAAGTGGACTTGGAGATTATCGTGTAGCGGTCAATCCTGATGAGATGCATAACGATCAGGCAGTTATAGATGCTATTCATCAGTACTATGCTGAAACGGACGATCAAAGAGTGATTGATGGGTATAAGATGGGGATATTCACTCTCATTCGTGTTGCGGGAAATATTAGAACTCTAGATAGCATACTTAATATTCTTTTCTATCAACTTGAGAAAGAACAAGAGGGAAATGCCTGCTTTATTCTTGATACGGAAGAAATTGTCCAAAAGTTGAATAGTATGATTGCGGAAAGATATGACACTTATAAAAAGGAGAATCCATCTTTTGAACCATGGTTTTCCAGAATGCAAACCTATGCGTTGGAAAAACATGGTTTGGTTTTGCAAGGAAAGCCGGAGCAATCGAGCTAGGACACTATGTGTTTCTACTTTCTGTCAGATTTACAGATTATTCAGAAAAAGAAGTATTAACTACAAGGTGATTATCTATGAGTTCAACAAGATACGATAGACTGGTACGGCACGCAAAATTTGCCGTGAAACAAATTCATAAAAAATATTGCTCCGGAATAGAAATAGCTTATGTAATTATTTTAACCGGCCTAGGAGATTATTTTGTCGGAATCAGTCCGGAAGAAGGCCACAATAATCAGGCAGTTATTGATGGTATTCACCAGTATTATGCAGAAACGGAAGATGCAAGGGTAATTGAAGGATATCAGGCTGGGATTTACAAGCTAATAGAAGTATCAGGACATATGAAAATGTTTAGTAATTTATTGAGGATTCTCTTCTATGAGCTTTATAAAGAACATAGAGGAGAGGCTAGTTTTACTCTGGATATGGAAGAGATTTTTAGACAGCTAAATAGTATGATTTTGGAAAGATATCATAATTTCGAGAAGGAAGATCCATCTTTTGAGCCATGGTTTTCCAGATATCAACAATCTGCACTGGACGATTATGGCTTAGTTTTGCAAGGAAAGCCGGAATCTTAGAACTATAAAATCGGGCTTTCTTCCTTCTGTACTTCCTGAAGTCCTCTCCATTTCCCCCTTGCGTTCAAGGCAATATTTTGTACAATAAGAGGGAGACAGAGAGAGGTATCGGATGAACAGAGAAGAATTTGATGACGAGTATTACCAGCAGAAAATGATGGAACACCGCATTCGGATGGAGAAGCGGAGAGAGAAAAGAAAGAAGGAGAAGCGCCTGCATATCCTGCTCTTTTTTCTTCTGCTTCTTTTGTTGTTCCTGGCTTTTATCGGGCTGCGTTATGCCCTGCCCTATGTGCAACAGCAGGGAGGTATTTCCTTCGGGAAGAAGGTCTCTGAAAGCACGATTGCCAAGAATCGCCCGGTGGTAAAGCTTGGGGAAGGGGAAACGGAAGAGAAGG
>ERZ773196.1956-NODE-1956-length-11052-cov-3.216059_pt1 | contig 11052 bp, 11 predicted proteins | sample MGYA00581009_ERZ773196 | MGnify/ENA primary metagenome ERZ773196 (study PRJEB29015, sample SAMEA2738162) | human oral metagenome | biome: human oral; feature: human-associated habitat; material: saliva | place: China | collected 2243 ...
CAAACTTCTCAGGTTTTGGGATATAAATTCATGGAAATCATTACCAAAAAGATTAGTGGAATACATTTAGGCGGAAATTGTATTTCTCAGAGAATCTTGAATTTTGATAAGCTAAGTTATCAGCAACAGAATCAAACTCTAAAACCAGGGTATGCCTTTGTTAGCTCTTCTGAAGAAGATGATGCTCAGGAAGTATATGTTCCTATGGCAAGAATCAGAAAAAGAGGAGGAGAAAAAGTATGATTATAGTGGATGTGAATGTTTTTATATTGGATAAACTCTATGATTTTGAGCTAAATGAAGAAGCAAAGGTACGAGAAGTAATTGAAGAAATTGTACATATGGTGGAGCAAAAAGAAAAAACTACCTTTACAGGAAATATAAAAGATATGATATTGGTAGACAATTTTAGAAAAGATATTTTGGCTCCGGATTATACTTTGGCTCAGCAGGGGATTGATTCCGGATGGAATCTAAGTTTGGTATAAGGAGGTATTATGGGGCGATACGTAAGTGTTGATGTACAAGTGTTAAAAAATGACCTGGATGAGTTGAAGGAATCAATTGACGTTTTGAAAAGAACTTTTGGACAAACAAGTTCAAGTGTAGAGAATTTAAAAAGCAAATGGAAAGGAGAAGCTTCAATCCAGTTCATGAACTATTTTGCTCAGGAAACACAGATATATGAACAAATGATAGTGGAGTTGGAGCTACTTCAAGAAAAGTTTGTACAATCCCAGAAGGATTATGCAGCAGCTAAGAATGCATTGCGCCATTTAGTAGATGACTTTCATGTTTAAGGGAGGTAAAAATGAGTGAGCTACAGGTTAGTACGGAAGCGCTGAGGCATGAAGCAGAGAAGACGGTATCGGACATTAGAAAAATGAAGCAAGTTATGGACAAACAAAGGTCTATTGTTAGAAAAATGGGGGGCTATTGGCAAGGTGAGGGATATGATACTGCTACTAAAACATATATGGCTCTTTCAAATAAAGCATTTGAAGTATTGAATCAGCTTGAAGATATCCCAACAAGACTCTTTGATATTGCTGAAATATATGAGGAAATGGAAAGAGAAAATCAAGAAATTGTTGCGGAATTGCCAAGTTCATTATTAGAATAGAATTTGCTAAAAGAAAGGAGAGCGTATGGCTTATAGTTCAGTCCCATATCAGATACAACAAATTAATTTTCAATATAGGGAGGCAATGAGAAAGGCTAATCATTTGGATGAATTGGCTAATAGGCTGTCTAGAAGGGTGGCTGGAGAAATCAGAAATTTGTCACAGGATGTCAGGGATCAGTGGAGAGGCGATGAGGCAAATGTGTTTTCCAAAAAAAATGCCATTATAGAAGCAGAGGTTTTAAAAACTGTAAAACAAATTAGAAACTGTGCTGCCACCATAAGAAGAATCGCCAGACAAACCATGCAAAAGGAAATGGAAGCGGCAGAGATTGCGGCTAGAAGGGCTAGATAGAAGTAGGGAATATATTTGGTTTTGAATCATCGCAAGGCTGTGTTTCTGATGTAAAAATGTATGTCACAAATAGAAGAAAGGTAGAATAGTCATTTAAATGAGACCTATTCTATGACTTACATTGTTGCCATTATTATTCTGCAAAAGACAACAACTTCAAAAAAAGGCTAGAAGAATACATAATTCTAGGGGTCAAAAGTGTAGATAAAAGAGAAACAAGGTGACATATACTTTTAGGTTTGTCAAACATAAGGAGAGTCTGAAATTTTTTCTGTAAATGATGGTCTTCTATGAAATTTACTTTGCTTGAACAGCATAAACTGCTGTTCAAGCGTTGGTTAGTATCTAACAAAAATCAGTTGGAATGTCAAGGGCGCTCAGCTCAACTCTCTTTTTATTTCTTTATCAACTGACAAAATCTTTACTCTATTCAGCTCTGCTGAGCGTTCAGTTTACCCTTGATAAGACAGCTGATTTTTCATTATTCAGGAATTCGGTCAGTATACATTATTGCCATTTCTCCCCTGACTTTGCATACATGGAAATAATCTTTCGGTCTATATCAGAAATATCTTTTTGACGTTTTTTACTACTTGAGGTACAAACTCAGACAAATGATTCTGGGGAACATCAATATCCATGCTGCCAAAGCTAGAATTAACTTGCTTGGTCTTATAGCCATTTCGTTAGTCTCGTACCTCATCCATTGAATCAGTTCGTTCAGATTTTTCATATCCAAGATGATGATCCATTTCCGCTTCCATCATTTCTTTGATGGTTCCACCCAATAAATCCTTCAATGCATCCTGAATATCGTATTCTTACAAAAGTTGCTGGATGATTGCACGTTTGCCATCTGTCATTTAAACGTGATGTACAGGTTTTCTTTCTCTTTTTGCCATAATAAAAGGCCCTCCATGATTTTTCATTGTATCATAGAAGACCTTATGATTATTTATTTACAAACTTTTTTTCATACTCTCTTTTAAGTGTTCAACTTCGTTCTAATTATAGCTAGTAGATAAACTGTAGAAACTATAACCTCCGAAATAACCTCCGTTTGTTTTTGTAAGGGTAACTGTATAAGTTCCGATAGGATTATAAGAGTAATCTGTAATAGTACCTACTATTTTAACTTCACTTCCTTCTATAGTGGCAGAACTTGGGTTAGAAAAAATATGCGGACCTGCATCCCCTCTAAAAGCTACACTGTTATAATACATGTTGCTTCCGTAAATATCCATAGCTGAAACATCTTTAGATGTCACAGAACCGAATATTTGCCTTATCATTTCTTTGGCATTATCCACATTCATAACAAAATATTCTCCGGATTCACTCAGTCTTGAATCATTATATGTGTGAGCTACCCATAACATTTCATCAATTCTAGCTGCTCCATTCAAAGAAGAACCTAAAACATAAAGAGCTGTCTTAGGTGGTGCATTATCCAAATCTTTAGCAAACTCTACCGCTCTTATAATGTGGATATTGGATGTACTAATATTCTTTGTCGAACTGCTTGAACCATCACTTATCCATGTTCCGTCGGATCCAACATAATATCCGTCAGGTGTTTTGCTACTTACATACATAGCTCCGTCATATCCTACGTAATAATATTTTCCGTTTGATTGTACCCAGGCAGATGTATACATTGCTCCGCTTCCACCAAGATAGTACCATCTTCCATTTGATTGCACCCAACTATTTTGTATTACGTACCCGCTTCCATCAAAACAATACCAGAATCCATCTACTTGTACCCAAGTATTATACGGATAATCTCCCGATAAGTATTGGAGCCACCAGCCACGACCGTCTCTTTTCCAAGTTGCATTTCCAGCATTGGCGCTTATACTAAGCGACAATATCATTACGAGGCACATAGTAAGGCCTATAATCTTTTTAATCAATCTGCTTTTTCTTATATACTTGAACATATTCTCACCTATCTACATATTCCGAGGAAATTGACATAATAACCATCCGGTGTGATTGTATCAAACAACATATATCCACTTTCATCAAGATAATACCAGTTTCCATCTGATTGTATCCAGCCGGTTCTCATACTGCAATCCGAATTAAAATAATACCAGTTTCCATCTATTTTCTCCCAACCGGTTGTTGCATATCCGTAATAATCAAAATAGTACCATGTTCCGTCAACCATAGCCCATGTTGACCAAGGATATGAACCGTCAGTGTACTCAAGCCACCAACCGTATCTGTCACGTCTCCATGATGCAGTGTTTTGTTGACTGCTACTACTGGAACTATTGCTTGAGCTATTATTGCTTGAACTATTTTGATTTGATGAATTGAAATTTTCTGCAGCGTCTTTTGGTATTAATCTCCACTTTTGATCTGTGCCTGAATCTAAATCTCTTTGAACTACGTTTCTGCCCGATGTCACTGACATTGCCTTGCCTGATTTCTTACATATAATCTTGTACCATCCGTCATCGTCATTTACTATATACCAGTTAGCTGTACCATCATTCACATAATCCCATGCCCAGATATTTCTGTTGTTCTCATAAACCACAGCCCCATCTCCGCTTACATTTACTCCTTTTCCTGTGTGCATGGAAGTAAGTTTAAAAGAATTATCGGACAGTTTTTCTATTCTCCACATCTGCCTATACAGCCCTGATTGGTCAGTAATATTAATATTAGCTCCATTAGGGACATAATCGTCTATAGTAAGTACACCGCCGTTATAATTTTCAAAATAATAGTCTCCGTTAGAAATCTCCGGAGCGCTACTCATAGAAGAGGAAGAACCCGAATTTGAAAAACTCGGTTTTATAAGTGCGGTATATCTGTTAAGTGGCGCACTCCTTTCAGCTCCCGGTGAACCGCTGTACTGGCCGCTGTAGTCAACATAATAATATCTGGAGGAGTCAACCCAGTATACTATTCCTATATGTCCGTAAGGACTTACACCAAATTGGTTTCCACCAAAAACCACTATATCTCCGGGCTCTGGTGTGGCCTCTCCGACAGAATACCGTCTCCAGTCATCCGGTAAAGTGTTGGACACATAGTCTCTTGCATTACCTCTTAATTCATAATAATGCCATAGTTCATTGCTATACCCCTTGATGAGATCAACACATTGTGAACCGTATGCACCGTCATAGTCAATTGCAGTGCCAACCTTCGTTCTTGCCCAATCCACCGCCTTTTCTCTTGTGGGTTGAGTAGTAGTCGGTGCTGCAAATATTTGAATAGTCATTGTAAAAGACATTGCCAAACCAAGTGTAAGAGCATGTGAAAGTTTCATATGATCATCCTCCTTATTCTAATAATGTTTTTTTGAGCAATAATTCATTTCAAAAAACTATTGCCAGTTCATCATACAAATATTAGTACAATAATTCTGCATGGCATAAAATGTACGAAATTCGTATTAAAGATATATTTTAAATTTTATTATCCGGATATATCACCATTATAATTTTTTTTTTCATATAAAACCCCACACGAAAGTGTTGTTTTATTATTTAGTTCTATCAGACTGTCGCAGATTTTATTGTTAAGTTCATTTTTGGGGCAATATCCGTAAAAACTATTGGTAAACCATGCGTTGTTAAGATTTACAAGTGTTATAGCTTTACCTATATATGAGAGACAATCATAATTTCCTTTTGATTTCGGAGCGCTATATTTTGAGCGTTTCGGCTTCTTTGATATAAATACCTTAGAATTTGTAATCTGCATGATATATCTTCTTAAGCGCCATCAAGTCAATATTTTCAATATCTCCTCAGGTGTTGTTAATCATATAGTCAACGTCTGTGTTTTTAAAATAGCCTATGTAGGTTTACCCTATGATATGACTCCTCGTATATAAAACAAGTAAAATCCGATATAGTTATTAAAGGCTGAACTACTTTCCAGTAGACACTGCAAACAACCTATTCTTTCGATAACGTTTTGTATGTGATCCTTGAAGGTGCATTTGGATTACAGTTTTTGATAATAATATCATCATATTCTACTGTATCACATAGATAATTTTGTATCTAAAACTTTAGATTTCCATTTATTTTATTTAGCAATTACTTTTTGACTTTGACAAACAGGATATATTGAATGAGATTGCTTTGCATTAGTCCTATTATCTCTCTTACGATGAAACACATAAACCATATAGTAGTACTTAAAACTATGTTTATATATGTAATTTCCTGCAATCTTTTGTTGAACATAGGATTTCTTTAAGGAAGAGATTGTGGTATACTCATAACAACAGATTATATTCATTAAAGTTTTCTATTTTCTGATTCTTTCTTTGTATTCATTCTATCGTCCTTTTGGGGACTTAACTTCAACAGCTTTATTTTCAAAACGATTATCTTCAAACCCTTCATTTTCAACTGCCGCTTTCAAGTTTTATTTTCAAAGTATTCATTTTCAAAGCTTTTATATTCACAATTTCTCAAACGATTTCAATTTCAGAAAGGAGTCTCTTATGCTCAAATCTCGGCTGTCTTTATTGAAACAAGGAAAAATTATTTTGTTACTTTTGATAATCATGCTCCTTGGCTTTCTTTTCTTGGAAAATCAAGAAGGAGAAAGAAAAGTTATTTATAGAGGAAAGGCGGGAGAAGCCAAAGAAGAATTTTTGGCAGAGGGAAAATACGAAAGTCTGGAAGAAAAATGGAGTACAAAGGAGCAGGAAAGTAAAGATACGCAAAATAGCCGCAAAGTGTCTTCGGGGTCGGAATCCGAAGAAAAAGCAATTTCCGTGGGAGCTCCGGAGAAAGAGAAAAATAGCATAGGAGAATTCGGAAAGTCGGAGGACGTTTTGGTGTCCGCCGGGGAATCAAGTCCGGAGAGCGTTTTGTCATCTGCCGGGGAATCAAATCCGGAAAGGCTGGCAAAGGGGGAAGCGGACGATAAGAAGCAAGGAAAGAAAATCAATATCAATACCGCAACAGAGGAGGAATTGGAAAGTCTGAAAGGAATTGGCCCAGCTACGGCTAAAAATATCATCAGTTATAGAGAGGAGTATGGAGGATTTTCCAGCATAGAGGAGATTAAGAATGTAAAAAGAATAGGAGATAAAATCTTTGAAAAAATCAAAGGGGACATTTGTGTTTAAGCCTATTAAGCTATGGAGTTGACAAGATTTTGTAAGCTTTATCCCTTGTGCTTTTCTTCTTTGCCCTTTATGATGAAAATGTTTTCATTTATTTTGCAAGGGGATATCCTAAAGCAGAATAAATATATTGGAAAAGCAAGCAATCCGAGAAACGCGGAAAGCCGGCATTTGGCTTAAGATAATAAAAGTTTCTTAGAAAAATTCTAAGTATAGTATAGGAAGAATCAATCAGGGAAAGATGAGAAAAAGAATGGGAATCCAAAAAAAGCTTTGTGCTGTAGTATTGTTGTTGTCCATGCTACAGAGTACGACGATGTATGCAGAAGAAAGAGTTTACGGGATCACTGAATACGGTCCGGTTTCCGTAAATGGAAATGGAGTGGGGAGAGGACAGGATCCTACCTACCAGTATATTGAAGACCTTCTTTATAATAGACAGGGAAACAGTAATCCTTCCGGGGGAAACCCAACGCCTGCAAGCACTTCTGCGCCTGCAAATCCCGGTGCACAGAATAACGGTGGGGGAAACACAGCTACGACCCAGGAAAGAAAGTGGAATTTGGCGAAGCTTTCGGGAAATGGGCAAACCAAGTCTATCGGCTCAGAGGTGAATGCCAATTATGCAGTGGTTTTTGATTTGGATCAGGGCACAATCTTAGGTGAGAAGAACAGCTCTGCAAGCATGAATCCGGCCTCTATGACAAAGGTGATGACTTTACTTGTGGCGGTTGAGAATCTTCCGGATTTAGAGAAGAAGATTACCATTACCCAGGATATCGTGGACTATGTGAAGGCAAGAGGAGCCAGCAACTGCGGTTTTGTGGCAGGGGAGCAGGTTCGGGTAAAGGATTTACTCTATGGGGTAATTCTACCTTCCGGAGCGGATGCGGTATTGGCTCTGGCTAAGGAAATTGCCGGTTCTGAAGCAGGATTTGTAGCTTTAATGAATAAAAAAGCCCAGGATTTAGGACTATCCTCAGACTGTAAATTCCAAAATGCCACAGGGCTATATCACAGTACCCATCATATGAATGTAAAGGATATTGGAGAAATTATGGCGGCGGCTATGCGAAATTCCTTAGCCAGAGAGGTTCTTTCCACGGAGAACTATCAGATTCCTGCCACCAATAAGCATGAGAACGGTATTAAGCTGACGAACCTGTTTGTACAAAGAATAAAAGGACAGGATACCGGAGGCGCCAGTGTGACTATGGCGAAAACAGGCTTTGTTCGTCAATCTATGTTTTGCGCTGTCAGTAGCGGAAAAGGAGCAAATGGAAAGAATCTTTTGGTGGTAACCGGCTACAGCTCCAGCACCTGGCAGTGTATTAAGGATCATGCCACCTTGTATAAGCGTTTCGGATAGATGTAAAGGAGGGAAGCTATGCCTATTAAAGTACAGAACCATTTGCCTGCAAAGGACATATTGGAGAAGGAAAATATTTTCGTCATGGATGAACAGAGGGCGGTATCTCAGAATATTCGACCTCTGCATATTGCCATTCTCAACCTGATGCCTTTAAAGGAAGATACGGAGCTGGATTTACTTAGGGTGCTTTCCAACTTCCCGATTCAGACGGAAATCACACTGATGAAGATGGAATCCCATGTTTCTACCCATACCAGCTCAGTTCATTTAAATACCTTTTATGTTAATTTTTCATCCGTAAAGGACGAGTATTTTGACGGCTTAATCATCACCGGAGCCCCGGTGGAGAAGATGCCTTTTGAAGAGGTTGGATACTGGAAAGAACTTACGGAAGTTATGGAATGGTCCAAAACCCATGTGTTTTCCACTTTCCATATTTGTTGGGGGGCCCAAGCGGGGCTGTACTATCATTATGGAATTCAGAAAGTGCCTTTGGAGAAGAAATTAAGCGGAATCTATTCCCATAGGGTTCTTCATAGGAAGAAGATGTTAATGAGGGGGATGGATGATGAGTTTTATGTTCCCCAATCCCGTTATACCGGACTGGATGAAGAAGCGGTAAAGAAAAATAAAGAGCTTTATGTGGTGGCGGATAGTGAAGAGGCGGGAAGCTACTTGATTTTGGCCTGCTCTTCCCGCCAAATTTTTGTTACCGGTCATTCCGAGTATGACCGCTATGACTTGGATAAGGAGTATAAAAGAGATTTGGCAAAAGGCATCAATCCGGAGGTTCCGGTAAATTATTATCCGGATGACAATCCGGAGAACACCCCGGTTTTATCCTGGCGTTCCAGCTCCAACTGCACCTATAGTAACTGGTTAAATTTTGTGTATCAGGAGACTCCCTATCGTTTGGAGGAAATGCGGCCGGTTTCAGAGGACAGTTATCTTCGGGATGACCATAGAAGTGAAAGAGACAGTACCGTAAAGTCTGTCGATTAAGGGACTGACAGAGCACTTATTGCTGACGGTTTATAGAGCGAAAAACAAAATAACAAAATACGCTTGTTCAAGGTATAGAAAAGGCTAGAGTTATAGAAACTATTAAAGCGATATAAACTATTGAAGCTATAGAAGCTATTAAAGCTATAAAAACTATTAAAGTTATAGATGATTGCAGGCAAAGGAGAAAATTATGGATGCAGTAGAACATTTGATTCGCTACTTAAAGATTGATACGGAATCCGTACCGGATCAGGAAAAAATTCCTTCCAGCGAGAAGCAGTTTGATCTGGCAAGAGTCCTGGAAGCGGATTTAAAGGAGCTGGGGGTAAAGGACGTACAATGTACCGACCATGCCTATGTTTACGGGAAAATTCCTTCCAATTTATCGAAGGAAGAGCAGGAAAAGACTCCTGCTTTAGGTTTTATTGCCCACATGGATACTTCTCCCTCCGCAAGAGGGAAGAATGTGGAGCCCAGAATTGTAAGCAATTATGATGGAAAAGATATTGCTTTAAACGAATCGGAAGTTCTTTCTCCGAAGGTATTTCCAAAGCTTTTAGAGGCGGTTGGACAGGATTTAATGGTTACCAACGGAAAAACCTTATTGGGAGCGGATGATAAGGCGGGCGTTGCGGAAATCATGGCTATGGTGGAATATATACAAACCCATCCGGAGTTTCGTCATGGAGACATTTGCATAGGTTTCACACCGGATGAAGAGGTTGGGGCAGGAGCAGACCTCTTTGATGTTCCTCTTTTCGGCGCAGAGGTGGCTTATACTGTGGACGGCGGCACTCTGGGAGAGGTGGAATATGAGAATTTCAATGCAGCCAGCGGCAAGGTGAAGATTCATGGGGTGAATGTTCATCCCGGTTCTGCAAAGGATAAGATGATGAATGCCAATCTTTTGGCGATGGAATTTAATGCTTTACTACCAAATTGTACACCTGCCAACACAGAAGGGTATGAAGGCTTCTTCCACCTGTGTTCCTTTGTGGGAGAGGAAAGTCTGGCTACTTTGGACTACATTATTCGTGACCATGACTGGGAGAAATTCCAAGAAAAGAAGAGACTTTTTCAAGAGGCGGGGGAGAAATTGAATCAGAAATACGGAGAAAAGGGTGCACATTTTTCTGTAGAAGTGAAAGACAGTTACTACAATATGGTGGAAAAGGTTCGCCCCCATATGTATTTGATTGATGTGGCGAAAACTGCCTTTGAAAAAGAGGGAGTTACCCCGAAGGTCTGCCCCATCCGTGGAGGCACAGACGGAGCAAAGCTTTCTTTCATGGGCTTACCCTGTCCAAACCTGTCCACCGGTGGAGAAAATTACCATGGTATTTATGAATATTTGAACCTGAATTCTTTTCAGAAGATGATTCCTGTGCTTTTGGGGATTTGTCAGGAAATGATTGGGAAAAAAGGCTAAGAGAAAGGACCTTCGAGTATACATTCGAAGGTCCTTCTTTATAAAAAATAGACTACTTTTCCATCACTGGATTCCCTTATGGTAAGGGCTTTTATTTACAAGTCTTTTTACTTGTTTCGATTTTTCTATATTCTTTTGAATAGCAAGTTCTTTGCTTCTTCCTTGCGATGTTCAGAAAAGCAAGATTCTTGCCTTTCTTTCGATTTTTCCTCCTCTATACTATTGCTTTTTCTAAAACCTTTCTTCTTGGAATTCCCTTTCCCGGAAAGTTTAGAATAAAGCAAATCCCTATTGTTTTATCCGGATGCCTTGCATCCCTTTGCTTTTCCCGAGAATTTTATCTTCTCTACCGAAGGAAAAGCTTCACTATTCAATTGTCTTATTTAGCCATTGGTTTGTACCACCTTTTTTACTTCGCTTCTCTATAATTTCAAAATGGAATCTCACCATGATTTTTATTTTAAAGCGTTATTGATGGGAAACCGCTTCTATTGGAAACTTGCCTTTTCAGAAAATAAGAAGAAAGTCTTCTGCAAACCGATAGCATAATCTCCGCTATACAAGAATTAGATTTTCTCTACTCAGTTTAGTCTCCGGTAGAAGTACTGTTCTTCGTCCATTGGTTCGTACCTCTCTTTCGTCTTTATCGTTCGCA
>ERZ773196.1957-NODE-1957-length-11051-cov-15.756912_pt1 | contig 11051 bp, 7 predicted proteins | sample MGYA00581009_ERZ773196 | MGnify/ENA primary metagenome ERZ773196 (study PRJEB29015, sample SAMEA2738162) | human oral metagenome | biome: human oral; feature: human-associated habitat; material: saliva | place: China | collected 2243 ...
ATGGAGCAGCAGGTCGTGACGGACGAGATGGCCGCGACGGAAAAGATGTCTTGAACGGCAAAGTTAACCCAGAAGCAACTCAAGGTAAAGACGGCGATAAATACGTCAATACCGAAACAGGCGATGTCTTCGTTAAGAATAACGGTAACTGGGAAAAAGAAGGCAACATCAAAGGCCCTAAAGGGGACAAAGGTGCAGAAGGTGCGCAAGGACCTAAAGGTGCGGATGGAGCCCAAGGTTTACCAGGCCGCGACGGACGAGATGGCGCACAAGGACCAGCAGGACGAGATGGCCGCGACGGAAAAGATGTCTTGAATGGCAAAGTTAATCCAGACGCGACTCAAGGTAAAGACGGCGATAAATACGTCAATACCGAAACAGGCGACGTCTTCGTTAAGAATAACGGCAACTGGGACAAAGAAGGCAACATCAAGGGACCTAAGGGTGATAAAGGTGAACGTGGAGAAGATGGTAAGACTCCAGAAGTAACTGTAACTCCAGGTAAAGATGGTCATAGTACCGACATTACATTCACTGTTCCAGGTAAAGATCCAGTTACAGTAAATGTTAAGGACGGAGAAAATGGTCTGAACGGTAAAACTCCAAAAGTTGATTTGCTTCGTGTCGAAGGACAAAACGGCAATCCATCTCATACAATTGTGACATTCTATACTGATGAAAACAATGATGGTAAGTATACTCCAGGAACTGATGAACTTCTAGGTTCTGAAATGATTAAAGATGGTGCTAAAGGTGCGGACGGACGTGATGGTAAATCATTGCTTACTGTCAAAGATGGTAAAGAAACTAAAGTTTACCAAGAAGATCCAGCACATCCAGGTCAGCCATTGAACCCTGAAAAACCTCTTGCAGTTATTAAAGATGGAGTGGACGGAGTCTCTCCAACAGTAACAGCTGTTCGTAAGGATGAAGACGGTCATAAAGGTGTAGAAATCACTGTTGATAACCATGATGGTTCACAACCAACTACAGTCTTTGTTAAAGATGGTGCTAAGGGAGAAACTGGTGCAACCGGTCAGGATGGCCAAACTCCTACAATCACTACTCAACGTGGACAAGATGGTCAAAGCACTCTTGTAACTATCACAACACCAGGTAAAGATCCAGTAACCTTTACAGTAAAAGATGGTAAGAATGGTAAAGATGGACGTACACCAACTATTGACTTAAATGCATTGGTGGAAGCAGTTAGAAGAGGTGCTGGATCAACTTCTAATTCACAACCTTCTGGAACATCAAGAAGTGCAAGAAATAGAAGAGCATTACCAGATGAAGATAGAAGTGCAACTGAGTCATCAGAAACAGTACAACCAACAACTACAGATGCAACAGATTCACAACCAGTAAATGGTACTCGTATTACAGCATACTATGATAATAATGGTAACGGTAAATACGATCCAGGTGTGGATGAATTAATTGGTACAAGTGATATCTTGAATGGTACAAATGGACGTAATGGTACAGATGGAGCTTCTGGTACAGACGGACGTAACGGTGCTGAATTACTAAGTGGAGCTACTGCACCAACTGCTAAGGATGGTAAAGACGGTGATACTTATATCGACGCAAATACAGGTGATGTTTACAAGAAAGAAAATGGTTCTTGGAACAAGATTGGTAATATCCGTGGACCTCAAGGAGTAGCCGGTGAAAAAGGCGACAAAGGTGAAAAAGGTGAAAAAGGTGAAAAAGGTGAAAAAGGTGAAAAAGGTGAAAACGGAGCTAATGGAGCAGACGGTAAATCACCAGTTGTAAATGTAACGGACAATGGAGATGGAACACACTCTATTACTGTTAGAAACCCTGATGGTTCTGAATCAACAACTAAAGTTAAAGATGGTAAAGACGGTAAAACTGCCAATATCACTACAACAGAAAATCCAGATGGAAGCCACACAATTACTGTAACAAATCCAGATGGAACAACTAAAGAAACAGTTGTTAAAAACGGTAAAGATGGTAAGACTCCAAAAGTTGAAGTCACTGATAACAATGATGGAACTCATACTGTTAAAGTTACAGATGGAGACGGCAATGTTACTAACGCTATCATCAAAGATGGTAAAGACGGTAAAGCTGCAACAGCAACAACAACAGAAAACCCAGATGGAAGCCACACTGTAACAATCACTAACCCAGATGGAACTAAGAATGAATTCGTTGTGAAAAATGGACGTGACGGTGTTGACGGACGTACTCCAACCGCATCTGTTCGTGACAATGGGGACGGAAGTCATACAATCGTTATTACAAATCCAGAAGGTGTGACAACTGAAACAACAGTACGTGATGGTAAATCACCAAAAGTGACTATAACTGACGAACAAAATGGAACTCATAAGATTTCAGTTCTAAATGGTGATGGAACAACTACTGAAACAATCATTAAAGATGGTAAATCACCAGTAGCGACTGTTACTGACAACCATGATGGTACTTACACTATTCGTGTAGAAAATGGAAATGGAACTGTTTCTGAAACCACAGTTCGTGATGGTAAATCACCAACTGCTAAGGTTGTGGATAACGGAGATGGAACTCACACTATCACAGTTGTGAACTCAGACGGTACAACTACAACAACTACAGTTCGTGATGGTAAAGAACCAAAACTTGAAGTGATTGATAACAACAATGGTTCACACACTATTAAAGTAACAGGTGCTGATGGTAAAGAAACTACAACTACAATCTTTGATGGTAAATCACCAAAAGCTAACATCGTTGATAACGGAGACGGAACTCACACATTAACAATCGTAGATTCTGATGGTCGTGAATACAAATCTATTATCAAAGATGGTAAAGACGGCAAAGATGGCGTTTCACCAACTGTAACTGTTAAAAATAATAACGATGGAACTCACGTTGTAACAATCACTAATCCGGATGGAAGTAAGACAGAAATGGTGATTAAAGACGGTAAAGATGGTAAATCACCAAAAGTTTCTGTTGAAGATAATGGAGATGGTAGTCATACAATCACAATCATCAATTCTGATGGAACTGTGACAAAAACAGTTATTAAAGATGGCAAAGATGGTAGAGATGGACGTGATGGTCGAGACGGCAAAGATGGAAAATGTGGATGCCAAGACAAACCAGTAACACCATCAAATGACAAACCAGTTCCTCCAACACCAAATGTGCCAGAAGGACCAACATTTGCAATGCCAGAACCACCAGTTCATGAATTGCCAGAATTCAACGGTGGTGTGCCAGGAATACCAGAAGTTCATGAATTGCCAGAATTCAATGGTGGAGTACCAGGTATGCCTGAAGTTACTGAAGTACCAGAATTAGATATTCCAACAGTACCAGTACAACCAACACCAAATGTACCGACGCCAGAAGTGCCAGTACAACCAACTCCAGTTGTTCCGACACCAGAGGTACCGGTCCAACCAGTACCAGTGGTTCCAGAACAACCTGTAGTGCCAACATCGGCTCAACCAGCAAGTCCAGTAAATGCTAACCCAGAAGTACCAACTACAGTTAAAGAAAACCATGGGGACAAATTACCTGAAACTGGAAGCCAATCTGATTATATCTTTGTTCTTCTAGGTAGCGGTATTCTATTGAGCCTATATGTAGGTCGAAGAAAAGAAGATTAATCATCTAAAAGCAGTCTCTAATTTCTCAAAAGAAGATGATAAGTGATAGATATCGAATGAAAGAATATTCTTAGAACGATTTTCATATGATGGAAAAGACTGCAAAAATCCCATGGGATTTGTGAACTGCACCCCAAAAGTTAGACAAAAAAATCTAACTTGGGGTGCTTTTATTATGAAATTAACTTATGAAGATAGAGTTAAAATACATGAATTGAGAAAGCAAGGTCAAACTTTCAACCAACTTTCAAAAAGATTTGGTGTGGATGCTTCTGGATTAAGATATATGATGAGATTGATCGAACGTTACGGAATAGAAATTGTCAAGAAAGGTAAGAATTGTTACTATTCTCCAGAATTAAAACAAGAAATGATTGATAAAGTGCTACTTGAAGGTCGTTCACAAAAAAGTATAAGTCTTGATTATGCTCTTTCAAGTGGTGGAATGTTACCTAATTGGATAGCACAATACAAGAAAATGGGTATACTATTGTTGAGAAAACAAGAGGGAGACCGCCTAAAATGGGACGTAAGCCAAAGAAGAAACCTGAAGAGATGACAGAGCTAGAGCAACTTCAAGCAAAAAATGAGTACTTGAGAGCGGAGAACAACGCTGTTCTAAAAAGGTTGAGAGAACTCCGATTGAGGGGCGAGAAAGAGCAAAGAGAAAAACGGAAATTGTTCGAGGATTGGTAACAGAGTTTGCTTTAGAGAGTCTTCTAAAGATTGTTAAGCTTGCTCGTTCGACCTATTATTACCACTTAAAACAGCTGGATCAGACGGATAAGAATCAAACACCAAAGCTGAGATTCAAGCTATTTTTACTGAACACAAAGGAAATTATGGTTATCGTCGAATGACTCTTGAATTGCGAAATTGTAGTTTTATAGTGAACCATAAGAAGGTGCAACGTCTTATGAAGTCTTTCTTTTGCATTCTGAAGTCTGAGATGTTTTATGGTTATTAGAAGATGTTTAAGTTAATTGAGCATTTGAAACAAGCTATTGTAGACTATATTGATTACTACAACAATAAACGAATTAAGGTAAAACTAAAAGGACTCAGTCCTGTGCAATACAGAACTAAATCCTTCGGATAAATTAATTGTCTAACTTTTTGGGATCAGTACAAAAAGGCTTTTTTCGTAGTCTGAACATTATTTGTTTTCTTTATCTAGTTTCGAGAGGAGCTGATAAAGCGAAATAAAGAAGAAAAGATTGAGTGAAATGAGAAGTCCTGACGCCCATGGTAAATCACTCTCTAAAGTTCGAAGAGGTGAGTTCCAAGCAAAGTGTGAGGCAAAGGCACCACAGGCATAGAATATACCAATAAGACGATATTTTTGATGAATGAGTTTTTGATGTGAACGCCATATCAAGACAAGCCCCATAGCAAGGAAGGATGTGTAAAGCCAGTGGGACGATATTGCCCCAATACTGCGACCAAGAATTCCCGAAATCGTATAAGAAAAACCATCAGGCAAATCTGAAAGGATATATGAAAAATCCTCACTAATCTGAAAACCAAGACCTGCTGTAATAGCAACGAGTAAGAGTCCTTTGTAACTTTTTGTAGGAACCATATAGACAGCAAAGATAAATGCTGCTAGTTTGAGAGGCTCCTCAACCAGTGGGGCCATTATAGCATCCTCAAAGCGGTAGAAGAAATTCTTTGAAGAAAGATGGGCAGTCACCCATTCATGGGAAAAAGTATTAGCATAACCTGCCAACCAACCTGTAATAAAGAGTCCGCCAATTAGAGCAAATACGAGAACAAGTGGTTTCACCTGCCATTTCTTGCCTAAGAACCGAATCAGAAATATTGCTGGAATGATGTAGCAGAGAGCAATGAGAGTTGATAGCCCGATAATTCCATAAGACGAACCAGATAAAGCACCTGAAGTGTATGATTGTGTATCATAGGTCAGGCCTATAGCTGAAAGCAATAAAAAAAGATATAGCGTTAATTTACGAACCATGTATAACCTACTTTCAAAATGATACTTCCAGTATATCAAATTATTCTTTCTCTTTGAAATATTTCATTTTTTTATTTAGGGACTTGCAAAATAAAATTAATGTGATATACTTAACCAGTAAACTATTAACTGGTTAAGTATTTTGAAAGGAATATCATGAAAAAAAAACGCATTTTTGGCATAGCAGGATTGGCAGCTGTTGTTCTAGCTGCTAGTGCAGGTATTTATTATGCGACTAGTCAACACGATTCAAAGGGAAATGGTGATTTGAAGGTTGTAACGAGCTTCTACCCTGTTTATGAATTCACCAAGCAGGTGGTTGGAGATGAGGGAGAGGTGTCTTATCTTATCCCTGCAGGTAGTGAGGCCCATGATTTTCAGCCTTCTACTAAGAATGTTGCTGATATTGAGAAAGCGGACACTTTTGTCTACTTAAATGAGAATATGGAAACATGGGTTCCCAAGATTGAGAAAACCATTAATACCAAAAATACTAAGGTTATCGAGGCAAGTAAAGGAATGGTTCTTTTGCCTGGTACAGAGGAAGAAGATCATGATCACGGTGGTGAAGAACATCACCATGAGTACGATCCCCATGTTTGGCTCTCACCAAAACGTTCTCAAAAATTAGTGAAAACTATTAGAGATGGTTTGATTGCTCAACATCCAGATAAAAAAGCGGTATTTACGACCAACGCAGAAAAATATCTAAAAAAATTACAAGCTTTGGATAAGGAGTATACGGAAGCGTTGAGTCATACAAAACAGAAGAGTTTTGTTACACAGCACGCAGCCTTTGCCTACCTTGCTTTAGATTACGGTTTGACCCAAGTGCCAATTTCAGGTGTTTCAGCTGAATCTGATCCATCTGCAAAACGTATCGCTAGCCTTTCTAAGTATGTCAAAGAATATGACATTAACTATATCTATTTTGAGGAAAATGCTTCAAGTAGCGTTGCCAAAACCTTAGCTAATGAAGTAGGTGTTAAGACAGCAGTTTTAAATCCAATTGAATCACTAACTAAGGAACAGTTGAAAAAAGGTGAAGATTATGTCAGTGTTATGACTGAGAACCTTAAAAACCTTCGTTTAACAACAGATGTTGAAGGTAAAGCTATCCAACCTGAAACAGGAAGTGATGACAAGAAAACAGTCCAAAATGGTTACTTTGATGACAAAGATGTTAAAGATAGGAAACTTTCTGATTGGTCTGGTGAGTGGCAATCGGTCTATCCTTACCTCCAAGATGGTACTTTAGATCAAGTATTTGAATACAAAGCTCTATTGAATAAGGATAAAACCGCACAAGAGTACAAAGAGTACTATACTAAGGGCTATCAAACAGATGTTTCTAAAATTGCTATTGATGGTAAAAAGATGACCATGACTTTCACAAAGAATGATGGAAGTAGCGTGACACACACTTATCGTTATGATGGTTATAAGATTTTGACCTATGCTTCTGGTAAAAAAGGTGTCCGTTATCTCTTCACAGCAACTGACAGTCAAGCAGCAGATAACCCTTACCAATATGTCCAATTTTCAGACCATCAAATAGATCCAACAACTTCAGCACATTTCCATATTTTCTTCGGAAATAGTAGCCAAGACGAGATTCTAAAAGAGATGGATAATTGGCCAACTTACTATCCTGGAAAACTTAGTGGCTTTGAAATTGCCCAAGAAATGGTTAGTCATTAATACTAGAATTGCACTCATTCGTGAGTGTTTTTATTTTTTTAAAAAATCTTTCATTTCTTAAACTCTTAGAAAATCGCTAGTGTCATTATTTTTAAATAGAAATTTAAAGCATGGTATTTTTTCTAAAAAAATCCTGTAAAAAATTAAATAATTACTACATTTTTTCATTCTTTAGTGGTACAATAATAGTACGATTTTCAGATGACCAGGAGAGACCCATGAACCAGTATTTAGTAGCGATACATTATATTCAACTGCTTCAAGCAGAACTCGATATTCTAAATCATGATGCACGCTTGCTTTTTGATTTAAAGATTGAACCAAATCTTGCTAAACGAGAGCTTGCTGACTTGAAAGTATCCCTATCTAAATTATCTGACAAAAACCTTTATATCGAAGGTACAATCTGGTATCAACCAAGTTTGTTTGCAATCATTGATCAAAATTTAGGGGTTATTGATGACTGGCTCAAGGAATTAGATGACTTCTTTGAATTTACCTATAGTACAACAGTTTTCACTGTTTTGAAAGAAAATGAAAATCGAAGTTACGACTTATTACTTGGTCTCTATAGCCGTCTTGAATACGTTATCTCAGAAATAAAAAATAGCCGTTAGTCATCTAACGGCTTTTAGTATATAAAAAAATATAGGTTCTGTTTTAAATATCAAATAATTTGACAAAATACCCAAATGTGTGTAAAATAAAATTTGAAAATACTCTAATAAAAAGAATGTTAAGTTAAAGGAAGATAATAACTAAGTGAGTAAACAGGGGTTGAAATTGGGGGCTTTTGTTAAATATTATTTAGTGAGCCTTGCGTCACTGAGCTTTTTATGTCTTATTTTGTATGGGCTATATTCTTTAAATGGGCTTATTCCTTATTCTCTAGACAGAACTTCAAGTCATGAAGTAAAGCATTATTCAGGGCAGACCACCTCTTCGGTAAAAAAAGATGGTGATTATAAGGTTCAGGATATTAGTGGTGAAACTAAGAGTTACAATGTTGATTTGAAAGTAACAAACGATGGGGACAAGGTTATTCAAACCTATGTCTTTGAGTATAAAAAATGATTCTATAATAAAAACTCACAAACTTAGCAAGATTGTGAGTTTTTTAGATGTCTTTTACCAAAGTCCTAATAGCTTTTGCATGAGAAGAGAAGCAAGACTGATTAATAACCAACAAACTCCTCCCACTAGAAGTGCAGAGCCACCTTTAGTAATAAGTTGTTTGAGATTTGTTTGGAAACCGATAGCTGCCATGGCCATAATAATCATAAATTTCGAAAGGTCTTTTAAAGGTGAAAAGACGGCAGGTGTTACACCGAGTGACATTGAAACAGTTGTAATCAGTGAGGCCAAAAGGAACCAAAGGATAAAGTTAGGCACTGCTTTGGTTAGCGAGAATGCTTCCTTTGTATTGTCCTTTCGAGACTGCCATACAGAAAGCCCAAGAGTTATAGGGATGATAGCAAGTGTTCGAGTCAACTTAACAATTGTTGCCTGCTCTAGAATGGATGTTCCATGTAAGCTATCCCAAGAGCTGGCTGTAGCAGTTACAGAAGAAGTATCGTTGACAGCTGTTCCAGCAAATATGGCAAAGCCTTGATTACTAAGTCCCAACCAGGATCCCAAGTGAGGGAAGAGTAGAGCTGCTAAGATGTTGAAAAAGAAAATTACAGAGATTGCTGTTGCAATAGATTCATCTTTAGCCTTGATTACAGGAGCAGTTGCAGCGATAGCAGATCCCCCACAAATAGAAGAACCAACACCTACTAAAGTAGCAATTTCACTATCTAGCTTGAACACGCGATGGACGACATAAGCAGTAAGCAGTGCTGTAGTAATAGTCACTAGAATAATGGGAAGTGATGTCACGCCAACCTTAAAGACTTGGGAAAGATTTAGTCCAAATCCAAGAAGGATAACAGCGTATTGTAATACTTTTTTAGAAGTGAATTGCATTCCTGCTTTAAGTTTCTGAGAATCTCTTAGAATTATTCCTAGCAGAAGTCCTATAAATAAACCAAGGACAGGCCCACCAATAATAGGGAACAAGTTTCCAAGGAACCATGCTAGGAGAGATATAAGTATTGCAATACTTAATCCGGGTAAGAATTCTTTTATTTTCATTCATCTATCTCCTTAAAATTTGACTATATTATAGCTTATTATAAATATGATGTAAAGGTGACATTTGCTTTATTTATCAAGGAAAATAGGTCTGAAAGTTGCGACTTGTCAGTTTTTCTGATAGAATAGTATTAAAATATTATAATCGAAAATCTTATGAAGGAAGGGTTGTATGTATCGTCATTTAAAGAAGTATATGATTTTTATCGTGGGAGCTTTTGTGTGTTCACTTTTTTTGGTTCTAGCTTTCACAACAGATAGAAAAAATGATAACAGTGTTAATGCTAAAGCTGAAGCTGCCTACAATCAAACTACGACGGCTTTTATTGATAGTATCGGAGAGACTGCTAGACAGATTGGTCAAGATTACAATATCTATGCTTCTGTTCTAATTGCTCAAGCCATTCTGGAATCAAATTCAGGTCAGTCAGGTCTGAGTCAAGCTCCTTATTACAACTTCTTCGGGATTAAGGGCACTTATAATGGGAATTCTGTGACCATGCGTACTTGGGAAGACGATGGTACAGGGAAGACTTATGAGATTGATGAACCTTTCCGTTCTTATGGAAGTCTAAGTGATTCTTTAGCCGATTATGCTGCTTTGATGACGTCATCAACTTATGCTGGCACATGGAAATCAAATACAAGTAGTTATGCAGATGCCACTCAAGCACTAACAGGAACTTATGCAACTGACAGTCTTTACGCGTCTAAATTAAATAGCATTATTGCATACTATGGGTTGACTGCCTACGATCAAGCTCCAGTTACCCAAGCAACTGGTTCAACAAGTGGCCTTGTTTGGAACAGCTATAGAGGCTCATACACAGATGCTGAGACCTTATCTATAGATGAGGCTTGGGCAAGCTATAAAAATTATAAATAACAATGAGAGTCGAAAGGCTCTTTTTTTTGTGCACTAAATTGGATTGTTTGGGTGATAAAAAGTCCCCAACATTCTGTGCTGGGGACTAACATCTATTAGTTGTCAAAAGTGACTTCTTTAACGAGGTTATCTAGGAATTTTTCTCCCATTTTAGAGAGGGTTGCCTTTTCATGCTTCAAGTAAACAATATCAATCTCATCATCAATATCAAGCGGGATAGAGACAATGTTATCACCATTCAAATTACTATTTAAAATACCTGTAGCGATGGTGTAACCATCCAAACCAATTAATAGGTTGAAGAGTGTTGCGCGGTCTGAAACCACGATTGATTTTTTATGGGGAATCTGAGAGAGAATTTCTTCAGAATAGTAGAAGGAATTATGAATCCCCTGGTCGTAGCTAAGGTATGGGAAGTCCTCTAAATCTTCCAAAGAGACAACTTCATGCTTAGCCAAGGGATTTGACTTGCTGACAAAGATATGTGGTCTAGCTTTGAAGAGACTGGTATATGTGAGACGGTTGTCGTCAAACATCTTAGTCAAGACATCTCGGTTATAGCTGTTAAGGAAGAGAACACCAATTTCTGAACGGAAGTTCTTAACGTCTTCAATAATTTCGTAAGTACGTGTTTCACGTAAGAAGAGCTCGTAACGTGTCATATCAGCTCTCTTGAGAAGTGAGACGAAGGCATTGACAACAAAAGCGTAGT
>ERZ773196.1961-NODE-1961-length-11046-cov-2.750887_pt1 | contig 11046 bp, 11 predicted proteins | sample MGYA00581009_ERZ773196 | MGnify/ENA primary metagenome ERZ773196 (study PRJEB29015, sample SAMEA2738162) | human oral metagenome | biome: human oral; feature: human-associated habitat; material: saliva | place: China | collected 2243 ...
GGCATCACTCAATCCTACACGTACGCTTATCCATAATAAAAAAAGAGTACTCAGCATCACACACTGAATACTCCAGCAATATCAAAACAATGGTCGGAACGACAAGATTTGAACTTGCGGCCTCTTCCACCCCAAGGAAGCGCTCTACCAAGCTGAGCTACGTCCCGAACAGTGGCTATTATACCGACCTTTTCGCATCTTGTCAAGGAATCGCCGATAAAAATGAAGTCCGCCAAGTGTCGGATTTATTTCTTTCTCAATCCTTTTGCGTCATCTGCTTCATCAGGCGGAGTGCACCGATCTCGACACCGGTCTCACGCGCAACCTGTTCGATGGTACGTCCGGCGCGCAGGAGGGCGCGTGCCTTGTTGATGGACTCATCTTCCTGCGCGGCGGGCTGCACCTCTTCCTCCGGCATACCGTCCTCTTCCCCTGGTGCGGGAACCGGCGTCTGCTGCGGCATCGGCGCAGGTGGCTGCGGTACAGGTGGCGGAGGCGCAACTGGACGTGCCTGTGGCTGTACCTGCATCACGGGCTGCGTGACTTGCTGCGGATGCGGTGCAGCGGGCATCGCTGCGGGAACGGTACTGCGCATCTGCTCGCGCAGGATGGACTGATGCAGGACGGCGGCAAAGGCATCGCCGTCCGTGCGCTGTGCCTCCGTCGGCTGAACCGAAGGCGGCATCGGAGGAACAGTGCCCGCGCGTGATGCGGTATAGGCCGCAGGGGGCACGGTTCCGCCGAGGTCACGAAGACGGCGTTCGAGTTCTTCGATACGTTGCTGAAGTGCCCACTCTAGGCGCTGTGCATCCGCCACACGCGTTTCCAGCTGCGTGCATCGCTGATCTGCCTCACGCAGGAGTCCTTCGAGTTTTGTCACGTGGGTGCCTAGGCGCTTGATGATGGTGTCCGCCGACTGTCGGAGCTCTTTTTTTAGTTTCTCGATGGATTCTGCCAGTTCCTCATCATCTTCCTCGCTGCGCTGGCGGCGATGGATGATGTAGCGCACGATGAGGAGCAGTACAGCTCCCAGTATGATGAGTGCGCCTAGGATTTCGGTGATGGAAATAATAACAGGCCGCCTCCCTACAAACTAATATCAAGGTGCACACCACGATTGGGGTCAGCAGCAAGTCGCTGAAGGAGCTCTGCACCATGATCCTCCCGCTGCTCTCGTCCGCCCTGTCCCCTGCCACGCTGTCCCTGACGGCGTTCCCGTTCCGGGTCGTCCTTGACACGTGCGTCGTCACTCGCCTTTTCCTTCGCACGTACCTGCTGGCGTGCGAGCTCCGCATCCTGTTTCTGGCGCAGGGATTCAAAGGTCTGCTGAACATTGACCTGGTTCTGCATATTGCTTTGAACATTCCCCGCTTCATTGGACTGCGGGATCATCATCTGCATGCTGATTGGCGTGACGTTCATGGTGCTGTCTCCTTTTCTACAGAATGCCTGTGACGACTTCCCCTTCAAGAACCTGCAGCTTAGCACGGCGCAGTTCGCTGTCCACGGTCTTTTTCACCCCGCTGATGATGATGTTGACCCCCGGGAAAATGGTATCCAATGCCTCGACGGAGCCGTTCTTCATCTGTTCCAGCTCCTCGCGCATCTCCTCCAGCTCATCCTTCATTCGCTTGATCTTGGTTGCCAGAGGAAATTGCACATGGGTCAGTTCGGCAAGCTGCTCTCTGCGGCGTTCCGACAGACTCATGAGCGGCTGTTTTTTCAGCGTTTCAAGGGCAAGCCGCACCTGGGTCAGCTGTTTATCCGCCGCCTGATATTCTTTCAGCAGGTTGTCGTATTTGTGCTTGAGATTTGGATCGATGCCGACATTGATGTTGGTCTGCACATAGAAGTTATTTCCAAGGATTTTTGCGCGTATGGACTCCCCTGCCCCAACGGAGCCGCCCGTGATAAATCCGCGCTGCCCCTCAACAGTGACATGATGTCCCGCGCGCATCACCGAGTGAAGCACGACGTCGTTGACAAAAATATCGCGCCCTGCCGTTATGTTTGCATTCTCAACGAAGGCGATGCTCACATCCTCGCGCGCATTGATTTTTCCTACGTTCATGCCGCGGATGCCGCCGTGCACGATGACGTTGCGCCCCTCAACCTCCGCGCCGCCGATCATGCCCTTGATCTCAACATCACCAGCTGCCTTGACGGAGAAGCCGCTCTCGACGTCACCGCGAATCTCCACGCTGCCGGCAAAGTCAATATTGCCCGTTCCCACATCGACACTGCTGTCAATGACTAGATGCGGATCAACGCTGACCTTCTTGCCGTCATCGACGATCTGCCCGTCGATGACGGCGACCAGCTCGTCGTTGTTGACTACCTTGGTGTTCTTTCCCTGTGGAAGATTGATCGGCTTTCCGGGTCTCGACGCAACCTCCTCGCCGAACACATTTTTTCCTGGGGTGCCCTGCGTCTCCGGGGTACGGACGACGAGGACATCGCCGATCGCCGCCCGAAGGAAGATGTTCATGTCCTTGTAGTCGACGCGGTCAAAAGCACGCTCTGCAGGGCGTCCCTTGACGCCCATGTCGAATTTCTTTTCGAGCCGTGCATCTTCACCCGCGACGGGTGCTGTCCCGCGCGCTGCCATAAAGGGCGTGAGACGCGCAACGCCGCGCCCAATCGCTTCGCGGTCAATGCCGTAGACGACCTTCTTCTCCCTTAGCGCATCCAATACATCCGCGACGGACGGCGGCAGATTCCCCTTCTTATCGTCGAAGCGTACCGCTGCCGACATTGCATCGTTCGGGATCTCGATGGTAAAGGGAATGGTGAGGTTATCCTCCCCGTCCTCAGTGGCAGCGTTAAGTTTTTCCTCAATCCCTTCTGCCGAGCGCACAAGATACGCGAGCTGGAGGACATCGTAGTCCATAACGCCCGCCGCCTCAATCTTCTCACGCAGAGCGGACAAGTCAACGACGTCCGCATCCGGCTCCTCCGGATAAACGGTAAGGTAGGCACCATCCTCACGCAGGGCGAGCTGAAAGCCCTCTTTTCTTCCCCCAACGATACGTTCCATAATTCCCACTCCCGATCCTTCATAATTGCGCTTCGATTACAACGATTTTCGTCGGGGCGATGCGCAGGTTAACCGGCATCATTCATCCGTGCCAGAGAGCCCCGCATACGGAAGATTGCCTTCGTATGCAGCTGAGAAATGCGCGCCTCCGACAGGTGGAGAACAGCCGCAATCTCCTTTAGTGTCATTTCGTCATAATAGTAGAGCGCCACGACCGTTCGCTCCTTCTCAGGGAGCTTTTCAATCGCAGCGGCAAGCGTTTCCTTGACCTCCGTCCACTCTGCATGCTCCACAGGACCATCCTCGAGGGAGGCCTGAGCATCGGTGCGGAGATACTCCTCAAGGGGGATCACGGTCGCTGCACTGACCTGGCTCTCAAGACGATGCAGTTCCTCTATGCTGAGATCCAGTTCCTCCGCCAGCTCCCGATCTGTCGCCGTACGCCCAAGAGTCCCTTCCAGATGAGCTACAGCTTTTTCATAGCGCTTGATGTTCTGACGCACGCTGACGGGAATCCAATCCTTTGCCCGCAGGTGGTCAAGCATCGCACCGCGTACGCGTACGCCCGCATAGGTCTCAAATTTATTGCCGCGCGTGAGCTCGTACCGTTCGATTGCATCGAGCAGGCCAAAGAACCCGCTGCTCAGAAGATCTTCCCGATCGACGTGCTGGGGCAGGCTGATGGCGATGCGTCCGGCAACCAGACGTACGAGAGGGAGATAATGTTCGGCAATACGGTTTCGTACCTCAACGGTCTTTTCCTTCTCATACGCCTTCCACAGAGCCTCAATATCCTCTTCTATCGGCTCCGCCATCTGCATCATCTCCTCTCCGCGCATCCGTCAGCTCTACGCCGGTGTCGCTGCTCTTGGTTCCTCATCCGCTGACATCTCATCCACCGGCAGCTCATTCGCCTCATCCGGCGACGTCATGTGCGTCAGCGTCTCCGCTGACAGCGGACGGAAATCCTTGGGCTCGGCAAATGCAATTGCATCCTCCGCACCATCGTCCTCTGCGTCAAAGTCGATGTCATCGGCATCATAAACGATCTTCTTCATATCTTCCATGCGCTCGTCCGGCATCTTGTCGTACGCTGTCCAGCCCTTTGCCTCGAGAATGAAGGTGACAAGATAGGTAAATGCACCGGCACAGACGAACGCGATGATGCTGCGCAGAAATGCTGTGCCAATACGCGCATCGGTAAAGAGCCCCGTCAAAAAGACGACGAGAGCAGCGATCACCGAAAATGCGAGCGCCATCCCCACTTTGAACAAGAGATCACCTTCCCCCTAGATGGTTTTATCCCCTTTACTGACGGTCTTGACGGTATACGTACCGTCATTCAGATCGATGGACACGGTGCGCCCATAGTTGAGCCCCGTATCCTCGGCGATGAGGCGGATGCCATGTGCCGCCAGAAGGTCCTTCGCCGCCTGTGCGTTTCGCTCGCCAACGCGCATGACACTCGTCGAGTTGGAGAACGCAAACATCTGCGCCCCGCCCGCGATCTTTGCAACGAGACGGGACTTTACCCCACCGAGTTTCAGAACATCCGCCAGCATGAGCGGAAATCCCGTATCAATGAACTTTGCCGGTGTGTCGGAGGGGCGTGCCTGCTTGCTGTCCGGCAGCATATAGTGGAGCAGCCCCCCCACTTTTTCCTTGGGATCGTATAGCGAAAGGCCGATGCAGGAACCCAGTCCATAGCTGATGAGTGTGGCGGGAGCCGCACCGACCTTGTAGTCGGCCATGCCGACTTTGATCAAATTCGGCATATCATCCAACTCCTACCGCATTCATAATGCTGCTCAACGAGCCCGGATCGGGGACAAGGAAAAAATGTCCCTTGATGCTGCGGTCATCCGCGACAAAATTTGTCTCTATGAGAAGTGCGTGATCCCCCATTTCTCCGAGCTGAACCAAAACAACATTGAGAATCGCCCCCGCCATGTCCACGGCAAGTGCCGGCACGGACGGGAGCATGCTGATCCCCGTGAAGCTATAGAACGCATTGAGGTATGAGCCGGCAAGGATGTTGCCGACCTCCATCAATGCAGATTCATCCATCGGACTAAGGTCCGTCGTCGTTCCGACCTCACGCCCGCACATCGTATCCGCGAGTGCAAATGCGCTGTCACGCGGAATGAGAAAAAGGATATTGCTCGGTGCCTTTCCGTAAACGCGCAGGAAAATACCGACGACCACGAGTTCCGGTCCGCCGACAAATTCCGGTACATCTTCAATTGGAACCAATGCCACCCGCGGCACGTTCATCTCAATGCGATGCTTGATCAGACGGGAAAGTGCCGTCGCAGAGTTACCTGCGCCGACATTTCCGATCTCCTGCAGCACATCGAGCTGCATATCCGACAGAGCTGTCAGGTCTTCCCCTTCTACCGTCATCGACTCAATCCTTTTCTCATGCGGTGCGACGCTTAGAGATCGCCCTTACTGCACACCCCTGTGTTACTTTGCCTCCTTGAGTCCGACGATCTCCTCCAGGTTGAGCAGAATGATCAGTCGTCCTCTGATATTTCCGATGCTGCTGATAAACTTGCTGCTCTCACGCGCATTGGTTGCCTTCTTTGTATCGACGGGCGCGTTTTCGAGACTCAGTACCTCCGTCACTGCATCGACGAGCATGCCGACATGCACATCCTCGACCGATACCGTAACGATACGCGTACGATCGGTATACGGCGTCTCCGCGAGACCAAGGCGCTGCTTCAGATCAATGACCGGAAGAACAGCACCGCGCAGGTTGATGACACCCTTGATGAAGTCCGCCGAATAGGGGACACGGGTGATATCGGTGAGATTGCGGATCTCCTGCACGTTCAGAATGCTGACACCATATTCCTCATCACGCAGGTTGAATGCCACGTACTGGTTGTTCTGCGGTGCGCCGCTCTGATTCATATCCTCTGCCATCTTCTTTTCCCTCCCCTGCTCACTGCTGAATCATCGTTGCGACATCGAGAATGAGTGCAACCCTGCCGTCGCCAAGCACTGTTGCTCCGCCGAAGAGCTTGAGTCCGGCGAAGAGGTTCCCCAGTGTCTTGATAACGATTTCCTGCTGACCGATGAGGTTGTCCACCACGATGCCCGCCTTCGCCTCGCCGGCATGGACAACGACGACAAAGAGTTCCTCGGAGTCCTTTACATGTGGCACCTGCAGAGCCTCCTCCATGCGGACAATCGGGATGATCTCACCGCGCAGGACGATGACCTCCTTGTTCTGGATGGTCTGGATATCCGTCGGTTCGATGTTGACCGTGCTGTCAATGGAGGTGAGCGGAATGGCGTACATCTCTTCCTGTACGCGGACAAGCATTGCCTGGATGATTGCGAGCGTCAGCGGGAGCTTGATCTTAAAAATGGATCCCTCATCGATATGCGTCTCGACATCGACGTGCCCGGAGAGTGCTTCGATCTTGCTGCGCACAACGTCCATGCCGACGCCGCGTCCCGAGATATCGGTGATCTGCTCTGCCGTGGAAAATCCCGGCAGGAAGATGAGACGAACGGCATCCGCATCGTCGAGGCGATCTGCCTCATCCTGCGTGATCATGCCCTTTTCGACCGCTTTGCGGCGAATCTTGCTGGCATCGATGCCCGCGCCGTCATCCGTAATCATGATGACGACGTTATTGCCTTCATGACGCGCAATCAGCCCGACCTCACCGACGCGCGGCTTGCCCTTTGCTTCACGTGCATCGGGGCTCTCAACGCCGTGGTCGAGGGAGTTGCGCAGAAGATGCATGATCGGATCGCCGATCTCATCGATAACGGTACGGTCAAGCTCCGTCTCCTCACCCTCGATGGTGAGGTTGATCTCCTTCCCCAGTTCCTTCGATACGTCGCGCACCATGCGCGGGAAGCGGTTGAACACGGCACTGACCGGAACCATGCGAACCTTCATGACGATGTTTTGCAGATCGCCCGTCACTCGATCCATCTGTTCGAGTGTCTCCATGAGATCACTCATGCGATGGGTCTGTCCGATCTGTTCGAGTCGCACCTTGTTGATAACCAGCTCGCCCATGAGATTCATGAGCGTATCGAGCTTTTCGATGTCGACACGAACGCTCTGGCTCTGGTGCTGCTTCTTCGGAGCCGCCGCCTTTGCGCCTTCCTTCTTTGCCGGAGCTGCCGCCTTCTTTGGCGCAGGTGCTGCCGCAGCGGCCGGAGCGGCAGCCGCAGGAGCCGGCTCAGCCGGTTTGGCGAGTGCATCGGGGTCGAGCTCCTCCACACCAATGTCCTCGATCTCAGAGACGGTGTCAACGGCATTCGTTACCGCCTCAGCGTCGCTTGCCGTTGCGAGTACGATATCGAAGCTGCGCTCAAATTTCTCCTGCTCGAGATCCTCCGCCGGGGGAACGCTCTTGATAACATCGCCGATCTCATCCAATGCATGCATGACCATGACGGAACGCGCCGCCTTGAGCACACAGCTCTCCATCAGAGTAACCTTGACATGGAAGACGTTCATCCCGGCGTCCTTCGCCTTTTTCATGACATCGAGGTCGATGTCGTCGATGCCGAGATCGCTCCCCGCTCCGCCAGATGCGTCGCCCGCTGCGGGAGCAGCGGCGGCTCCTCCGGCAGCAGGAGCTGCTGCAGGAGGAGGTGTCCCCTTGGAGATGGAGCTGAGCTTAGCAACAAGGTCGGAGACATCGACGACATCCTCCGCCTCACCGTTGCCGACGCTGTCTACCATCTGCTCCAGTGAGTCAAGACACTTGAACAGCGTGTCCATGATGTCCTCGTTGAGCTTCAGCTGCTCCTTGCGGACGAGGTCGAGGACATCCTCCATCTCATGTGTCAGCTCCGCGATCTTTGCGAAGCCCATCGTCGCAGACATGCCCTTCAGCGTGTGAGCGTTGCGGAAGATGTCGTTGACGACACTGATCTCCTCCATGTTCTCTTCGAGACGCAAAAGACCTTCGTTCAGGGACTGCAGATGCTCATGCGACTCATCCAGGAACATATCCATATACTGGTTATCCATTGATATTCCCCCTACTTCCTATCTTCTCACAGCTGCCTGGATCGCTCCCGCGATCTTGGGCAATGGGCATATCTCATCGGCCAGCCCCGCGTCAACTACGGATTTTGGCATCCCATAGACGACACAGGTCGCTTCATCCTGCGCAATGCAGTAGCCGCCATTTTGCTTGATCCGGCGCATCCCTTCTCTGCCGTCGCACCCCATCCCCGTAAGGATGACGGCGACGACATCGTTCCCTAGATGCGCCACAGAGTCGTACATGACATTCACCGCAGGACGGTGGTTCCCAACGGGCGGCTCATCGCTGAGTGCGATACGCCGTCCCCCCGCCTCCTGCCGAACGCGCAGCTGCCGGTTTCCCGGCGCGATATAAACGCAGCCGGGCCGCAGCACATCGCCGTCACACGCCTCCCGAACCTCGACACGGGCAACCCCATTCAGACGCTCCGCCAGTGCTCCCGTGAATCCTGCCGGCATGTGCTGAACGACGACAACAGGACAGGGAAAATGCTCCGGCAGCCCCGTGATGACCGTCTGCAGTGCCTGCGGTCCGCCTGTCGATGAGCCGATGGCGACGATCCGACGGTTCTGTGGGGCTCCGCGGACATGGGTCTCATAATGCTGTAAATCAGTCATTCCTCACGCGCTCCACTTGAGCACGCTGCACTTGGAAGAGATAGCGGATAATCTTATCCCTCATGCTGCGTGACACTGCCAGAAACTGAATGCCGATGTGATAGATCGGCGTATCGCCTTCACGCTCCACGCGCGTTACACGCATCACCTTCGACATCATCTCGATCGTCCCAATGCCGGGAATATCATTGATATCGAGTGCCACACCGGTATCGATGGGCAAACGCCGCGGCCATGCAAATGAAAGTCCGCTGCCGCTGAGATCGACGACCGGCACATTTGTCGGCGCATCAATCGTCCCCTCGGCGTCAATGTGGCGGATCGTCGCCGTAAGATTCACCTTGGTACGGAACAGCCCGCGCTTCTGGAAGCGTTCGACAAACTCAGGGATGGAGATGCGCAACGTCGGAATCCGCCCGTCATGGCGCCCATGCCCGCGATGTACGCTAAAGAAGCGATAGTGACAGCCATCGCCCCCTGCAAGTACATACAAATTCTCGCCGACACGGGGGATGATCGGAACGAGCCGCTCATCCACGGGCATCGCGACGATGAGATCATCGCCGACAATGTCCTCCACGCGGCTGGTATAGCCGGAAGTCCCCTCCTCGGTATTTTCAAAGAATATTTCCAATCGCTGTCCGATGGATAAAATACTCCTTGCATCTACCAATTCGCCCGCCATCTAAAATTTCCTCCTTGGCTAAGCTGAAAAGTTAAAAATTTGTTGCAAAAAACCTTTCCAGCCTCTTTTTACTTTCATTTCTTCCCCGGTGATAATCGCCTCTGCCAGCGCATCAATGCAGCGCGCTGCTGCAGATGCAGGTGCCGCCTTAATGAGCGGCTGCTGGCGCCGTACCGCCTTCGTCACGGAGGCGTCCTCAAAGACATAGCCGAGGCAGTCCACGGGCATGTGCAGAAACTTCTCTGCTGCCCGTTGGAGTTTCAGTGCAACCTCGCGGCTCTCCTTCGGCTCGTAGACGCGGTTGATGACGAGGCGGAGATTCTTCTGTGCGGCATAGATGCTGTATGCTTTCATGACGGCGTACGCATCCGTCAGCGAAGTTGGCTCCGGTGTCGTCACGAGGATCACCTCGTCCGCCGCGAGGATAAAGTCCATCACGTTGCGCCCCAGCCCCGCACCTGTATCAACGAGGATCACATCAGCGCGCGCGGCACAATCGGCGAGTTTCTGCTGCAGGAGCAACTTCTCCGCACGATCGTATTCAAGTGCCTTCTCGATGCCCGAGCCGCCCGAGATATACTGAACGCCATGCGGCGTCTCAACGATTACATCGTCCAGTTTGACCTCCGGCCGCAGGAGATCGAGCAGATGCCGCCGCGACGAGGTGCCGAGCATCACGTCGACATTCGCCATGCCGAGGTCGGCGTCGATGACGAGCACGCGATACCCCTTATCACGCAGTGCAATCGCCAGATTGACAGCGATGTTGGTCTTTCCGACACCGCCCTTTCCGCTGGTGATCGCAACGACGCGCACATCCGCCCATGCCTTCGCCTGAGCAGACGAGAGCATCGGCCGTTCCGGCACTGTCTGCGGCGCAGTGGGAGGCGGCTGCGCCTCCGTAGGGGCAGGCTCTCCCTCGGCACCGACCATCTGTCGCAGCCGCGTTGCCTGATCTGTCATATCATTCCCTCAAAAGCAGTTCCGCCAGCCGCTCCGCCGTCGCCGGAATGATGTCGTCCGGCACACTCTGTCCGTTGGAGAGAAACGAAAGAGGCAGTCCACGGTTGGCGAGGAGATTGGGCACCATCCCGAACGTCTGCGTCTCATCCATTTTCGTAAAGATGATGCAGTCGGGTTTGCACGGAGCAAAGCGCTCGATGATCTGCACGGCATCCTGCTCCTTCGTCGTCGCGCTGACGACGAGGTGCTTCTCCATCCGTGCATACGCGGCAAGCAGCGAGGTCAGCTCCTCCATCTGGAATTCATTGTACTGGCTGCGCCCCGCTGTATCCACGAGGACGAAATCCTTGCTGCGGTGACGTGCGATTGCCTTTTTGAGATCCGTCGCCGAGTAGACAACCTCGACAGGAAGCCCCAGAATCTCCGCATATTTTTTGAGCTGCTCCACCGCCGAGATGCGGTAGGTATCCGCCGTGATAAGTGCCCCCTTGAGGTTCTGCTCAAGCACAAAATGCGCGGCAATTTTTGCGAGCGTCGTTGTCTTTCCGACGCCTGTCGTACCGATGAATGCATAGACACGCGCGCCGTGCGTCCCGGGCTTCAATCCGTCGGTGAACTGCATCACCTGTGACAGATAGCCACCTAAGACGCCTGCAGCACGTGGGTCAAGGCTGTCGAGATTCGCGTCGGCGATGGGAATCTTCCCCGCCATAT
>ERZ773196.1967-NODE-1967-length-11007-cov-12.618335_pt1 | contig 11007 bp, 9 predicted proteins | sample MGYA00581009_ERZ773196 | MGnify/ENA primary metagenome ERZ773196 (study PRJEB29015, sample SAMEA2738162) | human oral metagenome | biome: human oral; feature: human-associated habitat; material: saliva | place: China | collected 2243 ...
GTGACACCGCAGGGGCGTGCGGTCATCATCGACCTCATTGACGAGATCCGGCAGGGGGAGGGGACCCCCGGATGGAGCCTGGGACACTCAGGCATGGAGGGGGACCGGCAGTGCCTGCGCCAGATCGCCTCCCTGCTACAGATGGACGAGGCCTTGGCTGACTTGGGTTTCGACGCTGCCGAGCGCGTGGGGTCAGGAGGCACCCCGCTGATCCCAGACCCCGATGAGCACGTTATTTCGCGTGAGCCCGTCGACCCCGAGCAGGTGATCGCCGACCTGCGTGCGGCGGCCTTGCGCGAAGATACCCTGACTGAAGAAGAGCTGCGTGCCTCAACCCAGTCGGATCGCGCGTCGCGTCCCCGTCGTCACCGTCGGGCTTGGTTGCTCGTCGCGTGCCTTGTCATTGTCGGCATCGGAGCCGGCGCAGGAGGTATATGGGCGTGGTCCGCTCTGGGCACCCCGCCCACGCCCAGCGTGCAGGCCACGACGCAGCAGTCTGCCGACACCGAACCCGATCTGTGCGATCCCGCAGTGGCCACCGACCTCATCAATCACGCGATTGCCACGCGCGATCAAGCGATGAAAGACGCGGACGAAACCAAGCTCAACGACGTCCTCGGCGGTGAGCTGCTGGAACAGGATACGGGGCGCATCGAGACGATGCGCTCAGCGGGAGTGCAGGTGGTGAAGCTGTCCTCGTCGGTCCAGGATTTGACCGTCGTGACCTGCGAACCGGGGGCCGTGGACGTCAGTGCGACGCTTGTCGTCACCGAGTCGGAGACGTGCAAGGACGGCGAGTGTGATCAGCACGGTGCCCCCAACTCCAGTGGCTTGATTCTTCGCGTCGATCCGGTGTCCGGCAAAGTCGTCTCCGCGCGCCTGGCCGATGCGCCCGCAGCACAGTCGGGCCAGTAGCGGCGGATGCACGAGACGCACTGATGGGGTGGGCCCGCGGGCCCCCCCCATCACCGCATTGCCACGCTACTCCTCGCGCCCCGACTCGGCTTGCTCCGAGTCGGGGGATGGCGGCGCAGTGGCCGCGACAACCTTGCGGGACACCGGATCGACCCTCAGGGTGAGGGTGGCGGAGTTCGGCGCCCCGTGCTGGTCGCAGGTTGCTTCCACGCAGGTGCGCGACTCCAGGACGAGCAGGGTCGCGCTCACGTCGATAGCTCCGGGTTCGCAGGAGACAACAGAGACGTTCTCGACATGCGACACGAGGGCTTCGACGCGCACCCCACTCGATTGCATTGACTCGATCCGGTCGGTGTCCTGATCGAGCAGTTCTCCGCCGAGGACGGCATCGAGTCCCGAGGCATCTCCCGCGATAACCGCCTGGTCGCGTATCTCGATCGCGTGATTGATCAGGTCGGTCACAGCCGTCACATCACACGGGTCCGCCGGGGGCTCAGACTGGGACTGAATGCTCTCCCCCTCGCTCGGCCTCGTCGTCGAGGTCAGGGCGCGCCATCCCGCGTAACCGCCGACACCGAGAGCGAGGACGAGCACCGCGATTCCACCGACGAGCGCCGCCCTGGTGCGAGTCGGGCCTTTCGTGTCGGCGGTTCCTTCTTCGCCTGCGCGCGTTCGCCTCCTCGTCCGCCGCGTGTATCCCTCGTCTTCGACGGCAGTGTCTTCGCGCAGGGCAGCCGCCCGAAGGTCCGCGATGACCTGTTCGGGATCAACGGGCTCGCGCGCAATGACGTGTTCCTCGGGGTCGGCGAGAACTGGTGTCGCCCCCGATGCCACGGCGGCGGCGACTTCGTCGTAGCCGAGCTGCGTCAAGACCTCGTCCATCTCGAGGAGCGACGCGATGCGGCGTAGGCATTGACGATCTCCCTCCATGCCGGCGGTGTCCATGCTCCACCCGGGCGTCCCCTCCCCCTCGCCGATCTCGTCGATCAGGTCGATGATGACCGCTCTGCCCTGCGGCGTCACCATGATGTTTGCGGGCGTGAGGTCGCCGTGGACGATACCCGCGGCGTGAAGGGCACCCAGGCCAGCGGCAATTCCCTCGATGATTTGGCGTCGGGTTGCCTTGGGGCGCAGGTCCGCCGACCCGATCTCGACGTCCAGCGGGCGACCGTGGACGTAGTCATAGACGATGGCCCAGCGACCGTCGTCGGATTGGACGACGTCACGCAGCGCGACGACGTGATGCGACGACACGCGCGCCCACGCCTTCCACCGCGGGAGGCAGCGCCGACCATCGTCTGCTGAGCGCAGGGCGATGAGCGCCTCCCCGGCGTTCGTTCGCGTCCTCCACAACGGGCCGCGGGCACCGATGTGGAACACCTGACCAATGTCATATCCCCCGATATCCATACGGTCATTGTCTAAACTCACACAATGTGATGCAACTCATCTCACATAGTGCCCGGTCGGATGCGTGGGCTTTGTCGGGGTGTTACCACGTAGAATAATGATGCTATGAGTGAAAAGAATCCCCCCGCAAAGAGGCGCTTCTACCAGAACGTGCTCGACGCGTATCGACTGACCGCACGCACGTATCCGGCACTGCCGTGGATCCTCCTGGGAGCGGCCGCGCTTGTCATCGCCGTGTTTATGCTGCTGGCGTTCCTGACGAACACATCCTGGATCGGCTGGCTCGTCATCGGCATCATGGGTTCCATCACCGCCGCCCTGGCGATCCTGAGCTTCCTGGCCCGCCGCGCGCTCTATGCGCAGGTCGAAGAAACCGCCGGGGCCGTGAAGGTCGCGCTCTCCCAGATTCAGCGAGGCTGGATCATCCCCGAACAGCCGGTCGCCTTCACGCGCGAGCAGGATCTGGTCTGGCGCATCGTCGGACGCCCGGGCGTTGTCCTCATCTCCGAGGGACCCGCGTCCCGCGTGCGCCCGCTCCTGCAGTCCGAGGCCAAGCGCGTCACCAAGGTGATGCGAAACGTTCCCGTCCACCAGATTCAGGTGGGTCGAGAGGATGGCCAGACAGCCTTGAAGGACCTGCAGCGCGCCCTGCGTGGCCTGAAGAACGTCCTGACTGCGGAGGAGGTTCCGCAGGTGTCGGCGCGCATCAACGCGCTGCGTTCGAATGAACCTCCCATCCCCAAGGGCATCGATCCCCTGCGCGCCCGCGCGTCGCGCCGGGCGCTGCGCGGAAACTAAGACGCGCAGTCAAGTGGGCGAGCACAGTGTGCTCGCCCACTTTCGTATCCGGGATGTGAGACTCCCTCGACACGCATAGTATGCGTCTGCTTGCATATTCAGTATCGACGATCCGCAACAATACAGATACTGAGGAACATAACCATGCACTCGACAAAGATTCTCGCAGCCCTGACGGCAACCACGGCGGCGGTTGCGCTGACCGCATGCGCGGACCCGACGACAAACTCCGCCACGACCGAGCAGAGCAACTCCTCCACCGCTGCATCGACGACGCACTACGACGTCTCGGCCATTCCCACGGTCGACGAGATCGCGGCCCTCGTCCCCGACGAGATCAGGAAGCGGGGCACGCTGCGCAACGGCGCATCGACCGGCTACGCCCCCGCCGAGTACATGGCTGCCGATGGGCAGACCCCCATCGGCTACGACATCGACATCAACAGGGCGCTTGCGAAAGTCATGGGCCTTCAGGAGGGGACGACGAAGCACTCCGAGTTCCCGACGATCATCCCCGCACTGGGCACGAAGTTCGACGTGGGCCTGTCCTCCTTCACGATCACCTCCGAGCGTGAGCAGCAGGTCAACATGATCTCCTACCTCAACGTGGGATCGGCGTGGGGCGTCGCGCAGGGGAACCCGAAGAATTTCGACCCCTCCAACCCGTGCGGCACGACGATCGCCGTTCAGACCGGCACCGCCCAGGAGACCTACGCAAACGATCTGTCCAACCAGTGCGTGGCCGACGGGAAAGAGAAGATCGCAGTCATGCCGCACGAACTCCAGACCGACATTGCCACCAAGCTTATATCCGGCCAGTACGACGCAACCCTGGCCGACTCGACCGTCATCGGCTACACGAGCGCGCAGTCGGGCGGAAAGATCGTCCAGCTCGGAGACACCTTCGAATCCGCACCCCAGGGCGTCGCGGTGAGCAAGGATGATGCAGCGCTGACCGAGGCGGTCCAGAAGGCCATGCAGTACCTCATGGACAACGGCTATCTCACCGACATCCTCGCGACCTACGGCGCAGACAGTGCAGCTCTGACGAGCGCGGACGTCAACCCCGCCGTCGACTGATCGCGTGACACTCAACGCATAATATGCATCATTATGCATATAGGCGCATAATGGTAGCAACGCAGGGGCACTCAGCCCCACCCCATCGGAAGGCACATCATGACCATCACGAAGGCACACGCTCTCATCGCTCTCGCAGCCGCGGCCGCACTCCCGCTGGCCGCCTGCGCTGACCCGACCACGTCCTCGAACGGACCGTCCACCGGGGCGAACGCTTCCAGCTCGAGCGCTGCCACGACCTCGTACGACGTCTCGGCGATCCCCACGGTCGACGAGATCGCCGCCCTGGTGCCCGACGACGTTGCGAAGCGAGGAACCCTGCGCAACGGCGCCTCCGCGGACTACGCCCCCGCCGAATTCCTCGGCGACGATTCCCAGACCCCCCAGGGCTACGACGTCGACATCAACCGCGCCCTCGCCAAGGTCATGGGCCTGAAGGAAGGCACCACCAACCACGCGGAGTTCCCGACGATCATCCCGGCCCTCGGCACCAAGTTCGACGTGGGCATCTCCTCCTTCACGATCACCTCCGAGCGCGAGGAGCAGGCCAACCTGATCTCCTACGTCCAGGTCGGATCCGCCTTCGGCGTCGCCAAGGGCAACCCGAAGAACTTCGACCCGACCAACCCCTGCGGCACCACGATCGGTGTCCAGACCGGCACCGCTCAGGAAGACTACGCGAACGAGCTGTCCGAGAAGTGCGTGGCCGACGGCAAAGACAAGATCACGATCATGCCGCACGACCTGCAGACCGACATCACCACCAAGGTGATCGGCGGCCAGTACGATGCGACCCTCGCCGACTCCACCGTCATCGGATACACGGCTTCCCTCTCGGGCGGCCAGATCGAGCAGGTCGGCGACGTCGTCGAGTCCGCGCCCCAGGGCGTGGCCGTCAACAAGGATGACGCCCAGCTCACCGAGGCGGTCCAGAAGGCCATGCAGTACCTGATGGACAACGGCTACCTCGCCGACATCCTCGACTCCTACGGCGCGAAGGAAGCCGCCCTGACGACGGCGGAACTCAACCCGGCAACCACCGACTGAGGCTCACATGGCACACATGAAAGACGGCGTCGAGCTGCTCGATGCCAAACCCGTCCCCCGGCCGGGGAGGTGGGTCAGCGCGATCATCGTCGCGATCCTCGCGGCAATGGCCATTCACGGCCTGATCACCAACGTGAATTTCCAATGGAACGTCGTGTTCCAGTGGCTCTTCTCCGCCTCGATCATGCAGGGCGTCGCCTTCACGATCATCCTGACGGTCCTCGCGATGGCGGTGGGCACGGTCCTCGCCATCACGATGGCGATTATGCGCCAGTCGGTCAACCCGGTCCTGCGCTGGGTGGCGATGGCCTACATCTGGTTCTTCCGTGGGACGCCTATCTACACGCAGCTGATCTTCTGGTCGCTGCTGCCCACGCTCTACCCGTCACTGTCCGTTGGGGTGCCGTTCCTTGGCACGCTGTGGGGCTGGGAGGTCAGCTTCAATACGGCGACCTACTTCACGCCGTTCTGGATGGCGTTCGTGGGCCTGGGCCTCAACGAAGGCGCGTACCTCGCGGAGATCATGCGCGCGGGCCTGCTGAGCGTCTCGAAGGGCCAGTGGGAGGCGGCGACGGCCCTGGGTATGCCGCGGGCGACGATCTTCCGCAGGATTATCCTGCCCCAGGCGATGCGTGTCATCGTGCCCCCGATCGGCAACGAGACGATCTCGATGCTCAAGACCACCTCGCTCGTGTCGGCGATTCCCTTCACGCTTGAGCTCACCTTCATCGCGCGTCAGCGCGGCCAGGCGACCTTCGCCCCCGTGCCGCTCCTGATCGCAGCCGCGATCTGGTACCTGGTGATTACGAGCCTGCTGATGGTCATCCAGTCGATGATCGAAAAGCACTTCGGCAAGGGGTTCGAGCGCCGCGACAACGCCGGTGCCCACTCCCCCACGGCATCGTCGAGCTCCGATAACGATGATGAGTCCACGGCCACCAAGCTTAAGTTTTTGGATGTGACACCATGACGACCACGATGCCCATGGTCTCCGTTCGCGGAGTCCACAAGTTCTTCGGCGACCTGCATGTTCTGCGGGGTATCGACCTGGATATCGCTTCCGGCGAGGTCTGCGTCATCCTCGGCCCCTCGGGTTCGGGTAAGTCAACGCTCCTGCGCTGCTTGAACATGCTCGAGGACATTAGCGCCGGCCGCGTGTACGTTGACGGTGAGCTGCTCGGCTATCGCGAGTATGCGGGCGGCGTGCTCTTCGAGCGCCGCGACAAGGAGATCGCCGCGCAGCGCTCCCGCATCGGCATGGTGTTCCAGCGCTTCAACCTGTTCCCCCACATGACGGCCCTGGAAAACGTGATGGAGGCGCCCGTTCAGGTACTCAAGCGGTCGAAGAGCGAGGCGCGCGTGCAGGCTCTCGAGCTGCTTGACCGAGTGGGACTGGCTGATCGCGCAGACCACTACCCTGCCGAGCTGTCCGGCGGCCAGCAGCAGCGCGTGGCCATCGCCCGTGCGCTCGCCATGGATCCGGAGATCATGCTGTTCGACGAGCCGACCTCAGCGCTCGATCCCGAGCTTGTCGGTGAGGTGCTCCAGGTTATGCAGGACCTGGCCGCATCGGGCATGACGATGGCGGTTGTCACCCACGAGATTGGGTTTGCTCGCGAGGTCGCCGATCAGGTCGTCTTTATGGATGGCGGCGTCATCGTCGAGGCCGGAGCTCCCTCCGAGGTCATCGATAACCCGAAGTCCGAGCGAACCAAGGAGTTCTTCTCCAAGGTTCTGTGAGGTCCTCACGACGAGGCCGGGGCTGGCATGTTCCAGTCCCGGCCTTTGTCGTACCTGCCGTGAAGCGGCCAAGGCGACGCCGTCAGGTGAGGGTAACGAGATCCAGATAGCTGTCGTCCCACAGGTCCTCATCGGCATCAGGCAGAAGCAGGACGCGCTCGGGGTTGAGCGCCGTGACGGCACCGGGATCGTGCGTCACGAGGATGACGGCACCCTCGTAGTCACGCAGGGCCGCGAGGATTTCTTCGCGTGAGGCGGGGTCGAGGTTGTTGGTCGGCTCGTCGAGAAGCAGGACGTTTGCGCCCGAAACGACGAGTGTTGCTAAAGCGAGTCGGGTCTTCTCACCACCGGAGAGCACGGACACGGGCTTTTCAACGTCGTCACCTTGGAAGAGGAACTGGCCGAGAATATTGCGCACGTGCGTGTCGTCGAGGGTGGGAGCGGCCTCGGCCATGTTTTCGCGGATCGTGCGGGTCTCGTCGAGTGTCTCATGCTCCTGGGCGTAGTAGCCGAGCTTGAGGCCGTGCCCGGGCACGACGCGACCGGAGTCCGGCTCCTCGATGCCGGACAGGAGGCGCAGGAGTGTCGTCTTGCCGGCGCCGTTGAGGCCGAGGACGACGACTTTGGAGCCGCGGTCAATCGCGAGGTCTACTCCTGTGAACACCTCGAGGGAGCCGTAGGACTTCGACAGCCCTTCAGCGGTGAGGGGAACGCGACCCGACGGCGCCGGGTCGGGGAAACGCAGGCGCGCGACCTTGTCCTGGACGATGTCTGAACCCGCTTGGGCAAAAAGCTCTTCGGCTCGGCGCAGCATCTGCTGTGCGGCGACGGCCTTCGTAGCCTTCGCACGCATCTTCTCGCCCTGAGCCTTGAGGTGTTCGGCCTTCTTCAAGGCGTTAGCGCGCTCCTTACGGCGACGACGCTCATCTTCCTCGCGCTGCTTGAGATAGGCCGACCAGCCGAGGTGATAGATGTCGATCTTCGCGCGGTTCGCATCGAGGTAGAAAACCTGGTTGACGGTGTCGCCCAGCAGCTTGACGTCGTGCGAAATGATCATGACGCCGCCGGGAAAGGTCTTGATCCAGTCGCGGAGCCAGACAATCGAATCGTGGTCGAGGTGGTTTGTGGGTTCGTCGAGGAGCAAGACGTCTGCGTTCGAGAACAGCACTCGAGCGAGTTCGACCCTGCGTCGCTGACCACCGGAGAGGGTGTCGAGGGTCTGATCGAGGACCCGGTCTTCAAGCCCCAGCGAGTGCGCGATCTGGGCTGCCTCGGCGTTGGCTGCCCAGCCGCCGGAGTTCGTAAACTGCTGGTCGAGCTTCACGTAACGTTCCATGGCGCGCTGCTGACGAGCGCCTTCGGTCGTGGACATCTCGTGTTCGGCCTTGCGGATGCGCGCGATGATGGAGTCGATGCCGCGCACGGAGATGATGCGGTCGCGGGCCTTCATCGACGGATCGCCCACGTGCGTGTCCTGCGCCAGGTAACCGACCGTACCATTCGACGAGATTGTACCGGTGTACTCGGCGGCCCCTCCGCGGTCGCCTTCACCCGCGAGCAGCCTCATCGTCGTCGTCTTACCCGCGCCGTTACGGCCGACGAGGCCGATACACATGCCTTTATCGATACGGAAGCTCGCGTGGTTGACGAGCTCGCGGGGGCCGATGCGCAACGAGAAATCCTGGACGTTAATCACGCTCCAAGAGTAGAGGGAGGGGTGCGTGTGGGCGAATCAACCCGCCTGCAAGGCGGCTCTGTTGCGCATAATCACGCAAGTAGCGGGCACAATGGGTGTCGTAATTAACCGCCATCTTCACAACTTTGCGAGGTTTCATCCCATGTCCGATAGCCCGGTCCCGTCTGGATCGGCGCGCCCCACGCGCGCCCTTGACATTGTCTCCGTCGCCTTCGTGGCGTTGCTTCTCATCTCGAATATCGCCGCGACCAAGGCGTTCATGCTCGGCACGTCCACTCACTATCTCATTTTCGACGGTGGCGCGATCCTCTTCCCGCTGACGTACATCATCGGCGATGTACTGTCGGAAGTCTATGGATTTGCTCGGGCTAAGCGCGTCATCATCATGGGATTCGTGGCCTCCCTTCTGGCCTCCCTCACTTTCTTCGTCGTGCAGTACCTGCCGCCGGCACCTGACTACGAAAACCAGGATGCTTTTGCCGCGGTCCTCGGCGTCGTATGGCGCGCGGTCGTGGCCTCGCTTGTCGGCTACCTGGCGGGCCAGCTGCTGAACTCTTACGTGCTCGTGTGGATTCGCCGCCGCTGGGGTGCGAAGCACCTGTGGGCGCGACTCATCGGCTCGACGGTCGTCGGCGAGGCAGCCGACACGATCCTCTTCTGCACGATTCTCTTCTACGGCGAGATGACGCTGGGCAACTTCATCAACTACACCGTGACCGGCTACTTCTACAAGGTGCTCCTTGAGGTCATCCTGCTTCCGCTGACGTACCCGGTCATCGCCGCCATTCGGCGCACGGAGGGACTGAAGAAGGACGAGGTCTTCGACCGATGAATGAGAACTGGCTGTCCGCTCCCGATCCCGAGCAGCTCACGCCTTTCGAGCCCCCGGCCTCGAAGGGAGCACACCATCCCGATAGAGGCTTCACAATCGGGCACCGAATGGAGTCCCACGGAGGCCTCGGGCGAACCGGAGTCATCCACACCGCGCACGGGACGATCGCGACCCCTGCGTTCATTCCCGTCGGCACGAAAGCCAACGTCAAGGCCCTCACGCCCGAGATGGTGCGCTCGCTGGGAGCGCAGGCTGTCCTCGCGAACGCCTACCACCTGTACCTGCAGCCGGGATCCGAGATCGTGGACGAGGCTGGCGGTTTCGGTCAGTTCATGAACTGGTCCGGTCCCACGTACACCGATTCGGGCGGATTCCAGGTCCTGTCTCTCGGCGCCGGCTTCAAGAAGGTCCTGTCCCAGGAGTTCTCCGGGAAGGCCGACCCAACCGACCCCGCCGTTCAGATGCAGGCCATCAAGGCCTCGAACGCGGTCGTCGACGACGATGGCGTCATCTTCTCCAGCCACATCGACGGCACGAAGCATCGCTTCAACCCCGAGGTGTCGATGGGAATCCAGCACCAGCTCGGCTCAGACATCATGTTTGCCTTCGATGAGCTCACGAGCCTGCTGCACCCGCGCTCCTACCAGGAGGAATCTCTCGAGCGCACCCACGCGTGGGCGGCGCGATGCCTCGCCGAGCATAAGCGCCTCACCGAGGAGCGCTCTCACAAGCCGTATCAGCAGCTGTGGGGTGTCATCCAGGGCGCCCAGTGGGAGGACCTGCGTCGAGCGGCCGCGCGCACGATGGCGAACATGGAGGTTGACGGCCAGCGCTTCGACGGATTCGGCGTCGGTGGTGCCCTCGAGAAAGAAAACCTGGGGACGATCGTCTCGTGGGTGTGTGAGGAACTGGGCGAGGACCGCCCGCGTCACCTCTTGGGTATTTCTGAGCCTGAGGACCTCTTCGCGGGCGTGGCCGCAGGTGCCGACACCTTCGACTGCGTCAACCCCTCCCGTGTTGCCCGTAACGCCGCGATCTATACGCCCGACGGGCGTTTCAACATCACAAACGCACGATTCAAGAGGGATTTCACCCCGCTCGTCGAGGGCTGCGGCTGCTACACCTGCACCCACTACACCCGCGCGTACATTCATCATCTGTTCAAGGCGAAGGAGATCCTGTCGGCGACGCTCGCGACCATCCACAACGAGTGGTTTACACTGCGTCTCGTCGATGGAATCCGCGCATCGATCATCAACGGGTGCTTTGACGAGTTCCGTTCCGACATGCTCGGCCGTTACGAGGCCGGGCGCCGCCGCTGAAAGTGTGGAGCAACCATGAGTTTCAATGACAACATCCGTTTGGATCCCTCGCGCGTTGGTACGTCCGGCGCGGGGCGGAAGATCGCGGGTGCGGGCGGTGGCTCGCTGCTCGGTGTTCTCTTGATCCTCGGGTTCTCCTACTTCACCGGCATTGATCTGACGAGCCT
>ERZ773196.1969-NODE-1969-length-11004-cov-3.901818_pt1 | contig 11004 bp, 7 predicted proteins | sample MGYA00581009_ERZ773196 | MGnify/ENA primary metagenome ERZ773196 (study PRJEB29015, sample SAMEA2738162) | human oral metagenome | biome: human oral; feature: human-associated habitat; material: saliva | place: China | collected 2243 ...
TGATTTCGAAAGGCATGGATTCGATGTCGCGTTGGACTTCTTTGTCTTCGAATTTGTGGCCGATCAGGCGTTTGGCGGCATAAATAGTGTTTTTAGCGTTGGTTACCGCTTGGCGTTTTGCAGGCGCGCCGACGAGGATTTCGCCACCGTCCAAATAAGCGATAACGGAAGGAGTGGTGCGTGCACCTTCTGCATTTTCGATCACTTTGGTTTGACCGTTTTCAGAAATGGCCAAACAAGAGTTGGTTGTACCTAAGTCAATACCGATTACTTTTGCCATATTATGTTGCTCCTAATAAATAAACTTTTCTAAATTAATAATCCTGTGGAACATTTCGTTCCGATGGCTTGTAAATAAGGTTGCTTCATTTTTTTTCAAGGCTTAATTTGAATTTTTTTTTAAATTAAATTCAAGTACTTGATTTATTTATCCACAAGCCGTTTATTCTTTTTTCAGATGGCCGGCTTTAATTTTCCGATTCCGGTTTATCGGAATGATTTTCCAATAGCGGAACATCAGGCTTTGAAACCAGATAAGGCCGTCTGAAGATTTTATGCTTGATAAACTTTATCAAGCGGTGCCTTCAATCTTCTTTTTTCGCCACAACAACCATCGCAGGACGCAGCACGCGGTCGGATAATGTGTAGCCTTTTTTCATTACGCTGACGATGGTGTTCGGCTCTTGCTCGCTGACGACTGCCTGCATCGCTTGATGTTGGTGCGGATCGAGTTTGTCACCCGGCTGTGGGTTGATTTCTTTAATATGTGTGGCATCAAACGCTTTTTGCAATTCGTTCAAAGTCATTTGCACGCCCATTTTCAGTGCATCGAAATTGCCGCTTTGGTCCAGCAGCGCCATTTCGAGATAATCTTTAACCGGCAACATTTCTGCTGCAAATTTTTGTCCGGCGAATTTATGGGTGTCGGCGATTTCCTGCTGATGGCGGCGGCGCAGGTTTTGCTCGTTTGCCAAACCGCGCAGCTCGCTGTCTTTGAGCTGGCCTTCCAACTCGGCAATACGCGCCTGCAGATCTTCGTAAGTCGGCTCGGTTTGTTCGGTTTCAACTGCTTCAGCAGTTTCTACGGCTGCCGCTTCTTCTGCTTCGTGTTGATGTTGTTCGTTATGCTCCGTCATTTCTGACATCCTTTTAGCGTGTTGATATTCGATGTTTCATATATAAGGCCGTCTGAAAAAACTTCAAGCATTTGAATACCGATTATCAAATGCCTTGTTAAAAGACGTTAGAAAACGGTAAGATAGCCATCTGATTTTATTCTTCAGACGGCCTCAAACATGAAAAAAGACCATTTGAATTCAACCGATTTTAATCTGTGGCACACCATCCGCGAAGAAACCGAAGCGGCCGCTGCGACCGAACCGATGCTGGCAAGCTTCCTGCATCAAACCGTGTTACGCCACGATTCGCTCGATTCGGTACTTGCCTACCATCTTTCCAGCAAGCTCGGCAGCCCGATTATGGATGTGCGCGCGCTGTTTGAAATTTATCAGCAGGCTTTGAGCGTGGACACCCGTATCAGCAAATGTGTCGAGGCCGACTTGAAAGCCATTTACGAGCGCGACCCGGCTTGTGATGAATATTCGCTGCCGCTGTTGTATTTCAAAGGTTTCCACGCCGTACAGGCACACCGCATCAACCACTGGCTCTATCAAAACGGCCGTAAAACGCTGGCGTATTTCCTGCAAAACCGCATGTCGGAAGTCTTCGGTGTTGACATTCACCCAGCCGCCCGTTTCGGTCACGGTTTGATGCTCGACCATGCCACCGGTTTTGTGGCCGGTGAAACGGCTGTCTTGGGCAACAATATTTCCATCCTCCACGGCGTAACGCTGGGCGGTTCGGGCAAAGAAAGCGGCGACCGCCACCCGAAAATCGGCAATGGCGTGATGATTGGTGCGAATGCTTCGATTTTGGGCAACATCCGCATCGGCGAAAATGCCAAAATCGGCGCAGGCAGCGTGGTGGTTGCCGACGTACCGTCTTCGATTACCGTTGTCGGTGTACCGGCCAAACCGGTTGGCCGCTCGTCCAAAACCCCGTCTGCCGATATGGATCAAAGCATTCAATTATCATCTACGGATTTTGTGATTTAAGCAATCTGCCATTTAAAAGGCCGTCTGAAAGATTTGTTCTTTCAGACGGCCTTTTATGATTTAAATCTTGGTGTTAACCGCGTTTGCGCAAGGCTTCCAAGTGCATTTTAACCTGCTTGACTTTCTCTTCGGTAAACAGGTTGGCAATGTTTTTCCAAATGCTGTGATAACCATAAGGCCCGTGTTGCATTTCGGCTTTTGCCTCTTCCACCGGCCAGCCTTGATAAATGATGCGGTACATTCCGGCAATCAAACCGGTACGGTCCGCGCCGTGATAACAATGGATAAGTACCGCGCCGTTTTGCTGTTGTTTTTCAATCAGATATAAGATTTCCGCAATCTCTTTCGGCTTAATGCTCCATGATAGCAACGGACGGTTTAGCAAGGTCAAACCATGCGCTTTCAAATGATCGTCATCGTTGCGGTCGAAAAAGCGCAGGTTGATCACGCTTTGAATGCCCAGCTTGACAATGGCTTCGCCATCTTCGGCAACAGGCTGCTCGCTGCGGTAAAGCTTGTCGTCGATGCGATAAAGGTTGGCATCGTGTTTGACGGGGGTTGCCCAGCGTTCGGACTGAACGGCTTTGCTGCCGTTATCCGGCGGCGCGGACGAGCAAACGATGGGCAAGCCGGAAGCGAGAAAGCACAATAAAAGACGGCGCATAAAATTCCTGTATGAAAATCAATTGAAAATCAAAATATCATGCGATTCTATCAAAACCCGTTCGGATATTCTATCCGCGCAAACCGCGTTACAATAAAGCCTCTTTTTTCAGACGGCCTTTCATCATGACCTGCCTTGCTTGGAACACCACGCCTTCCCTTGCTACCCTTTGCCGCGCCATCGAACAACATACCGCGCCGCTTTATTTGATTGTCTGTCTGCCTGAAAACCATATTCCCGATTTTCCGCTGTCAAATCATCCCTCCGAGCTTGAAGGCCGTCTGAACAACCGTCTCGCTCAAGCCATGAAATGTCTTCAGTTCAACAGCGTCAATGTTTTAGAAAACCTATTGCCTGATGTGCATCTCTGGCTGGTGCCGCCACACCGCGCCGACCGCTTACACGAACATTTCCATCATATCGAATGGCAAACCGAAGCCATACCCCAATCCGCCCCAACTCCCCTAAAACCTTGGTTCAGACGGCCTGAACATCAAGCCGCGCCCGAACACGTCCTGATTATCGGCGCAGGCATTGCCGGCGCGGCAACCGCGCGTAAACTGGCTGAACACGGCGTACGCGTTACGGTTTTGGAAGCAGGCAAAGCGGCGCAGGCAGGCAGCGGCAACCGCCAAGGCTTGCTCTACGCCAAAATATCGCCACACGATACCGAACAAACCGAGCTGTTGCTGACAGGCTACGGCTACACGCGCCGATTGTTGGAAGACTTGCTGCCCGACTCCGACGTATGGGGCGGCGACGGCGTATTGCATTTGAATTTTGATGACGGCGAACGCAAACGCAATCAGGCCTTGGGTTTGCAACACCAGCATAAACACCTCTACCGCAGCGTATCTGCCGAAGAGGCTGCGCACATTGCAGGCATAGACGTATTTTCAGACGGCCTTTATTGGCCGCAAGGCGTATGGCTGAATCCGCCCGCCGTCGTGCATACCTTATTGAATCATCCGCTGATTGAGTTGCACGAACACTCGCCGCTGACCGCCGTATCGCATGACGGCACACAATGGACGGCACACACACCGGACGCACATTTCAACGCCAGCCATATTGTTTACTGTATGGGCGCACACAGCCCGACTGCCGCCGACACCAACGTCTCCGCCCTGCCTTTCCGCCAAATCCGCGGACAAACCGGCGTTGTGTCCGCCAGCCTGTTTTCACAAAAACTGCGTTGCGCCATTTCCGGCGAAAGCTACATCAGCCCGAACTGGCAAGGCCGCCACTGCTACGGCGCGACATTTATCCTCAACAGCAACGATGAAACTTGGTATCCAAACGAAGAAACCGAAAACCGCTCCGCCCTGCAACAGCTCAATCCGCCATTGGCACAATCCCTGTTTGAGCAAAATTCGTGTTCAGACGGCCTTCAAGACACACAAGGCCATGCCGCCCTGCGTTGCGACAGCCTCGACCACTTGCCCGTTGTCGGCGCACTCGGCGACATCGTTGCCATGCAGTCCGCCTACGCCAAACTGGCATTGGACAAAAACTATCGCCTCGACAATATCCCCTGCCCTTACCTGCCCAATGCCTACATCAATACGGCACATGGCACGCGAGGCCTGGCGACAGCCCCCATCTGCGCCGCCGCCATTGCGGCCGAAATACTCGGTTTGCCGCATCCGCTATCGCAAAGGCTGAGAACCGCGCTGCACCCCAACCGCGCCATCATCCGCGCGATTGTTCGGCAGCAGCCGTTGTTATCCGTTTAAAGATTTCGTTTTAAATAAAAAAGGCCGTCTGAAAGTCATCAAAACTTTCAGACGGCCTTTAGCTATCCGTTAACTGATTAGAATTTCCATTCCAACGATACGGCGTAGTTGCGGCCAGGGGCGCGGTAGCGGTCTAAGCCTTTGCCGTCTTTATCCACAGAGTTCGTGGTGCTGTAGCTGTACAGGCCGCGCAGGGAATCCCAAGTGGTGTATTTGCGGTTGAACACATTATACACGCCTGCACGCAGGGTCAGGTTTTTCACCGGTTTGTAGAAGCCGTACATATCAAACACATAAGCCGACTTGTTCAGCCATGGATAATCTACTACTTTTTCTTGCAAAGGCGTACCCCAGCCGTTGTCTTCATAAACGGTATATTGTGCGTCTTTGGCTTTTTTCGCACCCAAATAAGTCAGACGGGAGAACACGCCCCATTTCTCGCTCGGGCTCTCGTAATCGACACCGGCAATCACTTTCAGAGGCTGAGTGGACAGCAGGCTGTTGTCGCCCGACAGTTTGCTTTTCGCGTAGCCCAGCGAGCCGAACAGCTTCCAGCCTTCAGGTACGAAAGAGACTACTTTGTCCAGATTCAGACGGCCTGTCAGCTCAAGACCCCGGATTCGGGCCTTGTCAATGTTTTGCATCTGCCAATCCAGTTTTTCGGAATAAGGATTGCTACAAATACCATAGTAGTAATTCATCTGAGTACAGCCGACATCGCCACTGGTGGTCAGCTTCTGCTCTTCAGACAGGAAGTTGCGGTAATTGCTTTGATACAGGTTGGCATCCAAAGTACCTTTTTCGCTGCGGCCTTGCAGAGAAAGGGTATGGGTGGTGCTGCGCTCGGCTTTCAGGTTCGGATTAGGCAACCAGTTACCTGAGCGGTGTTTGTAAGTGAAATACACTTCAGACGCATTCGGCACGCGGAAACCGGAAGTTACATCGTAACCCAAACGCCATGTCTGACTCAGCTGTGCAGCCAAGCCGACAAAACCGCTCCAGCCTTTATAAGTGTTGGCTGCAGGTGGTGTTTTGTCGCAGGCATTACAGTTGGCATTCAATTCCTGAGGCGTCATCTTAGTGTGGTCGTAACGGATGCCCGCACGGCTTGAAAACACATTGTTCCATTGGATTTGGTCGGACAGCGAGAAACCGTAGTTGGTGGTTTTCACCGGATGCTGGATGGTGCTGGCTGTTCGGACGATGCGGCCGCTGAAGAAATAATCGTCGCGGTTTAAATTTTCAAAATCACGGCGGCTGGCAAAGGCCTTGAACGACAGGCGGTGCTGCCCGCCCAGTTGCAGCGGCTGGCTGTCCATACGCAATGTAATGCGTTTGAAGGTTGTATCCATGCTGCGGTTGTAGATTTCGTCCAAATCCTTCTGATTGTAGTTGCGCGTCCAGGTAGAATAATCCATCGGGAACGAGCCTTTGTTGTTAACCGCCGCTACTTTGGTTTTCTGATAATCGAAGTCCGCTTTCAACAACGACAACCAATTCGAATCGGGCGTCCACTCGTAAAACAGGTTGGCATTGCGCCGTCTGTTTACGTCATCGGCTTCGCGCCAAGAAGAAGCGGTCAAGTTATAAGACTCTTCGATCGTGTAATTGTGGCCCTGCTGACCGTTGAGAGATGCTCCGATACGGTGGTTGTCGTTGATTTGATAAGCAATCTTACCCAAGAAGCTGTGGTATTTGTGTTGGGACGGATCAGGAATACCGCGAGCTGAACCACGGATATTCGCTCCGCTGCCGGCACCCTCTACCGGATAACCACGCTCGCCCGCGCTTTCAGTCTCATGGCCGCGACGTTGCGAATACAGCAAAGCGGCATCCACGCGGTCGTTGTTCAAACCGAACCCAAGTGTATTTGTCCATTCGCGGTTGCGGCTGCTGTAACCGTTTTTCATCATCACGCCGAACTGACGCTCAGGCAACAGCAAATCATGACCTTGCAGGGTTTGGTAATTCACGCCGCCACCCAATGCACCGCTACCGGTATTGAAAGAGTCTGCACCCTTCACGATTTCGATGTTGCGCACGAGTTCGGGGTCGATAGACAGACGCGAGCTGTTGAAGTTGCCATAACGGGCATACAGCGAGTTTTCTTCAGAATCAGGCAGGTTTACGCCGTCAATGCTGATGCCGACACGGTTGCCTTCCACGCCGCGTACGGCAAAGCCTTTTTGATGGCGGCCACTGTCGCTCAAGCCAACGTCGGTGGAATAACGTACCAAGTCTTTGTTGTCACGTACCATTTCTTGTTGGATACGGCCAAGGTTGACGCGTTCCACGGCTGCAGGCGCATTGCGCTGGCCTTTAACGCGGACTTCTTTTATTTCTGCTTTAACGGGTGTGGTTTCGGTTGCAGCTTCATCCGCTGCCAAGACTGAATTGCCGAAAATACTGCCGACCAGCGCAGCAATAGGGAGCATTTGTAATGGTTTCATATTATCAACTCAAGATGTAATGGATTGTTCATCCATCAGTTAATACATAATAAATTTTCTGATAATCATTAATGATTAATAAGACAGCAACCCGTTCAGACAAAACTTTGTAGTGTAATTAAAGGCCCCTGCAAACATCCACGCCGAGACCTTGTCTGTTTGATTTAATTATTTTTTAGAGTCTGTGCGGCGTCATACCTTCAGGCGCTTCCGCACCTTCCGGCAAACCGAAGGTTTCGCGCAAAATCACTTTATAGAATTCAAAAGCTTCGCGCGCGCCTTGAATGGCTTCCGCTTCAGCTTCCGGAGTCAAGTTCAAAGCGTTCAGATGCTCGACAAATGCGCGCCAGTGTTTGCCTCGGCCGTTTGGATGCGGGGCCAAGTGGCGTGCGCCGAATTCGCCGGTGTATTCGAGTTTTTGAGCGTGTTTGAACAAGAATGCCGCGCCCAAATTAGAACCTTCGGCGCAATACAGCCAGCCGATGGCTTTATTACCGGTTTCGTGTGGCAATTCTTTGTCAAATTTGTAAGGCTCTTCGCCCAAGTCTTTCAAGTCTTGAGTCACGGCATCGTAACGCGCCATGTATTCAAGCTCTGGAATGGCTTTGTTCAATTCGGCATCTTTATAGATGTGATCGACGGCCTTATGGAAAACAGATTGAAGTTTCAAGAATTTGATGTAGTTTTCTTTGCTGGAAAAAGGCTGAACGGACATAACCAAGTTATCAACACTGTCGTGCGTTGTCGTGGTTTGCTCTTTCAAGCGTTTGGCGAAAGTCAGCTCTTGTGTTTCACTCATGATGTTTCCTTTGAATTAAGAGACTAATGGTTTCAGACGGCCTTTATAGTTAAAAATACCGTCTAATTTGAAAAGAATCGTTTTAAAAACAAAGAAGATAACTTTTAACCTGCTTCAGATTCGTTGACCGCGTACCTTCCACAGATCTACAAGGCTCATCGTGTTTTTAAGGAATGAAAATATATATTATTTTTATCCTAATGGCAATAAACCAAACTAAGACCTATTAATAAAATTTAACGGCTCATAGCAATAACCTTCTGAAGTCTTTTCAAACTTTTCAGACGGCCCAAACCTTATTAGGCAGCCGCCATTCAATCCAATATCGACCTAAATTTGGGCTATCCTGCTGTTTTCCTTTATAATGCAACACTCTTTGCACCTTCTTTATCCCCTACCGAAACATGAAACGGATTCCTGCCTACCATCGCTGGTGGCGCTACAAGTCTTATCTTCCTGATGCGACGCTACCTGCACATACGGTGGAATGCCCGGATTGCGGCTGCCGTATGGATATTCCGCGCCTGCGTCAGGGGCAGGAAGCGCATTGTCCGGTGTGCAACCATGAAATTGTGGAAGTGGAAAACAATCCGTATATCGCGCCGATTGCCTATGCGCTGACAACCTTGATTCTGATGGCGTTCGCGTACAATATGGTGTATATCCGTGTGGATTTGTTCGGCGTAACATCGATTTTGTCGTTGCCGCAAATGATGCGGCTTTTGATTTCGCTGGATTATGGTTTTCTGGCGGAAGTGATGTTTATCCTCACCTTTGGTGCGCCTTTACTGTTTTTACTGCTCTGCCTGTATGTTTATACGGCCTTGATACGCGAAAAAGCCTACCCTGCGCTGCGCTTTGCAACGCGTGTATTGGTGCGGTTGCGTCATTGGATTATGGTGGATGTGTTTTTCATTTCCACTTTGGTGGCGTACATCAAGCTCTCATCCGTTGCCACAGTGGAATTCGGCTCGGCGTTTTATCTGATGTTTCCGCTGTCGGTCATGCTGATTCGAACTTCGGTATCGATTCCGCAGCATTGGGTTTATTATAAGATTCACCGTTTAACCGGCGGCCATGCGGTTCAGACGGCCACTGAAGACAAAATTTGTTGCAGCCGCTGCCTGTATTTCCGCAATAAAGACGAGCAACCTTGCGGCGTATGCGGCGCAGACTTATACCGCCGCCGCCCGAAAAGCCTGAGCATTTCGCTGGCGTTTTTAATGGCGGCGTTTATCCTGTATTTCCCCGCCAACATCCTGCCGATTATGATTTCGTCCAATCCAACGGCTTTGGAGATCAACACGATTTTCAACGGCATTGTTTATATGTGGGACGACGGCGACCGATTGATTGCCGTGATTATCTTTAGTGCCAGTATTATGCTGCCGGTTTTGAAGATTATTGCGATGGCGGTTTTGATTTATTCCGCATACTTCAAACCTGTGATGAGTGCGGACAAGATGTCGGTTTTGTATCGGATTACCGAATCCATCGGCCGCTGGTCGATGATTGATATTTTTGTGATCATTATTTTGATGAGTTCGTTCCACACCAATATGGCGCGCGTCGTACCCGGGGGGGCGGCGATTTACTTCTGCCTGGTCGTTATTTTGACCATGCTTTCGGCCTATTATTTCGATCCCCGTCTGATTTGGGACAAGCAACAGCAGCTTTCAGACGGCCTTGATTCTGACCAGACCTTAACACAATGAAAAAACACGATTCTTCACCCAATTATCACGCCCCGGCGCGTGTCAAGAAAACCAATGTCTTCACGTCTATCGTGTGGCTGATTCCGCTGATTGCGCTGATTGCCGGTGGCTGGCTTTTGGTTAAAGACATCCGCAACCGCGGCCCTGTCGTTACGCTGTTGATGGACAGCGCCGAAGGCATCGAAGTCAACAACACCATTATTAAGGTGTTGAACGTCGATGTCGGACGCGTTACCCGCATCAAATTGCGCGACGACCAAAAAGGCGTGGAAGTTACTGCCCAGCTCAGCGCCGACGCCAAAGACCTTATCCGCAGTGATACTCAATTTTGGGTGGTCAAACCGCGTATCGACCAAAGCGGCGTTACCGGCTTGGGAACCTTGCTTTCCGGCTCATATATTGCATTTACACCGGGCAAAAGCCAAGAAACCAAAGATGTATTTGTCGTCCAAGACATTCCGCCGATTGCCGCCATCGGTCAAAGCGGCCTGCGCCTGAATTTGATCGGCAAAAACGACCGCATCCTCAACGTCAGCAGCCCGGTTTTATATGAAAACTTTATGGTCGGCCAAGTAGAAAGCGCGCATTTCGACCCGTCCGACCAAAGCGTGCATTACACCATTTTCATCCAAAGCCCCAACGACAAACTGATTAATTCCGCCAGCCGTTTTTGGCTGGAAAGCGGCATTAATATCGAAACCACAGGCAGTGGTGTCAAACTCAATTCCGCCCCTCTGCCTGCCCTGCTGTCCGGCGCGATTTCCTTTGACTCGCCTAAAACAAGCGATAGCAAAAACGTCAAAAGCGAAGACAGCTTCACGCTTTACGACAGTCGGAGCGAAGTCGCCAACCTGCCTGACGACCGCTCGCTGTATTACACCGCATTTTTCAAACAATCCGTACGCGGCCTGACTGCCGGTTCGCCTGTTGAATACAAAGGCCTGAATGTCGGCGTGGTTTCCGATGTCCCTTATTTCGACCGCAACGACAGCCTGCATTTGTTTGAAAACGGTTGGATTCCCGTACGCATCCGCATCGAGCCTTCCCGTTTGGAAATCAATGCCGACGAACAAAGCAAAGAACATTGGAAACAACAATTTCAGACGGCCTTAAATAAAGGCCTGACCGCCACCATCTCCAGCAACAACCTGCTGACCGGCAGCAAAATGATTGAGTTGAACGATCAGCCTTCCGCCTCGCCTAAGCTGCGACCGCATACCGTTTATGCAGGCGATACCGTTATCGCAACCCAAGGCGGCGGTTTGGACGATTTGCAGGCAAAAGTGGCTGATTTACTAGACAAATTCAACAATCTACCATTGGATAAAACCGTTGCCGGCTTGAACGGTTCGCTTGCCGAGCTCAAGTCCACACTCAAATCTGCCAATGCCGCCCTAAGCTCCATCGACAAACTGGTCGGCAAACCGCAGACACAAAACATTCCGAACGAGTTGAACCAAACCCTGAAAGAATTGCGTCAAACCCTGCAAGGCGTATCGCCGCAATCGCCCATCTACGGCGACGTG
>ERZ773196.1970-NODE-1970-length-10998-cov-3.771269_pt1 | contig 10998 bp, 1 predicted proteins | sample MGYA00581009_ERZ773196 | MGnify/ENA primary metagenome ERZ773196 (study PRJEB29015, sample SAMEA2738162) | human oral metagenome | biome: human oral; feature: human-associated habitat; material: saliva | place: China | collected 2243 ...
AACTTCAACAACTGCGCCTGTTACAAGAATAGTCGAAAAAGGTACTAAAAAAGCGCAAGTTATAAAGGAACAACCTGAGACTGTCACAGAACATAAGGACCTACAAGCTGGATCTCTGGTTAAACCCGCGGTCCAACCAGAGTTACCAGAGGCTGTAGTAAGTGATAAAGGCGTACCGGAAGTCCAGCCAGCGTTACCGGAAGCAGTCGTAACAGATAAAGGGAAACCTGAAGTTCAACCAGCGTTGCCAGAGGCTGTAATAAGTGATAAAGGAGAACCAGAAGTTCAGCCTGAATTGTCAGCAGCAGTAGTGACAGACAAAGGCGAACCAGAAGTTCATGAAAAACCAGAATATACAGGTGTACAAGCCGGAGCTATTGTTGAACCTGAAAAAGTTGAACCGGAATATGCTGGAGTACAAGCTGGGGCTGTAGTAGAACCAGAGAAGGTAAGTCCGCCAAAAGAGTACACAGGTGTGCAAGCCGGAGCGATAGTCGAGCCAGAAAAAGTAGAAGCACCGAAAGAATATACAGGAGTACAAGCTGGGGCGATAGTCGAACCAGAAAAAGTAGAACCACCGAAAGAGTATACAGGGGTTCAAGCTGGAGCGATAGTCGAACCAGAAAAAGTGGAACCACCGAAAGAATACACAGGGAAAATTGAATCACCGAAAACAGAGAAGCCTAAACCTGCAGTAGAGTTAAACAATACAACAGAAAACAATAATGTAGAAAAAAATGCTAGTGCACTTCTTCGAATGAATTTTGTTAAAGATAAACAGGAGCAATCAGCAATAGGGTCAGCTACTTTTATAGCTCCTAACGTATTGTTGACAGTAGCGCATAATTTTATTAATAATTCTTCAGATAACACTACTTGTGAGTTTAGGGGAGATAAAGCTAAAAACACATATGAATGGCAGTCACCTGATGGACAAAAAGGTTCATTCACTTCAGATGATATTCACTTCTATAATCAAAAAGATTATCCAAAAGGCTTTATCTACGATTTAGCAGTTATTAAATTACCTGAATCTACTAGAAGACAGTATGCCAACTTAGTAGAAAATTACTCGAAAGTAAATGTTAATGACAAACTAAATGTTCATGGATATCCTGCTGGGCAGTATACTCACTTAAAAGATACTACTGTAGAAATGGAACAAAAATACGCTAATAATACTTATGGTGTCCAATACCAAGGTGGAAAAGCTGGTATGAGTGGTGGAGGAATCTTTAACTCTAAAGGAGAAGTCATTGGTATACACCAAAATGGAGCTGAAAATCGTTCAGGAGGATTGATTTTATCTCCAACACAATTAGCTTGGATTAGAAGTATTATAAACGGTAAAGAAATTACACCTAAATATGATGCTCTTGAACGTCATAAAGATGAGAAAAAAGATGACACTAAAGAAGAGAAAGAAATTGTTAAAAAATTAGAACTTAGAAATATTTCTTCTGTTGAACTATATTCGAAAGAAGGAGATAAGTATCGTCATGTAACTTCACTTTCAAGTGTGCCAAACATCTCTTCAAATTACTTTATGAAAGTTAAGTCAGAGAATTTTAAGGATGTAATGCTTCCAGTTGAAAGTATTACTAATGATAATAAAGATAATAGAGAAGTCTATAAAATAGTGGCTCGCGTAAATAATTTGATACAACATGAAAATGATAGAGTATTAGATAATTATACATACTACCTACCTAAGACGGTAAGTAGTGAAAATGGTGTTTATACATCATTTAAAAATCTTGTAGATGATATGAATAGTAACCCACATGGTACATTTCGTCTAGGGGCGACTATGGATGCTCGTGAAGTAGAACTTTTGGAAGGTCAAGAAAGTTATATTAATCACGAATTTAGTGGTACATTAATAGGTTCAAACAAGGATAAGAACTATGCTGTATATAACCTGAAAAAACCGTTATTTAACGTTTTAAATCATGCTAATATTCGAGATCTTTCAATAAAAGAAGCAAATGTTTCTTCTAAAGAAGATGCTGCTACAATAGCGAAAGAAGCGAAAAATGGTACTAACATTACTAATGTTCACTCATCTGGTGTAATTGCTGGTGAACGTGGCATTGGTGGTTTAGTTTCACAAGTTACAGATTCTAAAATCTTGAATAGTAGTTATACTGGTAGAATAACTAATACTTATGACACAAAGGCTACTTATCAAATAGGTGGTTTAGTTGGTAAACTTTCAGGAGCTAGAGCTTCAATTGATAGATCAGTTTCGTCTATTGATATGGCGACAAATGCTAATCAAGGAGACCAAATTGTTGGTGGTATAGCGGGAGTTGTTGATGATAGAGCGACAATCAGTAATAGCTATGTTGAAGGTAATGTTAATAATGTGAAACATTTTGGTAAAGTTGGTGGAGTCGTTGGTAATCTTTGGGATAATTCAGGAGAAGTTGAAAATTCAGGTCGACTATCTGATGTGCTAAGTGATGTTAATGTTACTAATGGGAACGCTATAGTTGGTTATGATTTTAATGGTATTAAAGCATTTAAGACATATAGTAATAAAAATAATAAAGTAGTAAATGTAGTTCAAGTGGACGATGAACTTGTAACTAAAGATTCAGATGTACAAAGAGGTACGATATTAGAATCTGACAAAGTGAATGCTAAAAAAGTTGAGTTAGTTTCTAAACAAAGTACTAAAGTAGAAGACTTCAATTTCTCTTCTAGATATGTAACTGACTATAGAAATCTTGAAAATGCCGATTCATCAAAAGAACAAGTTTATAAAAATATTGAAAAATTATTACCATTCTATAATAGAGAAACAATAGTTAAGTACGGGAATTTAGTAGAGACTAGTAGTAATCTTTACAAAAAAGAATTATTATCAGTAGTTCCTATGAAAGATAAAGAAATAATTAGTGATGTTAACGGAAGTAAATCAAGTATAAATAAACTATTACTATATTACACGGACAATACATCAGAAACGATAAATATACAATATCAAAGTGATTTTTCAAATGTAGCAGAGTATAGTTTGAATGGTACAAAATTAATTTACACACCAAATACATTACTTCGAAATTATAAAAATATTTTAGATGAAGTATTACCAGAATTAAATAAAGTAGAATATAAATCAGATGCAATTAGAAAAGTATTAGATATTTCTAAAGGTATTAGTTTAACAGAGTTATATCTAGATGAACAATTCGACAAAACAAAAGCAAACATTGAAGATAGTTTATCAAAACTTCTTTCTGCTGACGCGGCAATAGCTGAAAATAGTAATTCAATAATTGATAATTATGTAATAGAAAAAATTAAGAATAATAAAGAAGCGTTACTTCTAGGTTTAACTTATCTAGAACGTTGGTATAATTTTAAATATGATAATGCAAGTGCTAAAGATTTAGTTATGTATCACTTGGATTTCTTCGGTAAATCAAATAGTTCAGCCTTAGATAATGTTATTGAACTAGGTAAGTCTGGCTTTAACAATTTATTAGCGAAAAATAATGTAATTACTTATAATGTATTATTAGCGAAAAATTATGGAACTGAAAGTTTATTTAAAGCATTAGAAGGATATAGAAAAGTATTTTTACCAAAAACTTCTAACAACGAGTGGTTTAAAAAACAAACAAAAGCTTATATAGTAGAAGAAAAATCTACGATTAAAGAGGTAAGTGATAAACAATCAATAGCAGGTAGTCCATATTCTATTGGTGTATATGATAGATTAACTAGCCCATCATGGAAATATCAAAGTATGGTGTTGCCGTTATTAACACTACCTGAAAAATCTGTGTTTATGATAGCGAATATCTCTACTATTGGATTTGGTGCATATGATAGATATAGAAGTAAAGAATATCCTAAGGGAGAAAAATTAAATAAATTTGTTGAAGAGAATGCACAAGCAGCGGCTAAACGATTTAGAGACCATTATGATTATTGGTATAAAATTCTAGATAATGAAAATAAAGAAAAATTATTTAGAAGTATCCCAGTATATGATGCATTTAGATTTGGAAATGATGAAGATAATAAGTTACAAGAAGCTAACTTTGAAACTAATCATCCAGCAATAAAACATTTCTTTGGTCCAGCAGGTAATAATGTAGTTCACAATGCTAATGGTGCATATGCAACAGGGGACGCATTCTACTATATGGCTTATCGTATGCTTGATAAATCTGGTGCGGTAACATATACGCATGAAATGACGCATAACTCAGATAGAGAAATTTATCTTGGTGGCTATGGTCGAAGAAGTGGCTTGGGACCAGAGTTCTTCGCAAAAGGCTTATTGCAAGCACCAGACCATCCAAATGACGCAACCATCACCATCAACTCGATCTTGAAACATTTAAAATCGGATAGCAAAGAAGGAGAACGATTACAAATACTCGATCCAACTACGAGATTTAATAGTGCAGATGATTTGAAGCAATATGTCCACAATATGTTTGATGTTGTCTATATGTTGGAATATCTTGAAGGACAATCAATCATTCAACATTTATCTAATTCAGAGAAAATGACTGCACTGAGAAAAATTGAGAATGTATTCGTCAAGGATCCAGATGGAAATAACGTATATGCAACAAATGTTGTCAGAGATCTAACAGTAGAAGAAGCTAAAAAACTACGTTCATTCAATGATTTGATTGATAATAATATTATTTCGTCTAGGGAATATGCGTCAAAAACATACGAAAGAAATGGCTATTTTACTATAAAACTATTTGCGCCGATTTATGCAGCATTAAGTAATGATGACGGAACGCCAGGTGATCTAATGGGACGTCGTATGGCATATGAACTATTAGCTGCTAAAGGCTTTAAAGATGGTATGGTACCATATATTTCAAATCAATTTGAACCCGATGCTAGGGAAAATAATAAAACGATTAGCTCATATGGTAAAACAAAAGGGTTAGTGACAGATAAATTGGTACTTCAGAAATTATTTAATGGACAATACCACACTTGGAGTGATTTTAAAAAAGCTATGTATACAGAGCGTCAAACTAAGTTCAATAAATTGAACAAAGTTACCTTTAATGATACAACACAGCCATGGACTTCCTTTGCAAGAAAAACTACTAGTAGGATAGAGGATTTACAGAGTTTAATGGATATTGCTGTCCGTCAGGATGCAGAAGGAACTCATTGGGATAACTATAATCCAGAGACTGACAGTGCGGTTCATAAGTTGAAGAGAGCGATTTTTAAAGCTTATCTTGACCAAACCGATGATTTTAGAAGTTCAATTTTTGATAATAAAAAATAGTATTTACTATTAGGAAATAAAAAGCAAATGTAGAGGATTAGAATTGTCATTATTAAAAAAAGATAAATTTTCCATTCGGAAAATAAAAGGTATTGTTGGTTCAGTATTTCTTGGGAGTCTTTTATTTGCACCCTCAGTTGTGAGGGCATCCACATATCACTACTTGGATTATGCTAATTTGACGCAAAATGAACGTGCTCACCTGAAATCAGGTACTCCTGATGAATCAAAAGAGTCATATGCCTTGATTTATGAAAAAGACGCATTACCAAACACAGGAAGTTCTCAATCTATTATGACTGTATTTGGTTTATTGACCATCGCTAGTATTGTTGTAGTTATTACAAAAGATAAGAGAAATAAAAAAATAGCTACATTTTTGATTGTAGGGGCGACAGGTTTAGTTACACTATCAACTGCTTCAGCACTTAATTTGAATACTAACATTCATGAGTCTGGTCGTGATGGTGTGTTGCAAATTTCTGGTTACAGATATGTTGGTTACCTGGAGCTTGATGATAGAACTGTTTTGTCGGTTTCTCCGGCATCAACTGTTTCGCCAGTTGAGCAACCCAAAGTTGTGACAGAGAAAGGCGAATCTAAGGTTCAACCAGCATTACCGGAAGCGGTTGTAACCGAAAAAGGGAAACCAGAAGTTCAACCAGCATTACCTGAAGCGGTTGTGACTGATAAAGGGGAACCAGAAGTTCAACCAACATTACCTGAAGCGGTTGTGACTGATAAAGGAAAACCGGAAGTTCAACCAGCATTACCAGAAGCGGTTGTGACTGATAAAGGCAAACCAGAAGTTCAACCAACATTACCAGAAGCTGTTGTGACTGATAAAGGGGAACCAGAAGTTCAACCAGCATTACCTGAAGCGGTTGTGACTGATAAAGGGAAACCAGAAGTTCAGCCAGCGTTACCAGAAGCTGTTGTGACTAATAAAGGGAAACCAGAAATTCAGCCAGCGTTACCAGAAGCTGTTGTGACTGATAAAGGGGAACCGGAAGTTCATGAGAAACAAGAATATACAGCTCCAATTGACGGTAATCTTGTTGAACCAGAAGTTCATGAAAAACCAGCATACACGGAACCTGTAAGCACCACAGGAGTAGATGAAAACGGAAACTTGATTGAGCCACCTGTTATTGACATTCCAGAGTATACTGAACCAATATCTACAGTTTCAGAAGTTGCACCAGAAAGAGAAGAGTTGCCTTCTTTACACACTGACATTCGTACAGAGACTATTCCTAAAACGACTATAGAAGAATCTGATTCTACCAAATTTATAGGCGATGATTCTGTTAAACAAGTTGGTGAGGATGGCGAACGTCAAATTGTTACTAGCTATGAAGAGTTACATGGCAAAAAAATCAGTGAACCAGTTGAAACCGTAACTGTGTTAAAAGAAATGAAGCCTAAAATTCTTGTAAAAGGTACAAAAGAAAAGCCTAAAGAAAAAACAGCTCCCGTTTTGACTTTGGAACGAACAGATACAAATGTATTAGACCGCTCCGCAAATCTTTCTTATCATTTAGTTAATGCAGATGGAGTCAAGATCAATAAAATTACTGCGACAATTAAAGATGGAAATGAAATTGTCAAAACAGTAGATTTAACTTCAGAGCAATTAAATAAGCAGGTAGAAGATTTAAAATTCTACAAGGACTATAAGATAGAAACCACTATGACCTATGACCGTGGTAAGGGAGAAGAGACTGCAACATTAGAAGAGAAGCCACTTCGCTTGGATTTGAAAAAAATTGAGTTGAAAAACATTGCCTCAACAAATCTTGTAAAAGTTGAAGAAGATGGAACAGAAACATTGAACGACTTCCTGACTGAGACACCAACAGAGACTGAAAAATACTATCTCAAAGTGACTTCTCGGGATAACAAAGTGACTCGTTTAGCAGTTGATAAAATCGAAGAGATTAATCAGGCTGGCCAAGTTCTCTACAAAGTAACCGCAAGAGCTGTTGACCTTATTCAGCATACTGACCCAAGTAAGATACGAAATGAGTACGTTTATTACATGGAAAAACCACGACCAAAGGTTGGAAATGTATATTACAACTTCAAAGAACTCATTGAAGATATGCAGAAAAAACCTGATGGTGAGTTTAAACTTGGGGCTGACTTAAATGCAACTAACACACCAACCCCGAACAAATCATATGTGACGAATGTGTTCAAAGGAAAATTATTGAGTGATGGAAGTAATCACTTCACTATCCATAATCTAGCACGGCCATTATTTGCAAGAGCTGAAAATGCTCACATCCATGACATTAATCTGGGTAATGTAAACATAAACATGCCTTGGGCTGACCGAACAGCACCACTCGGTGAAAACTTTAAGAATTCAACAATAGAAAATATCAAAGTGACTGGCCAAGTTGTTGGTAACAATGATGTGACGGGTATGGTGAACAAACTTGACGAATCCATCATGCGCAATGTTGCTTTCATTGGTAAAATCGAAAGTGTGGGTAACAAAGGTTGGTGGTCTGGTGGACTTGTCAGCGAAAGTTGGCGAAGTAATGTTGATAGCTCTTATGTAGATGCAAATATTAAGGCAAACAACGCCAAATTCGGTGGACTGATTGCGAAAATCGACCACGGTGTAAACCCTATGGATGTAAAACAAAAAGGTCACTTGACTAAATCCGTTGTTAAAGGATCCATGACTCTCAAAACAAATAACCAAAGCGGTGGACTCATTCACGATAACTACAATTGGGGATGGGTTGAAAACAACATCAGCATGATGAAAGTAAACAATGGTGAAATCATGTACGGTTCCGGTTCAGTGGATTCGGGCGACCCAGACTTTGGATTCCATTACTTCAAGAACAATGTATATGTGAAAGATGTTGCGTCAGGCAATGTTTCATATGAACGTTCAAAACAAATTCAGGGTGTAGATCAAGCTGAAGCTGATAAACGTATCGCAACCTTCAATATCACTGCTGATAAGTATGAAATCACAGATCCTCTTGTGAATAGACTTAACAACCTAACAACTCGTGATAATGAGTATAAAACAACTCAAGATTATGACGCAACGCGTGAGCAGGCATACCACAACATTGAGAAACTACAACCCTTCTACAATAAAGAATGGATTGTAAACCAAGGTAACAGATTGGCTACAAGTTCAAACCTAATGACTAAAGAGGTGTTATCTGTAACAGGTATGAAGAATGGTCAGTTTGTGACGGACTTATCAGATATTGATAAGATTATGGTTCACTATGCGGATGGCACTAAAGAAGAAATGGTAGTTACCGCTAAAGCTGATTCTAAAGTAGCTCAAGTAAAAGAGTATGATGTAGCAGGTCAAAACATTGTCTATACACCAAATATGGTTGTTAAAAATCGAGACAAACTGATTGCAGATGTGAAAGAAAGACTTTCAAGTGTTGACCTAATTTCAGCTGAAGTACGCGCGTTAATGGATATACGTAAGAAGGCAGGAGAAAATACAGATGCTCGTAAAGATGGATATATTCGTAATCTATACTTAGAAGAAAGTTTTGCCGAAGTGAAGCAAAATCTAGATAAGTTAGTCAAATCCTTGATCGAAAATGAAGACCATCAATTGAACGGTGATGATGCCGCGATGAAATCGCTACTCAAGAAAGTAGAAGATAACAAAGCTAAAATCATGATGGGTCTAACTTATCTTAATCGTTACTATGATATCAAATATGGTGATTTGAGTATCAAGGATATGATGATGTTCAAACCTGATTTTTATGGTAAAACACCAAGTGTCATCGACCGTTTGATTCAAATTGGGTCAAGAGAGCATTTCTTGAAAGGTGATCGTACACAAGATGCCTACAAAGAAGTGATTGCTGGTGCAACTGGTAAAGGTGATTTACGTAGCTTCTTAGACTATAACATGCGTTTGTTTACAGAAGATAAAGATTTGAATGACTGGTTTATTCATTCTGCGAAAAACGTTTATGTAGTAGAACCTGAAACAAGCACGGAAGCCTTTAAAGATAAGCGACATCGTGTATTTGACGGTTTAAACAATGACGTTCACGGTCGTATGATTTTACCATTGCTCAACTTGAAGAAAGCCCATATCTTTATGATTTCAACCTATAACACGATGGCTTATAGCTCATTTGAGAAATATGGTAAGAACACTGAAGAAGAACGTAAGGAATTGAAGAAACGTATTGATGAAGTCGCTAAAGCGCAACAAACTTACTTAGATTTCTGGTCTCGTTTAGCTCTTCCAAGTGTTCGTAACAAACTTTTGAAGAGCGAATATATGGTGCCAACACCTGTTTGGGATAATCAATCTTATGCAGGAATTAAAGATGCAAATCGTCAAGGTTATGGAAAAGGTGGAGCCGTGGTATCTCCTATTCGTGAACTATTCGGCCCGACTGACCGTTGGCATCAAGTTAATGGAGCTATGGGAGCGATGGCAAAAATCTACGAAAAACCGTGGAAAGATGAGCAAGTATACTTCATGGTAACCAATATGCTTGACCAGTTTGGTATTTCTGCCTTCACACATGAAACCACACACATTAATGACCGTGTAGCTTACTTTGGAGGACATAACCATCGTCAAGGTACGGATTTGGAAGCCTTTGCTCAAGGTATGTTACAAACTCCTGATAAGTCAACAACAAATGGTGAGTATGGTGCATTAGGTATTAACATGGCCTACCATCGACCAAATGATGGAAACCAGTGGTATAATCCAGACCCTGACAAACTTCAAACACGCGATCAAATCGACCACTACATGAAGAACTACAATGAAGCTATGATGATGCTTGATTATGCAGAAGCTGAAGCTGTGCTTCCTAAGGTTAAAGGTGACAATAGTAAGTGGTTCAAGAAAATTGACCGCGAAACACGTCGACCTATGGATAGAAATAAACTAGGTGCTCCTCACCAATGGGACAAAGTGCGTGACTTGACAGACGCTGAGAAAGCAACCAAGCTGGAAACCATCGATGACTTGGTAAATAATAATTTCATGACCATTCACGGAAATCCAGGCAATAAAGTCTTCCACCCAGAGGACTTTGGTACAGCCTATGTCAATGTTAATATGATGGCGGGTATTTACGGTGGTAATACGAGTCCAGGTGCCCCCGGTTCTCTATCCTTCAAACATAATGCTTTCCGTATGTGGGGTTACTTTGGCTATGAAAATGGATTTATCGGATATGTATCTAGTAAATACCAAGGTGAAGCGGATAAACAAAACCAGGGTAGATTGGGTGATGATTTCATTATCAAAAAAGTTTCAAACAACCAATTCTTAAACCTTGAAGATTGGAAGAAACATTGGTATCATGATGTGAAAGCCAGAGCTGAAAAAGGATTTACAGAGATTACAATTGATGGACAAACCATTCACAATTATAACGAATTGAAAGCCTTATTCGACAAAGCTGTCACAGAAGACCTCAAGAAAGCTGGAAACTACTCAAATACTGAGAATTTGAAATCCAAAGTATTCAAAGCACTTCTTAAAAACACAGACGGTTTCTTTAATCAACTGTTTAAAAAAGACATTTAAATGTTTAAAATATAAAGGAGGCAGTTTTTTGCTCCCTATGAAAAGTCATCATTTGATGGCTTTTTTCTATACAGGGAGCTTAAAAGGCTATCATCAGACAAAATAGAGAAGGCATGATATAATATAAAGTAGATTTCTATGTTAT
>ERZ773196.1976-NODE-1976-length-10980-cov-16.841098_pt1 | contig 10980 bp, 7 predicted proteins | sample MGYA00581009_ERZ773196 | MGnify/ENA primary metagenome ERZ773196 (study PRJEB29015, sample SAMEA2738162) | human oral metagenome | biome: human oral; feature: human-associated habitat; material: saliva | place: China | collected 2243 ...
TCAGCTGGGAGAGCACCTGCCTTGCAAGCAGGGGGTCAGGAGTTCGATTCTCCTCGTCTCCACCATCTTTTTCTTATCGGGTATAACCCGATATAGGTTGTATTAAGCGAAGCAAAAGCTTTGATGGATAACAAGGAATGGCGACAAATCCAAGGGAGTCGTAATGGCAATTACGTCGACCGCAGGATTTGACGACATGACACAGTTAGCCGCAAAGATCTTGCGTTCGCGCCTATCATGGGCCTATAGCTCAGCTGGTTAGAGCGCACGCCTGATAAGCGTGAGGTCAGTAGTTCAAGTCTACTTAGGCCCACCATTTTATTTGTTCACTGAAAACTGCACAGAAGAAACAAGAAAATCTAAAACAAGGGGAACTTTATGTACTCATGTCATGAAGTTTTCCTCACTGAGGTCTTCTACCGAAAGGTAGAAAAGAACAGAATAGATTTTCCCAAGCAAATTAGGATAAAGCGAAAATACCTTGAAGTCGTGAGACGTTAAGTCAAGCGAACAAGGGCATACGGCGGATGCCTAGGCGTTTCGAAACGAAGAAGGACGCGATAAGCTGCGATAAGCCATGACGAGCTGCAAGTAAGCTGTGACTCATGGATTTCCGAATGGGGCAACCCGGCAAGAGTAACGTCTTGTCACCCTGTACTAGATACAGGGAGAAAACACCCGATGAACTGAAACATCTAAGTAGTCGGAGGAAAAGAAATCAAAGAGATTCCCTGAGTAGCGGCGAGCGAAACGGGAGGAGCCCAAACCTGAGGACTTCGGTTCTTAGGGGTTGCGGACCTGCAACAAGACATAAGCTTTAGTGGAAGCATCTGGGAAGGTGCGGCGAAGAGAGTGAGACCCTCGTACACGAAAGAGTGAGTGTTGGGCAGGGATCCAGAGTACCACAGGGCACGAGGAACCCGGTGGGAAGCAGGGTGGACCACCATCCAAGGCTAAATACATCGAAACGACCGATAGCGATGAGTACCGTGAGGGAAAGGTGAAAAGAACCCCGGGAGGGGAGTGCAATAGAACCTGAAACCGTATGTCTACAAACAGTCGGAGCACTTTATATGTGCGACGGCGTGCCTATTGAAGAATGAACCGGCGAGTTAATTTATGCTGCGAGGTTAAGCGGGAGACGCGGAGCCGAAGCGAAAGCGAGTCTTAAGAGGGCGGCAGTAGCATGGATTAGACCCGAAACCACAGTGATCTATGCATGTCCAGGTTGAAGCTCAGGTAAAAATGAGTGGAGGACCGAACCCGTGCGTGTTGAAAAACGTTGGGATGAGGTGTGCATAGGGGTGAAATGCCAATCGAACGTGGAGATAGCTGGTTCTCCCCGAAATAGCTTTAGGGCTAGCCTCAGGCGAATAACCATAGAGACGGTAGAGCACTGATCGGGCAAGGGGGCGTAAAGCCTACCGACCCCAGTCAAACTACGAATGGCTCATATGGGCAGCCTGGGAGTCAGAATGCGAGTGATAAGACCCGTATTCAAGAGGGAAACAGCCCAGACCGCCGGCTAAGGTCCCAAATGCTGTGCTAAGTGGAGAAGGATGTAGGACTTCGAAAACAACCAGGATGTTGGCTCAGAAGCAGCCACCATTAAAAGAGTGCGTAATAGCTCACTGGTCGAGAGGCCCTGCGCCGAAAATATCCGGGGCTCAAGCACAGAACCGAAGCCGCGGCAGGGTGTACTACGGTACACACTGGGTAGGGGAGCGTTCTTATCTGGACGAAGGCAGACCGGAAGGACTGCTGGACGGGTAAGAAGTGAGAATGCCGGTATGAGTAGCGAAACGACAGGTGAGAATCCTGTCCACCGAAAGCCTAAGGAATCCCGGGCAACGCTCGTCGTCCCGGGGTAAGTCGGGACCTAAGCCGAGGCGAAAAGCATAGGCGATGGACAACTGGCGAAAATTCCAGTACCGGGCGACTTCGTTTGAGGATGGAGTGACGCAGGAAGGAAGCTGAGCGCGCGACTGGTAGAGCGCGTCGAAGGCGGTAGGCTGGTATGGAGGCAAATCCCCATACCGTAAAGGCCGAGAACCGATAGATAGGAAGGGCTACGGCCCGACTGAATTCAGCCGCACTAAACTGCCAAGAAAAGCTTCTAACGAGAAGTCGTCCGCCCGTACCAAAACCGACACAGGTAGGCGGGGAGAGAATCCTAAGGTGCGCGGGAAAACCCTCGTTAAGGAACTCGGCAAAATGCATCCGTAACTTCGGGAAAAGGATGGCCGTCTAAGGTGAAGACATATACTGTTGGAGCTTTGGGCGGCGGCAGAAAAGAGGCCCAAGCGACTGTTTACCACAAACACAGGTGCCTGCGAAAGCGCAAGCTGAAGTATAGGTGCTGACGCCTGCCCGGTGCAGGAAGGTTAAGGAGAGTTGTTAGTCCTTGAGATGAAGCAGCGAACTGAAGCCCCTGTAAACGGCGGCCGTAACTATAACGGTCCTAAGGTAGCGAAATTCCTTGTCGGGTAAGTTCCGACCCGCACGAAAGGCGTAACGATTTGGGCACTGTCTCAACGAGGGACCCGGTGAAATTGAAATACCTGTGAAGATGCAGGTTACCCGCGACTGGACAGAAAGACCCCATGGAGCTTTACTGCAGCTTGGCATTGGTCTTTGGCATATAACGTACAGGATAGCCGGGAGACTGGGAAACCTTATCGCTAGATGAGGCGGAGTCACCGTTGGGATACCGGCCTTTATATGCTAAGGATCTAACCGGAACATTAACAGTGTTCGGGACAGTACCAGGCGGGCAGTTTGACTGGGGCGGTCGCCTCCGAAAGAGCAACGGAGGCGTCCAAAGGTTCCCTCAGCGCGGACAGAAATCGCGCGAAGAGCATAAAGGCAGAAGGGAGCTTGACTGCGAGACTGACGGGTCGAGCAGGTACGAAAGTAGGGCTTAGTGATCCGGTGGAAAGAGAGTGGAATTGCCATCGCTCAACGGATAAAAGCTACCCTGGGGATAACAGGCTAATCTCTCCCAAGAGTCCATATCGACGGGGAGGTTTGGCACCTCGATGTCGGCTCATCACATCCTGGGGCTGAAGCAGGTCCCAAGGGTTGGGCTGTTCGCCCATTAAAGTGGTACGTGAGCTGGGTTCAGAACGTCGTGAGACAGTTCGGTCCATATCCATCGCGGGCGTAAGATACATGAGGGAGGCTGCTCCTAGTACGAGAGGACCGGAGTGGACGGACCAACGGTGTACCGGTTGTCCTGCCAAGGGCACGGCCGGGTAGCTGCGTCCGGAAGGGATAAACGCTGAAAGCATCTAAGCGTGAAGCCCGTCCCGAGATGAAGTATCTCATTCCTATAAGGAAGTAAGACCCCTTGAAGAAGACAAGGTTGATAGGCTGGATGTGGAAGCACAGCAATGTGTGCAGCTGACCAGCACTAATCGGTCGAGGGCTTGACTTAAGTAGAGAGCAAGTATTTCGCTTTAATTTGCTAACGTTTCTTCTGTGAAGTTTTGAGTGAGCAAGACTCATTCAACAAGATGCGGTGATGATGCCTGGACGGTTCCACCTGTTCCCATTCCGAACACAGTAGTTAAGCGTCCACAGGCCGAGGGTACTTCGTTGGAGACGACGTGGGAGAGTAGGTAGTTGCCGCAAAGATAGAACTCGTGAATGACGTGTTCACGAGTTCTATTTATAAATGACATGGCGGCTTTGGTGAAGCGGTTAACACACTGGATTGTGGCTCCAGCATGCATGGGTTCGATCCCCATAAGTCGCCCCATAGGGGTATAGCTCAACTGGTAGAGCAACGGTCTCCAAAACCGTAGGTTGTGAGTTCAAGTCTTACTGCCCCTGCCATTGAGGTTCAGCCGTATCGATTTGATACGGTTTTTTTGTTCTTTTATCTTCTTTTTCTTGTCAAACATTCCATTATAGTGTAGAATGACGAACAGCAAAGAGCTTTTGCTGTCTATTTAAGGAGGAGATCGATCCATGAAGAAATTCGTCCAAATGGCGCTTGTCTTGTGTCTCACGCTGCTTGCCGTACAGGTGAGTGCTTCCCCTTTTACGGATAAGGTTACGCTGCCCGAGGGCGCAGTGCTTACAAATGTAAATCGTTTGGCGATTGGAGCTCCGCTCTATGTGCAGGTTGAGAATACCGCTCCTTCCATTGATGTTTTGACGCAGATCGAGGCAGATGCATCCAATGTGACGCGTGCCAATGTGGTCAGCTATGATACGGTTGCAAGTGGTCTCCAGCAGAGCAAGGGGCTCGATCTGAAGGCTCTTTCGCGTCGCGATGCAGCAAAGGCGTTCAAGGATAATGTTGCTTCCTATGCGGATGCCTATGTCATTCTGACTGTTGCGAACAACAGCCGTACGGTGTTCTTCTTCGATGTTTACCGTGCCGGTACGAACGAGCTCCTCTACACGTATGAGGTGCGCGCAAATAAGTCAGATGGGAATACGGTGGCGACGTTCTCCAAGCTTTCTGAGCAGTTCTACAAGAATTGGCAGCGTTCGGTGGAGGCGCAGAGCAAAGGAAAGTAAGCTCTTTCATACAGTGGGGCTGTGGCACGAAGTTAGTCAACTTTGTGTCATGGCTTTTTTCTTGTCTCTTATGGGAAAATGTAGCATCTGCTCATAATACCTGTTGACAAAGATGCTTTGCTATACTAAGATAGACACACTATCTTTTGAACGGAACTATGGGGAGGAATATGATCTATGGCGATCAATGAAAAACTGCGCAATATCGCGATTATTGCTCACGTTGATCATGGTAAGACGACGCTGGTCGATGCGATGCTGAAGCAAAGTCACGTCTTTCGCTCGAACGAGCAGGTGAATGAGCGCGTGATGGACTCAGGTGATATCGAGCGCGAGCGCGGGATTACGATTCTTTCGAAGAATACGGCGATCCTCTATGATGGGATCAAAATAAATATTGTAGATACCCCTGGTCATGCGGACTTCGGCGGTGAGGTGGAGCGCGTTCTCAACATGGTAGACGGTGTTCTGCTGCTCGTCGATGCCTTTGAGGGCCCGATGCCACAGACGAAGTATGTTCTGCGCAAGGCACTCGAACAAGGGTTGAAGCCGATTGTTGTTATCAACAAGATCGACCGCCCGGATCAGCGCGTGGACGATGTGTACGATGAGGTTTTGGAACTCTTTATGGAGCTGGATGCGGATGATGACCAGCTCGATTTTCCCGTGATCTATGCTGCAGCGCGTGACGGTATCGCCAAGTTTAACATGGAGGATACGAACGACAATCTGGAGCCGCTGATGCAGACCATCGTGAAGGAGATCCCGGCACCGCAGGGCGATGCGGAGGGGCCTCTGCAGATGATGGTGACGACGCTCGAAGCGGATGACTATGTTGGCCGCGTTGCCATTGGGCGCGTGATTCGTGGATCGGTGCGCCCCAATCAAAATGTGGTTGTGATCAGCGGCGATCATGAGACGAAGGCAAAGGTTGGCAAGGTCTATGTGTATCAGGGACTCAAGCGTGTCGAAGTCGACGAAGCGGGGATGGGCGAGATCGTCGCTCTGACGGGGCTCGGCGATGTGAGCATCGGCTATACGGTGGCGGACGCGGAGAATCCGGAGGCACTGCCGACGATCAATATTGATGAGCCGACGCTCTCCATGACCTTCGGTGTCAATACGAGTCCGTTTGCAGGCCGTGAGGGACAGTTCGTTACGTCACGCCATCTGCGTGATCGCCTGTTCAAGGAGATCGAGACGAATGTCGCTATGCACGTCGAGGAGACGGATTCTGCCGATGTGTTCAAGGTATCGGGGCGCGGTGAGCTGCATCTTTCCATTCTGATCGAGCAGATGCGCCGTGAGGGCTATGAACTGCAGGTTGGCAAGCCCGAGGTTGTCTACAAGACGATCAACGGACAGAAGTGCGAGCCAATGGAGAATCTGACGGTCGAGGTTCCGCAGGAGTATATGGGCGCCGTGATGGAGGCGCTCGGTACGCGCAAGGCGGAGCTGTCGAATATGACGGAGCTGTCGGGCTATATCCGCATGGAGTTCTTTATTCCGGCGCGCGGGCTGATCGGCTTCCGTTCGGAGCTCCTGACGAGTACGAAGGGCAACGGGATTATGAATCATATCTTCCACGGCTATGTTCCGTACAAGGGGGATATGACGGGCCGTTCGCATGGGTCGCTTGTTGCGTTTGAGCAGGGCGAGACGACGGGCTACGGCATCTTTTCCCTGCAGGATCGCGGAACGATGTTTATCTCACCGGGTCAGCAGGTCTACGAAGGGATGATCGTCGGAGAGAACTCGCGCGACATTGACATGGATATCAATCCATGCAAGAAGAAAAATGTCACGAATATGCGTACCTCTGCCTCAGATGAGGCGATCCGCCTGACGCCGCCGCGTATTCTGAGCCTGGAGCAGGCGCTGGAGTATATCAACGATGATGAGCTCGTCGAGGTGACACCGGAAAATATTCGTCTGCGTAAGGCGATTCTCGACCGGACGGCACGCGGGCGTGCGGCGAAGAATGCGCGCAAGTAACAGTGAAAAGTTTTTTCATCAACTTTCTTGTCGGTACACTTGCTTTTCTGAAAGAAATATGATAGTATGTCTGCGTTAGCAGGATGAGAATTTGTCGCCAATTTTCGGCGGATGATACAGATCAAGGAAGGAAGAGGTAAATGGGTGCGGAATCTTTGTTTTCACGTGTGAAAGATATGGTTTCACACGTTGTGGACTCATTTATACCGATTGCTGAGGACGAAGAAGAGGAAGAGGAGATTCGTGCACAGCAGGCGTCACAGACTACTCAGACGACGCAGGCAGCACAGAGTTTTGCTTCCGAGCGACGCGTTGCCAATGGGGGAACGGTGTCGTCATTCTCATCACCTTCCTATGGCAGCACCACTTCCTTTCAGTCTCCGCGTACGCCTGTGACAGGGGAGGGGAGTTCGACGCCGCTGACGGTACATACGACGAAGGTATCGGAACTGCGCGTGCGGATTCATCGTCCGCGTCGTTACGATGATGCGGCTCCGGCGGTTGTCCAGCTGAAGCAGGGGATTGCGATCGCCGTGAATTTTGACTGCATGAGCGAGCCAGAACGTCGCCGTGTCTGTGACTTCCTGAATGGTGCCTGCTATGTGATGCATGGCACGGCACATGTCGTGTCGAGTACGATCATTCTCTACGCACCGAAGGGTGTTGATGTGACGGATCCACTTGCAGCGACGAAGACCAACTGAATGATAGACAGAGGAGCTCTACGCGAAGACCAATGTCTTCGTGCAGGAGCTCTTTTTTTGTAAAAAAATTCTGTAGGGCGTTGTTTTGGCGCCCATGGTATGCTATAATACGCCCTAGTGTAAAAAACACGCGTTTTCGATAGCTGTTCTGTGCCGTATTTACGCGGTGGTACAGCGGATGAGGAGCGCGGAAGAACAACAGGAGGTATTTTATGGCAGTCATTTCTATGAAGCAGCTTCTGGAGGCAGGTGTCCATTTCGGACATCAGACGCGTCGCTGGAATCCGAAGATGGCACGTTACATCTTCACGGAGCGCAATGGTATCTACATCATTGATCTGCAGAAGACGGTGCGCAAGGTGGATGAGGCGTACAATTTCCTTCGCAGCGTTGCGCAGGAAGGGAAGTCCGTGCTCTTCATCGGCACGAAGAAGCAGGCACAGGAGGCCATCCGCGAGGAGGCACTCCGTGCGAATATGTACTACGTCAACGAGCGTTGGCTTGGCGGCATGCTGACGAACTTCCAGACGATTCAGCGTCGTATTCATCGTCTCAAGGCACTTGAGGAGATGGAGGAGAACGGCACGTTCGAGGTTCTCACGAAGAAGGAAGTGCAGGGGCTGCGTCACGAGAAGGAGAAGCTCGAGCGCTATCTGGGCGGCATTAAGGATATGAACCGTCTGCCGGGTGCACTCTTTGTCGTTGACCCGCGCAAGGAGCGTATTGCGGTTGCCGAGGCACGCAAGCTGAACATTCCCATCGTCGCGATTGTCGATACGAACTGTGATCCGGATGAGATCGACTATGTGATTCCGGGCAACGATGATGCGATCCGTGCCGTGAAGCTTCTTACGGGCTGCATGGCGGATGCCGTGCTCGAGGGAAATCAGGGCGGCGCACAGGAAGCGGCTGAGTAATCAAAAACAGTGGGGTAAGGGAGCGTTATCCCCTTGCCCCTTTTTTATGGAACGATCATAGGAGGAACGATGATGGCAATTAGTGCAGCGATGGTAAAGGAACTGCGTGAGCGTACGGGCGCAGGTATGATGGACTGCAAGAAGGCTCTCGCTGAGACGAACGGCGATATGCAGCAGGCAATCGATTACCTGCGCGAGAAGGGGATTGCAAAGGCAGAGAAGAAGGCGGGACGCATTGCCGCTGAGGGTGCGGTGACGGCATATCTCTCGTCCGATGCGAAGGTCGGTGTCATTGTCGAGATCTGCGAGACGGACTTTGCTGCGAGCAATGAACAGTTCCGCGAGCTCAGTGCGAAGGTTGCAAAGCACATTGCAGAGACGAACCCGGCAGATCTCGATGCCCTGAATGCAAGCACGCTGGATGGCAAGGATGTTGCCTCCCTCATTACTGAGGCAACGGCGACGATCGGGGAGAAGATTTCCCTCCGCCGCTTTGCCCGCTATGAAGGCGCAGGCCGTGTGGCAACGTACATTCACATGGGCGGCAAGATCGGCGTCCTCGTTGAGCTCTCCGGTGGGGATGAGCAGCTCGGCAAGGATATTGCGATGCAGATTGCGGCAGCGGCACCGCTCGCGATTGATCGTGCCGGTGTGACGGCCGATCATATCGAGCATGAGAAGGAGGTCCTTCGCAAGCAGGCGCTTGAGGAGGGCAAGCCCGAGAAGATCATTGAGAAGATGGTCGAGGGGCGTATCAATAAGTTCTATGAGGAAGTCTGCCTGCTTGAGCAGAAATTCGTCAAGGATCCGGAGAAGAAGATTGCAGATGTGCTCGGCTCGGTAGAGGTCAAGGCGTTTACGCGCTATCAGCTGGGCGAAGGCATCGAGAAGAAGCAGGAGGACTTCGCTGCAGAGGTTGCTGCTCAGATGAAGTAAGATGATTTGAAGAGAGGAGAGCTGCCCAACGGCAGCTCTTTTTTGCAGATGGTCTGCGGATTTTTTTGTAAAAATGTGCTATAATGGCGCAGAGAGTGTGCGTGACAGGAGGAGTTGTCTTGGAAACGAAATATCGTCGCGTCGTGTTGAAGCTGAGCGGAGAAGCGCTCGCGGGAGATCAGGGATTCGGGATCAATCCACAGGTTGTCGAGGCAATCGCCGCACAGATTAAGAAGGTGCGCGATCACGGCATCGATGTCGCCATTGTGGTCGGCGGAGGGAATATCTGGCGCGGACTTGCAGGCAGTGCGAAGGGGATGGATCGCACGACGGCAGACTATATGGGGATGATGGCGACGGTGATGAACGCACTCGCCCTGCAGGATGCTCTCGAAAATCAGGACGTTGACACGCGTGTCCAGAGTGCCATTGAGATGCGTCAGGTGGCAGAACCGTATATTCGTCGTCGCGCCATCCGTCACATGGAGAAGGGGCGCGTGGTGATCTTCGGTGCAGGTACGGGGAATCCCTATTTTTCTACGGATACGACGGCCGCTCTGCGCGCAGCGGAGATCGAGGCAGACGTTATTCTCATGGCGAAGAAGGGGACGGACGGAATCTACGATTCCGACCCGAATAAGAACCCCAATGCCAAGCGCTTTGAGAAACTGGCGTATATTGATATTCTGAACAAGGGACTCGCGGTCATGGACGCGACGGCGACCAGTCTCTGCATGGAGAATAATATCCCCATGGTGGTGTTTAATATTGATGTGCATGAAAATATTGCACGGGCAGCATTTGGTGAGCCGATTGGTACAACGGTAGGAGGCGAAGCAGTATGATCAAGGATATTCTGTCAAAGCACGAGGAAAGTATGAGTAAGGCGATCGAGGCGCTTCGCCGCGAGTTCTCTTCGCTGCGCGCAGGACGCGCAACGCCGAATCTCTTGGATAAGATTATGGTGCCCTACTATGGGACACCGACCTCGGTCAACCAGCTCGCCAAGGTGACGGTGCCGGAGCCGCACATGATCGTCATTACACCGTGGGAGAAGTCGATTCTGCATGAGATAGAAATCGCTATCTCAAAGTCCGATCTCGGCCTTTCGCCGAACTCTGACGGAAATGTGATTCGCCTTGCGATCCCTCAGCCGACGCAGGAGCGCCGCAAGGAGCTGATCAAGACGGTCGGCAAGAAGACGGAGGAGGCGAAGGTCGCTCTGCGCAATATCCGACGTGATGCAAACGAGGCGATCAAAAAGCTCGAGAAGGACAAGGAGATCAATGAGGACGAGTCCAAGCGCGGTCAGGACTCTGTGCAGAAGCTCGTCGATAAGTTCGTCAAGCAGATGGACGAGATGCGTGCAGCAAAGGAAAAAGAGGTCATGGAGATCTGATGGAGGATTCCTTTTCGGCACGTCCGTGGGATGAGGTGCGGCGGGAGCTGGATGCCGAAGGCGCATCCTACACGGTATCGGTATCGCGTGCATCACGTCCTTTTTTTCCCGTCGATGAGACGCAGTCCTATGTCCTTCGTGTTCGTCAGAATGGGGCTGTGCATCAGGTCACGCTCACGGAACTTCCGCTGTGCAGTCCGACTGTCGCCGCCTACGAAGAACATTTCCGCTGAATGCGCGACACCCCTTTCGGCATCCGCCGAAGGGGTGTTTTGGTAGTGGAATTGTGTTGCAGATAGAAATGGAGCGAACGACATGTGGAGAAAACTCTTTGGCGGCGATGCAGAGCACAAGCCCGCATCGTCCAAGGAGCCTGCTTCGCCTGGCCTCTCTGTTCCTCAGAATATGCTTCCGCGTCACATTGCCATTGTGATGGATGGGAATGGCAGATGGGCAAAGGCAAAGGGGGACTCTCGTTCCGCAGGGCATGAGGCAGGTG
>ERZ773196.1979-NODE-1979-length-10967-cov-2.583853_pt1 | contig 10967 bp, 10 predicted proteins | sample MGYA00581009_ERZ773196 | MGnify/ENA primary metagenome ERZ773196 (study PRJEB29015, sample SAMEA2738162) | human oral metagenome | biome: human oral; feature: human-associated habitat; material: saliva | place: China | collected 2243 ...
GTAACCCCCAGACTCACCTTTCCTCTATCCTCTCCTTTTTCGAAGAGGGTATACGTCGGACGGGCATAGTGATCGTAAGAAATGAAGTTCGCCGTATAGTCCGCATCCTGATGACCAAAGGTAATAATCTTCCTTCCCGGAAGATTCTCTAGGAAAAACTCGGCATGGGGAATGTCTTTGTTGAAAACAAGGATACCGTGTTCCGGTAATTTCTCGATAAATTTCCGAAAGGAATTTCGTATATCATTGATATCTTTAAAGAAATCCAGGTGATCCGCTTCCACATTGAGTACCACTTCTATGGTCGGAAAAAAAGAGAGGAAGGAGTTCGTGTACTCACAGGCCTCCGCCAGGAAAACATCGGACTTTCCTACCCGAAGATTCCCTCCGATATCCTTCATCATGCCGCCAACGGTAATCGTGGGATCCATCTGTGCTTCCATCAGAATCTCTCCAATCATGGAGGTCGTCGTCGTCTTTCCGTGCGTTCCGGAGACATTGATGGCTTCCTTGTAATTCCGCATAATCCGTCCAAGAAGCTCCGCACGGCTCATCACGGGAATCCCCCGTCTCTTTACTTCCTTTAATTCCGGATTACTCTCCGAAATAGCGGCGGTATAAATACAGAGTTCAACGCCGTCCTGCACATTCTCACTGCTCTGCGGCACATAAATCTTCACACCGAGAGAAGCAAGATGTTCTGTCAGAGGAGATGCCTTCATGTCCGAACCGGTCACCTTAAAACCGCGGTCCAGCAAAATCTCCGCAAGACCACTCATGGATATTCCTCCGATTCCAATAAAGTGCACCCATATAGGTTTATCAAAATGAATGTCGTACATAACGTCCTCCAAAGAAAAAGAATCTCCCCGTACGCAGAACAGAATAAAACAATTTCCTGTAAACTGCTACTTTATATCGGCTTTTCCACTACTTACTCCGTACGGAAAATCAGCGCCTTTCGTCCCTCTAGGGCAAGCAGTAAAACATTGCCTAAAACGCCTACTGCAAGAACCTCTCCGATTCCTACCGTTGCAAAGAGAAAATAATATGCATCGGTCACGCCGTAAGCATACTGTAAAACGAAAGGAACAATAATCGCGTTGGCAAGGATTGGCGGCACACAGACCAGCCACTTACTTACGTTTCTTATCTTATAGCTCAAAATGGCACCGATAAAGGTTGCCAGTGTACCGAAAAGGATATCCGGCATCGCCGCTCCCGAAAAGAAATTCCCGAGTAAACACCCCAGTGTCAGCCCCGGTACAGCGGACAGGCTAAAAAACGGGAGAATGCACAGGGCCTCTGCAATACGAAACTGGATTGCCCCGAAACTAATCGGCTTAAACAACAGCACGAGCGCCACATACACTGCGCAGATTACCGCGGCTTCCGTCATCATTCTGGTTCTTTTGTCTTGAAAATGCATCATACTCGCCTTTAGTTTTGTTTTAAGTGTGGAAGGTCTCGAACACACTAAGCTGCGAGACACCAAAGCCTTTCCTCGGCACTCGCTTTATTGATGTGAAAGCAGAGAAAAAATGCTTCCCTGCCCTTTCTTAAAAAAGCGGAGGAAAACATACTCTTACTTCCACGATGATAACGAAGGAGAGTGTAGCATAAAAGGAAAGAAGAAACAACCAAAGTACTGTGTAATAAGCATGAAAAAAGTGCCTGCTTCTTCGCAGGCACTTTTCGCTAATCTTACAGTACCGCTTCTATCTTTTCCGCCTTTATCCCGTGCTTTTCCGCATATCCCGTAAGAATCAGAGTCAATGCTCCGTCTCCGGTAACATTGCAAGCTGTACCGAAGGAATCTTGCAAAGCAAAGATGGTCAGCATCAATGCCGTTCCGCTCTCATCAAAGCCAAGAACACCCGTAATTAAGCCCAGAGAAGCCATAACCGTACCGCCCGGAACCCCCGGCGCACCGATGGCAAACACGCCCAGTAAGAGGCAGAACAGAACCATTTTCTGAATGGGCGGGAACTCTCCATAAAGCATCTTCGATACAGCCATAACGAAGAAGGTCTCTGTCATAACCGATCCGCAAAGATGGATATTCGCAAAGAGAGGAATACCGAAGTCCACCATATCATCCCGTAAAGTCGGAACGGACTTCTTCGCACACTCCAAAGCAACGGAAAGCGTTGCAGCGGAGGACATCGTCCCTACAGCAGTCATGTATGCAGGCGGATAATTCTTGATGATATTCCACGGATTCTTTCCGGAATAAGCCCCTGCAATACCATAAAGAAGAGCCATCCAAAGGTAGTGCCCTATCATAACAATCACAATAATAATCAGGAAAATGGGTAACTGCTTCGTAATAGTGCCTTCATACGCCAGTGTACAGAACGTCGTGCCGATCAGGATGGGAAGTACGGGAATGACGAACCGTGTCACAATGGAAAGAACCACCTGCTGGAACTCCTCGAGTACCCCCGTAATCAGCTTGGACCGATTCCATGCCGCTGCAAGACCAACCAGAATAGAGAAGAACAGAGCAGACATCACAGGCATAATCTGTGGAATCGTAAGCTCAAATACTACACCGGGCAACTCCTTCAGACCGTCGACATCCGGACTGATATTCAGGTGCGGTAAAATACCGAACCCTGCCGCTGTCGCACAGAACGCCGCACCGATAGAGGAAACATACGCGAGAATCAATGCCACAATCAGCATCCTGGAAGCGCTGCTTCCCAGCCTCGTAATCGATGGTGCAATGAAGCCGATGATAATCAGCGGAACACAGAAACTGATAAACTGTCCCGCAATGAACTTTACCGTCACTACGATGTTTAACAGTGCCTTACCGATACCGCTTTGATCCATGTTGCTTAAAGCGAGACCGCAAACGATGCCCAGAACAAGCGCCACTAAGAGCTTAAAGGGCAGGCTATGCAAAAAACCTTGCTTTTCCATAAATCCTCCTCAAGATGATATAGTCATACGTCCGAAACACCGGCGCATGAGATGAAGGATACGGCTCTTACCGAAAAATCTTACAGGCAGGAGTCCACATCCACTTGGTTCGTCATAACATTCAGAATCTCCCGATCCGTAGAAAGCATCCCGACTTTTCCGATATAGCCGATATTCTTTATCGTATTCTCAATATCCTCTTCAATAATGCCTTCACCGCCCTTAAAGCCCTGATCCTTCATACTCATCGAATGAGCCAGAATCGCTGCATGAACGGAAGAGGCAATCTTTGCCGCACAGCTCGGCTTTGCTCCGTCACAGACAATCCCGCCGACATTCCCGAGGGTGTTCGAAATCGTTCTTCCAATCTTCTGGTAATCTCCTCCACAGAGATAGGTGATTCCCGCTCCCGCTCCGCAGGAAGCGCTGACCGCACCGCAGAAGGCGGACAAAGCGCCAATATAGTGTTTGATATAAACGGAAACCAGATTGCTGACAATCAGAGCGCGATAGAGCTTCTCCTTCGAAACCTCCAGAGACTTCGCATACTCGACTACCGGCATACTGACCGTGATGCCCTGATTTCCCGAACCGGAATTTATCACAACGGGAAGCGGACATCCGCTCATACGGGCATCGGATCCTGCCGCCGCCCTTGCGCAGGCACAAGACTTCACATCATGCCCCCAGGTTTCCAAAATGGTTTTTCCCACGCTCGCTCCCCAGGCATTGTCCAAGCCTTCCTGGGAAATGGAAAGGTTGTAGTCAATCTGCCGCTGTAAAATCGCTTCTACACTCGATAAATCAACCGCCTCGGCATATTCCAGAATGCCCTTTAAGGACATCAGACTACGGTCTCCTCCTGTAGAAACCAGATTCTGCTTGTCCTCTCCCCCCTCCTTATAGAGCACTTCCCCGTCTTTCTCCATCAGGACGATGTTCGTGTGCTGGTCCGCTATGTCCAAACGCACAGCATGATTCTCTCCGCGCATCTCCACACGAATATAGAGTTTCGGCACATTCTCTACAAACTTCACGTTGCAAAAGCCGGTATCCACCAGACTTCTGCACTTTTCCCGGTCTTCGTCGGTAACGGAGGTCAAGACTTCCAACTTCTTATCGGAATCGCCCCCGATTGCGCCGAGAATGGCCGCAACCTGCATCCCCTTCTGTCCGCCGGAATTCGGTACCGTCACCGCCTTCACGTTCTTAATGATATTCCCCGAACAGAACAAGTCGATATGCTTTACTTCCTCAGAAAGCAACTTCCGTGCGGATGCCGCTGCATAAGCAATGGCAATCGGCTCCGTACATCCCATCGCCGGAACCAATTCATTCTCCAAAATCTCGGTATAATTCTTGATCAATTTCTCTTCCATACACTTTCCCTCTTTTCCTGTTCCTATTTCTAATCATATCAGTAGTGCGATTAATAGTCACTCGCCATTTTTCCCGAAAATATTCGTCTTGTTTTGTGCAAGTTGAAAAGAGGTAAGACAAGCTAAAAACTACTTTGGAAAATGTAAATTATTCCGATACCCGCTATACTCTCCGAAATCTTTCAAGTCTTCTTCCAAAAAGCAAACTGCCTTCGGAACATCCCCTTCCCGAAGAGCGGAAACGATATCCACATGGTGCGCCGTATCCATCGAAAAAAGAATCTCCTTCTCTTTCTTCCAATAATACTGGGCATAAGCCCGTTTCAATCTCCCCATACAGCTCTCCAGCTGTTCAATGATATAACTGTTATGGCAGACGGAAATAAGCCGCAGATGAAACTCCGTATTGTGCCGCCAATGGGTCATCGCATCCGTTTCATTTTCACTGCAATCCGCATTGATTTTCTCCAGATCCCGGAAGTCCTCCGCGCTCAAGTCCTTTCCGCACTCCAGAAGAACCCCTCTCTCCAGGATAAAACGGAAGGCGAGCATATCGTAGATATCATCCTTACTGTACCGTATCACTTCATAGCCGTAACGGGGGATATTCCTAAGGACTCCCTCTGCACAAAGTGCCATAAGTGCCTCTCTCACCGGCGATTTGCTGCACCGGTATTTCTCCACCAGGGCTTTTTCATTTAAAATATCCCCCGAAGTAATATTTCCCTGAAAGATATCTTCCAGGACGAAATGATATACCCGGTCTTTTAAACTTCTCTCCATCGATAGTCCCCACACTCTTCCTATGTACTATAGTTTCCTACGATACCACAAATGCCCTTACCCTGTACACCGTCTGTCTGATTCTTCTATTCCCATAAATCACTTTCCCTGTTATGCTATAGAAAAGCTTTGAAGGGAGTATACAAATGAGAAACGACGGGCGCTACCTCTTTCGCAGTGCGAAAATAGAAGATATCCCCATTCTCAGCACAATGGAGCGAATCTGCTTTCCGGAAAATGAAGCCAATAGCTATGAAGAAATTGCTGAACGCGTAAAAGCCGCTCCGGAAGACTTTCTGCTTGCCTTTGACCAGGTCAACCGAAAAATTGCCGGTTTTCTGAGCGGTATTCACTCCGGCGATACCGTCTTTCGGGATGCGTTTTTCACCGATGCTTCTCTCCACGAAAAGGGGGCAAAGCACTGCTTTTTACTCAGCCTGGAAATCCTTCCCGAATACCGCGGAAAGGGCATTGCCTCCGCCATCATGGAACGCTACCAGAAAAGGGAGAAAGAGCGGAAGACGGAAATCATTCATCTCACCTGTCACATCCCTCTTGTATCGTTTTATGAGGAACTCGGTTTTCAGCACATCGGGCCTTCTCCTTCCGTATGGGGCGGTGTTTCCTGGGAAGATATGATCTATACCCTCTAAATAGATTTTTAAAGCATTTTCAGCTTTGCAAAGCCTGCCATCATCTTCTTCTGCCCCGCTGTATCAAAGAGTACCGTCACAAGGTAATCTTTCGTGTCCTCTTCCACGGAGACTACCGTACCCTCTCCGAACTTGATATGCGACACGCGGTCTCCCGCACTATATGCCGGTTTCTCTTTTTCCGCCTTTTTAAATCCCTTCTGCAACAATCCGTACGATTTTAAGCCCTCAAGACTGCCGTACGATGCTCTGCTCATTTTCTCCTGAAAAAGTGCTTCCTCCGAAGGCTTTGCCCTGTACAGAAGCTTCTTTTCCACAAGTGCATCCGGCAGATTCTCAAAGAAGCGACTGATTTTAAAATATTGCGTCTGCCCGTTAACCATACGGCTCCGTGCGGAGCTCAAATAGAGTTCCTCTTCCGCGCGGGTGATGCCGACATAGCAAAGTCTTCGCTCCTCCTCCATTTCCTGCTCATTTCCTATGCTGAGCGCGCCGGGGAAAAGCCCGTCGCTCAGTCCTACGAGAAACACGATGGGAAACTCCAGTCCCTTCGCCCCGTGAATGGTCATCAGGGTGATTTTATCCTCCGTGAGGTCGCTTCGATCCAAGTCGGAAAGAAGGGAAACTTCCTCCAGAAAAGCGGCAAGCGTCGCCTGCTCCCCATTTTCCAAAAGGAAGCCGGAAAGTTTCCCGGAAAGCTCGGAAAGATTCTCCATACGGCTTTCCGCCTCAATTTCTCCCTCGCTTTTTAAATCTTCTTCATATCCCGTATCCTTCAGAATGTGTTCCATAAGTTCCTGAAGAGGCAGTTCTTTCCATCCCTCCACCATATTCATGAACCGCGTCACTTCGGAAAGCGCCTTTCCGGACAATCCTGCCGCACTCGCAAAGGGCAGCGACTCCATAAGAGAAAACCCTATACTGCTGCCGTACTGCGCAAGCTTCTCTACGCTCGCTTCCCCTATACCGCGCTTCGGCACATTAATCACTCTGCGGAATGCCACATCATCCTTCGTGTTGACCATCAGTTTCATGAACGCAAGCATATCTTTGATTTCTTTCCGCTGATAGAAATTCACTCCGCCTACAATCTGATAGGGAATGTTCCAGGTGATGCACTGCTCCTCAAACAAACGGGACTGTGCATTCGTTCGATACAGAATCGCAAAACGTTTGTAGGAAAGTCCCTCTCTCCGAACCTTTCTGATTACATCGCGCGCTTCTTCTTCTGCACTTTCATACTCCTCAAAGACAACCTTCTTTCCCTCTTTTTTCTCCGTCCAGAGCGTTTTTCTCTTACGGTGCGGATTCTCGGCAATGACGGCATTTGCAAGGTTCAAAATCGGTGCAGTCGAACGATAGTTCTGCTCCAGTTTCACGGTAGCGCAGGTCGGAAAATGGGATTCAAAAGAAAGAATATTTTCAAGATTCGCCCCGCGGAAGCGATAAATGCTTTGGTCATCATCTCCCACCACACAGATATTCCTGTATTTTTCCGCTAAGGCGTCAATCAGGTGGAACTGTACATCGTTTGTATCCTGATATTCATCCACTAAAATATAGCGGAAGCGCTCCTGATAGCGCGCGAGTACTTCCGGAAATTTTTCAAACAACTCCAGGGTTTTCAGTAGCAAATCATCGAAATCCAGCGCATTGTTCTTCTTCATCTTCTCTTCATAAAGGCGGAAACAGTCGTAGATTAACTTACTGATGTAATCCCCGTCACTCTCCTCCCGAAATGCCTCGGCATCTCCGCCTCTGTTTTTCGTTTCCGAAATCTTCTGCAAAACCGCTCTTTCCCGAAGTGTTTTTCCGTCGATTTTGCGTTCTTTCAGAATCTGGCGCATCAGTGTTCGCTGATCGTCCGTATCATAGATAGAAAAATCCGTGCCATATCCCAGCAAAGCGATGTTGCTTCTCAGAATGCGCAGACACATACTGTGAAAGGTGGAGACCCACACACCTCTTCCTTCCTCCGGAAGAAGCTTCTCTACTCTCTCCTGCATCTCTTTTGCCGCTTTGTTGGTAAAGGTGATGGCAAGAATGTGAGAGGGGAAAACGCCCTTCTCCTCTATCAAATAAGCAATCCGATGCGTAAGCACTCTGGTCTTTCCGGATCCCGCACCGGCAAGTACCAAAAGCGGTCCCTCCGTGTTTCGTACCGCTTCCGCCTGTTCTTTATTTAAAATAGAATTGAGATCCATGTCTTCCCCTTTTTCCTTCCCTCTGCGCTTTTCAAAACAGAATAACATAAATCCCGAGGCTTTTCCATTCCGCAGAAACCCCGGCGATATTTCTTCCTTTTCTCCCCTTGTGAAGAATTTCCACTATGCTATACTTTCTGCATGGACGACAAATTACTAAAAGAATTAATTTCCTATCTGGAGAACCTACATCATGTGCACGGGAGTGACCTGCCCTCTTTAGAGCTCTACATGGACCAGGTAACCGGCTTCATGGAAGAGCACCTCTCTTCTATGCGAAGATACGAAGAAGACAAAGCACTCACGAAGACCATGATTAATAATTATGCCAAAAATCATATTCTTCCGCCTCCGGTGAGAAAACGCTACAACAAGAACCACATGTTGATTTTACTCTTTATTTACTACTATAAGAGTATGCTGAGTCTCTCCGATATTGAAACCATCCTCCATCCTCTAAATGAAAATTATTTCTACAACAAAACAGAGCCTAAGCTCAAAGATATCTATGAAGAGGTCTTCTCCTTTGCGAATGTAGAGATGCAAAATGTCATAGAGGACGTGAAGGAAAGTTTTCAAAAAGCACAGACTTCCTTCTCCGAAAAAGACCCGCACTTTGAGACACTTTCTATAGAAGAACGCGAGGATCTGCAACAATTCTGCTTCTTCAGTCTTCTGGCGTTTGAAGTATACTTAAAGAAGCAGCTTCTGGAAAAAATGGTCGATGCCATGGCGGAGAAGCAAAATAAAAAGGAGAAAAAGAGAAAATAAAATGACAATCCCAAAAGACCCTATGATTCTGCTCAGCTTTCTGAACATGAAATTACGGGATGAATATCCCGGTCTGGAAGAACTCTGTAAAGCAGAGGATATCAATCAGAAGACCATCGAAGAAGAACTCGCAAAATATGATTTCCATTATGATACGGTGCAGAAGCAGTTCAAGTAAAATACATTCCATAAAATAAAGACTGGAGGATTCTATGCGTTGTTTGGTACAAAGAGTGCTTTCCGCCTCCGTTTCGGTTTCCGGCGAGACCCTCGGCAGTGTGGAAAAAGGATATATGATTTTACTGGGTGTGAAAAACACCGATTCCGAGACGGTTGCAGACAAGATGGTGAAAAAAGTGTTGGATGCCCGCCTCTTTGAAGATGAGAACGGAAAGACCAACCTTTCTATACGGGACATTTCCGGAAGTATTCTGCTCGTAAGCCAGTTTACGCTTTATGCCAACACCAAAAGAGGCAACCGTCCAAGCTTCATTGATGCAGGCGACCCTGCCCACGCAGAAAAACTCTACGAGTATTTCATGCAGAGAATCAGAGAAGAAGGCATTCCTCTGCAACATGGAAAATTCGGTGCCGATATGCAGGTTCAGCTTATCAACGACGGACCGTTCACGATTCTGTATGATAGCGACACGCTGTAAAGAAAGAACAGGTCTATAGCGGAAGGAATTCTCAAGTCCTTCGCTATAGACCTGTTTTTATTCTTAGTATTTTCCGGCACAGATAGTATTATTCCGGCACAGAGCTTCTGTCTCTATGCTGACTTTTCTCCTACTGCACCGCTTTAATGCTCTCTGCAAGAGAGACTCTTGCCTTCAGAGAAGTGCTGTAGCTTACTTCAACGGTCTTTCCCTTATTCGCCTCTACTTCTTTCGTCAGGGCATCATTGCCGTCCGTTGTAAAGCGGAAACTGTGCTGATCGTCTCCTTTCAGCGTGAACACTTCTCCGTCAATCTTCTCGATGGTTCCCTTTACCCGTAAAGTATCCGCACTTTCATCATCCATACTGTCTTCCGTAATCATATAGAAAGCCAACGGATTATTGTGCAGATCGCCAAGATAGTACACACTGACTTCCGATCCGACTTTCAATCCTCCTTTTGTCAGGTCAATTTCAAAACTCGGTCTCTGGAAGGTAATCGTATCGCCGTACTTCTTGCCTTCTGTATTTTCCCCTTCCAGTGCCGCCTCGCGGAAGTCCGGAATCTCTTTTACGGAAATGCTGCTGTCATTTACAGCGGTAATCTCGCCATAGAAGTTTTGTTCATCGTTAAACTCTTCGGTAGTGAACTCATAGGGTACAGATACCGTAACGCCCTTGATTGCCATACCATCCTGCGGTTCCGTCCCTTCATAGCTGATCTCCACTTCGTCTCCGGGCTTCAACTCCCAGTTTTTATCCAGCTTTGCCCCTTTGACATCAAAGTTCATCACCTTGCCTTCACCGGTTTCCACTGTCAACTTATTGTTCTCGAGCTTCTGCACCGTTGCGCTCAAACTGTTCTCTGACAAGGCTTCCGAACTGGGTTCCGTCTGCGCGGCCTGGCTTCCTTTTGTATCCGCTTTCTTACCACAAGCAACGGAAAACAACATCAGGCTCGCTAAAACCATCCATAATGCTTTCTTCATAAAGTACTCCTCCCATGGTGCCGGTGCACCTTTCTCCCTAAGCGCAACACTGCGCATTTTTATCTTCTGTAGAAAAAGAAACTCCTCTACGGTACCGAAGTATCCTAGCATGAACTCTATAAAAAGATTTTGCCTTTTTCTGTATTATTTCTTAAAGAATAGCATATATTTTGCGTATTCCTAACCCCTCTTCTCCATTTTCACAGAAGCCAAGTTCTTAAACTGTCTACTTCTCTTCCTCATAAAAGCGGAAATCTTTAATTTCTTCCGGTAAATATTGCTGTTCAACGAAATGCCCCGGGTAGTCGTGAGGGTATTTGTACCCGACTCCTCTTCCGAGCTTTTCATGCCCGCTGTAATGCGCGTCCCGAAGATAAGTGGGAATCGGGAGATTCCCTTTCTCCCGTACGACTTCTCGCGCAGCATAGATTGCTTTAATGGCGGCATTCGATTTCTTTGCTTTCGCAATATATGTCACAGCCTGACTGAGAATAATCTGGGCTTCAGGAAGTCCCACCCGCTCCACGGCAAGAGAAGCGTTCACGGCAAGAATGAGAGCCTGCGGATCGGCATTTCCCACATCCTCCGAAGCGCAAATCATA
>ERZ773196.1980-NODE-1980-length-10963-cov-46.255501_pt1 | contig 10963 bp, 9 predicted proteins | sample MGYA00581009_ERZ773196 | MGnify/ENA primary metagenome ERZ773196 (study PRJEB29015, sample SAMEA2738162) | human oral metagenome | biome: human oral; feature: human-associated habitat; material: saliva | place: China | collected 2243 ...
TGTTCCTTCATTTCTTAGAGGTTAAAAACCAGCTTCTTTCAAATAGTTCAAGAACTTGTTCATCCGATAAAGTATCATCAAGTGGCACACTTATCCAGTAACGCTTGTTCATATGAAAGGCTGGATAAATCCCTTTTTTTACCAACAAATCAGATACTTGATTATGTTTGAGATTAACTGCTTCCACTAGTCCTTCTCTGCCCTTTTCAAGCTTATCCCAAGAGATCTTCATAAGAACCGCATACCACTTCTGATTATTTTCATGGCGTAAAATCGCAGTATCAGGAGATTTCTCCCATAGATATTCCAGCTGATTGCCATACTTTTCTTGAACGAGTGCCATGATTCTCTTGGTCTGAGGATAGATAAAATCCTGCACATCAAAACAAGACTTTCGAATCCCATACAGAACTTCTAAGCAGGCTTCACGGACACTTCCTACAAATTTCCCTCTCATACTGGTCATATGAACTTGTGGATAGAGATCCCCAGTTTCTTGGTCATAAACTTGAAAACCTAAGACTCCATCCTCAACTGTAACCATCATGAGAAAGTCTCCCTGCAAGATAGTCGAACTATGGGTCCATACGCCTTGATTTTCTACAAATCCATAGTTTTTAGCTGTTTTACTATTAAACTGATAAGCTTTAAAAATTTCAAACATAAGCGAAAACTGCTACCAAAAGCTAGCAGTTCCTTTCTATTTATTAAAAGACAACCTTTGTTCCATGTAATTGGGTCACACCCAGTTGGTCGATAAAGGTTTGACGGTTGTCCATGTCAATCCCTCCACCAGGTAAAATTTCAATTTTTCCTACAGCGTATTCTAGGATTCTGTGATAGTGCGCAAAACGTTTCTCTAGAGAATCGCCGGATACTCCAGCACGAGTCAAGATACGTGTCACTCCAACTTGGCTGAGCCAGTCAATAGCTTCTAACTGATCTTGGGCGCTCAATTCATCAAAAGCCATATGGAAAACAATTTCCATACCTTTAGATGCAGTAATCAATTTTTCAAGATTAGCCTTGTCCAACTTCTTATCAGCTGTTAAAGCACCAAAGACAACCCCTTGACTACCTGCTTTAGCAGTTAGAGCAATATCCTCAAGCATAATAGAAATCTCGAGGTCATTGTAAACAAAGTCACCACCACGCGGGCGAATCATAGTCACAATAGTCGTATCGTAGTCGGCCGCCAGCTCCACAGCTGCCTTGGTCACTCCGTAGCTCGGTGTTGTTCCACCAACTGCTAGATTGTCACAAAGCTCAATGCGACGAGCTCCTGCCTGCATCGCTTTTTCAAGCAAGGTTACATTTTCAGCACAAAATTCGTAAATCATTTGATTCTCCTTGAAAATTACTTTAAATTTATTATATCATATTATTTCGAATATGTTTTATTTTTATCAAGGGAAATCGTTACTTATTAAAGCTATTCTTTATCAGGAATCACCTTAAAAAGATAGTAGGTAATAAAGATGGTTAAACATCCCAAACCGATTTTGACTGGTAAAAGAGGCGCAAAATAAATGGAAATTCCCATCAAGATATAAATTGATACAATAATTTTTTTCTTACGTTCACGCGCAATAGACTTGGTCTCACGAAAGTCCGCTACGTAAGTCTGATAAAGTTTGGTATGATAAAGCCAATCTTCAAAACGCTTAGAAGATTTGGAAAAGCAAGCAATGGACAACAAGAGAAAGGGTGTTGTTGGCAAAAGTGGTAAAACTACACCCACGAGAGCTAGAGCTAACGAGATAAAACCAATACTGAGATAAATGAAACGCATATCTTCTCCTAGTTTAGAATAATCATTTACTAGTTTCCCACATTTTAATGAATTTTGTCAAGCCTTTACTAAAAAGAGCCTGAAATTTATTTTCAGGACTCATTTTTTTATTTGATTTTTTCTTCTTCGTAATCACCATTGCTACAAACGATTTGCTTACCGCCACCACGTACTTTTTTCTCCATGAGGAAGTTTCCACATTTTGGACAATCTCGCCCTACAGGCTTGTCCCAAGAAGTGAATTCACACTCTGGATAGCGATTGCAACCATAGAAGATACGATTACGCTTAGTTTTTCGTTCAATAATTTGTCCTTGATGACAGCTTGGACACTCAACACCAATCTCTTTCACGATAGCCTGTGTATGACGGCAATCTGGGAAATTGCTACAAGCGTAGAACTTACCAAAACGACCAAGTTTAATGACCATTGGACTGCCACACACTTCACAATCAAATCCTGCTGGCTCATCCTTGATTTGGATTTTTTCCATTTCCTCTTCGGCTTTGGCAACCTCTTTAGAGAAGGGTTTGTAAAATTCATCAATGACTCGTTGCCATTGTTCTTTACCGACTTCGACATCATCTAGTTTACCTTCCATTTCAGCTGTAAAGGTTACATTGACGATATCTGGGAAGTATTCAACAATCAGTTTGTTGACAATTTCTCCCAGTTCTGTCGGTTCAAAACGCTTGGCTACCAAACGCACATAATAGCGCTTTTGAATGGTTTCAATAGTTGGTGCATAAGTTGATGGGCGACCAACACCATTTTCTTCCAAGGTCTTAATCAGTGTCGCTTCCGAATAACGTGCTGGCGGTTGAGTGAAGTGCTGCTCAGGCTTACTATTGACCTGCTTGACGACATCACCAACTGCCATATCCGGCAACATCTTATTCTTATCTGAATCATTGTAAATGGCCAAGTAACCATCAAATTTGACCTGACTGCCATTCGCTGCAAATTGAACTCCATTTTGAGAGAGCTTAACAGCCATTGTATCAAAGATGGCACCAGTCATCTGACTCGCTACAAAACGATTCCAGATAAGGGTATAGAGTTTTAGTTGGTCTTTGTCTAAGTATTTAGCAATTTTTTCTGGCGTGTTAAAGACACTTGATGGGCGAATAGCCTCATGGGCATCTTGAGCACCAGTAGCATTTTTGACCTTGCTACCATGCTTAGAATACTTACTACCAAAACATTCATTGATGTAGCTTGCAGCTTCATTTTGTGCAACTGGACTGATACGAGTCGAGTCTGTACGCATATAGGTGATCAAACCTTGGACGCCCGTACCAATATTAATCCCTTCATAGAGTTGCTGGGCAACCATCATGGTCTTTCGAGTACGGAAATTGATCTTGTTAGCTGCATCCATCTGCATAGTTGAGGTAGTATAAGGGAGTGGAGCGTTACGCTTGCGTTCTTTTTTATCTACCTGATCCACTATAAAGTCTTTGCTAGATAGGTGAGACAAGACTTCTTTGACCTCTTCATTACTAGTCAATTTCATCTTCTTGCCATTCATTCCATAGAAGGATGCTTGGAATTGCTTAGTCCCCTTTTTGAAGACTCCATCAATAGTCCAATATTCTTCTGGTTGAAAAGCATTGATCTCATTTTCACGGTCAATGATTAACTTGAGAGCAACAGACTGAACACGGCCAGCTGACAAGCCCTTTTTGACCTTCTTCCAAAGAATTGGTGAAATGGAATAACCTACCAAGCGGTCCAAGACACGACGAGCCTGTTGGGCATCCACCAAATCCATGTCAATCTTACGAGGTTCTTTAAAAGCATTTTTAACCGCATCTTTTGTAATCTCGTTGAAAACAACACGGTTAGCATCATTTTCATCTAGATTCAGAATATGAGCTAAATGCCAAGAAATTGCTTCTCCTTCGCGGTCCGGGTCACTTGCGAGAAAGACTTTACTGGCTTTTTTAGCTTCTTTTTTCAAGTCATTGATCAGAGGACCTTTCCCACGAATATTGATATATTGGGGTTCATAATTATTTTCTACATCGACTGACATACTGGATTTTTTCAAATCACGAATATGACCAACACTGGCTAAAACCTTATAATTTCTACCCAGGTATTTCTCAATCGTTTTAGCCTTTGCAGGCGACTCCACGATTACTAGATTTTTTTTAACTGTTGATTTTTTTTTCTTTGTTGCCGTAGCCACAGTATCACACCTTTTCAAAGTAATAAACTTTATAAAGTGTAAACCATTTTTAAAAACCTGTCAAGACTTAACTCCTATATATAGAAGAAAAGTTTAACCGATAAAACCTTGCTAGTTCTTAAAATTCAAATTCTGCTAGCACATCCTGACCACTCGAAACAAGTTTTGCACCTTCTTGAACCAAGTGATGACAACCATCTGAACGACCATCTAAAATGCTACCTGGAATAGCAAAAACATCTCTTCCTTCTTCCATAGCTCGCTCACAGGTAATCAAACTACCAGATCTCATCTTTGCTTCAGCAACGATAACACCCATACATAGGCCAGCAATAATCCGATTTCGTGCTGGAAAGTGATATTTCAAGGGTTCTTCACCAGGTCCATATTCACTCAGTAGCAAATGATAATCACCGATGTAGTCCTGCAGTCTTTTATTAGATCGAGGATAATAGACATCCAAGCCAGTCCCAATGACTGCAATAGTTTTTCCACCACCTTGAAGAATAGACATATGCGCTGCCGTATCAATTCCCCTAGCAAGCCCACTCACAATCACCAGCTCATTCTCTAATTCTTCAATAACCTTACGAACTGATTTTGTCCCTGTTTGACTACAAGAGCGACTACCTACAACTGCAATCTTAGGCAACTTTAAAAGATTTAAATCACCCTTATAAAATAATAATACTGGAGCATCATAGATTTCACTGAGAGCAAAGGGATAGACATCGTCTAGGATGGAAAATGAGGGAAATTTTTCAAAGTCACTTCTTAATCTCTCCATACTTTCAAAGGTGTTTTTATGGTAACGTTCCATAAAAACCACTGGATTTCTACACTCTGAAGCTTCTGCGATGGTCTCTAAAGTCAATTCCTGATCATAAATTTCTCCATATTGAAGTACCTTTAGAACTTGTTGATTACTTAGACCTGCTTGTTTTAACTTATAAATCTCAAAATTATCAATCTTAATTTTCATGATAGACTCCTTATTTTTCTCTCTATCTATTTATTCGTAAAAAAAGAAAAAAACTTCCCAACAATTTGACTTGTTTAGGAAGTTTCTATTATTAATAATGATAATTTTAGTAATCAGGACGAAGAACTCCAGTGACAGTCGCCTTGGTTGCTTCGTAGTCTCCATCAATAACAACCTTGATAATGCGTTTAGCATCCTCTTCAGGCGCAGGAACCAAAGGTAGACGAGTTGGCCCAGCTTCGAATCCCATATAGTTGAGTACCGCCTTAACAGGTGCCGGACTTGGGTAAGAGAAGAGAGCATTAACTTTAGGAATAAATTTACGTTGAATAGCTGCCGCTTTTTTCATATCACTTTCTTCGATTGCAGTGAACATTTCATGCATCTCATCCCCATTTGTGTGGGAAGCAACAGATATAACTCCGTCTGCACCAAGGTTCATAGCATGGAAGGCATCTCCATCCTCACCAGTGTATACCAAGAATTCTTCTGGCTTATGCTCAATCAAGTAAGCCATATTGGCAAGGCTGGTACATTCCTTAACACCAATGATATTTGGATGTTCCGCCAAACGAAGTAAGGTATCTGGAGTCATTTCTACAACTACACGACCTGGAATGTTATAGATTATAATAGGCAAATCAGATGCGTCTGCAATAGCTTTAAAGTGTTGATACATACCTTCTTGAGATGGTTTATTGTAGTAAGGAACAATCGCAAGACCAGCCGCAAAACCGCCAAACTCTGCTACCTCTTTGACGAACTCAATAGAGTCTCGTGTGTCATTGGTACCAACACCAGCGATTAAAGGAACACGGCCATTGACAACCTTTTGAACAGCCGCAAACAACTGCAACTCCTCATCGTGAGTCAGAGTCGGACTCTCAGCAGTTGTTCCTGCTAGGAGAATTCCGTCTGTATGATGTGCTAATAAATGTTCAATCAACTTTGGAATGGCATCGAAATTGATTGACCCATCTTCATGAAAAGGAGTAATAAAGGCCGTGATAATTTTACAATCTTTTAAATCTTGATAAGACATACAAAACACCTCTCTATTTTAAAGAAGGAGTTCAAATGAACTCCTACACATTATTTCAATTCAAATTTTAATTCAGTTGTTGGGCGTACTAGACCACGTTCGTGAAGTGTTTCTGCGATTTGAACTGAGTTCCAAGCAGCACCTTTTAGAAGATTGTCTGAAACTACCCACATATGAATACCTTTTTCTGCATCCAAGTCTTTACGGATACGTCCAACGAATGTATCACGTGAACCAACAGCATTTACTGCTTGAGGATAGATTTGGTGAGCAACGTCGTCTTCAAGGACAGCACCTGGGAAGGCAGCAATTGCAGATTTCACTTCGTCAATTGGTGCCACTTCTTTAGTTTCAATGTAGACTGACTCAGAGTGAGCTGACAAGACTGGAATCCGTACACATGTTGCTGATACGGCAATGTTATCATCTTCCATGATTTTCTTGGTTTCGTTTGTCATCTTCATCTCTTCATAGGTGTAGTCATTGTCAGTGAAGACGTCGATTTGTGGAAGAGCATTAAAGGCGATTGGATAGTGTTTCTTATCTCCACCTGAAGGCAAGATTTCCGCATGCAAATCACGTGGATTCACGCCATCATTCAAGACTTCACGCAACTCACGTTGGGTTTCTAAAATTGCTCCCATACCAGCACCTGAAACTGCTTGATAAGTTGATACGATGATACGATCCAAGCCCCATTTTTGACGTACTGGCTCAAGAGCTACCATCATTTGAATTGTTGAACAGTTAGGACAAGAGATGATTCCGTTGTGAGCATCAAGGGCGTGAGCATTCACTTCAGGAACAACCAATGGTACATCTGGATTTTGACGGAAGTAAGAAGTGTTATCTACGACGACTGCTCCTGCTTTTACAGCATAAGGTGCGTATTTTGCAGAAGTTGATCCACCAGCTGAGAAGAGAGCTATATCAACCCCTTCAAAAGCATCTTCTGTTGTTTCTTCGATGGTCACATCTTGACCCTTGAATTGTAAGACCTTTCCTGCAGAACGTACAGACGCAAGGTAACGAATCTTATCGATCGGAAGAGTTGATTCTTCCAACATTTTGATCATTTGAGCACCAACTGCACCCGTAGCGCCGACAACAGCAACTGTGTATCCCATAACAAACCTCTTTCGGAATTTTCTAAAAATTTCTATAATAGAAACATTATACTACTTTTTACCAAAATTGAAAAGTCTTTTTCCTATCTATTTTCTGAAATTGTCAAGAAAAGGCGGTGGGACAGAAATCGATAGACAAAGTCTCGATTTCGTAGTCCCAGCCCCGCGAGGATGATTAGGAGCTTTTTGGAGTCTAAAAGACGAACAAAAAGTTCAATCAGCTACCGCGTCAAAGTTTGATTGCTAATAAAAAATGAGGTCGGGCTCTTTTGTCCCAACCTCTTCTACTATTCATAAAATTGTTTATAGGGTTTATTAAAGGCTTCTAAAATATCTGATGGAGTTTCTGCATAAGATTTTATCTCTGTCAAATTTCCTTTAACGATAATTCTCTCAACCGCATTAGCATCTTCACAGGTTACCAAGGTAATCTCTTTAATCCCATCACGTTCGTCAATTACATCTACGCGATCAGGAGTTACAATTTTAACTTCTTCAATCTCGTATGTATAGACTTTTTCTTTATCAGTGAGATAAATTTTCATCCCTTTCTCAGCACGAGCAAGAGGAGAGAATAATTTCTTGTCTGCATTTTCACCTGCAAAGATACGGTGACTTGCTAGAGAATAATTTCCTTCCCCCATTACCTGATTGGCTTTCATTGTCCCAGCACCATAAAAAAGGTTAACATTATCGAGTCCCTTAAATATTGGTAGATTCATTTCAAGCTCGGGAATGGCAATCCCTCCAATTACCGGAAGTTGCTGGGAATTCCACTGAGCTGATAAGACTGCCTCCGAGGAAAGTGATTTTACAGAGTCAAAATCGAAATTTCCTTCTGTTTCTTTGTTCTCTTCAATCTCTTCCTTGGTCACCTGACTGACCTGATACTTATTAGTGTTCCAAATCATGAACATATCACGAATATTAGCATTGAAGATTAAAGCGATAGATAACAAGATTAGGAATCCTGCCAGTATGTTAATCAGTAGATTCTTACGTTTATTTTTTTTACTTTGATTCTTTTTTTGAGACATTATGCTTCACTTTCTGTTTCCTGTTCTGCCCCAACTTCTTCTTTTTCTGCTGCTGCAACACTTGTAAAAGTCACAATCTTAGCATCTTGATCTAGACGCATCACTTTTACTCCCATAGTTGAACGTCCCGTTTGTGAAATATTGGCAACATTGGTTCGAATCATGACACCTGTGTCAGTGATAATCATCAGATCTTCGTCCCCTTTTACTGTTAAGAGACCAGCCAGAGGACCATTTTTTTCAGTAACATTGGCTGTTTTCATTCCCTTACCGGCACGACCTTTTGTTGGGTATTCAGTCGCAACTGTGCGCTTACCGTATCCTTTTTCAGTTATGATAAGGACTTCATCTTGATCAGTAATCACTCTCGCTCCAACTACAGCATCACCTTCACGAAGTTTTACCCCTTTAACACCAGTGGCAATACGACTCATACTACGAACTGAAGACTGATTGAAACGAACTGAATAACCTAATTTGGTTCCGATGATGATATCTGTGTCTTTTTCAGTTAGTAAGACATTAATCAACTCATCCTCATCTTTCAGATTTAAGGCTTTGAGACCATTTTGACGAATGTTTGCAAATTCTTTAACGCTGGTTCTCTTAACAATACCAGCACGAGTCGTAAAGAAGAGGTAAGCATCGTCACTACGTTCTGACTCAACATTGATAATGGTTTGAATGCTTTCACCTTCGTCTAGTTTCAAAAGATTGACAACTGGCAACCCTTTGGCTGTACGACCGTATTCTGGAATTTCATAGCCCTTAAGACGATAAACACGTCCTTTATTGGTGAAGAAAAGCAAATGATCATGAGTACTTGTTGAAACCAATTCACGCACAAAGTCATCGTCCTTAACACCAGTTCCTTGAACGCCACGTCCACCACGTTTTTGAGCTGTAAATTCGTCTTGGTCCAAACGTTTGATATAACCTTTATTTGATAGAGTGATGAGAACATCAGACTCTTCAATCAAGTCTTCATCTTCAAGCGTCAAGACTTCACCAACCATCAACTCAGTACGACGTGGATCGCCAAACTTACGTTTGACCTCATCCAATTCTTCCTTAATGATTTGCGCTACACGTTCTGGTTTTGCAAGAATGTCTGCCAAGTCAGCAATCAAAGCAATAAGCTCATCATATTCCGACTGAATCTTGTCACGTTCCAAACCTGTCAAACGACGTAGACGCATATCGAGAATTGCTTGACTTTGACGTTCAGATAACTTGAACTTGCTCATCAATTCAGCTTGGGCTTCTGCATCCGTTTCACTGGCACGAATGATACGAATGACTTCGTCAATGTGGTCCAGAGCAATTAACAAACCTTCTAAGATGTGTGCACGCGCTTCAGCTTTCTCTTTGTCAAATTGAGTACGACGAGTCACCACTTCTTTTTGGTGCTCAATATAAGCATCCAAGATTTGACGAAGAGAGAGAATCTTTGGAACACCATTCTGGATAGCCAGCATGTTAAATCCAAAACTCGTTTGCATTTGAGTCATCTTGAACAAGTTGTTCAAGATAACATTGGCAGAGGCATCACGCTTCACTTCGATAACAAAGCGAACACCCTCACGGTTAGATTCGTCACGAACTGCTGTAATACCTTCGATACGTTTTTCTTGAACTAAACGCACAATATGCTCATGGACTTTAGTCTTATTAACCATGTATGGAAATTCTGTTACAACGATACGTTCACGACCCGTTTTCGTTTCCTCAATTTCTGTACGAGAACGAAGAACAATGGACCCTTTTCCTGTTTCATAGGCCTTATGAATCCCTGATTTCCCCATAACAAGGGCACCAGTTGGGAAGTCAGGCCCAGGGAGTACTTCCATCAAGTCCTTGGTAGTAACTTCTGGATTATCCATAACCAACTTAACCGCATCAATGGTTTCACCCAAGTTATGTGGCGGAATATTGGTCGCCATACCAACGGCAATACCTGTAGCACCATTGACCAAAAGATTTGGGAAACGAGCTGGTAGAACAACAGGTTCACGTTCATTGGCATCATAGTTATCAACAAAATCAACGGTGTTTTTATTGATATCACGAAGCATCTCAAGTGCAATCTTGCTCATGCGCGCTTCAGTATAACGCTGAGCTGCAGCACCATCACCATCCATGGAACCAAAATTCCCATGCCCATCTACAAGCATGTAACGGTAACTCCACCATTGAGCCATACGAACCATAGCTTCGTAGATAGATGAGTCACCGTGCGGATGGTATTTACCCATGACATCCCCTGTAATACGAGCAGATTTCTTATGAGGTTTATCTGGTGTCACACCCAATTCGTTCATACCGTATAGAATACGACGATGAACTGGTTTCAAACCATCTCGAACATCAGGAAGGGCCCGCGATACGATAACACTCATGGCGTAGTCAATAAAGCTGGTCTTCATCTCCTTTGTCAGATTGACATTCACTAAATTTTTATCTTGCATTAACAAATGCCTCATTTCACTATTAGTAACTAGTTATATTATACCATAGTTTGTCACTTATTTCAGTGTTACAATACGACTAAAACGTTTACATAGCCAAGTGGATGTTATATCCGTGACAAAGCTATTAAAAAGTGATACAATGAAACTAAACGGGGGAAGCCCTTAAAAAATAAAGGAGATGTTTAGACAAATGACAGTTACTAAACAACACAAAAAAGTTATCCTTGTCGGTGACGGTGCCGTAGGATCATCATACGCTTTTGCTCTTGTTAACCAAGGAATTGCCCAAGAACTTGGTATCATTGAAATTCCTCAAT
>ERZ773196.1981-NODE-1981-length-10962-cov-3.605299_pt1 | contig 10962 bp, 16 predicted proteins | sample MGYA00581009_ERZ773196 | MGnify/ENA primary metagenome ERZ773196 (study PRJEB29015, sample SAMEA2738162) | human oral metagenome | biome: human oral; feature: human-associated habitat; material: saliva | place: China | collected 2243 ...
TCTCCATCTGAATTCCTTACCTGCAAACCTCTTTCTGTAGGTTGCCTCGGTTTCGTCTTCCTTCAGGTACGGGATCTTCATGTATGTGGTCTGGTCTTTTCTTTCTTTGTCGTTGCTGATGTGGCATATGTCCCGGAGGAATTCCACCGGGAGCCTTTTTTCGAAGGCGTACTGCTCCATCGAATAGCTCCGGCGGGATGCTGCAGGCTTTTCTTTTTCTGGCATCTCCACATGGTAGTCTTCCATGATGCGCTTGTACGCGTCCTTCGTGCTGATGCCATTTATCTTGGCCACAAAGTCCACATAGTTGCCGCCGATGTCCTCGCTGAAGCAGTGCCATCTTCCTGTCTTCAGATCTACTGAGAAGCTGTTTTTTGAATCGTCATGGAACGGGCAGAGTCCTATCATATGATCTCCGGTAACCTGCGCCCTTTTGACGACGCTTCTGTATTCTCTTTCATAATCGACCAAACGGTCGAGATCGACTTCTGCCATGTTCATGGTGTTACCTCTTTTCTTTGCCTATGTATATGAACTGCGGATCGATTCCCATCTTTGCCGCAGCAGCGATTTCAGCCTGCATTCCCTGACTGATCCATTCTTCTTCCGGACCTTCCTGTCTGATGATTACGATCATCTCATCGCAGCGCTTCAGTGCTTCCAGGCCTGCTGCTATTTCGTAGTCGTGATCCTGTGGATCGTTGTCATCCAGGAATCTTGGCCAGTAAAGATGCGGTGCGATTGGTATATTTCCTCTTTCGTGCACTTTCCGGCATGCTTCCACGGCGTCCCTGATGTGCTGCTGCAGTTCCACTTCGTTCTTTGCTCTGTATTTGCTGCAGACGTAGGTTGTCTTGGCGTGGATCGGAGCGAGGTTCTTGTCTTTTCCTGCTGCGCACAGTCCGACGTATTGCCACGGGTGGTCCGGGCTCTCTCTGTAGATAGTTTCGTGGACGCCCTTGCCTCCGATGATGTCTTCCACGATGCGGTTCTGTGTGATCTCAAACTCTTGATCCAGGCATTCGTCAGCGTATCCTTCCTGGCCGACGATCTCCCAGGCGAGTTCCTCTGTGATGATGTCTCCGTTCTTCAGGTATGCGGGATCCCTTCCGCACTGTATAAATTCCTTTAAGTTCTTAGCCATCGTTTACCTCCAATTCTGCAAGGCGGCCGTGGTGACCGCCCTGCGCTGTGGCTTAGTCAAATGGCAGCTCTCCGTCCTGGATGTCGCCTGCCTGCATGAATCCGTCAGGGCCGACTTCCGGAGTTGCTTCCATTGGTGCTGCTTCCTTGTAGTCGTCTGTTGTGATCGCTACGCTCTCATAGCTCTGCTTCATTGCTTTGCGGAGCTCTGCGGTTGTCTTATAAAGAGCTTCTGGCAGCAGTCCTGCCTTCTCCAGCGTTACCTTGGAGTATTTGATTTTGTCTGCGTTCTCTACCACGTTCAGTTTGAATATCACGATCATGCGGCTGTATGGGATGTGCTGCTGCCCCATGATTTTCTTCAATGCTTTGTTCACGTCCTTGATGGATGTCGGTGGCACTGTCAGGAGATAAATGTCCGGGCGGTTGTCCATCATGATGTAAAGGCGGCGCATATTTTTGCAGGCCTTGCCTTTTCCGTCGGATCCGAACTGGTTATAAGGGCAGGTGTCGCAGGTGCGGATCTCTCCGGCGTCTCTGTTGACGCCCTGCTTTCCATCCATGGAACTGCAGTCTGGGCTCTTATTGATATTACCGTCTTCTCCTGCCTCTCCGAATTTCTGCGCCCAGTAGGCGTTCATGCGGTGCGTGAAAATAATCACGCCGGTTACTTCCTTCATCACCTCCGGATCGTCCGGATCATCTGTCTCAACCTCGAAGGCTTTTCCGCCGCCAGACGGGATCTTGATGTGCTTGGCATCGATGCCGCCATCATCGTCCAGGTCGTCGAGCTCATCTTCCAGCTCTGCTCTGAGTTCCTCATCCATTGCCTCCATGCCGGTTACGATCTTGAAGCTCTCCATCGTTGCGAGTTCGTTCTTTGCTGCTGTCATATATCTTATTCCTCCTTATTCTCTGCATCCTGGGATGCTGCTGCTTTTACCACTTTGGATTTTTTGATGCTCTTTACACGGTACCGGTTCTCGATTCCGTCGTCGTATGTCTTGGTGATGAAGTATCCGCTCTTGATGCCTTCAAAGACGCAGAGGATGTCCTCTGTATCGATTCTCAGGACGATTGTGTCGCCCTGGCGCATTGCATTGCCTTCTGAATCGGATACCTCGATGCGTGTTACTTCGTTAACTGTAAGCCCTGCCATTATTCAGCATCCTCCTGTTCTTCCTCTGCTTCAGCTTCCGGATCCGCTTCTGCGTCCTCGAACTGTCCTTCCAGGTAATCTTCCATCGGTGTGGTGTAGTTGCTGACTTCATCGTATAAGTCGTGCATGATTCTGTCTGCCTGCGCTGCGAGCTTAGTCGCCTGGAGTACCAGGCCGGTTGCTGCATTCTTCAGGCTGCTGGCTGCTTCGACCGCCTTGGCATCGTCCTCTGTTGGAAGGATGCGCAGGAAGTCTTTCATGCTCTCATCTACCTTCTTCTGGTCGAGCTTCATTCCCGCATAGAACTCTGAAGCGATACCGTATCTGTCGTGGCGGTTCGATACCTTCGACTTGCTGGTTTCCTTGACCTGCTTGCAGGCAAATTCCAGGGCGATGCTTACGTTTTCCTCAAGCTCGCGCTCTGATTCGAGGCGACAATCAAATTCTAACTGTTCCATGGTTTATTCTCCTTTCGCTCTTTTGAGTGCTTTGTTGGTTGACTTGCGTCTGGCGATGTCAGTCATCTCGTAGCTGCTTACGACCTCATCCAGCTCCGTCGGCAGCTCTCCGTCGTTTTCTTCGGCGATTTCTTTCATCGCGCTCTGCAGGGATCCTGCATTGACAGTTTCTTTGATGAGCTCGCCAAGGCCCTGTTCTCTGAGTACCTCGAAGAAGTCCAGGCCTCGTTCCTGCAGGTAGGCTTCTCCGCGCTTGGAGTATTTGACCTTATCCTGGAGGCTGTAGACGTAGTCGCCGTATCCCTGGGACGGGATATCTTCGTCGATCATCATTTCTGTGATCTCTGCCTTCAGCTTATCGATGGCTGCATTGTTGTCCTTGGCGTCTTTGGCCAGCTGATCCTTCTTGTCGAGAAGTTCCTCGTACTGGCCGAGCATTTCAGTGAGTTTCATGGTTGATTCCTCCTACTTTCTATTTTGAGTCCGCACTCTGTGCAGGCTGCTTGCATTTTCTTCTGCCGGAGCTCCTGTCTTGACATTGGTCTCCAGCATTCCTGTCCGCAGATCGGACATTTTACCAGGCTCCATTCCGGATGCCCTTTTGGGATGTTTTTCTTCATCGGCATCAGCAGGATGCCGATGGTTTCGTTTTGGCCTCGCGGCCAGATCTTAACTTCTGCCATCGCTTTTCTCCCTTCCGTAGAGTTTGTATTTGATACTTGATTCTGACCGGTTCATCTTCTCCGCGATCTCTCTGATTGTGAATCCCTGCTTTCGGAGCATCTTCATCTGGCTTACTTCGGTCTGCGTCCAGTTGTATTTGTGTGATATGTCATTCTTCCTTTTTTCTTTAAACCAGAGGTACTGCATGAACAGTGTGTCATCGGTTACTCTGGCCGCATTCCAATCTTCCGGATGTTCTTCCATGTATCTGATGATGTCCTGCTGCCGGTACATTACGTATGGCTTCTTCCGGACGCTTTTCAGTCCTTTGCGCTCCCAGTATTGGATTGTCCGGTTCTCAACTCCCAGGATCCGCGAGAGGGTGTTTCTGGTCAGCATGTCTGTGTTCGCCATGAACCCTCCAATGCCGAGCCGCTGCCTTTTAAGGAAGACCGCATTTTCCGACCGGTTCAGCTTCCTGGCTACCGTGGCGAGCGGATATTTTTCTGTCAATTCTTCGAGCTGGATCAGATCTTCCTGGCTCCATGCCCTTCCGCCCATCTATCTGCGGTGTCTCCGGCGGTGCATCGGCAGTCCGTGCATCTTGCGCCAGTTGTTTGTCAGGTGGCTTAGTGGCTCTGGTTTCACGCCTGTACTGATCGCTGATTTGATGGCGTCCGCTGCTTCATCTGCCTTGACTCCGACCTTCACCATTCCTTCTGCTATCTGGTCGATTGCATCTTCCAGCGATGCGACCGACATCTGCGCCAGTCGTGCTGCAGTCTCTGGATCCGTCTTCGGTCTTCCTTCCCAGGGCTCGCGCATCTTTGATTCCTGGAATGCTTCAGGATCCAGGTTCCTTGCGAAGTTTTCGAGCTTCTCTGCTGTGTTGTCTAGGCGTTCACAGATCGCATCGGTCACCGCTCTGTCTGCGCCTCTGATGAAGCGCCTTATCTTTTCAAATAATTTCATGTCATCCTCCTATTCAAAGTAGGCGCGCCAGTCATCCACGACCGTCTTTGCCATGTCTTCTTTTCTGGCCAGCGCCTTACCGATCATCTCATCCACGGTTCCTTCGGTCTCCAGGTCGATGTATGTGCAGGTGTTTCTCTGGCCGATTCGGTGGATCCTGGAAAGGCTCTGTTCGTATGTGGCGTAGTTGAAGTTCTTTGAATAGTAGACGCATGTATCTGCAGCTGTCAGGGTAACTCCGACGCCAAGGGTGTCGATCTGGCCGACGATGATCACGGTGTCCTGATCCTCCTGAAACTGTTTGATGATTGGTCCGCGGTCTTCTTTCTTAATTGCTCCATAGATGGCCACCTGCTTCTTTCCTGTCTTCTGGAAGGTCTTATCTATCATTTTCATGATGGCGGTTACTTCCGAGATAAACCTTGCGAAGATTACCAGCTTCTTTCCTGCGCCTAGTACGTAGTCCTCGATGATATCCTGGAGCGCATCCAGCTTCGCTGTGTTGACGAGCTCCGGCTTGTCGCTGTCGTCTGTGACCAGGAATCCTCCGGCCAGCTGCTGCAGTCTCAGGAGCCTTGTCAGTACGGTTGTGGCTGTGATCTTGTCTCCGTTGGATAACTCTGCATAGCTGCTTCGTTTGATCTGGTTGTATAGGTCTTTTTCCTTTTTGCCGAGCTGGACCTTCTTCTTGATGAACGTCTGCTCCGGCAGGTCGATTGCTTCTTCCTTCGTGATTCTGAATGCGATCGAGTGCTCTTTTCGGATCAGGCCGTCCAGGTCCTTGTATCCGACGATCTGCTTTCGGTTGAAGCCTCCCATGATCGCGTACCGGTTTCTGAATTGGTAGAAGTTCCGGCCGAAGATCGAAGCATCCAGGAACCGGTACTGACTCCAGATGTCGATTGCATCATTCTGTACCGGTGTTCCGGAGAGGATGAGCTTGTACCTTGCCTGGTCTCCTAACTTATGTATTGCTTTGCTCTGCTCTGCGTCGTGTGTCTTGATTCGCTGGCTCTCATCGCATATAATCAGGTCAGCGTCGTATTCCTGGAGCTTCTCAAACAGCCCATCTCTCCAGGTTGATTCGTAGTTGATCACGGCGACCTTGAGCGCTTTGAACGGGAACGCCTGCAGATCTTCAATCATTCGGATTCTCTGCTGTTTCGTTCCCAGGAGCGCCTTGCAGGTCACTTTGAAGTCTGCTACCTCTGCGATCTCTTTTGGCCAGACCGACACGACGGACGTTGGTGCGATTACCAGGACTCTCTGGATCGCGCCTTTTTCATATGCGGCTCCTGCGATGGCGATCGCAGTTCTGGTCTTGCCGCATCCCATTTCAAATAAAAGACCGAAGCCCTTATTTGTGTTGGCTGCCATTTACTTTCCTCCTTCACTTATTTACTACCGGCTCCAGCTCCTGGAACTCGGCGCCATCCATCAGTTCTCTGTCTTTCAGGATGTCTTTTCCGCTTATGCTTCTGATTCCCTGGTATTCATAGTCCTCATTCTGCCCACGGTTGTATCGTTTGTTGTATTCCGGGTTCTGCAGCCGCTCGTATTTTCCACGCGTGGCCAGCGCTGTCCGGTTCAGCTTCTCTGCGATCAGTGTGAAATCGTAGCCTTCGTCTACCATGTGGCACAAGGTTTCCACCTCGTCCTCCGTCCATTTTCGGGGGGGACACCGCACTGGCTTCTTATTGATTCCAAGGTCAAGGATCCTGCGCTTGATGGCTCCTTCTGAATGTCTCAGCTCTGCTGCCAGGTCGCTGTATGTATACGTCCCTTTGCCGAGCAGGTACCGGAGCTTGTCGTCTTCCGTCTTCGTCCATGCTGCATTGTGCCGGCCGTGAAGCTGCAGCTTTTTATAATCCGCCTTGCGCTTCACATCCACCCAGTCTGGCTCTGCTCCGAGGCTGTATTTCTCAAACCGGGAGAAGTCCAGGATGCTCTTGTTATCCTCGGCCCATTTCCAGAATGCATCGATGTCGATCACCCTGAACCGGTTCTTCTTCACTACGTGCCATTTGACCGGCAGTCCGTACCGGATCAGCTTGTCGCTGGTGTAGCCGAGCATGTTCTTTCCGTAGATTGCAAGCATGAGCTGGTTCAGGGATATCCTTGTATCTCCGGCGAGGTGTGCGCCGCATCCGAGCCGCTGCGCTCTGACGATGATTGCGTTCTCCGATCTGCCGAGTGACTTGGCTAGTCCTTTGATGGAGACCGTGCCCCATTTGTCCTGCAGGTAGGCTTCCTCTTTTTCGGTCCACTGTTTCTTTTTCCTGGGTGCATCAACGAGTTTTCTCATAGTCCAGGCACCTCGATTCTTTGAACGCGCGCGCCATCATCTGGGCTGTTTCGCCTTCGTAATTGCCGCACATTCCTTCGTTATCAATATCCGCATAGACTCTCCTGAAGAAGTCATCAAATCTATTGCTTGCGTAGTCTTTTGCGAATTCCTTCGGAATCTCTAACTGTATGATCATCGTCCCCTGCCTCCCTTCGTGCTCATGTGTGGGTAGTCGCGGTCTGCGTATGCTTCTCTGTCCCAGGAGAGCTTCTTTCCGCACCAGTGGCAGTGCGTGTGGCCGACCTGTGTTCTCTTGCCGCAAAGCGGGCAGGTATAAAGCCCTGCTGCACGTCTGACTGTCATTGCTGGTTGTTCATACTTCTGGATCAGCTCCGCGGTCTGCGCTGTGGCTTTCTCGTAATCTGATATAATGTCGATTGCCTCTATCACGGCATCTGCGTCATTGATGTCGATCTGCATTCGCTTCAGTCTGTCTATCAGTTTCTGGTAATCCATCAGAGCACCTCCTTCGGATCCGCGAGTCCGAACGTCAGGAGCGCCATGTTGGCTGCTCTTACCTGGTGCTCGTAAAGGTTGCCCTGCACCGGGTATTTGACCAGGGCCTCCGGTTCCTTCTCGATTCGCATCTTATCTACGGCTCGCTGTGTTTCATCCAATCGCTGCCTGTAGCTTTCTATGGCCGGTGGCAGTCTCACGATCTTGGAGAGCTTGTCCAGCAGTTCCTTGCTGAAGTCTCCGATCATCATGTTCTTGTGCCGGTCGTACTTCATTGAGTTCCAGGATTTTATGATCGCCATCTGTGTGTTGTCCACTTCGATCAGCATGATCTTTCCATCCTTCATTGCCATCTTCAATCTTCGTTACCTCTTTTCTGCTTCCGATCTGAGCCAGGCACGCACTTGTGAAGCGCTGCTGGTACCCATCCGTCAGCTTGACTTCCATTCTGATTCCCATTTTCCTCACTCTTTCTCCGTGTAGAAGGTGTGCGCTCCGTGTGTGAATAACTTCTGCAGGTTCCTGCTATGCCAGGTGCTTTCGTCGCTGGCCTTTTCAAAGTAGAGGGCTCCTTGGCTTTCATCCCAGTGCTCTACTGTGATCAGCTCCATTGCCTTCACGCAGTCGGCATCCGGCTCCACTTTGTCATATCTGCCATTGCTCACCGGTGTGAATGCTCCGTCCTGCATAATCACTTCTTCGATCGTGTCCGGGAATCTTGCATCCCATACCCGGTTCAGAACTACCAGCATGACCAGCGCCTTGCCTTCGGTGTCCTCTGATTCAGCTTCGGCCATTGCGATCTTCTCCAGCAGGTAGGCGTCGTCTGCATCAAAGTCCATGCTGTGAATCAATCCTGACCGCGTCTGCTCCTGGTAGAGCTTCCATTCTGCTTCCTGGTCCTTCTGGTATTGTTCCTGGTAGTCTCTGATCATCTGAGCTTCCTTCTCTGCTTCCTCACGCTCCCGCTGATGGTATGCATCTCTTTCTCGGCTCATCTGTTCGTATTCTTCCTGGGTGTACCATTGACCGTTCTCTGCCTGGAATCGGTAGGGCTCATAGTCATCTGGATCCGGGAGTGGAGCTGCTATGCACCAGGCTCCAATGCCTGCGATAAGTACTCCGATGCAGATTCCTGGCACTACCTTCTTCAATCTTCGGATGATTCGTTTCCGGCGTCTTCCTCTCTTTATTGTTTTATTGATCCTAGCTCTCATTGCTTTCCGGTGTTCATCCTCTGTCTGATACCTCTGCATCTTACTCACTTCCTTCTTATAAATTCTTTAATTTAGTAGTTGACTTCCGGAGCTGTTTATATTGCTCTCTAGGCTTGGCTGGGCCCGGCAGTCTGTGACAGGTTCTCCATAGGGTTGAAGAAGAACCTGTCCGCTGTTTGCTCCCTGAGTTTTGTGTGGGGTAGCCGTATAGCTGTTGCCTGCAGTGTGGTCTGTTTCATCGCCGCCATCCATGTGTATTACGCATCCACCAGCGCTGCTGCTTTGGCTGTATCGTCAATGGCTTTCTGTGCTTCCATTCCGGCCATGAATGAGTTTGTCATCATTATGACGAGAGTTCTCTTTTCCTTCGGAATGTTCGCGAGGGTTGCTGTCATTTTCTCAGCGTCTCTGAGCTGCTCAGCTGTGTATCTCTTAGTTTCTGCCATGGTGTGTTTTCTCCTTTCATTTTGTGCTTCTGTTGCTATTATATGCAATGAACACACATTTGTCAATGGTATTTTGTGTTTTTGTTGCAAATTGTGATTTTGTTGCTTGACTTATTGCGCGCATGGCTTTATAATTGGAAATGTGAAAGCGAGGTGAAAATGTGAAAGATCGAATTAGAAAAATCAGACGAGAGCTCGATTTGACGCAGCAAGAGTTCGCTGATCGACTTGGTGTTAAGCGTGGGGCGATTGCGAATTATGAGATTGGCAGGAATGAACCGGTCGACTCTATAATTTCTCTTATTTGTCGCGAGTTCAATGTGAATGAAGAATGGCTCCGAAATGGAATCGGAGAAATGTTTGCACCGGACGCTAGCGACGAACTGGAGGCCCTGGTTAAGAAGTACGATCTGTCAAATGCTGATCAGGTTCTAATAGAAAAATACGTGAACCTGAAGGCAGGCTCACGTGAAATGATCATCAATTTCATAACTGATGTTGTGGCGGCTCTTGATGGTGTCGCCGATCCGAATGCAAAGGCTTTTTCAGATGGAAGCATCTACGCTGGAATTCCTGATACGCCGGAGGAGTTGGAGCAAAAGTTCCCGCCACTGGTTGATTCGGATAAGACTGAGGGCGGGCTGGGTTAATGTACCCAGTTCCCCTAGTCCCTCATCGCATCAGTATAATTTGTGTTTTGTTGTCAAAATCAAGATTATAATAGATCGTGTGTGCACATCGGTAATAGATCGCGTAGATGTCTTTTCTGTTTAGAAAAATGTATTTTTTGCTCATCCTTAACTCCCCCTTTTCAGGAAGGATCCAGGGCTGGGCACACGGAATAATTGTAATTCATTTCATGGCGATAAAATACAGGTAATTTATGGGAAAGGAAGTTGTAAGAATGGCCGTTAATTTGGCGGTTGCCTTCTCGTATTCATGCCGACTTTGAACAAGTTAAACGAATCAAGGCAGGTCGCAAACTTAAAAAGAATATTGTCTCTGGCTCTGCTGAGGAACCGTACCAGTGCGATCTTGAAGGCTGCATATGCGCCGACTTTGCAATCCGGCATCTTCCATGTAAACATATTTACTGTCTGGCGGATGAGCTTGAGCGATATCGCTCTCTGTATAAATCTAGCCAGATCAGCGTGGATGCCTGTGTGAAAGTTTGCACACCGTTAGCGAAATGGCAAAATAAAAAATCGCCCAGTGCTGCGAACACTAGGCGACCTGTTCTTCCTTGCGGAAGCTGTATGATTTGACATAAATCATAAATTTTATTTTACAGCTGTTTCCGTAAATCCGCAAGGGTTTATTTTTTATACTCTTTTTTTGGGAGGTGAGACGATGAGGTTCTTTTCCTACGGACGAAAATCCGTACTTTCTGATAAATCAGATTCAATCGATAATCAGTTCCGGATGAACCGGGAATACTGCGAGTCGAAGTTCTCCGGCCGGGTGGATTCCTGGCAACAGTTTTCTGACGAAGACTTTACTGGTGCGAATATGTCCCGGCCGGATCTGCAGCACATGCTGTCTTTTATAAAGGGCGGCTTCTGTGATGTCCTGGTGGTCTATCAGCTGGATCGTCTTTCCAGGGACGTCCGGGACTTTGCTAATATCTATGCGCTCCTGGAGGAGCATGACGTGATGTTTATTTCCATAAAGGAAAATATCGACACCACGACTCCGATCGGGCGTGCCATGATGTATGTCACGGTGGTCTTTGCTCAAATGGAGCGCGAGACCATTGCGGCCCGCGTCATGGATAATATGCTTGGCCTTGCTAAAAAAGGATACTGGACCGGCGGCAATCCTCCGGTTGGCTACATCAGGAAGCATATTGTTGTGAATGGGAAGAAGCACTGCTCCATCGAGGTGGATCCGGACGGGGCTCGCTACGTGATGCAGATCTTCGATACCTTCCTGGCTTATAACTGCAGCCTGCAAGGAATGGAGACGCGATTCAAAAACCAGGGCATCCGGACGCAGGGCGGGAAGTTCTTTTCAACCACGCAGCTGTATAAAATGCTGACCATGCCGTATTGCGTCGAGGCGACTCCGGAGGTCTACGACTTCTATGCCGCGAAGGGTTGTA
>ERZ773196.1986-NODE-1986-length-10948-cov-13.252915_pt1 | contig 10948 bp, 6 predicted proteins | sample MGYA00581009_ERZ773196 | MGnify/ENA primary metagenome ERZ773196 (study PRJEB29015, sample SAMEA2738162) | human oral metagenome | biome: human oral; feature: human-associated habitat; material: saliva | place: China | collected 2243 ...
TGGGCGCATCCAGACGCCAGGTGATGTTCATCGGCTTACTGCCCTCGTGCTTTACATAGTTCGCAGTCCCGAGGTAGGTATAGGCTGCAGCCGTATTGCTGATGCGATCCGACTTAAATTCGCGGACAAAGAGCAGAATACGGCTGCCGCGCTCCTTGTGGTGGATGTAACGCTGACCGGTCGCAGACTGCTCTCCCGTGGTGCTCTGGCTCTGCCAGTGGAAAAGTGTCTCGTTGATCGAGTAGTCGTTGTACATGGTGGTCGGCGAATAGTCCTTGTCGGACTTATTGAGGGTCACAAAGAAGACATCCAGCTTTTGCTCCGGAAGCCATTTGACACCTTCGCGGACAGTTGCGGGCTTTAAAAAGTCCATCGCTGCCAGAATCTGATCCCTGCTGTAGCTGCAGTGCAAGTCAAGCGGGCAGTCAAAGCCGAGATCAACCGGCTCATCAATAAAGTCGATTTGGTCATACCGGTAGCGAAGGAGTTCCTGCAATTCCCGCACCATTGCCGGACTTTCTGCAAGCGCTGTCAGCTTTTCTGCCAACGCTTCCCGGCTCTCCTCATCAAAGGACTTGCCCCAAACTGTCATATAAAACATGCGGAACATCCGTCGATTAAGAGCAGAGAATTCCTCGACTTGGAGTGTCGGCAAGTTTTCGAGTAACTTCAAGATGAACTGAATCCAACGTCTGGAATCCACAACCGCAAATTTTGCCATCGCCTTGGTTAAGATTTCTTCCAAGGGCTCCGTGAATTCGTCCCTTACACCGGCACGCACGGACAGCCGCGAGAAAGAGGCAAACTTATAAAGACTTCGCGGATCCAAATGGTAGTACGTCAGGAAATTTGCAAGGTTCAGCGCCAAACCGCTGTCCTCCTCAAAAGAGGCAATCCGCGCCACCAGGCCCGCTGTGTTGCCATAAGACGCTCTTATATTCTCAAGGATATACTTCGCTGCCTGCCGCTCAAGCTGGATATAGCAGCCCTTCGGCGCTGAGACAAATCCGTTTTTGATTTCCCGTGCCACGCTCTGACCGCTATTGGAAAGCAAGGCGGCAAATTTATCCTCAAAATTATACTTTTTGTTTGCCTGTCCAATAAAGTCGAGAACCGTCAGGCACTCTTTTCCCTCCGCGAGCCGGAGTCCGCGTCCCAGCTGCTGTAAAAAGATAGTCAGTGACTCCGTTGGCCGGAGGAACATGACCGTGTTGATTTCGGGAATATCGACACCCTCATTGTAGATATCAACGACAAATAGGAAACGAAGCTTGCCGGAAACCAGTGCGCTTCCGGCGCTGCGGCGCTCCTCCTCCGGTGACTTTCCCGTCAATGCCAGGGAGGGGATGCCATGTTCATTGAAGAAGCGACTCATAAATTCCGCATGTTCCACCGTCACGCAGAAACCGAGTCCCTTTACGTCGTTAATATCCGTCACATAATTCAGCATGGAGGACAGAATTAAGTTGGCGCGCTGCTTCGCCACATAGCCGCTCATGCTGTAAATGTTTGAGAGTGCCGTCTTATCGTAGCCGCCCGCAGCCCACTTTAAATCGTCAAGATCCACACTATCTGTCACGCCGAAATACTGGAAGGGGCAGAGGAGCTTGCGGTCAATGGCCTCCGGGAGCCGTATCTCTGCGGCAATCCGGTTACTCAAATAGGCAAGAATGTTCTTCCCATCCATACGCTCCGGTGTTGCCGTGAGTCCGAGCAAAATTTTCGGCTGATAGTATGCGAGTAAACTCTGGTAACTCTTCGCCGCTGCGTGGTGGAACTCATCCACTACGATGTAATCGTAAAAGTCTTCCGAAGTCTTATCCGTAAATGCCTGACTGCTAAAGGTCTGTATGGAAAGAAAGAGGTGGTCGATTGAATCCGGCTTATGATTCCCGACAAACAACTCGCCGAAGTTCGCATCCTTCAGTACCGCGCGGAAGGTATAGAGACTCTGCTTTAAAATTTCCTCCCGATGTGCGACAAACAAAAGTCGGCAGGGTTTCCCGGGATTTTGCTTCCGAAAACAGCGGTAATCGAGCGCGGAAATCACGGTCTTACCCGTACCAGTTGCCGCCACAACCAGATTGCGAGTATACCCCCGGATGGTCCGCTCGGCCTCCAGTTTATCCAGAATCTCCTGCTGATAGGAGTAGGGCTGAATGTCCATCGTGTAGACTTCGGTCGGCTGTTCTCCGCTGTACTTCTCAGCCTGCAAGGCGCGGCTTAAACGCTCTTTCTGCCCCTCGTCGTAGTATTCGAATTCCTTGTCATTCCAGTAGAACTCAAATGTAGCTGCGACTTTTGCTATGGTCTCCGGTAAATCCTGCTTGGTAATCTTGGTATTCCACTCAAGACCACTTGTCAGAGCCGCATTGGAAATATTCGAAGAGCCCACATAAGCCGTGGTAAAACCACTGTCCCGATAAAAGATGTATGCTTTTGCGTGAAGTCGCGTGATTTTCGTGTTGTAGCTGACTTTAATCTGCGTATTGCTGAGTTTCCGGAGCTCCTCAATGGCCTTCACATCCGTTGCGCCCATATAAGAGGTCGTGATAAAGCGCAGCTCCCCGCCGTTTTCGGTAAAATGCCTCAGCTCGTCCATCATGAGCCGCAAGCCGCTCCATTTGATAAACGAAACCAGGATGTCAATGCGATTGCTGGATACGATTTCCTTTTTGAGCTCGCTGTACATCTGCGGCTCATGTACAGCTCCGGTGAAGAGGCTTGACTGCGCAATCGAAGTTTCCGGTCTCACGAGCTGCGCCTTTTCATCCAGTGCAAGTATGCTGTTCTTCCGGTCAAAGAGCGCCAGTAATTGCTCCGCGCGCTCCGCTACGGAGAGTGCGGCAAAGTCAGCCTCCTTGGTTCTTTCCAAAATGGCATCAATCAAGTGATTTGCAAGTGCCACCTGCTCCTGCAAATCAGCCCCTTGATCTTTCAGGTTCTCCATACCGCGCTCCACGACCGTGGCTACGTACTTGGCAAGAACCTTAGAGGCCTCCGCGGTATCGATTGGTTCCGTCAAGCGATATTTATCGCTCTTCTCTAGCTCGCGTTCCAAGCCCTTGCTGATTAATTGTTCGTAGATTCCATCGTGTAGCACGTTTTCCCCCCAAAAACCTAGATTCACCTATTAAGAGCACTCACTTCAAATTCAATAGATTCTAAAAACGTATGAATATATCGAACAGCGAAGTTCAGTTGTGTAGTTTTCGAATTTACATATGTAATTATAATAATGAGCTTCCATCCAAAGCAACTCAATAAATCCTGAAAACTGCTATAATAATATTGGTGGAAGCTTGATGCTATGCTTAAGTAACACTTCTTGCATCTGTTTTTTTTCTTTCTCTTCTAGCATATGAAGAGAACTCACTATTCTTATTACGCAGTCTTGCGAATCTCCCAAGGCCTTAGATTTTCCCAACAATGCAATAATTAATTTGGCTGTTGCCTGATAATGTGTAATCGCCAGTGCTTTTGACTCTATTTTCCGCCAAAATAAATGTTCTATAGTCGACGGAATCATTCCCTTACAGGCTATTTCTACAGCTTTTTCGAACGCACATTCTAAGTGTGGTAGCATCATGAAAAGACACTTGCATTCACTCTCAAAAAGTTCCTTTGGCTTGTTATTCTTCCGATTAGCCAGGAATCGGTTCAGCCAGTTATTCCACCAGCTCAACACATCATCCTCTTCCATATTATTTAGCCTATTCACCATAGCATTAATTAGTAGGCATATGTCATCTTCAGAAGCACTATCATAATATTCAGGTATGTATTTCGATGTGGGATTTGAAACAGCATAAATCATCAGCGTTAAATATAACTCAACAAAATGTCTTTTAACATCTTTCCTTAATCTATCAATATATCTAACCGCCTTCAAAAAAATTGGAGCCACTACATCTGCGGATTCCTTACTAATTCTGCCAGAAAAGTATACGAATCCTTCCCACGCATAGCTGTACATTGTCTTCTTCTCACCGGTAAGCATCTTTTCAAAATTTTCAAAATACCATTCTCTATCTCTGATACATAGAAAATTAAAATTTCCTGCCAAGATGCATACAGCCACTTGATGCTCCCATGATTTTAATTGAATTGCTTCTGTAAACCTCTCTTTATATCTGGTTGATATGCTATCTTCATCTGCATAGAAAGCCATATACAGCCAGCACTGCAATAGAATACCTGTAGTTGAATTTGCTGCTCTTTCAACAGTCTTCACTATGGATGGTTTTGTCTGTTCCCTCCTTTCCCATAGATCTAAAGACAACTCATACAGTAATAGCTCGTGACCTTTAAATTTATCCTTAATATCTCCTTTCTCAAACGTTCTCAACAAGAACATTGATATATCAAAAATAACAGGGGTTTTATCAATCCTCCCTGATAATTTATGGCACCATTTTAACGACTCATCAACTGAAATCTCTGCTTCTCGTAACCCATAAAACATATATCGCCATAGCTCTTCACCCCTGTATCCATCTTTATGTAAACAGTCCAAAACCCTTAATGCCCATTTTGGATTCTCCTTGACACATTTTGAAAACTCCGATAGTAGACCTCCTCGTGTTGGTCCAGAAAAGGAGCTGTTGTTATAATTAATCAGTAAATCCAAAAGTTTATCATCTGGTAGTTCCAGCATTTTACCAGATGAAACAGGGCTCTTTTCAGGCTCAAATCCGTTGGGGTTAATCAAGTAATAGTCAAGCTCAGGGTGTTCTCTTGGTTTAAATTGATAGCGTCTTAATATGCTTTGAATGATTGATTCGATTCGATCATTCTTTAACTCCAACTGATTAAGCCAAACACACCAGTTGTAGATTTCATATTGTTTAGTAACCTCATCTTTGATTGTCTTTGCCCCATCCTCGATAACATCTATCAACTTATTTCTGCTAACAAGTGCAGCTTTCAGAAATACATCTTTAGCCAACAAAAAGACTTGCTGCTTTGCCCACATATTCCACACCAAATCATTATCGCAGATCAACATCAATTTTTCATCATCGTCAAAAAACTCCGTTTCTCTTATTCCTCTCAAGGCAACTCTACACAATAGCGTGGATTCTGAACCAATCCCTCGTTTCAAGTAAAACCTTGCTTCTTTATTAGGCAATCGTTTAACGGCGCTTAAAAAAGCCTCGATTAATATATTGAATGGACTCTCTAAATATAATCCATCTTCCTCTTCTTCATAATCTTCCACACAAATATCCGACATTTTCCAGAATTCAGTACCTCTGTTTTTACGATTAATATCCACATATCTGTAACGCACTTTTTCAATTGTATTTTGTGCAATCATAAGCAATTCCTCAGGATACTGATTCAGCGCATTATTTTTCACATAGTTCCAAGCTTCTCTACAGACATAATACTCCCCCTGCATAACATGACTTAATTTTAATTCTACCTTTCCTCCTGATCTCTCTTCTTTTAATTCCATAGATGTATAAAAGAGTTTTTCAAATAGATTTAACACCAAATGGTATAGTCCCCGGATAGACGCTATCTCAATTAACTGAAGTATTATCCACGGGGCGTTGATATATTCATCAAGGATATTTAAATATATCACCAAATTATCACTGCTCAAACTATTCCTTTTTTTTATTACACGCTTCAGTATTTCATCCGCAAACTTTTTGTGCATTCTATTTCCGTGTTGAGATATCAATCGAAAAAGACAACTGTCATCTTCTCCAACAAATCCACTCGCTAACCAATCGACCCATAACAAATCTCTTTCATCTAATGATACTGAATCAGAAAATAAGCTTGAGAATACATTCTTTTTATTTAAAAGTTCTAACCACCGATCTCCTCGTATGCAATTCACCATAATTTTCGACCGTTTTTCACATGAGAGACAATAATCTATCTGTGAATCAATGGTAATATCTTGCGGTGGATTAACCGAAATTAAACTCAACTGATTGTTCAAATCTAATAGACTCTGTTTTGAATAGACTCCAAGTTTGATTATTGCATTTCTCATTTGCGCAAAAGCTCTTTTAGGAAACTTAATTGGTATAATCCCTAAAGAACTCCAATCTGATTTTGTATCGTCAGTTAGAATATATCTATCGGATGTCCTTTCACGCGACATAGCACGTGTCAAATAGCGCATAATTACATCATTGTAGCTATATCCTATGAACAGAATTGTATATGTTTCAAATAACTTTACAAGAAAACGAGAAACATACCCTTCTGTTAGATAAGCTTTTCCGAAATCCTCATCTGTCAATACCATATACTTAGGATTATTTACATTTCCATGTATATGTATAATTCCAGAAACATCATTACCCAAAGGTAGCGCCGGAGAGTTATATATTGGTACTTCTACATTCGCCTCTGTGATTACTTGCTCAAACATTTGGTCGTAATTTGTTGTCACAATTTTAACGTCTTCGTACGAATAAAACAGATCAATTATCGCTTTATGAAGCTGATTATGCTGTAAGCATAATCCAGAGAGTTTGTCTGCTGCTATTCCATTTACATCAATCCCATGAGCTTTAAGTGCACCAAGAAAGACTTCACAGGACTGTCCTTTAATTGTCTTCCCCGTATCTTCAGCAACAATACCTGCTAACTTTTCGAAATTAGGTAATGCAGTCGGTTTATCCACCGAAACCCCTGCCCCTGCAAAAACAACGAGACTTTTATTTTGAAGAGCATCCAATATTTTATTCGGAAAATCAATATTATTAAGATACATTCATCCCCCTCTTCGTTGCAATCGTACAATTGCTCTTTCACTGCTAATCGAATCATAATTGTAGTGGTCAACGTTTTTAATAACACCACTGCTTAATGGTACACTCCGCTCTCTATTCAAACGGAGTCAGATACTCGCTATACGAGTGTGGGCGTACTTAATTGCACTCATCGTAAGCAAACTCTGAAACGGCATAATCCAGTTCTGCTACAGTTTCAAAACGATATTGACAAATCAACTCGGTATTTAAAATATTGTAATAGCATTCCATCGGCGCATTGTCATATATCTTCCATCATCTCCAACTGAGGCTTCTCCTCATCATTGTTTTGGCCTTCTTTGCGATACGAACGTACCTAGTTAGAAACAGTAGCTCTGGATATGCCGTACTCAGCCACAAGGCTGACAATCGTGCGCCCGTCCTGAATGTGCTCACGAACAACTTTTCGTCTGGTTTCATCTGATATTCGAGTCAAGTGTTTTTCTTCTCTACTGACATTATAATCTATCAGGCAGAGATGTTACAAATTCACTGTCCCAATACACAACAAGCTTTAGTCTTATTATATCACTTTGCGACGATTACTTCTCTTCTCTTTGGTAATTTTCTAACCTGTTTTCTATGTGCTCATGACTCACTTATACGAAAATCTCATCCGTAAACATAAACAAAAGAATTCGATTCTTTTCACTTCTACTTGCCTTCCCTTAAAATCTGTCTCTGTGTGAAAAACCTTACCCGAAGATACATGAAATATCTCAGTCATAAATCGAATGCTAAAAATGGATTCGAAATCTGTCGACTTCGAATCCATTGCATTGTAATACTGCTTTATTCTTCTATTCTCTTGAATAACCGCGCACTCCAGAACTGCATATCCAGTTCATCCAAGTAAAAATGTAAAATCGCCTTGCTGTTCTTACTCGCGGTGCTGAGCATGATAAATTGCACGTCCTTCTTGACTGTTTCTTCCACAAAGCGAAACAGTGCTTCGCCGATTCCCTGCGAGCGCTTTTCCGGAACTACGTACAATTCTTCTGCTTCAAAGTACAGTGTTCCCTCCGGCATGATGGACTTCATGTTCTTCGCGGTCTCGACCTCGCCGAGTAGATACGCTTCGATGCCGTCTTCATCCTCCGCGAGGAAAATCCGTTTTCCCCTAATGTCCGCTTCCGTATTCGGGTAATAGCCGTAGCAGTTCTGTTCCGCCGCCCACTGCGCGGACAGCTGTAGCAGTTTTTCCAGGATTTCCGAGGTTGCTTCTGCCTCATAGTATTTCATGACTACCCTCTTTGACAACGGTCACGCGTTGGTCAGACCATAAAAATGCGCGAGCGGTCCCGAGCCTTTGCCGAGGTCAAGCCCAGCCTTCAGTGCACCGGTGAGATAGGCCTTGGCGCGCTCCACGGACTCTGCCAGTGAAAATCCCTTCGCGAGATTCGCGGCAATCGCGCTCGACAGGGTGCAGCCTGTGCCGTGGGTATTTTCGGTCCGGATGCGCTCTCCGCGAAACCACTGTACAGTTCCCTGTCGGTAGAGAAGGTCGTTTGCCTCATTGACCCGATGTCCGCCTTTCAGTAACACGGCACAGTCATACCGATTTCCGATGCTCTCCGCTGCCCGCAGCATATCTTCCTCGGTATGAATGGTCAAACCGGAAAGCAGCTCTGCCTCGGGAATATTGGGTGTCACCAGCAAGGCGAGCGGAAACAGTTCTTCCGTCAACGCCTGCACGGCATCTGTTTTCAAAAGCGCCGCGCCGGAGGTCGCGACCATCACAGGATCCAGAACCACGTTGACCGCCTCGTACTGCCGCAATTTTTCCGCAATCACATGAATCAGCTCGCCGGAGGCCACCATGCCGACTTTGACCGCATCGGGCGTGATGTCCTCAAAGATTGCGTCCAGTTGCTGCCCCAGAAACTCTGGGCTCACCTCCTGAATCGCGCGGACACCGGTTGTATTCTGTGCCGTCAGCGCCGTGATTGCGCTCATCGCATAGACTCCCTGCATGGTCATGGTCTTAAGATCTGCCTGAATTCCCGCGCCGCCGCTGCAATCGCTCCCGGCGATGCTGAGTGCTGTGTGTACCTTCATGTCATATCCTCCTTCCGCTCGTTTCTCATGCAATCCATTCACTTTCCGAGTTCTGCCATCTCCTGCGACAAGCCGTAGAGCAGGCGACACTCTGCCGCGATGTCTGCCGCGGAGAAAATTGCGCTGACCAGGGCGACGCCGTCGACACCGGTGCCCGCGAGTTCGAGCAGATTCGACTTGTTGATTCCGCCGATTGCGACCACCGGAATCGAAACCGCGTCACAGATTGCGCGGAGTGTATCCTTGGTCACCAAACTTGCATCCGTCTTGGTGGATGTCGCAAACATGGCGCCGACCCCGAGATAGTCCGCGCCGCCCTCTGCCGCTGTGCGCGCTTCTTCGACGGTATGCACCGATACGCCTATCATCATCTCTTGTCCGACCAGGCGGCGCACAGCCGCGACATCCATATCGTCCTGCCCCACATGTACACCGTCGGCGTGGCAGCGGAGGGCAAGTGCGACATTGTCATTGATGAAAAAGGGCACGCGATACCGCTTGCAGAGCGTAAAGATTTCCTCGGCTTCCCGAAGAAATTGCTCCTCATCCAGCTCCTTTTCGCGGAGTTGGACGCAGGTCACGCCGCCCCGAAGCGCTGACTCCACCTGTTCCGCGAGGCTCTGTTTTCCGACCCAGGCTCTGTCCGTCACGGCGTAGAGCCGCATCATCTCCTCAGTACACTTCATAGCGCGCGCCTTTCTCCAAGTTCTCCGGTGTCATGTTGTAAATCGCATCAATGATGCCGTTCCGGTAAGTCGCATTGCCGTCGGTCGCGCTACGTCTCTCATAGGCGAGCTCACCGGCGTAGCCCATCGCAGCGACGGCCGCCGCTGCAGCTTCGAGCGCCTGCTCTCTGTTGGCCGCGACAAAAGCCGCTGTCATCGCAGAGAGCTGGCAGCCTGTTCCCGTAATCGAAGCCATCATCGGATGCCCGTTTCGAATACAGTACGCCCGACTGCTGTCCGCCACGATATCAATCGCACCGGTAATGGCAATGACAGCGCCGGTTTTCGCCGCAAATGCCTTCGCGAAGGCGACCATCTCCGGGAGATTTTCATCTGTCACGCTGTCGGCGACATCCGCATCCACGCCCTTCGTGGTGCCGCTGCCGTACGCCAGGGTTTTAATCTCGGAGATGTTGCCGCGAATCACCGTAAATTTCAGTTCTTTCAAAAGCTGCTCGGCCGTCTCCGTGCGCAGCTTCGAGGCACCGGCACCGACCGGATCCAGCACAACCGGATGTCCCAGCGCATTTGCCCGCTTTCCCGCGAGCAGCATCGATGCTATGGTTCGCCGGTTCAGGGTGCCGATGTTGATGTTGAGACCCGCACAGAGCGCGGTGATTTCCTCGACCTCTTCTTCATCATCCGCCATAATCGGAGAAGCGCCGCAGGCAAGCAACATATTGGCGCAGTCATTGACTGTCACATAGTTCGTGATGTTGTGCACGAGCGGACAAACCTTTCTCACATTGGCAAACATCGTCTGAAACATACTTTTCCTCCTCATCCATGAATCGCTACCTGCATATGTCGCAGGAGTCCGGCCGTCTGCAAGCTGTAAATCAGAATCGCGGCCAGAATCGCACCGCCGACTGTAGAAATCAGAAACGGAACCACAAATACATAAAAGGCAAGCCCTGCAGCGCTCTTTCCCATCCAAAAGATGGCAACCGGATAGGCGCAGAGACCGCCGAGCACCGCCGTGCCAAACACTTCTCCGAACAGTGTTCCCGGGATACTCTTCGTCTTTGCATACACGAGACCGCAGAGCAGGGCGCCAAACATGCCCCCGGGAAATGCCATAAGACTGCCGATGCCGAGTACATTGCGGATCAGCGCAGCCAAAAATGCCACAGCGAGGCCGTATCCGGGTCCCAGCAACACCGCGCAGAGGATATTCACCGCATGCTGCACCGGTGCGCATTTGCTCCCGAACGCCGGAAACGAAAACAGACTTCCCAGTACCGCAACTGCACAGAACAGACCGGCCAAGGCCACTTTCCTGATATCAAGCCGCTTCATTTTGATTCTCCCTCTTTCACCGAAATTTGAATCGCCCCCACCCGTAAAACGGGTGGTTCGGGATGCGGGCTATAAGCCCGCGTT
>ERZ773196.1993-NODE-1993-length-10912-cov-8.598508_pt1 | contig 10912 bp, 9 predicted proteins | sample MGYA00581009_ERZ773196 | MGnify/ENA primary metagenome ERZ773196 (study PRJEB29015, sample SAMEA2738162) | human oral metagenome | biome: human oral; feature: human-associated habitat; material: saliva | place: China | collected 2243 ...
AGGCGCGCAGCCTGCTCAGGATCCGACGCGACCTCACGGTGGGCCACACCCGGGGCACCCTCCAAATAGTAGTGGGCGTCCGCCCCCAGGCCAATGAGTGTGTCCACGCCCGCGTCCTCGATCATGGTTCCCACCTGCTCGTGCAGTGACTGCGAGTCATCGCCCAGCTCCAGCATTTCACCGAGAACGGCAATGGTTTGCACGTCCGAGCCGATCGAGGCCAGCGCGGTAATCCCGGCACGCATCGAGTCCAGGTTCGCGTTGTAGGAATCGTCGATGAGGGTGATTGCCGTGCTCTCAACCGTGAGCTCATGAACGTCCATGCGGTGGGGACTCAGCGCACGCGCATTCGACAGAACGGTAGCCACCTTCTCCAAGCTGACGCCGAGCGTCAGGGCACCGGCGGCAGCCGCCAAAGCGTTGGCCACGTGGTGGCGACCCACGATCTTCAGGCCAACGTGCGCCTCGCCCTGCGGTGTCACGAGCGTGAAGGAAGCGCGGTCAGCACGGTCAAGGCGCACGTCGATCGCCCGCACATCGGCGCGGGGATCACCCGAGGCGGAGAAGCGGATGACCTCACCCGTCGCCAGCGGCGCCATGGCCTCGACGTTCGGATCGTCAGCGTTGAGAATGACGGGGCCTCCCGGACGCATCCCCTTGATGAGTTCCGCCTTCGCGGCGGCAACACCTTCAAAACCACCGAAGCCGCCCACGTGCGCGTGTCCCACGCACAGCTCGATGGCAACGTCCGGGGAGACGATATTGGTCAGATAGGTGATGTGACCGGGACCAGATGCGCCCATCTCGAGGACGAGGTGGCGCGTCGATTCATCGGCCAGAAGCACCGTCAGCGGCAGGCCAACCTCGTTGTTGAATGAGAGCTTGGGAGCCACCGTCGGCCCATCCTCACTCATGATCTGGAGCAGCAGGTCCTTCGTCGTCGTCTTGCCCACCGAACCCGTCATAGCGATGACGTCAAGGTCTCCCCCGCTGCGCAGCTTATCGACGTGCGCCCGCGCCAGGGCTCCCAGCGCCTCAGTCGAATCATGCACGACGATCTGAGCCACGGCCTCGTCAACTTCATGCTCAACGATGACGGCAACGGCACCGCGCTCGACGGCACCCGACACGAAGGAGTGCCCGTCGGCGGCCTCGCCGCGACGCGCGACGTAGAGCGATCCCGCGGCCGCCTCACGCGAGTCGGTGACCACCGGGCCTGTCACGAGTACATCGGGACCGACCAGGCGACCCGACACTGCCTCAGCAATCCACTGTGCTGATGCCTGCATGTTCTACTCCTTCAGACTCACGGCGTCGTCGGATATAGGTTAGCTGACGACGTGGAGGCGGGGATACCCAGGTTGCCAACGGCGGTGCGCGCAATGTCGCCAAACAGCGGCGCCGACGAATCGGATGAGACTGACACCACCCTCGGGTTGTAGAGCACGACCGCGATCGCCAGACGCGGAGCATCCGCGGGAATAATGCCGGCTGTCGTCGACACAAGGCCCGACGCTCCGTCAATGATCATTTCAGCGGTACCGGTCTTAACAACCACTCGGTAGCCCGGCACCTTGGCCGCACCTGCGGTACCCAGGTCGTCTTCGACGACGGATTCCATCATGGTGAGCAGCTGCGAGGCCGCCGTTGCGTCCATCACCTGCACCGGCTGGCTCGTATCGGGAACCTCGACCGTTCCATCCGCATTCGTCCAAGACTTCACGATATGCGGAGCAATGCGCACTCCCCCGTTCGCGATCGTCGCCATCGCGGATGCCTCCTGCATCGCGGTGATCGCGTAAGCCTGACCGAACATCGTCACGTAGCGGTCACGCCCCTGCCACTGATCCGCACTGCGCATCAGGCCAGCGGACTCGCCAGGCAGCTCAATGCCCGTCTCCTCACCGAAACCGAAGGCGCGCATCATGGAGTAGCGCTGCTCGTCGCTCATCGTCTGACCGATCAAGACAGTGCCAGTGTTTGACGACTCCGCAAGAATGCCCGTCGCCGTCAGAGTCTCGCCATCATGCTCATGGAAATCGGTGATGGGACCGCCCGCGTCAGGCAGATCCAGCGCGTAGGGCACCTGGAAGACGCTGGTAGGCGTGATCGTCCCCTGGTTGAGGGCTGCGCCCACGGTGACGAGCTTGCCCACAGAACCAGGCTCGAAGGTGTCCTGAACGGCGTGCACCTTCTGGGGGTGAGCGTTGTCGGGTTCCTTGGAGTTCGAATCCGCCATCACGAGCACGTGACCCGTTGCCACATCCTCGATGACGACCGCACCCCAGTCGGCCTGGTGCTTCGCCACACGCGCATCCAGCAGGTCCTGGACCTGATGCTGCAGGTCAGCGTGCAACGTGAGCTCCACATTGCCACCGTTCTTCGGCTCGACGGTCGTCTTCTTGCCGCCGGGCATCACCGCGCCGTTGGGCGCAATCTCAAAGGCCTGCGCGCCGGGCGTACCCGTGAGCAGCGCGTCGAACTGTACCTCCATGCCGGAGGAGCCCTGCCCCTCGGCGTTGACCGTGCCGATAACGGGAGCTGCGACGTTGCCGTTGGGGTATTCGCGCTCGAAGACGGACTCCCACTCAATGCCATAAATGTCAAGCTTGCGGATCTCGCGATAGGACACAGCATCCACGTTGCGCTTGATGTACACGTAGGTGGAGTCACCCAGCATCATCCCGCCAAGCTCCGCCTCATTCATGCCGAGGATGGGGGCCAGGAGGCGCGCCGCTTCCGCGGGACCTCGACCGACCTCGTGACCGTCATCGTCTCGGTGAACGAAGGCGCGAATGTTCACCTGGTTCACCGCGATGTCATACGTCTGGATCGAGTTCGCCAGGACGACGCCCGTGGCATCGGTGATCGTGCCACGTGCAGCCGCGACCTCCGTCGAGGAGGTACGCACACGCTGGCCCTGAGCGGCCAGAGATGGCCCCTCGATGATCTGCAGCTGAACCAAGCGCACGCCACAGATACACAGGGCACCAACAAGGATGCCTACGATCCATCGCGAACGGGTGATGACGGTATCCATAGGTACTCGCCTTCCGGGTTACTTCGCGGGAGTCCCAGCCTCGACGGTACCAGTTTCGAGGGTGATGAAGCCCGACTTACCCGCGGGCACCATGCCGTTTGCCTTGGCAGCCTTTTCCAGCTCCGTCGGCGAGGCCTTGCGATCCAGTTCCGCGCGCATCGTCCACGACTGGGCCTCAAGTTCGTTGAGGACGAGCTGCTGCTCGCGAATCTCGAACGAGGTCTGAGCCATACGCGTGTTGAGAACCATCGACGCGACGACGGAGGCCAGGGCGACGGCGACGAAGAGCATGAGGATCGCAGCGACCGAACGGCGAGGACGGGTTCCCTCGACGATGCGAAGTTCGTGGGCTTCTTCACGGCGCAGCTCGGGACGCGCTGCGGGACGTGCCTTCGCAGTTGCTGCACTCATGAGAGGTCCTTCCATTCGCGGATGAGTTCCGCACCGCGCAGTCGCACGGATGCGGATCGGGGGTTGTGGTCTTGTTCGGCCTGATCGGCCTTGTTTGCGCCCTTCGTCAGCAGGCGCAGGCTGGGAGCCATCTCCTCTGGGATGATCGGCAGTCCGGGAGGAGCACTGCTGGTCGACCCTCGACGCAGCACTTCTTTGACTATCCGATCCTCGAGACTCTGGTAGGACTCCACGACCAGGCGCCCACCTATTCGCAGACTCGCGAGGGCTTTGGGCAGCGCCCGCTCGAGAATGGTCAGCTCGTCGTTCACGGCGACGCGCAGCGCCTGGAACGTGCGTTTGGCAGGGTTACCGCCGGTGCGCCGGGCGGGGGCGGGAATCGCTTCGCGGATGATGTCCACAAGCTCTCCGGTGCGCGTGATCGGCGCTGTGTCGCGGCGACGAATGATGAGCCGAGCGATGCGCGGTGCAAATTTCTCTTCGCCGTAGGTGCGCAGGATTCGGATCAGTTCACCTTCCGAGGCCGTGGCCAGCAGGTCGGCTGCGCTGGGTCCGGTGGTTGAATCCATCCGCATGTCCAGGGGCGCGTCCTTGGAGTACGCGAAGCCACGCTCGGCCTCGTCGAGCTGCAGGGAGGACACACCTAGGTCCATGAGGATGCCGTCCACGCGCGCCCCCTGACCGAGCTGGTCCTCGACTGCCTTATCGATGTTGTCGTAGGTGGTGTGGACCGCACGGAAACGCGTCCCAAAACGCTCGAGGCGCTCAGAGGCCAGCTCGATGGCCTGCGGGTCGCGGTCAATGCCGATGACGGTGAGCCCCTCGAAGCGCTCGAGCGCGCCCTCGGTGTGTCCACCCATGCCCAGGGTTCCATCCACGAGGACGGCACCGGGGCGTTCGATCGCGGGGGCCAGCATGTCGAGGCACTCCGTGAGGAGCACGGGAACGTGGCGTTCGCTCGCGGGGCGCGACGAACCGCGCACCGACTCCGATGCATCGCGCATGCCGCGCCTCCTTTACGTCTGTTGTCGTTCGATCCATCCACCCAGGTCCCCCACCGTGCTCCGCCATCGGGGAAGTGATGTCGGAACAGCGGGCGGAGACCTGAGAGCACGGGTCAGAACATCCCCGGGATGATCTCTTCTGCAGTATTCGAGAAGACCTCTTCCTGGACGGCGAGGTACTCGCGCCAAGCCGAGGCATCCCAGATCTCGGCTCGCGACCCCGCGCCGATGACGGCGAGTTCGCGACCCAGACCGGCGTACGCACGCAGGTCCGCAGGAACGCTAATGCGACCCTGCTTATCCGGGATCTCCTTGTAGGCTCCCGAGAGCATCACGCGGATCCAGTCACGCGCCTGCTTGGACGACAGGGGCGCGCGGCGCAGTTCCGCGGTCATGTTCTCGAATTCCGCGGCAGGGAATGCATAGATGCAGTGCTCTTGGCCGCGAGTGAGGACGATTCCACCCTCCATGTCCTCGCGAAAGCGCGCAGGCAGGAACATGCGACCCTTGTCGTCGAGCTTGGGCTCGTACGTACCGAGGAACATGTCACCGCCCTCCCCTGTTCGGAACTTTCCCCCACTTTAACCCACCACACCCCATATTTACACAGGAACTTCCGGCGTGGCGTAAAATACAGAGGCACCAAACGGCTTCGTTTCAATGAAAAATTGAGTGGAGAAAAGTGGGGGAAGTCTTGCACACATTCGACGTCAAACGATTCAGGCCACCGCCCACACCGCTCACCCACCCCCTCCCCTCTCACACGAATTCATTGGAATATCAACACTAAATGGACATCCGAAACCAAGATAGAAGCAGCAAGCCACCCCCAGTGGAGCAGCGTGGGGAGGAACGTGGAGCACGCCGGGGAGCTGTCCAAGGATCGCGGAGCATGGTCTGCCCTAGCGCCACCCAGATCAGCGCGGATCGCACCGCAACACTCCCCTCACACAGATCACCCACACACACAGGGACACACACCCAACATCGCGCGCACGCTTGTGCGGCCTCGTTGGAAGAACGTGCATGGCGGTTACTGTGCATTTTTATGTTTCGTGTCGGTTCTGTGCATACTCTGAAGCAGTAGGGCGCGCCTCCAACGACGGGGGTGCGCCGCAGGGCACCTCACCGTGGAGGTTGATAGATCATGATGGTTCCACCGCTGTCTGAGCGTCCCGTGACCCAGGAGGACGAGGAGCGCTTCCGCAGCGAGTGCGCCCCGCGCAGGTACACGCTGTGCCAGCGGTGGGCTGATTATCGGGCCGAGGCCACAGCGCGGCGCCCCACGGGAACCCGGGCACGGGTCCAGGCCTGGCTGCACGTCGAGCCGTTCTATTGGACGATGCGCGTGGTCTACGTGTGCCTCGCCGCCGGGGCAGTCTTCGCCGCCTACATCAACGGCGTCGCCGAAGGATGGTGGCACGCCTGGGGCGAGAAACCCAGCGTCGCAGCCACAGCCCCCGCCACTCAGCCCACGCCCGCGCCATCAGTGTCGAGTGAGGCTGCGATGTCGGGCGGCTAGGCAATCGGCCCCGACGGCATCCTCGTACGCCCCACCGAACACGATCATCGTTGCATTCCGCTTGAAATCAATCGACGGGACAACGTGCCGCGGCCAGAAAATTCGCATAAAAGATGAGGAATATGAGTCGACACTCATCCTACTTATGACATGGAAGGACGACCGATGAATTGAAACCCAAGCGACGATACGGACTGGCAATAAACACTAGATTGCCGAACTGCATGAGAGTAGTTGCGACATCACTCAGCGCGCTTCTTCTGTACGGCGTTCCGCCTGTTGCATATGCTCACGGTAATGATGAAGGGCCGTACAGGCAACGGTCAGACACGCAGGGCAGCTCCGTAGAGACTGCCGCGCAGCAACTCACCATCATTCAAGATCCGATGCTCAATGGACCAAACAATATCAACGCGACTGATGATAAGAATCGGCTCACTGCTGCCGTAGAGGCCAATCCCGAGTCAGAAAATCTAGCAGCGTAGGCTAGGTGCGCACCCGTTGCCATTGGAAAAGCCCCCAACAGCCCGCCCGTTTCTGATGAGACCTCCACGGACAACTGTCCACTTCCCGAAGATAGCAATACGGGAACGGTTGACCCTGGGCGCCTTCCGACGACTCGCGAGATCCTGCTCGCCGCATCCACACTCATCCACCCTGATGGCGCTGGCTTGCGCAAACGCCCCGCCAGGACTTCGTACACGAACAAGTACGTCCCCACCATCGTGGCAGCTACCAACCCGATCCAAACCCATGTAGTGACGATGTTCGGCCGCGAGATCACCGTGACGTTCACCGCCACGTCCTACACGTGGAGCTGGGGCGACGGCACCCCGGACCTGACCACGACCTCGCCGGGAATGCCCTGGCACAAGGGCATGGACCCCAACACCGACCCCGCCCTCATCCGCCACTACTACACCCCACCCAACAGATGGCGCTCACGCTTCGACGGACCCTACCCAAACGCCACCCGCACCATCACCCTGACCACCACCTGGGCAGGCACGGCCACCAACCCCTTCACCGGAGAAACACAAACCATCAACGGCCTGGTCACCACGACGGAGACAACAGGCCCCTTCCCCCTGGGCCACCTCATCGTCTCAAACACCGACACCTGGGAAGAAAAACAAGGCCACTAAGCGAGTGATGCACCATGAGTACGAAACCCTCCAACATCGGCCGGTGGATCGGCGCCATCATCGCCGCCATCGCCCTCGTCGCAGTATCGTTCGTGGGATTCCGCGCGTTTAACGCTCGCGCCCACGCCAACGCGGAGCTTCAGTCCGGAGCACAGTCGCCCCAGTCTGACAGCACCGAACAATCTGACTCCCAATCGGGAGACACCCCTCAATCCGCAGAACCAACACCCGTTGACGTCCCGAAGCCCACTCCCCCGCCACACCTCCACAGGGAAGGGCAGATCGGCGCCCAGGCCACCGCTCAGTATTACGTCGAATTAACGGCATACGCGATCAACATGGGCGATACCGAGGAATGCATGAAGATTTGCGACGAGGGAGAATCCTGCTCGGCCTTTGATACCGACGTGCACACCTTGCATACGAATCGCATCGTAACCCAGCCAGTTTCGATGAAGTACCTCATGACAAAGCAAGTCTGGGAATGCACTGATAGGTATGACGGCACATGTGGCACATGCATTAAGTTCGATTATTCTTCAGTGAGTGGGCATGCAGTTCGAAAAGACGATAACGCTGACAATCCCCAGTATTCCACAATCGAACTATCCAACGATAGAACAGAAAGCACCCGTCACTATGAAGGAATCATGCTACTCGCTTATGAAGGAGATACGTGGGTAGTAAAACGAGTCTGGAGCCAGAGAGAATAAGCCCTACAGAACAGTCCACCATCCTTCAAAAGCGGACATCCGCAGCGATGGTCCACCAGCTGCAGTCAACGAACCGCACAACATCGACCTGACATCTTCAACGCTCACGTTCGACAGAACTATGCTCTGAGGCCTCAGCCCACCATCGTGGGCTGGGGCACCAACGTCGATGTTTCACGTGACAGCCCCCAGGACAGCAAATAGAAGCTCTCAGCTCCCCTGAACAAGCTCGTAACGCACCCAACGTCGTTGACCCGTGGACGTTACCAGGCCTCGTGACACAAGGTCCCGCAGATCTGCTCGCGCTTCTTCAGCGGTCACACCAAAGCGCTCCCTATACTCCCCATTGTTCCACGTACGCCCGTGGCGCATATCGACGAGCGCTTCTTTCTGGCGACGATTCAGCCCCGCCGTTGCCTCGCGCCCAAACCCGCCAAGCCAGACAAGATCACCATCCGGTATCAACGCAGAGTTCGGGAAGTGTACTGTAAACGACACGCCGTTATCGTAGAAGCGCGGCTCCGCCATCCCAGCCTCGCGCAACGACCGGCGAACCTCCCTAATCCCGGTACCCATCGCCTCGATCACACGTCCGTTACGCCCTTCAACGTTGCGGCAAATCTGGTAGAGACGCTCATTCACCGCAGGGTGATCACCTGCACCAAGCCGATCAACGGTAATGCCTAACAAGCCGCCCGGATTCGTCAATCGAAATCCGTCACGAGTGATTCTCAGATCGATACCCTTGCCCCTCGAGGCCTCAGACAGGTCGCGATGAACCAGCGCGTTCGCGATAATTTCGCGCGCTGCCAAAAGGGGTACCGCGTAATCTGTCAGGCCGCGGCCGTCACTCGTTACCACTTGTCGTGACTCGACATTCTGACTCACCCAATCCAAGACCGCATCCAAGATCACCGGCAATGCACCCGTGAAATCACGCCGGTTGACCGCCCTCACTTCCCCACTCCCCTCTACTGCTGCGGTCACGGTCAGATGAGGAAGAAGCCTCTGCGGATATTCACCCAGCGCATACAGGCCTGCGACCGTCAACTCTCCACTCTGGCGGTCCGCAATGACACCCGTGTTGTAGAGGGCCTCCTCGTCGGTATAGTCGACGAGGCGCGGCGTCGTTTCGCGAGCAGATGCCAAATACTGGGTGACCAGGGTTTGGTCGAGATCTCGTAGCGAACTACCTTGCACCGGTTCCGCATCAGCTATCGGCCGACGATGGCGCAGCAGGAGCATCTGCTCCTCCGATGGTGCCATTTCATAGTCACCGTCGTACTGTCGAAGATACGCTTTCTTATTCTTCAGCCAACGCACGGGCTTCTCATTCACGTCAGCACCCTCAACGTTGACAACCCCGACTGTATTTCCATCCAGATCAAAGGTGCGCACATCTACCCTGATCGGCGGACGGAAACCATTTCGTGCCTGATTAGCCGCTCGCTTCAACAGGTTATCAACGTCATCGACGCCGACGACGCTGATACCATCCCGCTCCGACACACCCAGCAGGATTACGCCTCCGCCCGGCTTGTTTGCAAACGCGCACAGTGTCGGACCCAGCTGCTCTGGCGAGTACTCCGAGAAGGTCTTCGCCTCAATCGAAGTGGTATCGCCACCGCGCAGCTCAAGAACGGCCAGAGCACCCAGCAGGTCATCGAGATCGTTGATCATAGACTCAATTCTATCTCATAAACACACTTATCTATCTTATAGAACCCCACTTCTATGTCATAGATGCCCATTTCTATCTCATAGAACCCTCAAAAGATCCCATAGAAGTTCATTGACAACGCGGAACGCGACATAGAGGGACTTCAAGAAGTGCGAGGCAGGCACGGAAGCACGCGACACGGCACGATACCGCCACTTCCACTCTTACCACGTAGATGTTTCACGTGAAACAATCGCCAGGATGCGCGCCAGAGCGCGCGCCAGGCCACGGGCGCCTCACTTGCGGTGGTAGCGCGGGCTCGTGCCCAAGTGCGTCGGGTAGACGTTCAGGCCATCCTTCAACTTCGACTCGTCGAAGCCACGATACGTGTACGAATTATCGTTCACAATATCCGTCGGATCCACGACGCCATCGGCGTACTGCTGAACCTCCTCCGGCGTCGGATTCGACCCGCCCTGCTTCTGCGCCAACGGGTTCTCATCAGGGAACTGCGACGGATCCGTATTCAGGATCGCGCCCGGATCGATGCCGCCAAACCCGGTGTACTTATTCCACCCATGATCAGGATTCAAGCCCGTCTTCACCAGCAACTGCAGCAGCTGGTTGGAAGTCGCCTGAGGCCACCGCTGCTTCGCCAACGCCAGAACGCCCGTGACGATCGGCGAGGCGACCGACGTGGCAGAGACAGTGTCGTTAGCGCCAGTTTCGATGTTACGGAAGAGCACAGGCCCGCCAATAGAAGCCGTCACCACTCCCTCACCCCACGAGGAGTAATCCTGTCGAGTCCCATCGGTACTGATCGCTGTCACACCAACAACGCCCGACCATTTAGACAAAGACAGACCATCATTGTCAAAACCGTTATTTCCAGCGGCAGCGACGAGGATTACTCCACTCGACATTGCTCGAGCAACGGTCCATTTCATCTGATCGTTGCCATCATCGCTGGAGGCGGACAGGTTGATGATCTGGGCCCCATCATTCATCGCCTGATTGAATAACCAGACGCCTTCCGACCGCATGGCATTGCCAGAATCAAGGCAATCTTGTCCGGGTGTATCACCATTTGCCCCAAGATTCATTTGATAGGCAAGGAGCGTTGCATTTGGTGCAATACCGTAAGCCGACGATAAGAGGATTGATGCAACACCCGTGCCGTGGTTTTCCACCACCGGTGTTGAATTGATCGTGCACGGAATTTTTACCGTGATATCCGCACCAGCGAGCTCGGGGACGGACGTATCCACCTTGCCGTCGATCATCGCGATCGTCACGCCCTTCCCCGTGTAGCCTTTCGCGCGCGCCCGATCGAGGCCGTAGTACGAGAAGTACGACTGATCGGCCGCGGTGATCGTGTCGGCTGCGTGCGCGGGGGCAGCGGGAATCGACACGATGC
>ERZ773196.1999-NODE-1999-length-10890-cov-2.977111_pt1 | contig 10890 bp, 8 predicted proteins | sample MGYA00581009_ERZ773196 | MGnify/ENA primary metagenome ERZ773196 (study PRJEB29015, sample SAMEA2738162) | human oral metagenome | biome: human oral; feature: human-associated habitat; material: saliva | place: China | collected 2243 ...
TTGTATACCATAAAATATTGATCATCAGCAGGGGTTGCGCCTTTTTTTATCGGAACAAATTTAAATTGCGAATCTAATCTGTCTTCAACCACAATTCTGCCTAAATCACCATATTCATCATTTATTCCGGACGCATTTACACTAATCATGTAAACGATGGACTTTGTTTTTATATCGTATCCGTACTTATCTTTACTTTCAAGATCTCCGTTATTTACGTTATTCTTGGCATCTGTTTTTACATCAGTCAGATCAAATCCATCCAGAAACTTCTGTGCAATCTCAGCCGAAATAGTCTGTTTTTTAATCAATCTTGGGACAAACTTATACCAGGTCTTTCGCTCCTGCACTAGACCCTGACCCTTTGTAAGAACAAGATAGTTATAGCCATAAGGCTTGTCTGTGGCCTCGTTGTTACCAAAGATAGTATCAATATCTGTTATCCTTGACTTTACTACGGCTTTGTTATCTACTCCCTGCTTTAGATTAATCTCTACCAGATGTCCTACAACCTCTGTGCCTTTTAGGATTTCATACACCTTACTCGTCATACCCGCGGTGGCGTTTGTCAAAGGACTCGCAGGGTCAACAAGTCTCTGGTGCCTATTCTCCTCATTTACGGGCATTACTTTTTCAAAGTTTATGCCACTTGTAAGGGTAGGTGACACCGTTGATGTACCATATTCCCTTACAGTAAAACCATTAGCTGTCTTTATATTTGACTTATCAGCTTGTACACTTGTATCAAAGATAAAGGTATCATAAAGGTAATAATCATTTCCTTTAATCACTCCTCCTTTAACAGATAGGTTCCATTCAGCCTCGTAATCACCATATTTAACACTTCCTACTTTGGGATGATTCGCGATATCGGAACTTATAACCGTTTTCTCTAAACCCACTGTGCCTACCGAAGTTTCTTTGGAAACATGAACAATATTTTGCTGGCTTGAACCCCACTTTATCTTTGCTTCATTTTCAAAAACCGCATAGTCATCATCAGTAAAAGGATCCAGCTCGACATCAAAGGCAACCCAGACAGTTGTACTTACGCTAGGTATAGTAACTTTCACATGTCCGCCACTATTCATATCCGGAGTAAGAAGAGTCGCATTATCCCAACTTGTGGATTCATTAGTCTTATATCGTGCTTGCTTAAATGTCTGAGAAACTCCTCCCAAAGTATCCTTATTAAAGAATTCTTCGACCACTACATCGCCGATGTTTTCAGGCCTTAAATTAAGTCTTATTATCCATCTTATTCCTTTTTTAGTACCAATGTTAATGATTTCAGCTTCTTTATCACCAAAAGCCCAAATATCAAGTGGTATGATATCTTTTGAAACGGAATAGGCATTATCTCTAGTCTTAATACCTATACCAGAGCTATAGCTTCTCGAATCGCCTGGTACTATTTTATCATAACTGATTCTGCTTTTATATCTGATAACAGCACTTCCCTTATTAGTACCAAGGTCAGAAGCTTTGATTACATACGAGTATTTTTCCCTATATGAGTGGTCTACAGTTAATTCAGTATCAGATACAAGTATATTGTTGACACTAAAACTTCCCGGCACATATATGTCTCCATTTTTTAATGGATTATTAAGGTCAAAATATGTAACAAATCCCGCAATACTAATGGGAGTGTTGGTATTAATACTGCTTCCTGTCACAGTGTAAGTCCAGTTTATCACTCCTTCTTTGCGGTCAAGTACTCCTACTCCTGCTGCTTCAAGGTTTATCCCTATATCTTTTATCTTATAAAGGTCCTGATCCAGCCTTATTTTTTCATTCTGATAATTCGCGTAGTCTATTAGATCGGGATTTACTTCCGTGGTAAGCTCAGCATGTATCGTTGCCCCTTCATTGACCGCAAGCGAAGGATCAAGACTCGTGAAATCAAATCTGGCTTTTATAACTCCCGTACTTGATTCTTTAGTATATGTAACATCACAGAGCTTTTTACCGGTATCCTTATCGAATACTTCTCTTGTGATTTGATTTGCGGTTTTGTCTGAGCCAACAAACCTCATCTTATCTCCAATTTCAAATTCTACATAATCTCCTGCCTCTATACCATCAACAGGTACAGCAGGTGCAACTTTCTTAAATGGAATTTTGAAATCTATATTTGTTTTAATATTATTTTTCATACTAACTTCATGATAACCGGGAATACTAATCTGAGAGTCCACTTGAGAGAATCTCATTGTCTTACCATAAATAAGGTTAGTCTTATCCGTTCCTGTCGCACTTACAAAATCCGGCAGTTTCACTCCCACCACAAAAATACCCACTACAAAAAAGAAGCTGAGTATCATATACTTATATCTCTTCCACATAAGGTCCTCCTTTACCATTGGCAGCGGCTTTTACGATAATCTATATTATCTCTTTCTCAGTAATTCCTGTTTCCTGAAAGCTTAGGACTGGCATTTATGCAAGTTCCCGTCTTATACTTATATCCGTCAGCCTCTACATCTTCCCAAGAAAAAGCGCAGTTATCCCGTTTATTTTTATCTTATCTGATACTAATATATCGTCTCGTTCATTATTATTCTTAACAGTATTTATAAGCAATTTATATTTCCCTTCAGGCAGTGTAATCGTCTTTTCTTCCTTGTTTGCGTTGAATATGATAAGCGCCTCTTTATACAGAGGTTTAACCAGGCTTGTCGCCTTATTTATAACCTTTACACCAAGAAGCCCCTCTTCTTTTACAAAGGTAGTTATATTGTCCTTTGCCGTCTTTGACTTGTCGCAAAGCCCTGTCATTTCCTTTCTAAGTCCTATAAGCTCCTTATAAAAGCTCACCATGTCTTTGTTCTTCTCAGTAAGCTCCCAGTCCATTTTATTTAGCCCTATAGGCATATTGAAGGTATTATGCTCTCCGTTCTTGGTTCTAAGATACTCTTCACCTGAGTAGATAAAGACTCTTCCAAGACAGCTCATATATATGGCTGCAGAGAGCTTGTTCTGCTTCCTCCTCTCAGCCTCATCCCCAGTTGTAATGGTGAGCTTGTCCCAAAGCGTGTGGTTATCGTGGCAGGATACGTAGCTGATTATGTGGTTTGGTGACAAGCCAAATGAGGTAAGTCCTTCCTCAATCTTGTCTGTCTGCTTTGGGTTGCCGTTTACAAAGCCTGCCACCTCCTCATAGAAAACATGCCCCTTTATAGAGTCTCTTATATCATCTGAAAATATTCCTATGTTCTCGTCTAAAAGGTTCACATTGTCCTTAACTGCCCCTTTAGCTCCCTTTTCCATATGGGTCTTACCCGCTGTCCAAGGCTCACCGTATATTAGCTTTTCTCCTCGTCCGTATGTCTCATCCAATGCCTTTTGCACCTTGTTCATCAAATCAACTGTGAGTAGTCCCATCAAATCAAAGCGGAAGCCGTCAATATGGTATTCCTCCGTCCAATAAAGCACAGAATCAATGATATACTTCTCTGTCATAGGCATTTCTGATGCGATGTCATTGCCACAGGCTGAACCGTCTGATAGCTCACCTTTTGCATCAAGCCTGTAATGATAATAAGGCATGGAGTTCTGAAGTGCATTATCAAGGCTGTAGGTGTGATTGTAGACCACATCCATAATCACCCTAAGCCCCTTCTTATGTATAGCCTGTATCATCTCCTTAAATTCCCTGATACGCACCTCTCCCCTTGCAGCATCGCTAGCGTATGAGCCTTCAGGTACATTATAATTAAGAGGGTCATATCCCCAGTTAAAGCCATCCTCACCCCCTGCCTCATCTACAGAGGCAAAGTCATATACAGGCAAAAGCTGGATGTGGCTTACTCCAAGCTCTTTTATATAATCAAGGCCTGTAGGAAGCTTGCCCTCATTTCTTAGGGTAGTATTATCCACTGTAAATGCCTTGTACTTTCCTCTTACATTTTCAGGGAAACCGGCATTCTTATCATAGGAGAACTCTTTGACATGGAGTTCATAGATGATGTCCTCTGCCCCCTTTAAAGGAGCCTTATCCTCTCCCCAGCCATTAGGATTAGTAGTGTTCAGATCTATTACCATACTTCTCTTTCCATTTACTCCACAGGCTTTTGCATAAGGGTCTGTGGATATCCTCTCCTTACCCTTTATCTTAAGGGCGAAGTCATAGTATTTCCCGCTCAGTTTCTCATTTACAGTGTATTCCCATACTCCTCTCTCACGAAGCACCATAGGTATGATGGTTTCTGCCTCTCCATCAGTACCATTGTCAAATAGCCTTATAGACACGCTCTCAGCAATAGGAGACCACAGCCTTATAACAGTGCCACTTTCACTAACCTCTGCACCAAGGCTTCCCCAGTAATTGTATTTATCTTCAAATTCTTTTGTTAAGTAATAATTCTTTAATTCTCTTGCTTCCTTGTTCATTCTCAGTCAAAGCTTCCTTTCTGTCTAAACATGTTTAAAAAACCAAAATGCCTTCTAACCCACTCTGATTATAGCATGTATATCCGAAAATTACTACGTCAAACATTTTTATATTGAATCTTCATTTATGCTCGTGGTATAATCTCTGTGATTTATACTATATAAAATAAACAGTAATTGAAACTTAGGTTTATAGACAGTATTTACAGACACCTTATTAGGTGCCCTGCTACGCTAAGGAGGTTTTATGAGAAAGATACTACTCGTAATTGATATGCAAAATGACTTTATTGACGGCTCTCTTGGCAGTGCCGAAGCAGAGAACATAGTTCAAAATGTAATTAACAAGATAAAAGAATATCCCTCTGAGAATGTATTTGCCACAAAGGACACCCACGAGGCTAATTATCTAAGCACCTCTGAAGGAAGGCATCTTCCTGTGGAGCACTGCATCCGTGGAAGTAAAGGTTGGGACATAAACCCTAAGATAAGCTCCCTCATCCCTTCCGAAAATGTATATGAAAAGGGTACCTTCGGCTCCGTAAAACTCGCTGAAAGAGTGGCTGAAATGGCTGATAAAGAGGATATCTCCGTTGAAATGGTAGGGCTTTGCACTGATATTTGTGTTGTATCAAACGCACTCCTCATCAAGGCTTACCTCCCTGAGATACCTATATCAGTCGATTCTTCCTGCTGTGCCGGGGTTACTCCTGAGAAGCACGCGGCAGCCCTTGAGACTATGAGGTCCTGTCAGATAAATGTGGAATAAAAGAGGACGCAAAATGGGGTGCTCTACTACAAAGGCTGCGCTATCGAAAAGAATGCTCTATCACAAAGACTGCTCCATTATAGTGGTGGCTCTGTTATAATGACAGTTATTCCAATCCCATCTGGTGTATCGCTTACGAATAATTATCAGATAATTTGGGTTATTTTTGCAATATGTCCTAAAATATTAAAAAATACAATTTCTACTTGAAAATTAGCTGCCATAGTGCTATACTGTTATGGCAGTCGAGATTCCTCAATAGCTCAATGGTAGAGCGCACGGCTGTTAACCGTGATGTTGTAGGTTCGAGCCCTACTTGGGGAGCTTACATTAAATTCTTGATTGGATGAGCAAAGGCAAGTTTGAATCTGGAATTTAATTACTTCTTTTAGCACAGCAAAAAAGAACATCATTATGTAATTAGGCGACATAGCCAAGCGGTAAGGCGTGGGTCTGCAACACCCTGATCACCGGTTCAAATCCGGTTGTCGCCTCGAATTAAAGGTTTCCTTTTGGAAGCCTTTTTTATTTTATGCTAAGGTGTCAAAAGCATAAGAATGAGAGATCTTTATCTATTCGTAATCTGGTAAGATTCCCATATTAACCAAAAACCTCCGGAAAATCACTTTCTGACTTTCCAGAGGTTTTTATACTATGATGTTGATATCAAAAGCATTTGACAGTAAAAGCTATAGTAATCCTATTTTTTACAAACACAGTGATTACAGCAATACATACTTGGCTATAAAGAGCACTGCAAGTATGTACATAAGAGGTGTAATCTTCTTAGCCCTTCCGCCAACAAGGTTAAGTACTACATAAGAGATAACGCCAAAAGCGATACCTTCTGAGATAGAGTACATAAATGGCATAGCAAAGATACAGATGTAAGCAGGAACTGCCTCAAGGAGGTCTGAGTTCCAGTCAATCTTAGTTACCTGCTGGAGCATAAGGAAACCAACCACTATAAGAGCAGGCGCTGTAGCAAATGCAGGTATTGCAAGGAATACAGGTGAGAAGAAAAGTGCAACCAAGAAGAGAAGTCCTGACACTATAGATGTAAGACCTGTTCTTCCACCCTCTGAGATACCTGATGAAGATTCTACAAATGTAGTAATTGTAGAAGTACCAAGTACCGCACCAACTATGGTTCCGATTGAGTCTGCAAGCAAAGCTCCCTTTATTCCCTTAAGCTCGCCCTTCTCATCAAGCATATTTGCCTTTGATGCACAGCCTATAAGAGTTCCAAGTGTATCAAATACGTCTACGAAAAGGAAAGCAAACATTACTACAAAGAAGTCAGCTGTCTTTATAAATGAAAAATCAAGCTGTCCAAATGTAGGTGCAAGAGATGCAGGTTCTGCAAATATTTTTGGTGGAAATAAGCTGTAATAACCAGCATCAGGATTAGGTACGTAGATACCTACTGCCTGAAGAATCATACCTACAACCCAGAGCACTACCATTCCAATAAGGATGGAGCCTTTTACATTCTTAAATAAAAGATATGTCATAAGTAAGATACCGCAAAGTGCGAGAATAACTGAGACTCCTGCTGAGTTAAAGGTACCGTCTGCTATCGAGCCCTTGAAAGAAAAGAGGGTTACAAGAGTAGCACCGTCAACTACTATCTTAGAGTTCTGAAGTCCTATAAAACAGATAAATAAGCCAATACCTACAGACACAGCTACCTTGAGCGTATTCGGTATTGCATTGAATATAGCTTCACGAACATTGGTTAGCGAAAGTACAATAAATACAAGGCCTTCAACAAATACAGCCGTCAAAGCCTGCTGCCAGGTATAGCCCATACCTAAAACAACTGAAAATGCAAAGTATGCATTCAGTCCCATTCCTGCCGAAAGAACAAAAGGAAGATTGGCAAATAAGGCCATACAAAACGATGCAATTGCAGAAGCAAGTGCTGTCGCAGTAAAGACCGCTCCCTGATCCATCCCCGCCTTGCCAAGTATACTCGGATTTACCGCAAGAATGTACGCCATAGTCATAAAGGTTGTAACACCTGCCATAGCCTCAACCTTAACACTAGTTCCTCTTTCCCTCAATTTGAAAAACTCTTCCATCTTAGCCTCCTTGTTTTGTTAGATATAAATATGGGCTGGTAGTTTGGCAATTAAAACAGACACCATATTCAGATAATACGACAAGGTATAATATAACACAATAAAAAGGGGCATGCAAACCCCTTTCTTATATATTTTTCTTATGTAACTTATCGTGATTATACCAAGCTAAATCCCTTATTCCCTTAACCCCAAGTGAGATATTTTATAAAAATACCTAACCACCATCACCAGTCAGCCCCGTTTGTGAGTCCCTCGGAAGCGAATGCGTCCCCCTCAGCTCTGAGCTTCCGAGGGACTTACAAAGGTAGGGGCGTGACTTAGTCTGATTTTTATAAAACCCTATCGAACGACCTCTGGTATGTCTCCACACTTCTCCACTATATGCGTAGCCCCATGCCTCTCAAACTCTTCTCTATTGCCGTAGCCATACATCACCGCAATAGAGTCAACACCGTTCTTATTAGCAGCCTCTATATCAAACTTCCTATCACCTATCATAACCGCAGACTTAGGATCGGTAATTCCATTCTTTTCAAAGGCTCGCTTTATCATCACATCCTTATGCACAGTCTTTTCCTCGTGAGATGGCCCGGTAAGATTTACAAAATACTTGTCAAGACCATGCTTTTCTATTATCTTCTCAGCAATAGGAGCAGGCTTGGAGGTAACTACCATCATAACATGCGCCCTATTCTTTAGCTCATCAAGCATATCCTTGACCCCTTCATACAACGGTGCAATAAGATACCCTGCTGACTCATAGTGCTCTCTATATATCGCTATAGCCCTGTCAGCCTCCTCAGGGTTCATTCCGCAAAACTTGGTAAATGAGTCAAAAAGCGGTGGTCCTATAAACTTCTTGTATTCAGCCTCAGAAAGCATCTCCCAGCCCATAGTACTAAGAGCGTGTTTTGCAGAGGCCACTATACCATCACCTGATTCTACTAAGGTTCCATCCAAATCAAACATCAAATATTTATACATCTTTTCTCCTTTTAATGTCTACCTCGTTACCATTTTCATCAACTACTTTTATGTTCTCAAGCTGACTCCTAATATTGCCCTTTATGGCTGCAACATAGTCCTCCCTAAGCTTCTTCTGCTCAGCCTTTTCTTCATCGCTAAGTCCCTCTGCCTTAGACTTGTGGTAGAGTTCATTTATTCTTTTAATATCATTCTCTGTTATTCCCATTTTTACTCCTTAAAAATTGTTCTATATAAACCAAAAGCACTGCTATATCAGATGGAGATACGCCCGATATACGGCTCGCCTGACCTACTGAGAGTGGCCTTATTTCGGTAAGCTTCTGCCTTGCTTCTAACCTAATATTGTCTATATTCTCATACTCAATATCCTCAGGAATGAGGCGGTTTTCCATCTTCTTAAACTGTTCAACCTGTCTGTTCTCTCTCTCAATATAGCCCTCATACTTTATATTGATGTTTACCTGCTCTCCAACAGCCTCAGAAAGCTTTGGCCTTTCATCATCGATTGCAGCCAGAATCTCGTAGCTTAGCTCCGGTCTCTTTATCAGGTCTGCAAGAGTAACAGCACCAAGAAGAGGCGTACTTCCGTTTGATACAAGGAAATCATTTACCTCTTTCTTTCCACCTATGGTTTTTGATTTCAGACGCTTTATTTCCTCTTCAATCTGAGCCTCTTTCTTAAGCAGGCTCTCGTATCTTTCCCTAGATATAAGTCCCACCTCATAGCCTATCTTAGTAAGCCTAAGGTCAGCATTGTCCTGTCTTAAGAGCAGCCTATACTCAGCCCTTGAGGTCATCATCCTGTATGGCTCCGCTGTGTGCTTAGTCACCAAATCATCTATGAGCACTCCGATATAAGCATCTGAACGCTTGAGAATAAGTGGCTCCTTGCCATCAAGCTTCCTCGCCGCATTGATACCTGCGATAAGTCCCTGAGCCGCTGCCTCCTCATAGCCCGAGCTTCCGTTAAACTGCCCTGCTGCATACAAGCCCTCCGCCACCTTTGTCTCAAGGCTTTCCTTGAGGGTGGTAGCATCTACGCAGTCATACTCTATTGCATAGGCATTTCTTACTATGTGAACATTCTCAAGTCCGGGGATTGTCCTGTACATTGCCACCTGTACATCCTCCGGCATAGATGAGCTCATACCGTCAACATACATTTCATTGGTGTACTCGCCCTCAGGCTCTACAAATATCTGGTGCCTCTCTTTATCGGCAAATCTCATTACCTTGTCCTCTATGGACGGACAGTATCTTGGACCTACTCCCTCTATTACACCACCGTAAAGGGGTGAACGCTCGATATTCTCCCTTATTATCCTATGAGTCTCTTCATTGGTATAGGTTAGATGACAGGGAATCTGCTCTCTGCTTATATCTTTTCCTTCGTTTAAGAATGAAAATGGAACTACCTTTTCATCTCCGTTTTGCACTTCCATTTTGGAAAAATCTATGGTTCGCTTGTCTACTCTGGCAGGAGTACCCGTCTTGAATCTTCTAAGTTTCATACCTAAGCTAAGAAGGGAATCCGTCAAATGTGTAGAGGCTGACAGCCCATTAGGTCCTGTGTATTCACTCACATCTCCGTATATACAGCGAGCCTTTAGGTAGGTCCCCGTACAGAGAATAACCGCCTTAGCAGTATATACCGCACCTGAATACGTCTTAACACCTGTTACCCTACCCTCTTCAACCAGAATCTCAGCCACCTCAGCCTGCTTTATGGTAAGGTTTGGTGTATTTTCCATTACCTTACGCATTTCAAGGGAATAAGCTTGTTTATCCGCCTGTGCCCTAAGGCTGTGAACTGCAGGGCCTTTGGACTTATTGAGCATCTTAGACTGGATGTAGGTCTTGTCTATGTTTTTGCCCATCTCTCCACCGAGGGCATCTATTTCCTTCACCAAATGCCCCTTAGAAGTTCCGCCTATATTAGGATTACAGGGCATGAGGGCAATGCTGTCTACACTTACGGTAAATACAACTACCCTTTTACCAAGCCTTGCTGCCGCCAGTGCCGCCTCACAGCCCGCATGCCCTGCTCCTATTACTATTATCTCAAAATCATCACAAATCATATTACCCTCAAATCTATGTCGTGTATATACCTATTCAAGTTCTCTTAATTCATCTATTGACTTCACAATAAACTTCCCGGCTTCTGCTTCCGCCATGGACTTGTCTAGCATCATTAGATACTCTACATTTCTCTTGGCCTTCATTATGTTTTTATTTTCTGTATCTGACATCACAGTTTCATTCTGATTATTTATTTCTGAAACAAGTATATCAAGCTTCATTAAGTACATCTCCTATTATATCATCAAAGCTTTTATAGCGCTTGCATTTTGTTTTATCCTTCATTTTCTGATATTCTGCGAGTGCTTCTATAGTCTCTGAATTTGGTCTAATTCTCTTTATTTCAAATGGGATCCCTTCATAACTTACTGCACTTTTAAGAAACATCGTAACAGCTGATGACATATTTAGTCCCAGTTCATTAAATAACTTTTCTGCATCCTTTTTTAGAGATGCATCAACTCGAACATTGATATTCGTTGTCGCCATACAACTCTCCTTTCCAACGAGCAGAATAATTATATATGAAATTTGCAAACAATGTCAACACTCTGCAAAACCACTTAATTG
>ERZ773196.2006-NODE-2006-length-10869-cov-20.187627_pt1 | contig 10869 bp, 6 predicted proteins | sample MGYA00581009_ERZ773196 | MGnify/ENA primary metagenome ERZ773196 (study PRJEB29015, sample SAMEA2738162) | human oral metagenome | biome: human oral; feature: human-associated habitat; material: saliva | place: China | collected 2243 ...
AACCAGTTCGTACATATTTTTTCTTAGCCTTTAATCCAGGCAGGATTTCTTCAAAAGTCATGATGTTCTCCTTCAATTCTACATTCTTCATTTAATTATAACAAAAAACCGTTTTCCAACGGCTTTTTGACTGTATATCTGCTAAATTCTTCCTACCACTGCAATCCAGCTTCTCTAATTTCTTTCTTGGAAGCGAATTTACCATTTGGTCTGTGCCATCTTCCGTTTTTATCTCTAAAGTAGCCACCTGAATTTGTTGATTGCGAGTTTGATTCCTGGCTTTCTTCCTTTTCTTGTGCGGCTTTGCGAGCTTTTTCCTGTTCTTCTTCTTTTGCTTTCTTTTCAGTTGCTTCTTTTTCTTCAGCCTCTTTCTTGGCTTTTTCCTCAGCTTCCTTCTTAGCCTTTTCTTTTTCTTCTTTTATCTTTGCATCTTCAACTGTATTCTTAGCAGTACCATCCAAGTAATTGATTTCCGCATTAGCTGAAACATTGTCTAAAACGACATGCGTCACAGAATACTGATCAACCTTTTCCTTACTACCACCCAACTTGATCTCCAAGAGTTTGCCATTTTCATCAATTCCCACATACTGCAATTCAATTTGTCTCGGAATCAATTCATCCTTCTGATAGATTGGGGTCACCTTGTAGTCAAGATAGTAGTTCGGATGATTGGCCAACCAAGAGTCCAATCGATTCTCATAGTAAAGCATGCTTTCTTGATTAGTATTATCTGTACCATAGTAAGTTCCAGCATTTAGCCAGTTAGTCATTGGAACCAGATTCCTCTTTTCATCGTTTAATCCACTAAACTGGTACCCAATCAAATGACCACGATTCATCAACCAAGCCTTTTTAGAGCCATCTCCATAATAAAAATTATAGTTGTGCCAACCAACTGGGTTATAACTTATCTTAGGCTCTCTCTTCTCAGTTGGCTCATCGCTGTCCTTAAGTTGAATATGAGCACCCGTTGCGCGTGATTTAGAATCCAATTCCCCAAGTTCTAGTTGTTTCTCATTTTTAAAAGGCAAAAGTCCAGCTTCTTTAAACAACTTCTCATCAAACTTGATTTGCTTCTGTTCAATTTTTTCTTCTGGGACCTTTGATTCCGCCTTATGTCCAGAACAAGCAACTAATGTTGTGATGGAAAGCAAAGCAATTGAGAAGGATAGTAACTTTTTCATAAAATTCTCCTTTTTATATAATAATTAGATTAATATCTCCTATTACATTTTACTATCATTTTGTTAATTGTTCAAGAATAAAGATACTGTTATTATACTATTTCTCCTCCAATGTTCAAAACAAAAACGATAACCACTTTTTCAGTAGTTACCGTTGATTTCTTTTGATTAGTCTTTCCAACCAAGTTTGCTGTTGATGGTCATCATGATGCTGGCAATCTTCTCACCCCAGTATGGATCAGAAGCATAGCGAACATTCATTCCAGTTGCCTTGTTTCCAAGGTGGTCTCTGCCGTAGTCGATGTAATTCTCACGAATCCACTTGGCAGCTCCTAGAATCCCTTTATCCACATTATCAAAGCTCTTGGCTGAGAGATATGGGCTCGTATCATAGGCAGCAATACCAAAGAAGTTGTTCTTATCTCTGGCAATTTGACTGCGACCCCAAGCACTTTCAAGGGCACTATGGGCCATCAAGTAAAGGGCATTGACACCATAACGTTCTTCAGCCTCTTTGAAAGTCGCTCCTTTACCTGCTAGAGGACTATCCTGCAAGTTCATCATCGAATACAGTTTATCCAACTCAGCTGCACTATAATTACTTGGTTCTCTTAAGTTTTTATAGAGGAAAGGATTTTTAATGGTAAAGCCATCAAAGTGCTCTCCATCAGTTGAGTAGTACTTCTTACCAATAACCATAGCAGAGGTGTGTGGAGCTACTTTGATACTCGTATATGGAGATAGTTCATGGTAGAGGAATTTCCCATCACTAGTATAATGAGGGATAAACTCGCTACCTTCATCTACTGCTGTTAAATCACTTTGATTCATATAGCCAGACAAGCCAGAAATCGAAACTGCAAGTCGCCCGCCTTTTCGCGTCGAGCTATCCAGTGAAACAATGCTTCCTTGGTTAATGTAACTCAAGATTTCTCCAGATGCACTATAGACATAGGCAGTGATTGGTTTAACTTTGTAATATTTGGTTTTATCCGCAACATGCCATCTACCAGAAGCATCCAAGGTATGACCATCCACAGTTTCATTTTTTGCCATATAACCGCCTGATTTAAGGTAGTACCATGATTGGTCGGATGAATCGTAGATTAATTCTTTTTCAGCCATCTTTCCATTTGACTTGAGGTAGAACCAGTTATTCTTGTACCATACCCACTCACTCGCAGCCATATAACCACCAGATTTGAGATAGTAGTAACCATTATCCCAGAGCCATTCTTTATTGGCATAATTTCCATCAGAGTTGATATAGAACCATGAGTTATAATTCTTATCAAAGAGCCATCCTTTACCAGCTTTTGATCCACTACTTGTCACATAACTACGGTCAATCCAAGTTTCCGTAGAGAGGTAGCCACCAGATTTGAAATGGTAATCCTTTCCTTTGATGGTTTGCCAACCTTTTTCAGCATAGGTTCCGTCAGCTTTCAAGTAAAACCAAGAGTTATAATTCTTGTCAAAGAGCCATTCCGATTTCAATTTAGCTCCACTCTTCGCAACATAGAAACGATCTATCCAGCGCTCGGTAGAAAGATAGCCGCCTGATTTGAAATGGTAATCTTTTTCTTTAATCGTTTCCCAGCCTTTTTCGGCATAGGTTCCGTCAGCTTTCAAGTAAAACCAAGCATCATAATTCTTATCAAAGAGCCATTCCGATTTTAATTTAGCTCCACTCTTCGCAACATAGAAGCGATCAATCCAACGTTCAGTAGAAAGATAACCACCTGATTTAAAATGGTAGTCCTTCCCATCTATAGTTAACCACCCATTTTCAGCATAGGTACCGTCTTGTTGAAGGTAGAACCAACTGCTATAGTTGTCATCATAAATCCAGGCTTGTTTAACCTTATGACCATTTTCTGATATATAATTCTTACCAAGCCAGGCATTTTTCAGCATTTTACCTTGTGAATTGATGTAGTACTGGTTCTCCCCTTGAGTGATCCACTCATCTTTGGCCATTTTCCCGTCTTCTTTAAGGTAATATTTTTCTTGACCTTGTTGAATCCATTCTTTTTGAGCTTTCTGACCATCAGACTTGAGATAATACCAGGATTCTTGTTCCTGATTAAATACCCACTGTTCCTTTGCTTTAGCACCACTTTCAGTCACATAGTACTGGCCAATCCACGTTTTTGTAGCTAATTTTCCAGCTTCGTTAAAATAGTAATCTTTACCACCAACTGTCAACCAGCCGTTCTCAGCACGATTTCCATCAGCTGTTAAATAAAACCAGGCCTGTTGCGTTTGATCATAGATCCATTGGTTGGTTGCTGGTTTCCCGTCTGCTTTGAGGTAGGTCTTTCCTTGCCAAGTTCCCTCTTCTGCTTTTGCTGTCTCCACTACAGTAAAAAAACACCCCAATAAGCCAGCACTTACTAGGGCCACTTTCCATCGTTTCATTTAAAAGCTCCAATAACGTTTTCTAATCCCTATTGTAACATAGTTAACTGACGGAAATATTACAAATTGATGAAGATTCTATTTCTTGTTGACGATAAGGAGGACCTAGCTTATCTCAGACTGGCTTTGACTTCCTGACGGAGATCTTCCAAGCTGCTAATGCCATATTTGTCCATGACTTTTGGTAGATGTTCGATGATATCAGGACAGGCATAAGGATTGGTAAAGTTGGCTGTTCCAACTCCGATGGCAGATGCCCCAGCCAGATACATTTCTAGCGCTGCTTCAGCCGAATCCACTCCCCCCATTCCAATGATGGGCAGGTCTGTTGTTTGGGCTACTTGGCGGATGAGTTTGAGGGCTACTGGAAAGACTGCTGGACCTGACATTCCACCTGTTCCATTGGCTAGGATTGGCTTTCTAGTTTTGAGGTCAAAGCGCATACCGACTAGAGTATTGATCATGGTTAAGCCACTTGCTCCTGCATCTTCTGCGGCTTTAGCAATAGTGACAACATCCGTTACACTAGGGGTTAACTTGACATAGACTGGTACATGGGAAGCTTCCACAGCCGCTTTTACCACTTCATAAGCTAGATCAGGATCTTGCCCAATCAAAAGTCCATGATTGCCATGATCCACATTCGGACAAGAGATATTAAGCTCGATAGCTTTTACATTTGCAGCCTTGGAAATCCCCTGAGAAACGGCAGCGTACTCTTGTTTTGAAAAGCCTGCAACATTTGCGATGATGGGAAGCGTAGGATACTCTCTTTCCAGCCAAGGCAACTTTTCAGCTAAAACAGCTTCTAAACCTGGATTTTGCAAACCGATTGCATTGAGCATACCTGCAGGCGTTTCTGCCACCCTAGGAGTTGGATTGCCAAAACGGGGTTCTAGAGTCGTTGCCTTGATCATAATAGAGCCTAAAAGGTCCAAATCATAGTACTTGGAATATTCCTGACCAAAACCAAAACAGCCTGATGCTGGTATGATAGGATTTTTCAAATCCAATCCCGGTAGAGAAACTTGTAAACGTTTGTTAGTCATGACTTTCTCCTTATAATACAACTGTTCCTGTACGGAAAACAGGGCCATCTTCACAGACGCGTTGACTAATTGTCTCACTATCTGGCACTTTTAGGACACAGGCATAGCAAGCCCCCATCCCACAAGCCATACGAGATTCTAGAGATAGATAGGCTCTTGGGTGATTATAAAATTTTTGATTGATGTACTTCATCATTCCAGGCGCTCCACATGAGTAAACAGCATCAAATTGACTGTCTAAGTCATTAATGACGACTGACACATTTCCCTTGATACCATATGAACCATCATCTGTCGTTACAAAGACCTGACCATATTGGGTCAATTCTGTTTCGAGAATCACAGCATCCTTGTTGGCAAAACCGAGGACTGTCACTACTTTCACCCCACGCGCATGCAATTCCTTGGCCACCTCAAGCAAGGGTGGAACACCGATTCCACCACCAACGAGGAGGACTTGACTCTGGTCGTCTAGGTCAGACAAGTCAAAACCATTTCCCTGAGGTCCCATCACATCAAGAGTATCTCCCTGACTTAAGGTTGAAAAAATAGCGGTCCCAGCCCCCTCAATCCGATAAATGAGGTGGCACTGCTTGTTTGCCTTGTCAATAGACGAAATTGAAATAGGACGGCGCAAGAGATGGGCATCATCAGGCACACGCAGATGAAGAAATTGACCTGCTCGCATGGCTTCAACCATCTCCCCTTCTAGGACTAATTCAAAGATTGCTGGCGCGATTTCCTCTTGTGCAACCACCTTCATGGTTTCCAAACGAATAGCACCCAAACGTTTCTTACATGTGGGATTCATGACTTTTCCTCCTTAAATTTAAGGGGACCAGATAAAGAAAAGACCTTGCTAATGCAAGGCCTCAGTTAGGTTAGGCTAGAACTCATGCGCACACTTAAAAAGTCTCCACAGAGAGTCCCTTTATCCCTTTTATCTGACACCTTGTGAGTCTCTCTGGACTCCCCTTAAAGGTTAAATTTGTATTAGTATACTCTTTCAAAGAAAAAAAGTCAAGCAGAAAACGAACATTCTACTTGACTTTACTGGATTATTTTTCACGAATGACTTCGACCTTGTAGCCATCAGGATCCTTGACAAAGTAATAGTTTGGTGGGTTACCTGGTAGGCCTTTGGGCTCTGTAACCTCATAGCCTTTGTTGCTGTGTTCTTGATGAAGTGCCTCAAAGTCAGGTGTACTGAGGGCAATATGGGCAAAGCCATCTCCTACCACATAAGGACCGTGATCATAGTTATAAGTCAACTCCAACTCATAGTCATCCCCCTCAAGTCCTAGGTAGACAATGGTGAAAGCATGATCTGGAAAATCTCTGCGACGCAATTCTTTAAATCCAAAAGCATCTTGATAAAAAGCGATTGATTTTTCAAGGTTTTCTACTCGCAAGCAAGTGTGTAGCATTTTTGAAGCCATTTTCATTACCTCTTTCATTTTAATAGTTCTATTATACCTTTATTCAGGAAAATTTACTAGAAACTTGAACTAGAGTCCTCTTCTCTAAGCTTTCATTCTAAGCAGCACTTTTACGATTTTCCTTGCGTATATTGCGAATAAGGAAAAGCATGATCAGGACAAAAAGTCCTTCGAGGAAGTAGAACGTAAATTCGCTGTTCATGAGTAGTAAGTCTTTGTAATGATAGTTATTACCGAAAACTGAATTTGGTGCAAATAGGATTCGGAACAGTCTTCTTAGGAAAATAAAGATCTGCAATCCATAAATCATAAAGACCTTCTTCACACCAATCATGAAGCCTTGTTCCTTTGTAAAATAAGACAAGGCAATTCCATTTAACAAGAGAATAACCGTTATGGCCAGAGTTTCATTTCGTAGAATAGTTGGATCAAAGTTATCTAAACGGCTGTGAATGTAAGGCAACGTTTGAAAGAGTAAGATTCCCAAGATTGCTGGTATGAAAATTTTCTTCAGAGATGGTGGAAATCCGGGACTAAATCGTGTAAAAGACAAGCAAATCACAAGGATTGCAAAAATATGGAAGTACATCATTGCAACTCCGGAAATGATCTGGTTTCGATTTACCAAAGCGGATAAGAAGCCAGCAGAAAGAAAGATACCGATAGGAATCAGCTTCTCCAAAGAATAATCCCACTTCAACCCCTGACTTACTTGGAAACCATCGATGAAGCTGAAAAATGTAATAAACATAAGGGCACCGATGAGGCCAAACGGTAAGGATGGAATGACGAGGGTCAATAGCAAGATTAGTAGGAACCATGGATGGGGGCTGTAGTAGAATTTCCGTTTTTCTCCTCTAGCAGTCACTCCTTCCTCAATCGGTGTTTTCCTTAATTTTAGCATATAGACGTAAAAGAGTGAAAACATACCCGCATGAACCCATGAATTATAACCAGGTCGCTCTATAATACTGACTAGCAAACTCACAATCGTAAAGAGGCCAAAGAAAATCTGAAGAAACTTATTTTTAAAGACCTGTCTTTTTTTCCAATCCAAATAAGAGAGTCTGGCCTTTGGATGACTAAGTTCATAGGCATAAGTCGTCATCTCTTCTAGTTTCTGGTCTGTCTCCTCCGTCATCATTTGGGGAGCCATTTTAGAAGTAGGAAAAGGAGCTAAAACATATCTCAGGAGCTCGCCGTCTGTAAACCGATGGTACTCCTTATAGATCTGTTGAAGCAAAATCGTTAGAATGCGTGGTCTTCCTTTAAAGTAGCTTCTCCACTTCTCCCAATCATTGATATCTTCATCGCTCTTCGTGAGCTTATCCATATAGAGATAACCTTCATTGTACCAGTAATCAAAATTTTCTTTTTTATCTAGTGCGTACTCCTCTACCACTGAAGGATAAGAATGGATACTCTTCCAGAAATGAAGTTTTTTCAGGTAAGGATTTGATTCCTCATCACTGTAACGTTCCACAAATTGGAGAACGAGAGCTAACACTTTCGCATTGGTTAAAGGATAGACGTCCACCTTTTCTAACAAATCAAGTAGGAGCGTGTGATCTTTGACTGATTCAAAAAGATATTGCCAATCACGTAACAGTTTGTACTCGTCTTCATAGCGAGCATGGAGCAACTCATAGAAGGCTGCCTCAACTTCATCTGGATTATCTAGAGAGTAGTGACTAAAGTCAACGTTTTCTCCCAGCTCCCCTTTTACTTCGTCTAAGTAATCAACCAAGTCATTCAAGAGTGGATAATCCTCTTCAAATATGACTTGTCGGTTTTTTTCAAGAATATAGGTTAAAACTGGCACACTCTTGATTATCTGACGATTTTGATTTACTTGATCTAAGACCATAAAGCTCAGATAGGGGTGCTTGAAAAACTCTATCCAAGAGTTCAATTGATTTGCTTTGTTAGAATCTTGGAGAATTTCTTGGCAAAGTTGATAAGAATAATAGAATTCTTCAGTGGCTTCATGGGCGCTTTCAAGCGAACTGCCTTCCTCTTCTGCTATATCTCTTTTAACTTTCCAATACTTCAGTTTATAGTAATAGCCCCAGTACTTAAAGTCAGGTATATAGTCTTCCAGCAAGGGAATAAGGATAGAGAATTGCTCCGGTTTGTTAAAAATATAAACATCCATTTCCTCTAAAACGGATTGAACAATGTCCATATCATATTGATACTGATGAAAGAACTGACGCCATAGATGCTCTTGTTCTTCTGGACTGTAATCATCATTTTTAACAATACTTTCAATCGCATTTCGGATCAGATAAGTTTCTTCATTATAACCGCTAAAGTCAAGAGTAGACCTTGTTGTTTCTTCTTGCCCACGGTTCTCTTCGTCACCAAACGTTTCAAAGTTGAGGGTATTCTTAGCTCTTTCTTCAGAATCTCCATTTAGCTGAACTTCCTCATCATAGTCACTAAAGTCAAGGGTGGACTTTTGCTCATCCTCTTCTGCTTTAAAGGTTTCAAAGTTAAAGGAATTGCTTGTTTTATCAGTTGATTGCTGATAATCACTGAAATCAAGACTAGATGTTTCAGACTCTTCGTTCTCAGTCTTCGTTTCTTCAGTCAAGTTTTCAAAGTTGAGACTTGAGTTAGGCTTTCCATTCGCCTTTTCTTCAAGTTCAGTAGCTTCTTGAGAGTCACTCGCTTTTCTTAGACTATTTTCTGGTCTTGTATTTCTAGACCTCGCATAAGTCAAGGCTTTTTGGTACGCTTCAACAATTTCTTGGTAAATTTCTGGTTGGTCTTCTGGGTGATAGAGCCGAACCAGTTCAGCATAACGCCTTCTAATAAGCTTGACGTCAGTCGTTGGCTCTATCCCTAAAGTTTCCCATATATTCATAAGGTCTCCTCTTTTACAGTCCTCGCTCTAGGAAGTCTAGATAGTTTGAAAATGATTGATAGAGTTTTGGCAAATGATACACAGATGCTTGACTGACCTCTTCTTCAAATCGTCTAGTTTCAGCCATTAGCTCATCTCTTCTTCTCCCCAAGAGCATACTGTACACGCGATTCGCTTTTTCAATCAAGAAACGATAAACCTCTGTTTCTTGAGCATTGATCTTATAGCGAGTCAACTCTGCTTGCTTAGCCTTGATTTCCTTTTCTGTCAGAGTAACACTATCTTGGAGAATAACATGACTAAAGACTTCCTGTGTTGAATCAATTTTCACTTCGACATCCAAAATTCCATTTAAATCATAGGTAAATCGAACTGTGAAACTTTCATTTACTCTAGTATTCACAGGGACGGGAACTTCTAATTCTCCTAGGAACAGGTTTTGTGATGCCTTCATCATCTCACCTTGATAGACCTTTATCTTGACTTGGCTCTGTCCCAATTCAGCCGTATAGTACTGCTCGATGCGTGAAGCAGGTAGGGTAGAATTTCGCTCAATAATCGGCGAAAAACGGTCTCCAACTATCTCAATCCCCAGTGTAAAAGGACAAATATCAGACAGCAACAAATCACGTATCTCACCCTTCCGTTCTTTTATTCCAGCTAAAAGGGCACAACCTCTCGCAATCATCCGATCAGGATCATCCGAAACCTGCACCACTTGATTGATACAGTAGGATAAAAAGTCCTGAACCAAGCGGAGTTTCGAAGTCCCCCCAACAAGAACAAAGTTATCTGATGATACATAGCTATAGCGTGCATCCATTAAGGCACGGTCCAAAACAGCCTTAACACGGGCTAGCAGAGGTTGACAAAGCTCATAAAAGCGTTGGTAGCTCAAGTCTAGAGTGTATTCCTGATCTTGGCCCAGAACTGTCATCTTCACTTCTTCTTTACTATTGAGTTCTAGCTTAGTCTTTTCAGCCTGTACCAGAATTTTGCTATAAAATTCTCGGGAAATCGAATCCTTGGTTAATTGATTGGAGACTAAAAATTCCTCAGCAATAGCCGAAGTAAAATCTTCTCCTCCCAAACGATTGTCCCCTGCGATCGAGACGATTTCGACGATATTATCAAAAAGCTCTACAACTGAAATGTCTAGAGTCCCACCACCAAAATCGACTACAATAAAGGATTGATCTTCTTGGTTTACCATAGATCTTTTAGCAAGAGCTGCTGCGGAAGGTTCATTGATAATCCGATCAATCTGAACGCCTGCAAATTTCCCTGCTAGTTTGGTCGCATAGCGTTGAGCATCATTGAAATAGGCTGGAACACTAACAATCACTTCCTCAACCTTTTCTCCAAGATAGGTCTCTGCATCGTCTACCAACTTTCGAATGATAAAAGAGCTTAATTCTTCAGCTTTATATGCTCGATTTCCTAACGTCAACTCATGCTTAGTCCCCATAAAACGCTTGAACTGAGAAACCGTCTTATCTGGGTGGGTTACCAAGCGTTCCTTGGCAATTTTTCCAACAATAATCTCATCATTCTCATCTAAAGTCACAACAGAAGGAGTCAAATACTCACCAAAAGCATTGGGAATCAGCTTGACCTGGCCATCTTGGTATACCCCTACTAAAGAATTAGTCGTCCCTAAATCAATACCTACTATCATCTTCTTCTAACTCCAAATCTTTTTAGATATTCCTATTATACAAGAAATATCCTATTTTCTTTGAAAAAATCTGTTATTTACTCTCTAAAATAGAAAATCATTTATGGTAAATAAAAAAGTTTCATCCTACTCTTGCGGTAAAAACCACGAGAGTAAGAATGAAACAGTTGTCATTATTTACCAAGTTTTGCTTTAGCTGCATCTGCAAGAGCTGTGAAAGCTGCTG
>ERZ773196.2017-NODE-2017-length-10827-cov-12.118827_pt1 | contig 10827 bp, 9 predicted proteins | sample MGYA00581009_ERZ773196 | MGnify/ENA primary metagenome ERZ773196 (study PRJEB29015, sample SAMEA2738162) | human oral metagenome | biome: human oral; feature: human-associated habitat; material: saliva | place: China | collected 2243 ...
CTGAACTCGATCCATTGTGGGAAGACATTGGCGGTACAGTTACACAAGATCCACGATTCTTCAAAATTCCATTGGAAGAATATAGAAAACCGATTGAAGAAATTAAATCACAAAAACGTAGTCAGTATCGGAAGAGATATGAATTGCTTGATGGATATCAGGAACAAATTCGGGGGAATTTGAAGGCGTATTTGAAATAATAATACTGTAGTAAAAACTGAATAAAAAGGGTGTTAGTTAATTAGGGGATTATACTATGTATAAGCATATTATATTAAGCAGGTTTGGTGGCTTAGGAGATATGGTTATAATGTCACCATTATTAAAGGGTATTAAGACATTATATCCAGATATAAAATTAACTGTTGTGGGGAATACAAATGCTAAACAGTTAATGGAAGCCTATCCATTTGTAGATGAGTATCTTACTTTTGATAAAACGAAGAAAAGCTCTTGGAATCTTATAAAAAAATTATGGCGTTCAGATGTGGTATATTTAATGGATACGCTTTATCGTGTATCTATTATTTATGCTCTAGCATGTATTAAAAAACGTGTTGGATTACCACATAAACGTAAATTTTGGCTCACTGATAATCTTGAAATAGAACCTTGGATGAATCATGCATTTGAGCCTGTTGTATATGCACATTTTTTGAAAGAAGCAACAGGAATTGATGTAACGACATTACCTAATTGGGATACTTTTGTATATCCGGATGCTAGGGATGTAGATAAGCAGCATGTAAAAGAATTGTTGGCATCTTTACAAGGTAAAGACTATATTGTATCTAGTTTAGAAACAGGTGGGCATGCCAAAAATTGGCCTAAAGAACATTGGCAAATCTTATTTAATGAACTTCGTAAAATGGGAAAATTCGTTGTTCTTATCGGACAAGCATCACAAAGTTATATTGATATTAACTTGCCAGATAACGTTATTGATTTACGAGGTAAAACAAATCTTTTAGAAGTTGGAGAAATCATAAAAAATGCAGAACTGGCTATTAATGGTTGTAGTTTTCCAGTACATGTAGCGAATGCAGTTAATACACCGGTTATAGGTTTATATGGGTCACAACCTGTTTGGCGTGGTGCTCCACAACGTATTTATAAAGCTATTATTTCACCTGTAAAGTGTGCTGGTTGTGATCTTTTATTTAATGGTCCTGGTTGGTGTGAAAAGCCAGTTTGTATGAAACAGATAACACCAGTAGAAGTTATGAAATGTGTAAAACAATTCTATGATGAGGGGAAACCACTAGGAATGTATAAATTAGTTACGGGAAAATAATAATGAACTTACAAGAAAAATATGAAGTTAGTACAAAAGATGTTCTATTAGCAAGCGCTATACATACTATAAAGGGATCACGAACTTGTCCTGATTTTATTTATAAATATTCATTAAAAAAATATGGACACAAAGATAATTTAGCAAGATATTATACAGAAAAATATTCAAATATTCCTGTAGGTAAATATACTTGGGGGTATCGGTATGTTCGAGATGATATTATCAAATCCATTGGTTCCTATTGCTCAATTGCCATAGATCAGTTAGTTGTACCCAATGGTCATCGTATGGATTATGTATCTACTTGGAATTCTGAGATTGACTATCCTGATATGAAACCATATGTACATTCTACGATTATTGGTAATGATGTATGGATTGGTGCACGAAGTATTATTCTAGATAATGTAACTATTGGAGATGGTGCAGTTATAGGTTCAGGCAGTATTATTACTAAAGACGTACCACCATATGCAGTTGTAGTAGGAGCTAATAAAATAATAAAATATCGTTTTCCAGATGAAATTATTCAAAAATTGTTATTAATGAAATGGTGGGAATGGGATGATGATAAGATTCGTGAAAGTTACCATTTATTTCATGATCCTATAAAATTTGTAGATACTTATTCTGGAGATATGAAGAATGGATATTGAGAAACAAGATAATACTAAGAGAATCTGCAATATTTTATTTGGTCCTTCTGATGCACCTGAAGTAGCTTATAAAGATTGTGGTATGTTTTTATATACATTAGCGAAATACTTTTCTTGGAAAAGCACTTATGTATACTATAAAACAAGAGAGAGTGATACCATTTGGAATCAAGAGTTTTCATCATATGTGAATACGATTTGTATTGGTGAAACTAGTGATTATAAAAAACAAATTGAATTAGCAAAAATATTTTTGAAAGAACATATACATGAATTTGATGTAATTATGTTTTTTAATTATGGTAGTACAGTTTGGAAACTTGCTAAATACTGCAAACAATTAAAACCAGATATTATCGTATATAGTAAATTAGATATGGGTGTAGGTGGTTTTGAACATTTTTGTGGTAATAAGTCATTTATGTGGCTTCGTAATTATACTGAAAAATTTAAAAGCCGATATGTTGATTTATTTACAGTAGAAACAAAGTCTTATCATGATGCACTTTCTAAAACATCTATATTTAGAAATAGACTAGGGTATTTACCGAATGGTGTATCAACATTAGATGTATATGTGAGTGCTATAGATTCTATTCAAAAAGAAAATATAGTTATTACCGTTGGTCGATTAGGTGAATACGTAAAAAATAATGAGTTATTATTAGATGCTATTAAATTACTTCCAGATGATATTGTAAAAAAATGGAAGTTTATGTTTATTGGACCATCGACGAAAGCATTTATACAAATCGTAAAGAATTTTAAAGAAAGATACCCAGAAAAAGCAGATTCGATTATAATGACTGGAAATATTACAGATAGAACTCAACTTTATACTTATTGTAGACGAGCTAAAATTATTTGTATGACTAGTCGGACGGAAAGTACTTGTTTGGCTACTTTAGAAGGAATGTATTTTGGAGCATATCCTATTATTACGAATTATAGTGATTTTACTAAAGATACGACAAACAATAATTTATGTGGATGTATTGTAGATAATAATGATATTAAATCTTTATCCAATGCATTATTAGAAAATATGCAAAATAGTATTTTAGAATATAAATGTATTGAGAGCCAAAAGTATGCTAGAGAAATGTTTGGATATAAAGAATTGACTGAGAAATTGGATAGATATTTAGTTAAATTGATTTGATAAACTGTATTATTTTAAATTTTAGTTTGCGTAATAAGGATGTTTTATTCTTGGGTTTTTTAAATTGGAATAGATATGTAAATCATAATTGAAGGTACTATTGAGTTTTTATACAATTAAGTTAGGAACTGAAAGGTGTTGGCTTGTGTTATAATTAAAATAATTAGTAAAGGCATTGTTGATTTTATTAGGAGATAATTATGCTATTAGATTTTACATTTAAGAATGTAAGGTCCTTTAAGAATGAGACTTTTTTTTCTATGGAGGTAGGAGAAGGTATTTCTCGATTAGTGAGAAAAAATACTCATTACCAAAAAGGAATCCGTTTATTAAAATCTGCTTATATTTTAGGTGGCAATGCTACTGGTAAAACTAATTTAATTTATGCATTAGATATACTTAAAATGATTATTTTATCAGGAACTTCATCTGAATTGAACAATTTATTTACTGATACATATGCTGCAAATAAAGAAGATACAGAGTTTCATATAAAATTTTATAAGAATGGAAAACAATTTGATTATTTACTTATATATAATTTTAAACAAGTAAAATTAGAAATATTAAAGGTTAATAAAAAACTCATTTTTAGTAGAAATCACGATGAATTAGTTGTACCTTCACTGCTAAAGGGAATAAAAGATACATTGCGTAATAATCAACCTTTATTATATTTTGCTCAAAATAACAATGTTTTAGAAGCCAAAGAAGCTTATGAATGGTTTGGTAAAGATTTGGTATCACCTCGTTTAGTAGGGATTCCTTTGATTGATCAACAAATATTTAAACCATTATTAGATAATAATAGTTTAAAAGAAGATATTTTATATTTTCTTAAGGCTGCTGATTTTAATATTGTTGATATTAAAGTTTCTGAAAGTGTTTATGAGAATAATGCTGATTTTAAAGAGAAGAGATTGCAAGTAGATTTTGTTCATCAAGGAGATGAAGGTAATTCGTTTGTATTAAATTGGACTGCTGAAAGTACTGGCACCAAAATATTTATAATGCTTTCTATGTATATATTACAGAGAGCTTATAGGAACTCTGTATTTTTAATAGATGAATTTGATCGTTCTTTACACCCTAAATTGGTAATATTATTGATTCGTTTATTTAATGAGTATAATGAACATAATCAATTTATTGTAACAACTCATAATAATGAGATTATAAATAATAATTTACGCTTAGATCAAATATGGTTTGTTGATAAAAACTATCAAGGTATATCTGAGTTGTATAGTGCATTTGATTTTGATGAAAAACCGACTATGAATCAAGTAAAAAAGAATTATCAAGATGGTTTGTATGGTGGGGATCAAATTATTAATGAGGGAATGCTTTTAGATATTTTGGGGAAGCAGCATGGCTAGAAAACCGTCGGATAGACCTATAAGAAAAAGGAGACTTATCGTTGTAGATGGTACGACAGAAAAGATTTACTTAGATATCATAAAACAGAAAATTCGAGGTGCATCTATTGATGTAAAACAGGTAAACCCTTCTGGTGCTGAAGCGATAAGTAGTGCATTAAGAAACTGTAGAAAAGAAGCAGAGAGTAAACATATACATTATAAGCATTGTTATATAGTAATTGATAAGGATGATTTAACAGTAGAGGATTTTAATCAAATACTTCAGGATGAGAGAAATAATGCGGATGTGACTCTTGTATTTTCTAATGAAGCATTTGAGGTTTGGTTATTAGCTCATATAGAGGTTATGAAACCGGGCATTATTTCTAGAGCAAAATTGAATAGTAAATTGACTAAATTTTTAAAAGAAGATTATGATAAAACAAATCGAAAGCAAATACTAAGAATTATAAATGAAGCAGAACCTAATTATATAGATACACTAATAAGTAATACAAATTCTATAAATTCTATTTCTTATTCTAAACAATGTACTAATTTTGGTATTTTGTTGGATGTATTAAAGTCTTAGTTCTATATTTACAGATATTAGATGATTCCCTCTATATTAGTGTAAAATTAATATAGAGGGGTATTTTTATATTAAAAAGGTGAGTGTAATGCGTATTTTATTAGCAAATTTAACAAAGATGGTAGGCGATACAGGTGGCCTTGCTAAGGTGACGGCTGCGTTTGCCAATGAGATGCAGCGCCGTGGCCACGAGGTGAGTCTTGTGTATAGCGATGTGCAAACGGGGGATTTCTACTATCCTCTTGATGCGGGTATCGACGCATATGATTTGTGTCATTATGAAGGTGAAAGTCATTCTATTCCTCTTTGGTACAAGGCAAAACGGGAGATTTTGCGCGCCTTTGATAAGCGTAAAGCTCGTGGTGTGAATAATGAGTTTACCAAAAAATATCTACTAGGTCATCTTCAGTCTGTATTAAATCGAACTAAGCCGGACGTAATCGTGTCGTACCAACCAGCAGCATCAAAGGCGTTATTGCTAGATTTGAAAACAAATATTCCTGTTATCACCATGAGCCACGGCGACCCTGAGGATTATTTTAATACTTATCCTGTAGAGGAGGTTGAAGCGGTCGCAAAGAGTACGGTGAATCAAGTATTATTACCATCCTTTGAATCTCATATTAAAAATCACTTGCCAGAGGCTAAGACTGTTGTAATTGGTAATGCCATTCCACAATATGCAGAGCAGGCAGAGCTTTCACAGGTGAAAGACCGTTATAAAATCGTATTTGTAGCACGACTCGATAAGAACCATAAACGGCCACATTTATTGATTGAGGCATTTGCACCATTGGCTAGGAAGTATCCAAACTGGGATATCGAGTTATGGGGCCAAGAGGACCGGAAGATTTATAAGAAAGACTTGGATATGATCGTATCCAAGGCGGGACTTGGAGACCGTGTTCATTTTATGGGGACGACAACCGATGTACCAAGTGTACTCGTTACGGCAGATATATTTGCATTCCCAAGCGCCTATGAAGGATTTGGGCTTTCACTGGGTGAAGCGATGAGCATGGGCTTGCCAGCAATTGGCTATAAATCTTGCTCTGCTGTCAATGAACTCATCATCGATGGGGAAACAGGAATCTTATGTGATGATGGGGTAGCACCATTGACGAGGGCCTTGGAACAGTTTATGCAAGATCAAAACCTCCGCGTTACCATGGGTCAAGCCGGCCGTGAACGAATGAAACAATTCAGCCCAGAATCCATTTGGGGACAATGGGAGGAACTGTTGAAGGCTACAAGTAAAACTAAATAAATTATAAAAACCAGTGGAGTAATTATTTAGTACTTCACTGGTTTTGTCATATTACTTGTATATTTTATTTGTTATTATTGTATACTAAGATGTATGGATAAAATATTTACGTTTTCAGTAGATTATATATAATGATAACTATCATCAGAGGTAAAATATGCTTGAGTCACTACTAATAGGATTACAACAGGATTTAAAAATCTTTATATGGGCACCTATAATCAGTGCTATCTTTCGATTTATTTTTATTAAACTATATGGACCCTCATATCATTGGAATGTAGATAAGAAAAAACTAGTTAAAACCTTTACTTATGGATTTTGGTGGGGACTCGATTTTCATGCTTATGTATTATTAGTTTCCTTTTTAGCTATCTCTTTACCGGGTGCATTTATATCCTCTTATTTCGCGGTAGGTGATATTGTAAGAACCATACTTTTAACATTGTATTTAATGGTACTATATGCTGCATTTATGGGAAAGCTGATATATTATTATCACTTTAAAGATACATATAATGAATTAGTTCGGTTGGGTGGTAATGCTGATAAAAAGAATCTATTAGATATATTTTTTAATGAAAATCATGGATTATGGATATTACTTGGTTTTATTCCTTTTGCAGTAATTACAGCATTAGGAATTTATGCAACTTTATTAACACCGGTATTGTTGATACCTACATTTCCATTTGTAGGACAAGTAGTAGGAACAATTATATCAGTTATTCTTACGGTAGTGGTTTTCTATTGGTTACGTTATGGTGGTACATTGAATCATCGTAATAAACCGGAGTGGGATTTTGTACCAGCGATTATTAAAAATGATATATTTTTGGCTAAAGCCGTTATTGATGATTTGATTGCATTAGAATTAGTGCATAAACATAATGTTAATGAAGTTTTGAATCATGATGATGATACAGCTATTAAAAATTTACGTATTATTCCAGAATTTAAAGACGTAAAGATAGGAGTAAATCCATTAGAGTTTTTACAAAAAAAAGCTGAAGGGCCGCGAATTCCCAAGCCTAAGCATATTTTTATTCTTGTTGGTGAAAGTCTTACACAATCTGTGACGGACGATATTTATTCAGAATATCATATTGCCGATGCAGGAAAGCAGTTTAAAGCACAAAAGAATACTATTTCTATGGAGAATTTTTTGCCTGCAGGTATGATTTCTCAACCGGCTATTACAAGTCTCATTTCAGGGATTTATGATTCTAATTTAGAAATTAATGAGAAAACACAATTTTGGGAACATACTATAATTACTTCTCTGCCAGAACAAATTAAGAAGTTGGGTTATAAAACTAAACTTTGGTATGGAGGTAATATTTCTTGGGCTAGCTTAGGTTTATTTGCTCCATCAATGGGTTTTGATGAATGTATTGGTGGCCCAGATATTTGTGGTGAAGATGCGCCTGCTACATGGCTAGGTGTGTATGATCATTTATTTTTAGATGAGGTAAAAAAACGCATATTGGCAGCTGATGATGAGCCAACTATGCATTTTATTTATACAACATCTAATCACTCACCAAGTACAATTCCTATTGAACGATATGGATGGGATGCAGATACGATTTTTGGCAATATTCCTAGAGTGGTGAGAGATAATAAGAGCAAAGTAGCAGCTTTGGGTACTTATTGGTATGCAGAACAGGCATTATTTCGTTTCGTTGATGATATGAAAGAACATTTTGAAGATAGTCTTATCATAGTCACAGGTGATCATTCCTGTGGCATTGCGGATTCTCTGCTTTCATATAGAAAGCAAACTATTAGAGAATCATTTTGTACATATTTTGCCATGTATCATAAGGGTATTGATGCTAACTGGATTAATAAAAATAGTATTGGTGATCATATGCAAATTATGTCTACTATTTTTGAACTTATAGCACCAAAAGATTTTGAATATTATTCTTTAATGCCTTCCTTATTTGAACCTCAAGAACACATTGTAACTCCGTACCATTGGATGACACAATCTGAAATCGGTTTTTATGGTAACTATACAGCACAGGATATTAACTGGAGAGATTCTAAACAGCAAGATTCACCTATAACACATATAGAACGTCATGATTTTGAAGAGATAAAACAAGCTTATGTTGAGTTGACTTCATGGGTTGTGCGACATCCAGAGATATAGATGTTGTTAAATCATTATTTATTTTTGGCGGTAATACATCTGGAAAATCTAATGTGATTAGAGCTTTCCAACTACTTAGAGCTATTATTGTTCATGGCACATCTTCTGAGTTAGAGGCTTTACCTGTTGATTCTTTTGCCAATGGAGAAGGTAATACCTATTTCAAAATTCAGAATCTAGATTATTATTTCAATTTGAATATGTAGGTATGGATGGGGGCAGCTTTAAATGAATGAAAATTTCATGAATATTTAAATAATATTTAAACTCTATATGATAACGTATATCTTGTAAAGGTATACGTATTATTTGTATGGAAACATGGACACATAGGGATAAGCGTATTGCTTTACAAGATCGTATAGTAATTGTTTGTAGTGTAAAGAAGAGGTATTGTATTATGAAAAAACAATTCGCAGCAATCTTTGCAGCAACAGCAGTTTTGGGTGTAACTACTGCATTCGCAGCTAACCCATTCTCCGATGTAACTCCTGATTCTTGGGCATACCAAGCTGTATCCCAATTGGCATCAGCTGGTATCGTTAATGGTTATCCAGATGGCACTTTCAAAGGCCAAAACGATATCACTCGTTACGAAATGGCTCAAATGGTAGCTAAAGCTATGGCTAACCAAGACCGCGCTAACGCTGAACAACAAGCTATGATTAACCGTTTGGCTGATGAATTCTCCAACGAATTGAACAACTTGGGCGTTCGTGTTGGTCGTTTGGAAGACCGCGTTGGTAATGTGAAAGTAACTGGCGATATGCGTCTTCGTTATTCTCACACGAAAAAGAAAAATTATTTTTTCTTTAGAACAACCGATTATGATAACAGCTATAAAAAAGAGTCTAAATTTGACGCTCGTGCACGCTTACAATTTAATGCTAAGGTTAATGACCGCACGGAAGCCGTTGTCCGTTTCACGACCGGTGATTTTGAGTTGGGTAATTCCGAAATTAAGGTAAATGAAAACAATGTAAAATTTGACCGTGTCTATGTAGACCACAAATTTGGTGAACATGTATCTGTAAAAGCAGGTCGTTTGAACCAAATGATCGGTAATGGTTTAATTTATGATGATGGTTTTGACGGAATCCAATTCAATGCCGTGAATGACAAGGTTGAATTCCAAGCGGCGTATGGTTATTTTATTGAAGGGACAGCAGCAGGTATAAGTAAAGAAAACAATAATACGGTTACATATCTTGGCCTTAAATCCGACTTGAATAAACACGTTAACCTCGGTGCTTTCTATGCGAGGGCAAATAAAACAAAACGTAATGAATTGGATGTTAAAAATGTATATGGCCTAAGCACAGACTTGAACTTTAATAAAGTTTGGATTGGCGGTGAATGGGTGAAAGCTACCAGTGTGCCAAAAGGTTCTGCATGGACCGCAGGTATTGGATATGGTGATTATGACCAAGCTAAACGGGGTACTTGGGATGTAAAAGCTCAATACTTCAACTTTGGTCAGCATATGGCGCCAATATCCTCCACATGGGATATTTATTTTGATGAAGAACATTACCAAGGATATAAAGGTTGGTTATTGACTGCCGATTATGCATTGCAAGACAATGTGGGCTTGACTGCATACTATGGCTTTAAAAACAAAACAAACAAACGATTTGAGAATAACGAAAAACAACCTGAATACTATCGTGTTGACCTTAACTACCAATTCTAATGTCATATTGGTATAGTTCATAACTAAAACAATCCTCTTGATGAGTATCTAGGTATTCTTATCAAGGGGATTTTACATTAGAGCCCGCCTGTAGTAATTAGTAAGATGAGCCTGATATAGTCTCTCTAGAATTAATATATCTCCTCGTGATATATTACAGATAAGTAGTATTTTTACGTTCATATGTATAAGGAGATACTCTATGTTCCGCTTTCAAAGTGAGTTACTATTGCGTTTACAGAAACAATTTCTATCTGAACATGAGGCTGAATTCAAATCTATTGAGGATTTGATAGAAACATTTATGACTCGATATAATCGTGGTGATTTTAATGATACGATAGAAATGAAACTACGCGATTTATACGAGGCTGCTGAAGATGCTGATACGACTGAGGAATCAAAGAAATTCTACAATCAGATTCTTGCGTTATGTCCTGATGAAGTAGATGCTAAACGGGAACTTATAGCTCTTGAGTTGCATCCAAGCTTTCAACTTCATCAGCTACAACAGCTAATAGAATTGTTGAAAAAACCTAAGAAAATGGATTGGCATATAATAGAGGCACGTCCTTATATGCGATGCCTCATCGACATGGGGATGATATATTTAGAATACAATATGTATAATGATGCGA
>ERZ773196.2018-NODE-2018-length-10824-cov-2.778252_pt1 | contig 10824 bp, 5 predicted proteins | sample MGYA00581009_ERZ773196 | MGnify/ENA primary metagenome ERZ773196 (study PRJEB29015, sample SAMEA2738162) | human oral metagenome | biome: human oral; feature: human-associated habitat; material: saliva | place: China | collected 2243 ...
GTAACCGATATCGTAAGCCCAGCCGTCTCCACCGAAGATCCACTGGCTCTTCTTGCCTGCATAATCAGCATTGTCTAAGATATAATCCTTCTCTTCTGCTTCTACGTTACAAGCTGTAAGAGCCTGAATCATTCTTCTTGCTGCAACACTGTTCTCGCCTGAGTTATGCTGTGTATCAAGGTATTTCTGGATTAATTCCTTGGTATCTCCGTCTACCTTGTCCATAAGTCTCTCAGCATTTTCGATAACTCTCATTCTAAGAGCCTCTGAGCCAAGTGCCATACCATAGCCATATTCAGCATTGTCCTCAAAGAGTGAGTTAGCCCAAGCAGGACCTCTGCCTCTCTTGTCAACTGTATATGGGTTAGCTGGTGAAGAACCGCCCCAGATTGATGAACAACCTGTTGCATTGGCTATTAACATTCTGTCACCGAACATCTGTGTAACGAGCTTAGCGTAAGGAGTCTCGCCGCAGCCTGCACAAGCACCTGAGAACTCAAGGTAAGGCTGTCTGAACTGACTACCCTTTGGTGTAACTGCATTGAATTTCTCAAGTACATCTTCATGGAGCTCAAGAGTCCTGCCATAGTCAAAGCTCTTCTGCTCTACAAGCTGTGTATCAAGAGCTGAAAGTGAAAGTGTCTTATTTCCCTTAACCTCTGGGCAGACATTCACACAGGAACCGCAGCCTGTACAGTCAAGTACGGAAACGGTAACTGCAAACTTCTTGCCAGGCATACCCTTCATGTCTACCATCTTCATAGATTCAGGGGCCTTTGCTGCCTCTTCCTCGTCCATTACTGCAGGACGTATTGCTGCGTGAGGACATACATAAGAGCAGAGGTTACACTGTAAACAGGTATCCTTGTTCCATACAGGAACTTCTACTGCTATACCTCTCTTCTCGTAAGCCGCTGAGCCTAAAGGTGTAGTACCATCAGCATACTCTACAAAAGCAGATACAGGAAGTGTGTTACCTGCCTGTGCATTTACCTTATTCTGAATTGTATTTACATAGTGAACAACGTTCTCAAGACCTGCATCAGCCTTCTCTGAGATATCCTCGGCTACCGCATTCTTCCAGTCTTCAGGAACCTTAACCTCAACTACGCCTGCAACACCGGCATCGATAGCGTTGTAGTTCATCTGTACTACATCGTCACCCTTCTTCTGGTAAGAAGCCTTTGCCGCTGCCTTCATATACTCAACAGCATCCTCGATAGGAATGATGTTAGCAAGCTTAAAGAATGCTGCCTGAAGCACTGTATTGATACGTCCACCAAGACCGATTTCTTTACCAATCTTGATACCGTCAATTGTATAAAGCTTAATGTTATGATCAGCGATGTATTTCTTAGCCTGTCCCGGAAGACGCTCTGAAAGCTCATTTACATCCCAAGGGCAGTTAAGAAGGAAGGTTCCGCCATCCTTAATATCCTGAACCATATCGTACTTACGAACGTATGAAGGATTATGACAGGCAACGAAGTCAGCCTTGTTGATAAGGTAGGTAGAGTTAATCTTCTTATCACCGAAACGAAGGTGAGAAATGGTTACACCACCTGACTTCTTTGAATCATAATCAAAGTAAGCCTGAGCGTATTTATCTGTGTGGTCACCGATAATCTTAACTGAGTTCTTATTAGCACCAACAGTACCGTCTGCACCAAGTCCCCAGAACTTACAGGAGGTTGTTCCCTCAGGAGCAGTAGATGGATTCTCGGTAATCTCAAGTGAGAGATTGGTTACATCATCCTTGATACCGATAGTAAATCTAGGCTTTTCAGTATTGTTGTAAGCTGCAATAATCTGAGCAGGAGTTGTATCCTTTGAACCAAGACCATAACGGCCTGTGGTAACAAGGCAAGACTCAAACTTAGTTCCACGAAGAGATGCCACAACATCAAGATAAAGTGGCTCACCAAGAGAACCAGGCTCTTTTGTACGGTCAAGAACGATGATGTGCTTAACTGTCTCAGGAATAGCAGCGATAAGGTGCTTAGCTGAGAATGGTCTGTAAAGACGTACCTTTACAACACCAACCTTATGTCCGTTAGCATTCATGTAATCGATAGTCTCATCTATAGTCTCACAAACAGAACCCATAGCGATGATTACTCTGTCTGCATCTTCTGCGCCATAGTAGTTGAAAAGCTTGTAGTTAGTACCAATCTTAGCGTTAACCTTGTCCATGTAGTTCTGAACAACTTCAGGTACTACATCATAGAAACGGTTAGAAGCCTCTCTTGCCTGGAAGAAGATATCAGGGTTCTGAGCTGTACCTCTCTGCTGAGGACGGTTAGGATTGAGTGACTTATTTCTAAATGCAGCAACTGCATCCATATTGCACATATCCTTAAGGTCATCATAATCCCAGGTTTCAATCTTCTGAATCTCGTGTGAGGTTCTGAAACCATCGAAGAAGTGAAGGAAAGGAACACGGCTCTCGATAGTACTAAGATGTGCTACTGCACCAAGGTCCATAACTTCCTGTACACTGTTTGAACAAAGCATTGCAAAGCCTGACTGACGACAGGCGTAAACGTCTGAATGATCACCAAATATAGAAAGTGCGTGGCTTGCAAGCGCACGGGCTGAAACGTGGAATACTGCAGGAAGTAACTCACCTGCAATCTTGTACATATTAGGGAGCATAAGTAAAAGTCCCTGAGAAGCTGTATAGGTTGTGGTTAATGCACCTGCCTGCAAAGAACCATGCACAGCACCTGCAGCACCACCTTCAGACTGCATCTCAGACATGATTACTTCGTGTCCGAAGATATTCTTTCTTCCCTGGGTAGCCCACTGGTCGGTGTAGTCTGCCATAGGTGAAGAAGGGGTGATAGGATAGATAGCTGCCACATCAGTAAACGCATAGGATACGTGAGCGGCTGCGGTATTTCCATCCATAGTTTTCATTGATCTAGCCATAGTAGCCTCCTTAAATAATAAATATTATTGATGACAACAAAAACAATCCGTAATAACGAAGTATTTGTTTCAAGCTTTATTACATATCCTTAATTCTACTATTTAAGTTTAATTATGTAAAGCCAAATCATGTATTTTTATTGTGCAATTTGTGTTAATTGATGTAATTTCTCAATAATTATTGGATAATTTTGATAATAGCTATCATTATCGACATCTTCTATCTTATTTTCCCTTTTTAAAGAGGGGGTTTTTATAAAGATAATAACTTCTCCGGTAGGCAAACCTTACTTATTATTCTTTTGACACTAATATCATTAGATGTTATAATCAAAAAACATTATAAAAAAGAAAGTGAGCGGCCATGCTTATTAAATATTTACAGGTATTTTTTATATCAATGCTTCCTATAATCGAGCTAAGAGGCGCGATTCCCTTTGCAACTGCAATCGGAGTCCCGCCCTTAACTGCCTACATCATTTCCATACTTGGAAATATGGTTCCTATTCCTTTCATCTTCCTCTTTGCAAGCAAGTTCTTGCATTGGGGAAAGGATATGGCATACATAGGGAAAATGTGTCATTTCTTCCTTGAAAAAGGCTATAGAGCAGGGGAGAAGCTTGAAAATAAAGCAGGCTTTGGACTTTTTATTGCCCTCACGCTCTTTGTGGGCATCCCGATACCGGGTACAGGTGCGTGGACTGGAAGTCTTGCGGCCAGCCTCTTAGGTATAGATATTAAAAAGGGAACTATAGCCGTACTTGCAGGTGTACTGCTGGCAGGCATAATCATGATGACAGTGAGCCTCGGTGCCTTGTCTTTCCTTACGAAATAATCAATACTTGAATCTAAGTAAAATATAGCAAAAATTTTGTTTGATTTCTCAGAGATGCTTGTGGCTAGAACAGCCCCTAGAATACCAAAAATGTCTTCTAAGGGCTGTTCTTGACTTTGTCAGCTGTTCTATTTTTTATTCGCTTCATTCCTAAACTGGGCAGGCGTCTTTCCATACTCCCTCTTAAACAGCCTTATAAAATGCTCCACATTAGGGTATCCGATTGCCTCTGAGATTGTTTCAATCTTCATATTGCCTCCCAGTAAGAATGCCTTTGCTTTCTTAAGCCTGGTAATGCGTACAATATCTCCAAAAGGCATACCCGCCTTTGTCCTTATGTATTTTGAGAGATAAGGTTTTGAAAGGAAGGTCTTCTTTGCTATATAGTCAAGTGTAACCTCCTTATAATTTTCTTGAATAATGTTGAGGATATCCGTTAATCTCTCTTCCCTCTCCTCCACGTACCTAAGACGCTCAGACTGGTTAAGCGCAGATACAAGTGCGTCTATTGAAGCCTTAATAATATCTTCGTCTATACCGACTCCCCAATACTTTTTATCACCACAGACTATTCCCACAAAGGTCACCGCCTTAGATGCGGAACTACCTGTAAGTGCGTGTTCTTCATAATCTGTAAGCTCATACTCTATTCCAAAATACTGCCTTAAGGCATTGGCTACTGCATCGAGTCGTCCATTACCGTTTGCCTTTACCACGTGTTCCTTTCCTCCATGGCTTATGTTAATGGTTGCAAGGAATCCGCCACCCTGGACAAACTCAGCATCAGTTATACTAAATACTTCGTGGTTATTTACATATTTGTTATAGAATATGCTATAAATTCTATCAGCAGAAAGCTCTGCATGTTCGTGGTCAGATACCGACTTAACTGTATAACCAAGCTCCTCCTGTATATTCTTAGGCACTTCTATTCCGTAATTCGTCTTTAATATATAGCTGACCCCGCCCTTACCTGACTGGCTGTTGATGCGGATAACATCTGCATCATAGCTCCTGCTAATGTCCTTAGGGTCAATAGGCAGATAAGGCACTGTCCACTTACCTTTTTTGTGTTTTTCTCTATAGGTGAAGCCCTTAGATATAGCATCCTGATGTGAGCCTGAAAATGCAGTAAATACAAGCTCTCCCGCATAAGGGTGCCTTGGAGAGACCTGCATTCTTGTAAGTTTCTCATATTCCTCCTTAATAAAGTTTAACTTTGAAAAATCAAGACCCGGGTCTACTCCGTGTGAATACATATTCATTGCAAGAGTGATGATATCCACATTGCCGGTACGTTCACCATTGCCAAACAGTGTACCTTCTATTCTGTCCGCACCGGCGAGAATGCCAAGCTCTGCTATGGCAACTCCCGTCCCTCTGTCGTTGTGTGGATGAAGGCTCAAAATAACCCCTTCTCTGCGGTTTAGGTGCTTGTGAATATATTCTACCTGTGTTGCAAACACGTGAGGGAGAGAGAGTTCAACCGTAGCAGGAATGTTAATGATGACCTTGTTATTCACGTCAGGCTCCCACACATCTATAACTGCATTTACCACCTCAAGGGCATACTCTACCTCAGTACCTGTAAAGCTTTCAGGAGAATATTCAAACGAAAAATTCCCCTCTGTTTCTGCTGCAAGCTTTTTAAGCAGCTTGGCTCCTTTTATAGCTATCTGTTTAACTTCTTCTTTATCCTTGGCAAATACCTGCTCCCTTTGTGCTACAGAGGTAGAATTGTACACATGGATAACTGCGTGCGGAGCACCCTTAACAGCTTCAAAGGTCTTTTTGATAATATGCTCTCTCGCCTGAGTAAGCACTTGAACAGTAACATCCTTAGGAATCAGATTTCTTTCTATAAGTGCACGCATAAAATTATACTCTGTCTCAGATGCAGCAGGGAAACCTACCTCTATCTCCTTAAAGCCAATATCCACTAAAAGCTTGAAAAATTCAAGTTTTTCTTCCAGGTCCATAGGCTCAATGAGAGCCTGGTTGCCATCTCTTAGGTCAACCGAGCACCAAATTGGCGGCTTTTCTATATACTCTTTCTTCACCCAGTCATAGGTAGGATGTTTAGGCATAAAATAGTTTCTCTGATACTTATTGTAGTTTTTCATATTCTCTCCATGTGTGCATTTTGTTTATTAGATAGTCTGTAACTTCACTTATACTCATAAAAAGGCGGCTTTAATCACAAACTATTCAGCTCAATCTTATTGATATATTTTAATATAACATATTTTCGCCTTAATCGGCAAGGTAATATTTTAACTATTTTATTGATATATTTTAATTAGATTAAGGCTTATCTCTTCAAGTATGTATGTAGAAAATTTAAATACTTATAGCACTTGTATCTATTTGTTTTAGTGCTACAATTATATGATGTGGGTATCAAAAGTATTTGACACTGGTATCAATATATAAAAGTCTACCGAAAGAGGATGAATATGATACAGGATTACTTAAATAATAGCTATGACAACAGTTACAAGGCAGAGGCTAAACCTTCTGACAATAGTTTTATACTGCATTTTCATAATAATGAACTTCTTTGCCACGCCGAAGGAAACGTTGCAAGCCTTGAAAGTGCTATCCCCGGCAAGGCAGGAAGTGAAGAGGTGGTTTGGAAGCTTCTTACCTTTAAGGAAATCAGAGAGACTCTTAGCGTCGCAGAGAATAAGCTTATATATCTTTTTAAGATGGATATTGATGGCGAAAGCCGTGAGTTTTTCCTTCTTGTCGATGCTTCATTACTTAAAGGAACAGGTCTGGCTTATTCAAGCATTAAAGATAGGGAGAATTCCGGTAATAGTGAGTCAGGTGATTATAGTACAGATGGACTATACTATATACCTGCCTCTAAGTTTCGCTCTCTTAGGCCCCTTTCTACCTCCTTTGCTGTGATAACAGCGTGGCAGCTATATAGCTGGTACAGAGATAACAGACATTGTGGCAGGTGTGGCGCACTTACTATACACGATAACAAGGAGAGAATGCTTAAGTGCCCCGATTGTGGCAATATGATATATCCTAAAATCTGCCCGGGAGTAATAGTAGGCATTATTCATAAGGGCAGGATTTTACTTACAAAGTATGCTAACAAGGGATATGACCGCTACGCTCTGGTAGCAGGCTTTACGGAAATAGGGGAAACCTTTGAAGAAAGTGCTGTAAGGGAAGCCTACGAAGAGGTTGGTCTTAGACTTAAGAATATAACCTTTTACAAAAGCCAGCCCTGGTCGGCCTCTTCTTCACTACTTGCAGGATTTTTCGCAGAGGTTGATGGAAGTGACGAGGTTGTACTTGAGACTGAAGAGCTTAAAGAAGGCACCTGGTTCTATCCTGAGGATATAGTGCAGATGCACGAAGGCGTGAGTCTTACAGAAGAAATGATAAATCATTTTGCAGATAGGAAGCTGGATGAAAGATGGTATAAAAGCTGACAAAAAGGGGCTGTAATAGCCCCTTCTAATCTCCATAACTTATTTAACTGTCTAGTCCTAACCTCTGAAATTCTTTTTCCGCTTTCTCAAGGCTTTCCCTGTCTGCAAAGTGAACTATGTCCCCGCTTTCTTCAATTGACATTCCTTTTTTACGACAGTTAATATAAACCTTAAGCAAGGTTTCGTTAACACCCTGTTCAATACCCTGTTCCAGACCTTCTTCTCTACCTTCTCTAACTCCCTTATAGTACAACTGACTAAGTGGTCCTCCTGTCATATCTCTCACCTCACTTCCCTTTTTCGTTACAATCTTTTCTATGATATCCTCACTCCCTGACATTATAGAAAGAAACTTAAGTACAGCATCTACATGCCTTATTTCATTTTCATTCTCGGGCAAATAGTATGGATCTTTTCTAATGTTGGTAAAATACTTAGCAACCAGCCCGAAATCACTCTTAAACTGTCTTACCTTTTCTTCTGATAAAAAAGCAATTTCAAAAACATTGATTTTATAGTCATTTACATAGTCTTCAAGTCCTTTAGGAATGTCCACTATACCCTTTAGAGACTTAGGTTGATTCCACCTTGTTGTGCCAAAGTAAAGAACTATTGTGATTACCGGTGTAATCCTTGCCTTTATACCCCTATCATCAGTTTTAAGCAGCTGGCTTCTGTAGGACGCCCCATCATATCCAATTATCCTTGCAGGCATAAGTCTGTCTACTCTGGTCTGATTTTCAATTCCGATTATTAGGAGATTTAAGCCTCCATCTTTCCAATACTTACTTATGTCTCTCTCCTGCTCGTGAAGCTTAGAGTCCTCTGCTTTGTAAATGGAATTAACCTTACTCTCTTCAAGCGAGTCCTCCTTAATCACACTGACTCCGTCAAAAAGCAGGGTATTTACAATATCTGCAAATACATCATTGTAGTCCTCTAGCAGTTTTTCTGCTTTGTCTTTGTTGTTCATATGTTGATTCTTAGCGAACCTTGGAATAGTCATTTATAGTATATCATGCTTTTAGGATTTATAAAAGGTCTAAAAAAACCCCAACCGTAAACTCCGGTTGGGGCAAATTATTATAATTTAGTTTTTTGATTGGGAATCAAATTAGTTCTTCTTAGCGAAGGTAATCTTGAATCCGCTGTTAGCGCCTTCGTAAGTAAGACCATACTCAGCATCTGCACTTATCTCAGTGCCTGTAAATGCCTTATTAGATACGTTTACAGTGATTGTGAACTTACCTGTAGCTCCGTCAACCTTACCTACTTTGTAAGTAACGCCCTTTGGTAAAGCCTTAACAACCTTAACCTTAGGTGAACCACCCTTAGGATTTACAACCTTATCAACCTTAGCATTGATAGTGAAGGTTGCAGCAGTTCCTGTAGCAATCTGAATAGCTGCTGTAGTTGAACCACTAGCTGCTGTAACTGCAGCCTTTGCAGCGTCACCAGCTACAGTTGCACCTTCGAATGTTACGTTCTGAGCAATGTTAGCAATATTGATGATAGCACCTGCAGATACGCCAGATCTGGTTGCAACACCATTCTTATCCTGCTTTGTACCTGAAAGTCTTAAGAAAAGCTTAGTCTTTCCTTCTGTCCAGGTATTAGCCTTCTCATCCTTTGAATACTTAAGGTTAGCCTTGGTAGGTTTCTTTACAGGATCCTTAGAAGCCTTAAGTACGCTCCACTTAAACTTAGATGTGTCACCTGTTGAAGGAACTAAAGCATACTCAATATCCTTGCTGCTTACGTTCTGAAGTAAAAGACCCTTTGTGATGTCATAAGCAAGAGTTGAGCTAACGATAACACCAGTCTTTCCATCAACGTTAATAGCTGCTCCTGTACCGGTAAATGCAGTACCAACATTCAATTTCTCAGCAGGCTTCTTAAGTGATACTCTACCAACCTTAGAAGCAATCTTCTTAGCATTAGCACCTGTTCTTACAAGTAAATCCTGATCCTTAGTGTCAACTAAACCAGTAAGCTCTGAAAGAGTAAGTCCCTTCTTGCTTGTAGATAATTTCCAGTTTGCAGGAACTGCAGCAGCGCCAGCATCAACTAACTGCCATTCTACACCGTTTTTAACACTTGTAGTCTCTTTGGTTACATCTACCTTTGCAGCAGGAGCATTGCCCTGTGTAGCAATCTTTAACTTAGACTCTTTACTAGCCCAAGCTGTATCTGTTCCCTTAATTCTGAATGAAAGAGTTGATCCGCTCTGTCCAAGAGCTCTAAGTCTCTTATTAACAAGATCATCGGTAGGAGCTGTTCCACCAAGGAAAGCCTGGAATGTCTGCCAGCTGCCATCATTAAGCTTAACTTCAACTTTTTCAGCATCAGCCTTTAAATCTACTTCTGTCTCACCCTTTTTACCTTTAGTAGCAAAAAGATAACCGAAATCTCCACCTAAAGCGTGAGTAGGCTTTGTTCCCTTTACTGCGCTTGTACTAGCTACGAACTGAGCCTTGAAAGTGGTATCAGCAGCTTCAAGCTTTAATACCTTCCAAGTACTATCAGGAGTTGGAGTATCACCAACAGCGATGATTCCAGCTTTACCCTTAAGTGCGGCATATACATCTATCATATCAGATATATCCTGCACATTTGTTATCTTGTATTTAGCTGTATCGATTGTTACACTATCCTTGCCACCCTTTTTGTCTTCCTTAGCTATGCCCCAGAACTTAGCACCTGCAACAGTTGCAATTCCTTCAGCACCCTTGAAAGTAATTGCAGGAGCAGCCTTAGCTGTCTGTAAGTTAGCTACAGGCACCATACCTAATGCCATTGCTACAACGAGTGACTTTGCGATTGTTTTCTTGAAATTCATAATTCTAATAACCTCCTTATTATTGTCGGGACCTCATCCTATGTACGCTAAGACAGTCTCCCTAGTCGCCATCCCTGGCTGGTTAACATCATATCCTATGTACGCTAAGATAATCCGTATAACGTAGTTTATAGTTTTTTTGACTTACACATACTATATCGGAACGGGAGATAAAAAACTTAACACCTTTTTGAAACTTTTTTTGATTTTAACAATTAAGCCATTTCAGGCAGGTCTGAAAAAGAGTGCTATAGCCTTGTGTGCATTAAATCTGCTGGTTTCAAATTCAATAGCCTAATTGATGTCCCTTTGCATTTTGTAACCACATCTATACTATACACCCATCACCACTTAAATGCAAGTCTTTTTTTTCGTCTTTTATGTGTTCTATTCTAATCTACACTTTCTGTGTTATATTTTTCCATATAATAATACTCTTGACAAAACATCACCAAATAAACATACTGTTAATTTATGGGTTATTATGATATAATTTGAGCACTTAATGATTACGAGACGTCAGGTGAAGTGTTTGTTTAGTGCGAGTGATATCTAAGCACTTAGCGAAGTCGAGCCATCAATATATGTAAACTTAGTTTATGGAGGATAACATGAATTATTCAGGTCTAATTCTCGGTGTAGCTACTTTTTTGCTCATTGGAGTTTTTCACGTCATTGTAGTAAAGGGGGAGTATTATTTTTCAAAGAAAATCTGGCCTCTGTTCTTAGCTACAGGAATTGCTTCTCTCTTCATCTCATTATTTATA
>ERZ773196.2019-NODE-2019-length-10821-cov-20.424020_pt1 | contig 10821 bp, 1 predicted proteins | sample MGYA00581009_ERZ773196 | MGnify/ENA primary metagenome ERZ773196 (study PRJEB29015, sample SAMEA2738162) | human oral metagenome | biome: human oral; feature: human-associated habitat; material: saliva | place: China | collected 2243 ...
GTTACTTCTACTACTGTGTACTTAATAGGTGTTCCGCCTTTATCAGCATCAAGGTCTTTGAAGCTTCCAGCCCAACCATTTGCTTCAGTCAATTCAAGTGTTTTACCAGTATCTTGACCATCTGCAAGCAATTTAACTGTGACAGAAGATGGGCGTTTACCATCTTGGTTGTTCACGTCCTTCCATACTTTCTTAACAGAAACTTCCGTTTTTGCTGGAGTGTAAGTATTCTCGAAAGCTTTTTCGTCATCGTAAGAAACAGTTGCTTCAAGTGCACCTTTGCCCTTATCTACTACAGTAACTGTAGCCGTGACAGTTTTAGTGTCGTACTTGATGCTTGTATCACTGCCAGCTTTTTCAGCAATTTTAAAGGTATAAGTCCCTGCTTTGTCAAATTCCAATTCTGAGAAAGCAATGTTTCCGTCTTTGTCATTCTTCACAGTTTCTTTCACCTTACCATCTTGGTCTGTTAAAGTGAATTCAAACTCTTCAGCCTTCAACTCACGTCCTGTAAGTTTTTTATTAGCTTTAATCTTAACTTTAACTTTGCTACGTTTATTTGTAACTGTTTTGATAGCTCCATCTTGTCCAACAGTCATCTCAAATGGAGTAGGATTCAACTCATATCCCTCAGGAGCCTCAATTTCGGTTACCGTAAAGTTCCCTTTCTTGATATCACTTTCTGAGTAAATAGATGATTCAGCAATTCCGTCATCATTTGTCGTTACAATTTCTTCTTTAGCCGTAGCTCCTGCCGGAGGAGTAATCTTGAATTTTGCTCCTTTTAGACGGTCATGAGTCAGCTCGTCCACCTTATAAAGAATGATACGGTAAGCTGTCTCTAATTGTATAGTTCCTCCTGAGGCCACAACAGAATTACCAATCTGCTGAAGTACCGTCTTATTACTATAATCTTGATACTCCAGTTTTTTATCATTGGCTTTTACTTCGACATTATTCAGTACTTTTGTACCATCTCCTGGAGCGCTCGTTTTATAACCAATTCGAAAAGCTGCTGGTTTTCCATTTTTAGCTACGATAGAAGAAGCGTTGTTAATGATAATGGTGAATTCTGTATAAGAATTATTCCACTTAATTTCGTAATCTTTACCAGCTTCTAAAACTACCTCGTCTTTCATGTAGTATACTTTGTTATACCAACCTGCTATAACACTGAGAGATTCTGGAATCATTTGCATTGGTGACGAATTTGGATCGACCCAATCATGAATCTCAATTTTATCATATGAAGCTTGCTTTGGATTGACCCTAACATACCACGTATGAAGATATTGACCACTCTTATTTAAAGCTTTTGAGGTCCAGGCTTCCTTACTAATTAATCCATGATATTTACTAAAGTTGGCTTTGCCAATCCCTTCAGAATAATCAACCTCACCTCTTCGACCAACCCTGATTTGATAAGTAATTTCATTTATTGTTTCTGTCTTTTCAAAGCGTAGTGTTTGCTCACTTAGTTCATTCTTAGAACTAAATCCAAGATAGAAGCTTCCTCTAACATTCTGAACGTAGATTCCCTTCTTCTTCTCTAGGTAAGTTTTTAAATTTTTTAGGGTAATTGTAGCCTTTCCACCATTATTATCACCATTTGACACAATTTTTGCTTCTCCTATAACAAGGTCTGTTTCCTTGTCCTTTAGATCAAAAGTTTCCTCTCTAACTGACAAAGGACCTGGAACGGTGAATGTAAAGGTGTCACCATCCTCCAACTTACCATCGTAAGCACTTAAATCATAATCTACGATAAACTTGTAGTTCGGGTAATCATTATGCTCAGGAGACAGAGTATAAACACCATTCGCATCCGGTTTTATAAATCTACCATTATCAACCTCCCAAATTCCAATATTACTGATAACGTTCTTCAGTTCCTTTGCTTGAACTGAATTTGGAGCAAAGATCATCCCTAGCAAACAGGCCAGAGAGGTTAGGATGGGTAACCAAAATTTCTTGTTCTTCATAATCTTCCTTTCTAAATTACCGAAAACATTAAAACGACCAACTCTGATAATAGATTCCCAATACTCATCTCCTTTCAGACTTATTGAAATACATGAGAGTTATTAATTAAACTACATCATATTAACATATTTCATAACTATATATGAGTACAATACTTATCGTATTTGTTCTGTACTTAATATAGAAATTTCCTTTAATTTCATTATAAAACAAAATTAACTTTTTTTGTAATATTATGAGGTTATTGACTTTTGAAAATATTGACAGAGTGTAAAATTACTGCTATAGAAACTAATTCTTTCATCACAATGTAGTTTCTTTAAGTATAGTGTACACATACGAACAATTTCTCTTTTAAACAAACAGAAAGAAACAGTGTAAAAAACATTCCATTTATTTATAAGTTTGATATGCCTTAATAATTATCCAAACTATTTTATATAAGTAAAAATCAGAAGAGACCTAGCAATAGTCATATCCCATACTGATAAATAGTTTAATTTAGCATATTTCATTATTCTAAATCATAGAAAAAAGACCAGGGGGTTATCCCTGATCTTTCTTTACTGTACTTATTGGCTACTAAATGAGATTAGTCTTCTTTTCTTCGTTTAGTTGCTACAAGACCTGCACCTAAAGCTAGAAGAGCTAAACCTGCTGCTAATGCAGCTTGTCCAGATTCACTTCCAGTGTTTGGTAGGTTAGGATTTTCTGGTTCAGTTTGGTCCGTTACTACTAACTTACCATCCTTAAACTCAACCTGATTTCCACTAGCATGTACCACTGTTACAGTTCCGTCGTAGTTAACTTGGAATGTAATATCTGTCACTGCTAAGTATCCAGTTGGAGCGGCCTCTTCATGGAAAGTATATACTCCCGGAGTCAAATCAAGTACATGTGATTGACTGGCTTTTGAAGTCCATTCAGCCACAGGATTACCTATAACTTTTTCTCCTCGGAAAATTTGGATTTTTGCACCCGCGATTTCTTCACCCGCTAGATTTACCTTGCTAAAGGTAATCTTACGTGGTAGATCATCGTCTTTATCAGTGACAATTACTTTAGAGCCGTCCGTTACGACCTTGTTCTCTTCACCCTTAGAGTCTTTTTCGCCAACATTTGTCACTTCCACTGTGCCATCATGTTTGACTTGGAAAGTGATGTCCGTTACTTTGAGGTAACCTGTTGGGGCTGCTTCCTCATGGAAAGTGTAAGTTCCTGGGGCCAAGTTCAAGTCTTTAGACTTACCAGCTTCAGAGGTCCAGCTTTCTACAGCTGTGCCTTCTGACTTGTCGCCCTTGTAGATCTTGATTTGGGCACCAGCGATTTCTTCTCCACCAAAGCTAACCTTACTGAAGGTAATCTTACGTGGTAGGTCATCGTCTTTATCAGTGACAGTTACTTTAGAGCCGTCCGTTACGACCTTGTTCTCTTCACCCTTAGAGTCTTTTTCGCCAACATTTGTCACTTCCACTGTGCCATCATGTTTGACTTGGAAAGTGATGTCGGTTACTTTGAGGTATCCAGTTGGGGCTGCTTCCTCATGGAAGGTGTAAGTGCCTGAAGCCAAGTTGAGATCTTTAGACTTACCAGCTTCGGAAGTCCAGCTTTCTACAGCTGTACCTTCTGCCTTATCGCCCTTGTAGATCTTGATTTGAGCTCCTGCGATTTCTGTTCCACCAAGGCTAACCTTGCTGAAGGTAATCTTACGTGGTAGGTCATCGTCTTTATCGGTTACAGTTACAGTTGAACCATTTGTGGCAACTTTGTTTTCTTCACCCTTAGAGTCTTTCTCACCAACGTTGGTCACTTCCACTGTACCATCATGTTTGACTTGCAAAGTGATGTCCGTTACTTTGAGATAACCTGTTGGAGCGGCTTCCTCATGGAAGGTGTAAGTTCCTGGGGCCAAGTTGAGATCTTTAGACTTACCAGCTTCGGATGTCCAGCTTTCTACGGCTGCACCTTCTGCCTTGTCGCCCTTGTAGATCTTGATTTGAGCGCCTGCGATTTCTGTACCACCTAGGCTAACCTTACTGAAGGTAATCTTACGTGGTAGGTCATCGTCTTTGTCGGTTACAGTTACAGTTGAACCGTTTGTGACGACTTTGTTTTCTTCACCTTTAGAGTCTTTTTCACCAACGTTGGTCACTTCCACTGTGCCATCATGTTTGACTTGGAAAGTGATGTCGGTTACTTTGAGGTAACCTGTTGGAGCGGCCTCTTCATGGAAAGTATATACTCCCGGAGTCAAATCAAGTACATGTGATTGACTGGCTTTTGAAGTCCATTCAGCCACAGGATTACCTATAACTTTTTCTCCTCGGAAAATTTGGATTTTTGCACCCGCGATTTCTTCACCCGCTAGATTTACCTTGCTAAAGGTAATCTTACGTGGAAGGTCATCGTCTTTATCGGTGACAGTTACTTTAGAACCGTTTGTGGCAACTTTGTTTTCTTCACCCTTAGAGTCTTTTTCACCAACGTTGGTCACTTCCACTGTGCCGTCATGTTTGACTTGGAAAGTGATGTCGGTTACTTTGAGGTAACCAGTTGGAGCAGCTTCCTCATGGAAGGTGTAAGTTCCTGGGGCCAAGTTGAGGTCTTTAGACTTACCAGCTTCAGATGTCCAGCTTTCTACGGCTGTACCTTCTGCCTTATCGCCCTTGTAGATCTTGATTTGAGCTCCCGCGATTTCTGAACCACCAAGGCTAACCTTGCTGAAGGTAATCTTACGTGGAAGGTCATCGTCTTTATCGGTTACAGTTACAGTTGAACCGTTTGTGGCAACTTTGTTTTCTTCACCCTTAGAGTCTTTCTCACCAACGTTTGTCACTTCCACTGTGCCATCATGTTTGACTTGGAAAGTGATGTCGGTTACTTTGAGGTAACCAGTTGGGGCGGCTTCCTCATGGAAGGTGTAAGTTCCTGGTGCCAAGTTCAAGTCTTTAGACTTACCAGCTTCTGAAGTCCAGCTTTCTACAGCTGTGCCTTCTGCCTTGTCGCCTTTGTAGATCTTGATTTGAGCACCCGCGATTTCTTCTCCACCAAGGCTAACCTTGCTGAAGGTGATCTTACGTGGACTATCGTCATCTTTATCAGTGACTTTGATTGTTGAACCATCGGTTACGACTGTATTGTCCTCGCCTTTAGCATCCTTAGTACCAACATTGGTCACTTTAACTGTTCCATCATAGTTAACTTTAAAAGTGATATCCGTCACTTTGAGGTAACCAGTTGGGGCTGCTTCCTCATGGAAGGTGTAAGTACCTGGGGCCAAGCTCAAGTCTTTAGACTTACCAGCTTCGGATGTCCAGCTTTCTACAGCTGTACCTTCCGCCTTATCGCCCTTGTAGATCTTGATTTGTGCTCCTGCGATTTCAACCCCACCAAGACTAATTTTACTGAACGTGATTTTACGAGCTACATCGTCATCTTTATCAGTAACTGTCAGAGTTGAATTTTGGGCTACAACACGATTGTCTTCGCCCTTAGAATCTTTTTCACCTACTTTTGTCACTTCAACAGTACCGTTAGGTTTAACTTGGAAAGTGATATCCGTTACTTTGAGGTAACCAGTTGGGGCTGCTTCCTCATGGAAAGTGTAGATGCCTGGTTCAAGATTCAATTGCTTAGGTTGGTCAGTTGAAGTCCAGCTTTCTACGGCTGTGCCTTCTGCCTTGTCGCCCTTGTAGATCTTAATCTGTGCACCAGCGATTTCATTCCCTCCAAGGTTTACCTTACTGAAGGTAATTGGTTTTGGACTAGTATCCTCTTTATCGGTAATAGTCAGAACTGGACCAGCTGCAAGAACAGTGTCATCAGCTCCCTTATTCTTAATAGTGATAGAACCGTCAGCATTAACAGTAAAAGTAATATCTCCTACAATTTGATATCCCTCCGGAGCATCGAACTCTCTTAGAGTGTAGATCCCTGGTGCCAGCTTAACCACTTTAGAAGTGTCAGCTACAGTAGTCCAGTCTGCAACAGGTGCCTCTTCAAGATTGACTGTATCTCCACTATAGATTTTCAGTTCCGCTCCTGGAATTTCTTTTCCATTTGGATCCACCTTTTTGAAAGTAATCTCTTTTTCAATTGGAGTCTTCGGAGGTGTCTTCTTATTTTCAATTCGACGTTCTACGGATTTGTCAGAACCAAATTCATCTGGAGAAATTTTAATGTCTTCAGTTAGTTTATCATAGCCAATAGGAGCCGTTACTTCACGAATCGTATAGTTATCTCGTAGCAATCTACCTACACTAGCGTTACCATCAGGACCTGTTGTCAATCGTCCAACAACAGCTTGGTTTCGATCACGAATAACTTCAAAAACTGCACCTTGCAAAGGTTGGCCTGCTTCGTCTACCTTATGAATTTTAATGGTGAAAACATATCCTTCCGCAACACCACCTGCAATCTGGTAGGTACGTGTGTTGGTTGATTGTTCATTCTCACTACCATTATAACTCATGTTGGCTACGTTCGTGATTTCCTCACCATCGACTAGATCATAATTCGCTTTAGCTTGATATTCAATCATATAACCAAAACCATTAGTGTCTCCTAAAGGAAGGGTAAAACCATCACCATTCGCATTTACTACTAGTTGGTTTTTAAAGGTTTCGGTCATATCCTGAGCATCGGACCATTTCCAGTCTCCGTTATTCCAGCTCCAGTTTACTTTATAAATACGAAAAGTATCTGGTAGGAATTTCATATTTGGAGATGAGAAGGCATCTTTGATAGTAACATTACTATAATCTGCCATATTTCGGTTTATAGTAATATTGTAACGAATTACATTGTTAGGATCTCCTCCCTGTTGAAATGAACTCTTTTCGATTTTCGAGTCGTATTTCCCTGGAGGGCCGTTATAACGGATCTTTCCTGCAAATAGAACTCTATGTCCTACAGTAATGTTGACATCAACGTCTTTTTCTTCTGAAACAACGTCATGGTCAACTCGGACATAGACAAAGAATTTCCCCCTAACGCTGGAATTATTCTCAACAAATTTTGTATAAGTGAGAGTAATTGTTTTGCTAGCTGCATCTAAACGACCAGTAGCTACAAGATTGTTAGAAGAATCTCGTAATTCAATGTCTGAAGAGTTTGAAAATGCAATCTCTGATGGCAATTGAAGTGTTGTTGTATCACCTTCATGCACAGTATTATCTGGCAACACGAAATCTGCCGTAAGACGGAATTCTTGCCAAATATCCAATCCTTGCGTTAATGCTTCACCAGATTTGTTCTCAACACCTACACTAGTGATCACATCATTATACTCTGTCGCATGTACTTGCGTCAGAGGGGCAAACGATTGGAGAATAACTCCCAAACATAGAATAAGGATCTGAATCCAAGATCTTATTTTCTTGTTCATTTAATCTTCCTTTCTTATAATATTCAGTTGTAAATGTACAATGTAATAGTAAACTAACTGATTGTCCCCAACTAATCACCATTCTCCTTTTTCAAGTAAAAATTTATAGCTACATTACTTTCATATTTTATCATACTATTTTAAAAAAGGCTAGAAACATCAAACATTTTTTAAAATTTATTTTACTATTTAAAATTCATATTTTCTTATCGAATTCCCCATCGATTTATTGTATCGTTTTCTCCTATCATCGAAACAAAATCTGGTATATTTTACCGCTATTTTTTAAAAAATAAGTTCACCTCGTTTTCGATACTAGATAGTGTTTTTTATCATTTTGGTTATCTGATTTCTTAAACGTCAAATTGCTCTAGAGAGAATACTTCTATCCATTAAAAAGACCAGGTTTCCCTGGCCTTTCTGAGATACAATTAGAAGAAATACTGATTCATTCTAGTCTTCTTTTTTGCCTTTAGTGGCCACTAGACCTGCACTCAAACCAAGAAGAGCTAGGCCTGCTGCTAGGGCTGCTTGACTTTCTGCACTTCCTGTATTTGGTAACTGTTCTTCTTGAGCTTGACTAGCTTCACTTGAAGCAATTTCTTTTGTATCTGCTTTTTCTGATACTTGTGGTTTTGTAGATTCTTGAGGTACTGGTTTAGTTGTTTCACTAGCCGTACCAACTTCTACAATGCGATCTTGAGCCATGACTTTATCATAGCTTTCTTTTTCAGTTCGCTTGCCATTTTCAACTTCGATCAAGTGAACACGGATACCTTTTTGACCTTCTTGGAGAACACGAGTTTGACCCGCTGGAAGCTGATCATTCTTTTGTTCCTGAACCTTGAAATCAATTGTTTCTTCTTCGATTACAAGTTCTGGTCTGTTAAGGACTAGGTTCTTCACTTCATCTTCTGGAAGAGAAGTTCCTGGTTTAGTGCCAACTTCTACTATACGATCTTGAGCAGCGACTTTATCGTAAGTTTCTTTAAGCTGACGTTTTCCATTTTCCACTTCAATCAAGTGAAGACGAATACCTTTTTGACCTTCTTGTAGGACACGAGTTTCTCCTAGGTACAACTTATCAGACTTACGCTCCTGAACCTTGAAGTCAATGATTTCTTCTTCGACTATAAGTTCGGGTCTGTCGAGGACAAGGTTCTTCACTTCGTCTTCTGGAAGAGAGGTTCCTGGTTTTGTTCCGACCAAGACGATGCGGTCTGTCGGAGCCTCTACCACTTCGCGAAGTTTTTCTTCCTTACTTCCACTAGGATTAACCGCTGTGAAGATCCGTTCCTTACCAACTTTTCCTTCTTGTTCTACACGAGTTTCACCTAGATACAGTGTTGAATCCTTTTTCTCAACTGTCTTATAGGCCAAATCTTTTTCAACAAATTCGAGTTTTGGAAGATCTTCTTGTACAGCAGCAACAGTCTTCTCAGAAACTGGTTTTTCCTTAGTCAACTGAATACGGTATTCCTTGACTTGTTTTCCACTTTCTGAAACAAGGCGAACAAGTACTGGAAGGCTATCGTCTCCGCTATCTACAACTGTTGAAGCTACTTGATTACTTTCTTCGACTGAGACTTTTGGACGTTGACCTTTATAGGTGATTTGGTAGTCTTGACGATCTTCAGCGAGGTCAGGAAGCTCTTTTCCATCGACAAGAATCTTTGATTGGGTACTTTCTTGAGGCAATTCACTTGGTGCAAGGAAGGTCATCTCAATCATCGCAACACCGCTCTTGTCTGCTTTACGCTCCATACGCCATCTCATGGCTTTGGCTTTGACAGCTTTAAATGTTACGTTGATTTCATCACCAGCTGCGATGTCTTTATCCGCACGATAAGGAACAGCTTCCCAATTTTCTGGATTGTTGAATGGATGGGCTGCATCGTAGGCTTGGTAGTTTGAATAGTAGGTTGGCACTTCAAACTCTGGGCCAATATAACGTTCCAAAACGAGTTTAGATGGTGCATCTGTACCACTATCTGCAAAGAAATGAAGTTTGGCTTGCGCTACAGTCCGTTCTACAATCTTACCATTTTCACGGAAGATCACACCTGCTGATACTTCTGGATTAGAAGATGGTGTTGGAGACCAGTTTGTCCAACGACGATTTTCTGAATGATTTCCGTCATTGAGATAGTCCACACGGTCATGGGAGTTTCTATCAATGTCGTTAGTGGCTGAAGCAAAGGCGCGGTTACTATTTTCATCATACTCTGGGTTATTTGAAAGAGCTTCACCAAGTTTGTCTGTCACTCGTACAGTGAACTCAGCAACAAGATCACTACCAAGGACACGACCTCGAACGGTAAATTGACCTGCTTTTGTCAGATTTTCTGCTGGAACTTCTTCCCATTCAACTGCCAAGTCTTTTGTTTCGTAACCGTCTTTACCTGTGAAGTAAACCGGAACCTTAGTTGGCAATTCAAGTGGTTGTCCTACTTGTAGCAAGCGAGCTTGTTTGACCGCAGCAACTGGTTTACGAGAGAGCAAATCTTTATTGCTTGTAAAGTGTAGACGGTATTCTCCTAGGATGTCGCCATTTTCAGCTTTCGCGATGACACGGACTGGCTCTCCTTCACGAACACTTGGAACGACGGTAGCGAGACCATTGTTGCTAACACTTGCTGTTACTGCAGGAACTTTTCCATCTACAGACTCAAGGTAGTAGTCTGTCAAATCAGGGTTGAAGTTCGCTAAGTCTTTACCGTAAACTTGGATTCTCGTTTGTCCTTGTTTAGCTGCTGCGACTTGTTTCGCAAAAATTTGTACTTCTGTGATAGACGTTCCTTTCTTGCTATCAAGTCGAACCATACGAATGCGAACCGCATAGGTTTCAACCTTGTCAAAGCTGAAATGATTCATTTCTCCAGCTTTTAATTGAGCTGGTGCTTTGAGATTGCTTACCTCTTTCCAGTTTGCAGGATCATTAAAGGCATGGTTTTCCTCACCTACAAAGCTAGGGTTTTTAGGGGCTGTTGGAACGGTCTTACCGACATAATATTCAATCACATAAGACTTCGGTACACCAACTCCGTGGTCTTCGTGGAATCCGACACTTAGATTATCAACTGAACGTTTGCTCAAAATACCTGAATCTCCGAATAGGACACCAACTGAAGCTTCTGGATTACTACGGTTCCAGTTTGTCCAACGGTTAGCTGGGCGATCATTAAAGGAAATCAATTTATCGTTGACATTTGAAACAGGATCAGTTGGATTTGAGTCTGAAGCAAAGGCCAGTGGCAATTCTGAACCGGTCCATTGGTCAGAAATATTTGCACCCTGCTCAGTTTGAGCAGATACGCGAACATGAAGTTTAGTTGTTAATTGCGTACCTTCTAGACGACCATTAACTGTAAAGACACCTTCCTTGGCGTATTGGTCAGATTGAATCGCATCCCAAGTAACCTTAGCTGATGAAACGTGACCATTTGAATCGT
>ERZ773196.2020-NODE-2020-length-10821-cov-4.108397_pt1 | contig 10821 bp, 12 predicted proteins | sample MGYA00581009_ERZ773196 | MGnify/ENA primary metagenome ERZ773196 (study PRJEB29015, sample SAMEA2738162) | human oral metagenome | biome: human oral; feature: human-associated habitat; material: saliva | place: China | collected 2243 ...
TCATATCTGTTTCAAACAATTCTCTTGCAAAATCTAATTTTCTAAGAATTGTTTTACACAATGTTTCATCAGCATCTTGCTTATGAATATACTCATTTAGGCTAGCTGTTAAATTGGAGGTATCTTGAGGAATATACGATATTTTTAAATCACTTGCTAGGTTTACATCACCTAAGTACTCGTGATTTAAACCTAATAAAATTTTAATCAAGGTCGATTTTCCGCTTCCATTACCCCCGCATATAGCCACTATATCCCCTTGCTTTATATCAAAACTTACATCGCTTAATATCTGTCTTTCTCCATAACATGATGATAAATTTCTAACCAATATTAGAGGATTTTTGTGATGATGTAATGGATGCAATAATAGACTTTCTTTTGTTTCAATATCTTTTAGTAAATTTTGTTTTTCTTCTATTGCCTTATTTTGTCTATTCTCCAAATTCTTGGATTTTTTCATCATCTTAGCTGACTGATGACCTATATGTCCCTTATCCGGTTTTACGCCTGATACTTTCACACCGTTTTTAGTATTTTCAACTTTATCAGACCAAATTTGACTTTGTCTTGCAGCTTCTTTTAATCGTTTAATATCTTTTCTTAATTTCTCATTTTGACTAATTTCAAATTGGTCTTTCATCAATTTATTTTCATACCACGATGTAAAATTTCCTGATTGGACATCAATAGAATTCCTGTTAATAGAAATAACATGATTGATACAGCCATCTAAAAAATCTCTATCATGAGATATAAGCAAAAAACCTTTTTTACTTTTCAGATATTCACTGACAATTTTTCTTCCGTCCATATCTAAATGGTTTGTTGGTTCATCAATAAGTAAAAAACCATCTTCTCTTGTAAACAAAATAGCTAAAAGGATTTTTGTTTGTTCTCCTTTAGAAAGCGTTTCAAACTTTCTGTAAACAAGACTCTCATCTACATTTAGCAAATTAAGTTCTCTAAATAATTTCCATTCTTCCTCATCTGAAATTAGTTCTTTATATAACTCAATCACCAATTTTGAAGTGTCACTTAAATTGGGTGGAAATTTAAGTGACACTTTTGCTGATTTTGCCTTGATAAACTTCTTGGTTTAGAAGTAGCCTAAATAGTGCTGATTTTCCAATTCCATTTCTTCCTATCAGCCCTGTTTTCCAGTTCGTATCAAATGAAAATGATACATTTTCAAATACAGGTTTGACATAGCCATAATATGAGAACGTGAGGTTTTCAATTTTAATTGTTGACATAAAAACACCCCCTCAAATTCAAATCCTATCATTTCTTTTTCTTTAGTTTTGGTGTGGGCAGCTCATCTGTTTCTACTTCGCTGATGCCTCAGCTCGTACAAGCAGTGACACCGCCTCAACATGGTGCGTTTGTGGACTCAAAAGGTTCAGTGAACCTTTTGAGGATTAACTGCGTTTCACTAACAAACTTACACACTCGACGTGTCCTGACGTTATCTTCCTATACTATGAAACGAAATGATGATTCAAAATATATCCGAATTAAACCATTAAACGTAACTATAATTATTAACCAATTATATTCTAGTCTTGCTTAATTACATGCACCCGCCCAGAGTAAGAATAATTTGTGTGTGTTTAAAGCCCTTATTTTTTTCACTACATTCCATAACAATGTAATAGTCGTCATCCTTCTCTGCTTTCACAACAATCCCCATAGAATAAGGTGTTTTCCAAAGAGGCTTAACACCATAATAACTTGCTACAAACTCATTAGTCGGATTCGGAACCTCAGTGCTAAAACCATTTTCAAACAGCCATGCATGCCAATTTTTGAATGCCGGTGGAAAGCCCATGGTAAAAATAGATTGCATAACTGCTATTGAGAAATCTATCTCTTCTTCTAGGTTTATTACATACTTTTCAGTAGGAACTAGTTTATATCCATCAACAGTTTGGGCTTGTGTCATTCCATCATTAAGTTTAAGTTTCTTCATGATAATTTCCTTTATATATCTTTTGATTTCGGCCTTGCATCAGCATATGGGCGATATTGATTTACAAACTGGTTAACTGTCAAAAACGAATTGCCAAGTTCATTTAAGCTAAGTACTAACATGTACTCCGCAACCTCCCCTGCATGATTAATGCAACGCATTGGGTCTAACTTTTTACGAAAAGTCTCAAATGTATCGCCAACAACTTCCCACTCATCATCTTCTTTATCATAATAACAATGAAGGTCTCGCCATAATTCTTTATCATTTTCTTCAAAAAATTCTTCATCAGCAGAAAAATGAGCCCATGGAAATAGCTTAGGAAAAACCTCTGTGTATGGAGTAAAAGGAAACCAATACGGATACAAATACTCTTTAGTTTCATTCCCATCATTGACAATTAACTTGGTCTCGCCTCTGCCACTTGATTTATTAACCCATTCATTTGAATATAGTTTTACTTTACCACCATTTTGAATAATTTCCATAAACTTTTTCTGAGATAGTAAAAAGTTATAATTCTGTACATGTTGGGGTAAATTTGAATAGGAAAGAAGACTATTTTGAGAAGACTCATTTAAAAAAACCTGATCCAACGGAACCTTAACAAAAAAGCCTTTTCCTTGTCCATCATTGGTTCGTTCAATGGTTTCAGTAGTTAATTTTTGCCAAATGCATGTATCATCCTCAGGGTTATATAAAACTACTATGCAAGGGAGAGAATTCATAGTCCAGTAATTATACTGTCTCTCATTTATACCTCTAAAAATAATACTATTACCACGTTTTTCTTTAAACCAGCTTGACCCTGACTTTATCTGTAATGCAATCAGTTGCTTGGGATTCATATTGTCAATAAATTCCATATGAGCATCTATACCAACATCATCTATTGGTTGTTCTCGGAACATCCATTTATTGCGTTCTGCAATCTCGGCACAGTGGTATATCCCAATTCGTTCAGTCGAATTTGCCATAAACACTTCCTTTTAATTAATTTATATTACCAATTTTTTGTATGTAGTATTTTAACTTAAAATACTATATAAAATATGCTTCAAATTCCATAAAATTAATGCGACGTAATAGTAATTTAGGTACCGAAATGATTGTCAGAATCTCATTTTCACGAGTAAAAAATTTTACTTTATATGTATCTTTATCCTCTTTGGAAAGCACTATTCCTACTAAGCCTTTTTGAAAGCCCTTATAGTTAGCAATCAGCTCGACATACATGTCAGCTACCTTTTTACCATAACTACTTTGATTAATCAAATCTAGTAACGAGGAGCTCTCTGGAATTTCTGATTGATGAAATTCAAACGCCCCAGTACCTATTGTTCTACCAAATCCTCCGTGAAATCCAGTCCCCATTAGGCACCTCCCTGCATATAAGCCAACGAAGTGTTACTTGGATAGTGAAGAATATTAATTCCTTGAAGACGATACCAAGCAAACACATCATCTAGTAAGGCACCATATACAAGAATTGTATGAGGACTAAGTTTATCAACAACATAATCAAGCCCGTTGATAAAATGCTTTCTATCATCTAAATCTCTCATCTGACCATGCGAACCGACAGAAATCACATTATCTTTTGATATACCCAGGCAAGCAATATCGTAAGTTCTCTCATCCCCCCAACGAATATTTGGAATGACTGGAATTCCCATTGATTGAAGCCAATTACCTATAGCACGACTTCTGTATATATTATTTACTTGCATGTTATACGGCATGTCTCTAAATAGACTAAAATCAGGAAGGATAACCCCTTCAAACTTAGAAAGTGTATCCAAATGAAGTTTTGGATTCTTCCAAATATTTTCAAATTTATAATCATCCTCATAAAAACATAGCCATGAAAATTTCTCCTTAGTTTGATGCCTTTTTGAAAATAGAACCATTTTTTCTGGCAAAATGCCATTATAAGGTCTAATAATCGGAATTTCTTCTTTTCCTGCGTAAGCAGCATCTTTCACTAGGAATGCATTAAAAACGTCTTTGCAACCTTTTCGATTACCTTGAATTTTTACCATAGAGTAAACCTTTCTATTGAAATATCCAGACGACTATGGTAAACTGATATTGTGTATGTCGGTTTACCCAGCCGCTCTATCCAAGCCTTGAGTCCCCACTCAAAGGCTTTTTCTTTTACCAACCTTCTTTTTCATATTGTCCAAGTTGAATACTAGCCATTGCTTGTGTAACTTTGCATTGTTCTACGACCTCTTCAACAGATAAATTTTTAACTAATCTTTTTGGAACTAATAATTCTCCTGCGAAGCAGTTGGCTTGCCACTCAGGGTCTTCGTAGGCTTTTCTACTTTTCATTTCTTCAACCGTACGACAAAAAACTATCTCTTCTTGACGATGTTTAAAAAAATGAAGAAGTTCGTGAGCAATTGTGGATCTGGAAAATCCATCATCTTCACAAGCTTTCTCATATATATCTTCACGAATACGAATTAAGTTTTCACCTTTGAGGGTTTCTCCATAGTTATTAGGCATATCCTCAATTGGAACAATCTCATAATCATAATATCCAGTTTCCGCCAATAATTCAAAAACCTCAACAATTGGATAGGCAAGTTCATTAGACAACTTTGTCTTATCACGGAAATAATCAGCATAGTTTCGAATTTCTAATCTAGAACATGGGGCTACTTTATAATTATAGGTCATTAACTTCCTCCGAATTCTTATTAAAAAATTTAGCAAGTTTTGATAAATCTTGAGTATCAAATCTTTCAAGACTTCTCGCAAAAGCAAATGCTGTATCTTTTTGTGCATCAGTTAACATTTCCAGATTGATTTCAATCAACTGTTGACTAGCTTGCTGGGAACGTCTCAATTCAGCTAACTGCTCTCCGTCCAACTTGTACTCCTTTACTAGTTTTTCTTCCCAAGTTTTTGGGATTTTCTTTTTACCATTCTCTACAGCTGATAAAAAGGCTGAGCTGACACCTAGCTTTTCTGCCATTGTTTTGAGGATTTGGCCTTGGTCTATTCTTAATTTTCTTAGAAATTTTCCATATTCTGTAATCATTTTATTTTCCTCCATTTTACCTCTTATAATATAATTATAAACCATTTTCTAATATTAATCAACCTTTTTGGTTAATTATTTTAAATATTATGGTTAATTCAATTACTACACTAATCATAATAGATAATAAATCGTATTTCAAAAATAAAAAGGCCATAGCATGAGCACTTCCTCTCTTAGCTATGGCCTTATAAATTAACTTCTGTTACTTCTAAAAACATGACGGTGATACTGCCGTCTTCTCCTAGACTAATCTTCTCAAGTACCTTACACATCTTTCTTCCATCAAATGCTTCCTACTCGCTATCAAGGAGTTCCTTTAGTTGAGCCGCATGATACTTTTCCAGCCTTTGCTCTTCACTAAAGCTAGCCCACTTCTCTTCTAGCTTTCCCTTATTTTTACGAAGAACCTCTATGGCCCTAAGAAAAGCCTGCTGTAGGGGTTCCTCATCAATATGGAGATTGTTACACACCCACCAAAACTAAAAAGCCACTGTTTCCAGTGACTGCTTAGAAACCTTTCGCTTAAAGATTCCTAGTTTTTCACCAGCAGAGCTATACACTCAACACGTGGTGATAAGCAAACTTCTATATTATAGAACGAAAGTGACTGACTTGTTGTTTAAAATTATACTATAGAATGAAAATATTTTATAGTTACCATTTTCTCAACTTTATAGTTAATAACTATCATTTAATAAATTTACTTGCCAACTTGTAAACTTGTTTTATCTCTTTACTATTAATATCCCAACAATCAAGTTCTTCTTTAATTAACTCTGGAAATTTTTTGCTAATATCCCTTAAAGCATTACCAACTGATTTTCTAACATATTCACTGGAATCATCTTTTAATGCTGCAATTCGTCTTTTAAATAACCCTCTGGAATTTCCACTCCAGAGGTATTTATCTGATACATATCCCACAAGATGAGGCTAGTTCAAATGGTTAATCACCGTCAATACGCTATAATTCGCATATTTATTAAGATTTTCAAGAAAGAGGTTGAGTTGATCGTTGGTTTCAAAGCGGGCTTCCATAAGGTAACAAGAAATGCCTGATGTCCGATAGTGATTAAGGATATGTCTCTTATTTCCTTCTATATAAGCCAAGTATTGAGTGTGACTTGGTGAAATCATGGTTGTAAAAATAAAGATATGAATAGGATAGCCTGTTTTCGACAAGTCTGTCTGAAGCGTATAATTTTTGATTACTCCGTCTTCTTCCAGCTTGATCAAGCGCTGAGACACTGTTGGGGCAGATAAGTGGACCTGCTCCGCAATCTCCTTGACCTTCATCCGAGAATTTTCCTCCAAAAGTGTCAAGATTTCTTTATCTGTTTGGTCAATCATGAACTTCCTCCGAAAATGTGAAATTTGAAGCCTTTTTCTTATTTTTCGTATAGACTTTCCCCCCATTATACTGTAAACTGTTAGAGTAATCAAATTAAAAGAAAAGAGGAAATATTACATGAAATTTAACACAGTCGCTTGATTCGAATTTGGAGCAGATCAACCTCAAAAAGTCAAAGACTTTTACAAAGAAATGTTTGGTTGGGAATACAAACAAAACACTGACTTGGAAGGTGTGGAGTACGACGGTATCTTGACCCCTGCAGCTCCTGTACCAACGGGTGGCGTCCTTGGCACAGCAGGAAAAATCGAAGAATATGCTACTTTCTATGTATTGGTAGAAGATGTACCAGCTGCTATTGAAAAAGCAAAAGAAAATGGCGGCGAAGTCATCTGGGGACCTGTTACAGACGCTTCAAACGTCAGCTTTGCTCGTCTAAAAGACAATACTGGTCATCAATTCGGTGTCTTCTCAGCACCAGGTATCGGTGAGTACTAAATCGAAAAAATACAAAAAAGAGGTCAAAATGAAAATTAAGCAAATTCGTAACGCAACCTTGAAAATCCAATACGCAGGAAAGACCATCTTGGTTGACCCCATGCTGTCTAAAAAAGGAGAATTACCCGTTTTTGGACCACCAACCGTTCCTTTTCATCCAACTTCTGAAAATCTGGAAAACAATCCCTTGGTTGAATTGCCAATTCCAGCAGAGGAAGTCTTGGAAGGCGTGGAGGCTGTCATTGTCACACACATGCACATTGACCATTGGGATCCTGCTGCAGTTGAGTTGATTGATGAAGAGCTACCACTCTATTCCCAAAACGAAGAGGAAGCTGAAAAATTGCGTGAACAAGGTTTCCAAAAAGTTTATGTCTTGGGCAACCAAACCAGCTTTGGAGAAATCTCTCTTACCTATGTCGAAGCGCGTCATGCTAGCAACGATGAAATGCTGGCGATCTCTGGTCATGCCTGTGGAGTGATTTTCGAGCACAAAGATGAGCCTACTACTTACCTCTTAGGTGATACTGTATGGTATGAGAATGTGGAAAATACACTCAAAAAATACCAACCTCAAGTCGCTATCATCAACGCAGGAAACAACCAATTTAAAGAAAGTGGTCCACTTATCATGGGTGCTGAAGGTGTTCATGAAGTACATAAGACCCTTCCATCTGCTAAACTTTTTGCCACACACATGGAAGCTGTCAACCACGCCTTCTTGACCCGTCAAGAATTGGCTGACTATGCTGAAAAACATGGTTTCAGTCATCAGTTGATTATCCCAGCTGATGGAGAGGAAATCGTTTATTAAAAGACTGCAGGATTAGTCGCCTAATCCTGCTTTTTCGTGATATAATAGATTGAAAACAAGTGACTAAGAGGAGAAAACATGACCCCAAATTTTTTCATCCCACAAGCCATTCAGGTACGGGGTGCTCGTGCCAACAACCTTAAAAATATTTCTCTTGATATTCCCTTGCACCAATTTGTCGCTATTACAGGCGTATCTGGTTCAGGTAAGTCCTCTCTCGCCATGGATACTATCTACGCTGAAGGAACAAGACGCTATCTGAATGCTCTTGCGACCTATACTCGCCGTCGCATCAAGCAAGTTGGACGCTCAGACGTAGATGAGGTCGAATACCTCCCTTCGACCATAGCTCTTCGCCAACGTCCAGAAACGCCAAGTGTACGCTCAACGGTTGGAACATTGACCGAAACCCTGAATATCCTACGCATGATTTTTTCACGTCTAGGCTCTCATGTCTGCCCAAATGGTCACCGTCTTGACCCAACTCTGCGTGTGGCAGAGGTCATGGATTTCATGGGGACTGATGAGCGGATGGGAATGATCAACTGTCCGACTTGTGATGTTCGTTTCATGGTCTATGGTGCAGAAAGTTTTGCCTTTAACTCAGACGGTGCTTGTCCGACCTGTCAAGGAACAGGTGAAGGACGTGAAATTCAGCTAGACAAGGTCATCCCAGACTCAAACCTCACCATCAATGAAGGGGCAGTGGCTTCTTGGAAATTGCCAGGCCGCACTCACATGAAGCTAGTAGCTGAACAACAGGGAGTCAGGCTAGACGTTCCTTTCAAAAAATTGACGGAGAAAGAAAAAGAAATCGTCCTTTCTGGCCCTGAGGTGAAACGAGTGATTATCGTCCCAACCAAAACAGGCAAATCTTTTGAGCTAAATGCCAAGTATGAAAATGCCATTGTGGCGATTGAACATAGTCTGCAAACAGCTAAAAACGAAAAGGCTATTGAGCGTCTCAATCGTTTCTATGACCTAGGAAAATGTCAGACTTGCCACGGTAGCCGCTACAATCCTGATTTGCTAACTACCTTGGTACTCAACAAAAATATTGCCCAAATCAGTCAATACGACATGCTGGAACTGCAAGAATTTGCGGATAAGTTGAAAACATGGGTGCCTGATGAAATGCAGGATATGACTGAAAAACTGGCAGGTGAATTGAAAGAGTTGATCGAGCCGATTGTGGCACTGGGGTTAGATTATTTGACACTAGACCGCGCAGGTAACTCTCTATCTACTGGTGAGTTGCAACGGATTCAACTGGCTCGCACCATCCGTAATCAGATGACAGGAATTCTCTATGTCTTGGACGAGCCAAGCGTCGGGCTCCATGCGGAAAATGTGGATGCCTTGATTGCCATTATTCGTCAGCTTATTCAGCAAGGCAACTCTGTCCTTGTGGTCGATCATGATGTGGCTATTTTAGAAGCCGCTGACCACTTGATTGAGATTGGTCCTCTCTCTGGTGATCATGGAGGTCAGGTTATCGGGCAAGGTAGTCCCAACCAACTCGCTCAAGTAGCAGACTCCGTCATCGCTCCTTACCTCAACCATACAGCTCAAATCCGTGTTCGACCTAGATTGGAGCTCGATCAACTCCAGCATTTCCAAGTGCATGTGATCGATACTAATAATATCCAGTCCGTACAGGCAGATTTTGTGGAGAAAGGCTTAAATGTTGTGACAGGCATTTCAGGATCTGGCAAGACTACGCTGGTGCTGGACAGCCTTTTACCTGCTTTTGAAGCCAAACTGGCTAAAAAATCCCTGCCTGAAAATGTGCATGTATCAGGAATCAACAGTATCAAGCAAGTGATTGAAATTGACTCGACTCCAATCGGTAAAAACATTCGCTCCACTGTCGCAACCTACTCCAAAATCATGGACAAGCTGCGCACCCTCTTTGACGGCATTTCAAGCGAATTTTCAGCGACTGATTTTTCTTATAATAATAAATCGGGCGCCTGTGATTACTGCGATGGGACTGGTTCGGTGACACTGGATATTCAATATCTGCCAGATATTGTCGAGACCTGCCCACGTTGCCATGGCAAACGCTATAAAGATGAGATTTTAGCGGTCAAATGGCAGGGCTATTCCATTGCTGACCTGCTGGACTTGACCATTACAGAAGCTCTGGAGGTTTTCAAGGAAGAAACTGGGACTTTAGCTACCTTAACCGTTTTAGATGAACTAGGTCTTGGTTACCTTCATCTGGGAGAAAGTACACCAGCCCTATCTGGCGGAGAAGCGCAACGGTTAAAATTAGCGACTTATCTGGAAAAGAAACAGAGCAACTACCTCTTTATCTTTGATGAACCAAGTATCGGCCTCCACCCTCGTGATGTGACCAATCTAGTAGCTGTCTTTGAACAGTTGATTGAAAATGGGGCAACGGTCATTGTCATCGAACACGACCTAGATGTCATCGCCAATGCAGATAATATCATTGACATGGGGCCACAAGGTGGACGTTATGGTGGACAGTTGATTGCGAATGGTAGCATCGAAGAAGTCTGCCAAACAGCAAACAGTATCACTGGAAGATATTTAAAAGCCTACCTCTCACAGACCTCTGCATAATCGACTTATTTTACAATTTGGGATGTATAAAACAAAAAATAGTCAAATGCGTTGACCTTTTGTAGCATTATAAAAACATACTAAGATTAACATACTTTAGTCTGGTAGTATACTGAGTCAAAGAGGGAAACAAAAAGAAAGGGGACACGTTTATTCCCACAAACTCCTTGTCTATGGAAATAAAAGCGTCCCCCATGTGTATGTAGGAATACATTTCACTTAGTTCATGTTATCAGACCTAGACACTCAACTACTACTCTCATTCTGATACTCCCCCCTATACGACAAAAAGCCTTGATACCAAGGCTTTTCTTAACCCCTTTCGTTACAAGGTTTCTAGGCTTTTACAAGCAAAGCCACACACTCGACATGATGCGTCTGTGGAAAAAGATCCACCGGCTGTACTTTCTTCAATTCATATCCCAATTCTTGATATAGTTTGATATCACGCGCCATGGTTGCGACATTGCAGGAGATATAGGCAATGCGGTCTGCTCCTGTTTGACTACTTGCCTTGATAAAGCTTTCGGTTAAGCCCT
>ERZ773196.2026-NODE-2026-length-10803-cov-9.159472_pt1 | contig 10803 bp, 8 predicted proteins | sample MGYA00581009_ERZ773196 | MGnify/ENA primary metagenome ERZ773196 (study PRJEB29015, sample SAMEA2738162) | human oral metagenome | biome: human oral; feature: human-associated habitat; material: saliva | place: China | collected 2243 ...
ACATCAGGGTGCCCGAAGCGAAGCGAGGGCGGGTGCCCCTGTAGGAACGAGGACGGTCACCAGCGCCTCCAGCGCTCAGCCTGAGGAAATAGCGGTGCCGCGCCCTTCGAGCGCAAAATTAAGCGGACTAGTCCTCGTGCGCAACCTTCACGGTCACGCCGTTGAACGTCACGGTATCTCCGGGGTGTAGCTGCTTGCCGCGTGCTTCCTCAATGTCGCCGTTGACCTTTACCAGGCCGTGCTGAATGACCTCGCGTGCCTGCGCGCCGTCCTCTACGAGGTTGGCGAGCTTGAGGAACTGGCCGAGGCGGATCATGTCGTCGCGAATAAAAATTTCTTCCATGCTTCCTAGTTTATCCCGCCGGGTACGTCCTGGCTTCCCGAAAATGGGGCGGTGGGTAGCCGGGTGGGCATACCCAGGGGTGGGGTGGTGATGGTACCCTAGTGTCTTGCATCAAAAAGTGTGCATATTGCGCCGATGAGCGCGAATACGGGCGCCCCGTTCTGGGTTGCGTCCCTTATGAACCCGAACTCACGCACGTCACAGCCGGTGGCGGGGCAGAAGGAGTAACTATGGCTGAAAAGTCCACCCTCGATAACGTTATTGCGCTTGCGAAGCGCCGCGGCTTTGTTTTCCAGGCCGGTGAAATTTACGGCGGTTCCCGCTCCGCATGGGACTACGGCCCCCTCGGTGCAGAGCTGAAGGAAAACATCCGTCAGCAGTGGTGGCAGCGTTTCGTCCGCTCCCGTGCGGATATGGTTGGCCTGGATTCTTCCGTTATTCTGCCTCGTGCGGTGTGGGAGGCGTCCGGTCACGTGGCGACCTTCACCGACCCGCTGGTTGAGTGCCTGTCCTGCCACAAGCGTCTGCGTCAGGATCACCTGCTGGAGAACTTTGAGGCGAAGAAGGGCCGCGCGGCTGAGGGCATGGATGAGATTGCTTGCCCGAACTGTGGTACTCGTGGTGAGTGGACTGAGCCGCAGAACTTCTCCGGTCTGATGAAGACTTACCTGGGTCCGGTTGATAATGAGGAGGGTCTGCACTTCCTGCGCCCGGAGACTGCTCAGGGTATTTTCGTGAACTTTAACAATGTGGTCACTGCTTCTCGTAAGCGCCCGCCGTTCGGTATTGGCCAGATCGGTAAGTCGTTCCGTAACGAGATTACTCCCGGTAACTTTATTTTCCGTACTCGTGAGTTCGAGCAGATGGAAATCGAGTACTTTGTGCACCCGGATGACGCTGATAAGTACTTCAACGAGTGGGTTGAGGACTGCTGGAACTGGTTCGTTGACCTGGGTATTAACCCGGATAACATGCGCCGCTTCGACGTTCCTAAGGAGGAGCGTGCACACTACTCGGCTGGCACTATCGACGTTGAGTACCGCTTCGGCTTCCAGGGTTCCGAGTGGGGCGAGCTGATGGGCGTCGCGAACCGTACCGACTACGACCTGGGTGTGCACAACGAGCACTCCAACGCGAAGCTTGAGTACTTCGACCAGGCTACCGGCGAGCGTTACGTGCCGTACGTGATTGAGCCGTCCTTCGGTCTGACCCGCTCCATGATGGCGTTCCTTGTTGACGCATACGTTGAGGATGAGGCACCGAACACTAAGGGTGGCGTGGATAAGCGCGTCGTGCTGAAGCTTGACCCGCGCCTGGCTCCGGTGAAGGCTGCTGTTCTGCCGCTGTCGAAGAAGGCTGAGCTGTCTGAGCCGGCAACTAAGCTGGCGAACGAGCTGCGCGGCCTGTGGAACGTGGACTACGACGAGGCGGGCGCTATTGGCCGCCGTTACCGCCGCCAGGATGAGATCGGTACCCCGTTCTGCATCACCGTGGACTTTGATACTCTCGAGGATCAGGCTGTGACCATCCGCGAGCGCGACACCATGAACCAGGAGCGTGTGGCTCTGGACCAGGTGAAGTCTTACCTGGCTGCACGCCTGGCAGGCTAAAAATAATTTATAACACGGTCGGCGGGTAGCTTCTTAGCGAAAGAGGCTACCCGCCGTCATGTATTTGGGCTACCCTGGTTAGACTGATTGGCACGATTGACGCGAGCGAAGGAAAGGTGCACGGACATGGCTGGACGTCTCAGTGAAAAATTTGAGATTCGCCCTTGGCAGGAGGGTGATGACCTTGCCCTGCTTGAGATTTGGAACTCTGCCCGCAATGAGGTTGAAGAGCGCCAACGTGGCCTTTTCGGCCCGGATACGGATGCGCCGTTTAGCCGTACTCTGGTGGTGACGGTTTCTGGTGTGCCGGTGGCTGCGGGTACTGTGGTGGCTTCGCTGCTGCATCCGACGCGTCTGTGGTCCTATGTGGAGGTGGCTGCTGATCACCGCCGTCAGGGTATTGGTACCGCCCTGCTGAATGCGTTGCGTGAGGTTGCGGCGGCGCACGGTCAGACCACTGCTCTGCGTGTGAAGTTGGCGCCGTTTAGTGATGGTGAGGAGTTCGCGCAGGCTGCTGGTATGAAGCTGATTCAGCGTTCCCGAATGGTGCGTGTGGAGCCGGGCGCGATTCCTCCGGTGTCGCTGCGCCAGGACGCTGACGGTAACGAGACTCAGGCGATTGAGGATTTGGCGACCGGTTCGGTTGAGCTGACCGCCGCGCTGTGGGAGTTCTACCGCCGCGCTCACGAGTGGGATGTTCCCGCCGAGGTGGGTTTGGGCACGGTGAACCGCTACTTCCTTTCGGATGAGGTGCGTGCTTTTGGTGCCGTGGTGCTGCGCGACCATATTCGTGAGGCTGCCGCCGAGGGTAAGAAGGGCCCGATTGCGGCGTTTGCGGTGAGCTACCACCCCTTCGAGACTGACCCGGAGGCGGCGCTGGTGAATGAGAACACCGCCACCGAGCTGCTGCTGGGCTACGACTTCGATAATGAGGGCGCCGTGGAGGCGATTATGCAGGTGCTGTCCCTGCTGAGCGCTAAGTACCCGGTGCTGGTTGAGGTTGATGACTCTATGGAGGCGCTGGTTCAGGTGACCGACGTGCTGCTGCGCGCCGGTACTGCTTCTGTGGAGGGGGATCCGACCTATATTTACGTGACCGAGTAGGTTCGCGAGTAGATTCTCGGCATCGAGCCTGCTGGCTCGCGCTTGCCACAAGGGGCGGGGGAGTGGAATGCTCCTCCGCCCCTCTCGCGTACCTGCGCCTCCTCACGGTTGCTGAGCCTGCGCCGTGCCGCTGTGCTGTTGCGCCGTGCTGCTGTGCCGCGCTGCTGTACTGCGCCGTCGTACCGCGCCGCTGTACCCCCTCAGCTGAGTCCGGTTCTCGATTTGCCCCCGTATGCCACAATATAGGGGTGAATTCTGAAGCACCCCGTCTTACCCTTCCGCCCCTGAAACTGGGCAAACTGACCGTTGATACTCCCGTGGTTCTCGCCCCGATGGCTGGCGTGACCAATAAGGCTTTCCGCCGCCTCTGCAGTGAATATGGTGGCGGCCTGTACGTTACCGAAATGGTGACTGCGCGCGCCCTGGTGGAGCGTAAGCCCGAGTCCATGCGCATTATTGAGCATGACCCGGACGAGAAGATCCGCTCCATCCAGATTTACGGTGTGGACGCGGTCAACGTCGGTAAGGCTGTGCGCATGGTCGTTGAAGAAGACCGTGCCGACCACATTGACTTGAACTTTGGCTGCCCGGCTCCTAAGGTGACTCGCCGCGGTGGCGGCGCCGCCCTGCCCTGGAAGACTGACCTGTTCACGGCGATTGTGCAGACCGCGGTGAAGGAGGCGTCCCGCAACGATATTCCGCTGACCATTAAGATGCGTAAGGGCATCGACGATGAGCACATCACGTTCTTGGAGTCCGCCAAGATTGCTCGTGATGCCGGTGTTGCGGCGATTGCCCTGCACGGTCGTACTGCGGCGCAGCATTATTCGGGTAAGGCTGACTGGGATTCGATTGCGCAGCTGCGTGAGCTGATTCCGGACGTGCCGATTCTGGGTAATGGCGATATTTTCTCCGCTGAGGATGCGGTGCGCATGGTTGAGCAGACCGGCGTGGATGGTGTGGTGATTGGCCGCGGCTGCCAGGGTCGCCCGTGGCTGTTTGGTGACCTGCAGAATGCGTTTGAGGGTTCGTCGGAGCGTATCCGCCCGACCCTGACTGAGGTGTCGGACATGATTTACCGCCACGCAGAACTGCTGGTGGAAACCTTCGGCGATGAGACCCGAGGCCTGCGCGAGATCCGCAAGCACGTGGCGTGGTACTTCAAGGGCTACCCGGTTGGCGGCGAGTTGCGCGCGAAGATGGCTCAGGTGCCCGACCTTGCGACGTTCCGTGAGCTGATTGCTCAGCTGGACCACTCGATTGGCTACCCGGGTGCCGCCGTGGAGGGTTCGCGCGGTCGCGCCGGCAGCCCCAAGCAGCCGCATCTGCCCGATGGCTGGCTGGATTCGCGTATCCTGGGGGACGCTGAGCGTCTGGGTCTGGTGGAGGCTGAACTGGATATTTCCGGCGGCTAAACACCGTCACTTGTGTGCCGCGGCGTGCTGTTTGCGCGTCGCGGCGCATCCTTTTTGCGAGCCTGTTCGCGCGCTATTTCCCGCTCCTGCACCGCCTGTAGGCGCTACCTGTTGACCCCCACCGTAGAATTGAGTTTATGGCTGGATTAATCCGCAAAGAAGACATTGACGAAGTCCGCGCCCGTACCGATATCCGCGAAATCATTGAAGGCTACGTGAGCCTCAAAAGCGCCGGTATAGGCACCTTCAAGGGGCTGTGCCCGTTCCACGACGAGCGCACGCCCTCCTTCAATGTGCGCCCGCAGGTCGGCTCGTACCACTGCTTCGGCTGCGGTGAATCCGGTGACGTGTACTCCTTCGTCATGGCGATGGAACACACCAGCTTCGTTGAGACGGTGGAACGCCTTGCCGCGCGCATCGGCTACACCCTGCACTACGAGGGCGGTAAGCCCGGCGACCGCTACGAGGCGGGTATGCGCCGCCGCCTGCTCGATGCGCACAAGATTGCCGCCGAGTTCTTCGAACGCAACCTCTACTCGCCGGACGCGCAGGAGGCGCAGCGCTTCCTCGGCGCCCGCGGTTTCGACCCCGCCGCAACCCGCAAATTCGGTGTCGGCTACGCCCCGCGCGGCTGGGACCACCTGCTCCAGCACCTTCGCTCCCAGGGCTTCACCGATGAGGAGCTGAAGGCAACCGGCATGTTCTCCGAGGGCAACCGCGGCCTGTACGACCGCTTCCGCGGCCGCATTATCTGGCCCATCCGCACCATCGCCGGCGAGACCATCGGCTTCGGTGCCCGCCGCCTTTTTGACGACGACCAGGGCCCCAAATACCTGAACACCCCCGAGACTCAGCTGTACAAGAAATCCCAGGTGCTTTACGGCATCGACCTGGCAAAACGCGATATGACCAAGAATAAGCAGGTCGTCATCGTGGAAGGCTACACGGATGTCATGGCGGCACACCTTGCCGGCATCACCACCGCCGTTGCCACCTGCGGCACCGCGTTCGGTCCCGGCCACATCAAGATGGTTCGCCGCATGATCACCGACGACGGCTCCGGCGGGGAAATCATCTTCACCTTCGACGGCGACGCCGCAGGACAGAAAGCCGCCATGGCAGCCTTCCAGGAGGATCAGCGCTTCGTCGCGCAGACCTTCGTTGCGGTTGCCGAGAACGGCATGGACCCCTGCGACCTGCGCCTGCACAAGGGTGACGCCGCCGTGCGCTCGCTGATTGCTTCGCGCCGCCCGCTCTTCGAGTTCGCAATTGATTCGACCCTCGCCAAGTACGATTTGGCGACCCTTGAAGGCCGCGTGCTGGCGATGCGCGCTATCGCCCCGATTATTGCCGGCATCAAGGACCGCGACCTGCGCCCCGCATACATGCGTAAGGTGTCCGGTCAGCTCGGTCTGGAGCTGGACGAGATTCAGCGTGCCGTGGCGTACGCGCAGAATCACCCGAAGCTTTCTCGCTCCCAGCAGGCGGAGGCTAGCGCCGCCGCGCCGCGTTACGAGCGTCTAAACGAGGGACCGCAGAGCGTACCGGGTTACGCGGGTGCGCCGGGTTATACAGGTATTCAGGGGGCAGCTCACGCTGACGCGCCCTACGACCCCGCCTACGATGCACCGCCCCCGGAGGACCACACCGCACCCAGCGCCTACGCCGGGCAGAACGCTGCCGCGCACCCGCCAAGCAGCATTCAGCCCGCCGCACCCCAGCCGGAGGCGGCCGCCCCCACCGTCGAGGAGTTCCTCACCCCCGACCCGCGCGACCCGGTTGCCCGCCTCGAAAAGGCGGCGCTCGAAATTGCCCTGCAACACCCCGAGCTCATCAGCGTAGAACAGTGGCGTAACCTCGCCACCGTGCAGTTCCGCTACCGCACCCACCGCGAGGTGGCCGCCGGCATTATTCATGCCGCAACCGTCATGGCACCCACCCCCGGTATCGAGTGGATTAACTGCGTGCGCTCCGGCGCCGTGGAGGGCGTGCACCCCGCCATCGCGGAGCTCGCCGTCTCACCGCTACCGATTAGTAGCGCCGAGCACCTGCCCAACTTCGTCACCGGCGCACTCAACGCCCTCTTCGAACAGCAGATTGCCCGCCAAAAATCCGACCTGATGATGCGCCTAGAGCAGCTCAGCGCCAACCCCGACGACGAAGAATTCGAGGCGGTACAGCGTCAGCTCCTCGAACTGGAAATGCGCCGCCGACAGCTCAACGCACAGCGCGGCTAAGCACGGTTCTTCTGCTTGCGCCCCAGCAACCTGCCGAACGTCCTGTATTCTGCAGGTTGCCGGGGCACCACCCAAACTAACCACACGGCCCAACCACACAGCCCAACCACTCAACCCAAAGAGTGATGCACTTCACGGCATTTCAAGTTGCGGAGCCCAAACAGCCCCGGTATAGTTATTACTCGTTGCAAGGGAAACCAGCAACAAAAACAAAATAATCCCCCGTAGCTCAATTGGCAGAGCATTCGACTGTTAATCGAAGGGTTACTGGTTCGAGTCCAGTCGGGGGAGCGCATAAAGCAAGAACCCTCAAGGCTCTGCCTTGGGGGTTCTTGCTTTATCTGTTCCTCTGACTCGAACCAGTAACCACTCCACCCTACGTGAGCGCTGGGGCGCTCCCTTCGGGTTCCGTCTGGTTGATTCCAGACGGGGAGCAAAGCTGAAAGCCTCAGAACGAAGTTCTGAGGCTTTTCCATTTTCCCGACGGGACTCGAACGCAGTAACCACTGCGTTAGGTGCAGGCGCTGGGGCGCTTCCTCCCGGCCCTCGGGCTTACGCCCTCGGCGGGATAACGGTTTTTACTTCCTCGCGCGCTCGGAAAAACCGTCACCCCGCTGTGTCGAGTCCAGAGCAACGGTGACGGCAAAGATGCTTCACCCCGCAAAAATGTGAAGCCTAACGCACAGAAAAGTTCCCCACCCGCACACCCCACTCACCCACCCTGCGCGCAGCGGGGGAGCCGCCCGCCGGCATCCTCTTACGCCTGCTCCAGAGCAAATCCACAGGCGTAACTAAGCCCAGAAAGCTACGCCAGCAGCTCAACACACCCTCCAGAAAGTCAAAAATACCTGAAGAGATACGGCAACCCTCCGCCCAAACGGTCACGCGCAGGTATCATAAGGGGCTAAACTATAGGAGGTGGAGTGCGAAAAAGAAGCCTCCAAAAACACGTCACGGAGAGGTGGTCATGACCACTACTACTAATCCCAAGGCACCCAAGGGTTTCTTTGCTGGCATCAGCGGGATTAAGTCCGGCGTCGCGAACATCATCGACGCTGGCAAAACCTTCAAGACCCTCGGACCCAGCCAGATCAAGGACGAAATCCAGATCGCAAAGCACGAGCTGAAGACCAAGGGCATCGCCGTTGGTAAGGGTGCAGCCTTCTTCGGCGTCGCAGCAGTCTTCGGTCTGTTCCTGATTATTGCGCTGGTCGCCGCAGCAATCCTCGGCCTCGGCACCGTCATGCCCTACTGGGCATCCGCGCTGGTCTTCGCCCTCATCTTCCTCATCGTCCTGGCAATCTGCGCCCTGGTCGGTCTGAAGAAGGTCAAGGCACAGCTGCCGTTCAAGCCCGAATCCGCAATCTTCGGTCTGCTCTTCGACCTCGGCGTACTCAAGGAAGGTACCGCCATGTCCGCTGAGCGCCTGAAGAAGGAACAGGCAGAGCGTGCAGAGCAGAAGGCTAAGGAAGCTGAAGAAGCAGCAGAACGCGCACGTCAGGAAGCTGAAGAGCGCAAGGCACGCGGTGAGGAAGAGCCCAAGCCGCCGACCTTCGAAGAGCTCAAGCAGCGCACCGCAGAGCGTCGCCAGCACCTGGCAGCCCTGCGCGACGACCTGCAGTCCTACACCGGCGATGTTCAGAACAACACCCAGCAGGCTCTGGACGCTCTCAAGGCAGTGCCCTCCGAGGTTGCTGCAAGTGCAGCAGCTACCGGCCGCGGCCTGGCAGAGAACGTGCGCAAGCCCGAGGTTCTGCAGGCACGCTGGAAGTCCTTCGCAGCACTGGGCGCATCCATTGCAACCGTCCTGCACTTCCTGAACCGCCTGGTTCGCCGTTAAATACTGTTCGCCGCTCAACCGGCGCAGGTTTAACGCCATGCGTCCAAACGCCCCGATACTCGTATCGGGGCGTTTGTGCGTCTACGGGCAAGTTGCCGACTTCTGTCTCAATGTGAGGTTTAGAGGTAACTCCCAGCCAAAACCTTCCCTCAACGAGTCGGAGAAGGACGCAGCTCACAGGTAGAATAGACAAGTGCTGTACGTACCGGACCCACCCGGTGCACGCGGCAGACAGAGGTAGAAGCGGCGCACCGTCGCACCCGAAACCCCAAAGTCACCGACACACTACACCCCGATGAGGAGCCCCGTCATGGAACAGGCAAAGACGATTCTGATTGGCGCAGAAACCTACCCGCCGGACATCAACGGTGCAGCACAATTCGGTCATCGCCTTGCCACCTCCATGCTCAAGCGAGGCCACTCCGTGCACGTGGTCGCCGCCAGCCCCATCCCCGGCCCCAGCTACCGCACCGAAGTAGAGAGTGGCATCGTGGAGCACCGCCTGCGCTCGCACCTGCCTCCGACCCACGAGACGAACCGCATCTGCGTGCCCTGGGAGATCTGGTCCGAGGTTGGTGCAATCCTTGACGAGGTCCGCCCGGACGTGGTGCACGTGCAGTGCCACTACATTATTGGCCGAGCCCTGATTTTCCAGGCGAAGCGCCGCGGTATCCGCGTTATCGCAACCAACCACTTCATGCCGGCAAACCTTGATCCGTTCCTGCCCTTCCCCGATCCCGTGAAGCGTGTGATTGAGAAGGTCACCTGGAAGGACATGCGTTTCTGCTTCTCCAAGACTGCGGTCGTTACCACCCCCACCCAGATCGGTGCGGATGCGATGCGCGACCTGGGTCATTTTGACCGCCCCGTCATGCCGGTTTCTAACGGTATTGAAATCAGCGACTACGAGCTGCCTGAGGGAGCAGACGCCGGCAAGGTTCCCGGTGAGCTGCGTATTGCCTTCGTGGGTCGCCTTGCCGAAGAGAAGAACGTGGACGTGCTCATCGAGGCGCTCTCCCTGCTGCCCGATACCCTCGAGCACGTGGTGCTGGATATCGCCGGTGGCGGTGAGCTGCGTGAAGCACTCGAGCAGAAGGCACACGATTGCGGTGTGTCCGACCGCGTGATTTTCCGTGGCTTCGTTCCGGATGAGCATCTGCCCGAGGTATACCAGATGGCTGACGTGTTCTGCCAGCCCGGTACCGCCGAGCTGCAGTCCCTGGTGTCCCTGGAGGCGATGAGCGCCTCCACCCCCGTGGTGCTCGCGAACGCGCTGGCTCTGCCGCACCTGGTGGAGGAGGGTGTGAACGGCTACCTCTTCGAACCCAATAACGCTCAGGATTTGGCGAAGAAGCTGGAGGCTGTGCTCTCCCTGCCCGCCGCTGAGCGTGAGCAGATGGGCCGCGAGTCCCGTCGCATCGTGGGCTTCCACAGTGCTGAGAACACCTGGCGCACCTTCGAGGAACTGTATGTGAGCGACGCTCCGTACCAGCGTTACCTGGATTCGCGCCGCTAAGCTTCTCTAGGCCCTGGGCGGTGGGCTTGAGTAGTAGAGCGTTTTTCGTTCTCAGTCGCCGTTCAGGTACTCTAGAGGATGGTGCTGGCGCCCATTGCGCGCCGTCACTGCACCGGATGGGGAGTTAGCTCAGCCGGTTAGAGCAGGGGACTCATAATCCCTTGGTCGCGGGTTCGAGCCCCGCACTCCCTACGGCCCCGCCCGTCGACTTCACCCACTTGTCGGCGGGCGGGGCTTTTTCGCGCCCTCTTTTCGTGCTCTTTTGTCGTGCTCTCGAGGCGCTTATTTGCGTGCATGGAATGCATCAATGGTGATGAAAATGAGTAAATGACGAACGAAGACGCATCATAGCGTTCAGTACGGTAGGGTTGAAGAGTCTTGTCACGAAAGACAGCGTGATGCCGCCGGTAGATGCCGATTCAGCCGGTAGGTGTTGCTTCCACACACCATACGAGAGGATCTCAATGTCGGAGAACACTCCCAACAACCCGTCGCAGGACGCATCTGCAGCCGGTGGTTACGGCTACGATGCTGGCGCGCGTCCCGCACAGGACGCTTCGCTGCCTATTCAGCCGGGTAACGCAGCTCAGCCGGGTAACGCAGCTCAGCCGCAGCAGCCCGTCCAGCCTGCCGCGCCGGTAGCACCTCAGCAGTCCGTTCAGCCTGAGCCGGTTCAGCCGCAGCAGGCACCCCAGCCCGCTCAGGCAGCCCCCGCACAGCACGGTCAGCCTGCCGCCG
>ERZ773196.2028-NODE-2028-length-10800-cov-14.892229_pt1 | contig 10800 bp, 5 predicted proteins | sample MGYA00581009_ERZ773196 | MGnify/ENA primary metagenome ERZ773196 (study PRJEB29015, sample SAMEA2738162) | human oral metagenome | biome: human oral; feature: human-associated habitat; material: saliva | place: China | collected 2243 ...
CCTCGCCCATGTTCCTCATCTTCGCGGCGGGCGGCAGGTGCACGGGGGCGGCGACGACGAGGTCGTTGCCGGTGGCGTTGTGGGTGGTGTTGGTGTTCGTTGCCGCGTTGTTGGCGCTGTTGGCGGGCGTGATGAGGGGGCCGTCGGAGATGAGGGTTTCCTGCGGGTCCAGTGCGCCGTCCTCGGCGAGCGTGGCCGCTGCTTCCTGCTCGGAGGGTGCGCTGACCTCGTCGAGGGCGCTGAGCGTCTCCTCGAACGACGGGGTGGACATCTCGGCGAGCGTGTCCGCCATCGACTGGGCGGGCGTCTCCGAGACGGCCAGGTGCTCGGCGGCTTGCTTGCCAGCTTGCTCGGCGGCGGCCGTCACGTCGGCCAGCTCCTGGCTATCCGAACCGTGCAGGTTTTCACGCGGGTCATTCGACATGCCCCCATTGTTTCAGGATCGTGCCACTTGTGTCGCCATGGCACGCGGAAGTGAGTGGGGTGGCGTCGCTGAAAAGTCCTCGTGGATGTGGCTTGCATCTCTGGAAGTGTGGAGGTATGCTACGAAGCGACTGAATCTTAGCAAGAACCGACAAGTTAGCGGTTTCGAATGCTCACTGCTCTGCAGTAGGCCGGGTTGCTCATTCGAGTGACCCGGTATCTTTTCAAACGGACACAAATGTGTGTGCGTTGTGCCACGATGGGTGCATGAGTACTTATTCGGCAAATATGCAGCGTCGTCACTACCGTATTGGCATCGACGTTGGTCTCAAGTCCATTGGTTTCTGCGCGATCGAAGTTGATCGACACGGCACTCCTACCAAGCTGCTCAACTCAACCGTTCATCTACACGATGGCGGTGCTGAGCCTGGTGATCGAAAGGAAGTTAGCCGCAAGCAAAAGGCTGGCATCGCGCGCCGAGCAAGAAGGCGAGGCCTCAGGAATAAGAGGCGCCTGAAGGAACTGGATGCCTACTTGTCTGAGCAGCTGGGATGGCCGCTTCCTGACCTCGAAGAATTCACTGATCAACACGAACCGTGGCACGTGCGTGCAGAGCTGCTCGACTCCTACGTTTCAGACCCCGTGGAACGCGCGGAAATGCTGGCAATCGCCGTTAGGCATATTGCGAGGCATCGTGGTTGGAGGAACTCTTATACATCGGTAGAATCGTTGGCTCGGGCTGCTTACCCGAGCAAAGCGCTCATTACAGTGAACGAAAGGGTCTGTGAAGCCCTTGGGGCAACTATTGACGCCGAAGCTACGCAAGGACAGCTGGCCTCTGCCTATGTAGCAGATGAACGCTATGCGTTTCAGGCGTTGCGTGGTACACAAGGCTTGTTCCGCGGTCGACAGTACCAGAGTGATACCTATCATGAGCTAACGCGAATTCTTAGGTTCCAGTGCGTGGAGTCTGCTCAGATTGATGAGTTGATAAAGCGGGTGTTTTACGTGATTAACCCTCGAGATGGGGTGCGACGAAATATGCGGGTCGGCCGTGATCAGCTACCCGGGCAGGAATCGAAATGTCGGGCTGAAATTGCGCATCCGGCGTTTCAGAAGTTCAGAATCGTTGCAGCACTAGCGAATCTGCGGATTCGTTCTGGTCGACAGGAGCGTAAGTTGAGCGCTGATGAGCTGCGACGAGTGACGCAATATATTCTGGATAGTTCCATCACGCTCGAGGACATCGACTGGTCCGATATCGCGGAACAACTCGGTATCGAACGGAACTCTTTGACCGGTACCGCTAAAGCGGTGTTCGAGGGTGAGCCCGCTCTGCGTCGCCCGCCGACTGATGCTGTCAGCGTTATTGTCATGTCGAGTAAATTGACGAAGTTGAAGCGCTGGTGGAAGTCTGCAAGCGAAGATGACCGTGGGGACCTCGTAAAGTTCGTGGCTAACTCGACCCTAGGTGAGGGAGAAGAGTTCGAAAACGATGAGGTTGATGGGTTCCTCGGTTCTCTCAATGATGAAGACCTAGCTAAGCTCGAAGAGATTACTTTTCCTCCTGGTCGCGCAGCGTATTCCTTGGATAGCCTGCAGAGGCTGACGGAGCGCATGCTCGCTGATGGCTGTGATCTGCATGAAGCGCGAAAGCGTGAGTTTGACGTGAGTGACTCATGGGCTCCCAAACCTGACCCCATCGGTGCTCCCGTTGGAAATCCGGCTGTAGACCGCGTCATGAAGGAAGTGAATCGATGGCTGGTGACGGCGGTCAATCGCTGGGGTGTTCCCGAAGCTGTGAACATTGAACATACGCGTAGCGGCATGATGTCTACGGAAAAAGCGCGTGAATTGATGGATTCGAATACTGCGAGACAGAAGCGTATTGAAGCCTTGGCTCAGGAGTTAGGGGTTCAGGCGTGTGGCAGTGGCAAGTTAAATCAGGTTACAAAACTTCGACTCTTAGCTGTTCAGCGCCAGGGTTGCAAGTGTTTGTACTGTGGCGATCCAATTAGTTTTGAAACAGCAGACATGGATCATATTGTTCCACGTTCAGGGCTGGGATCAACCAATGATCGAAACAATCTCGTTGCAGTCTGCCGTGAGTGTAATGAGAGCAAAAGGAATCAGCTCTTCTCTGAGTGGGCTAAATCGGGAGGTCGCAAAGATAAGGTTTCGATCGATGATGTGATCGAACGTGTTTGGTCATGGGAACGGGACCCGGGGGTAAGTCCGAAGCAGCATAAGGCGTTCCGAGCCGCGGTTGTTGCACGCCTCAAGTCGAAGGCGCTGGACCAGGAGTTCGATGCGCGGTCGATGGAATCGGTGGCGTGGATGGCGGTTGAGCTTGGCAAGCGCATTAGTGGATACTTCGCATCAGCGTGCTCGGCAGATGAAGGGGTAGCAGTTCCTTCAGTTGGGCTGTATCGAGGCCGTATTACTGCGGCAGCTCGGGTCGTTTCTGGATTTGAGGGCTGTGTACGTTTCACTGGTGGCAATGGTAAGACGCGTCTTGATCGTAGACACCATGCAATGGATGCTCTCGTCATTGCGCTACTTGATGATCGCATCGCACAATTACTTGCACTACGCGATAATCTGCGTTTTGCGCAGCTTGTTACTAGTGGGGCTGATGAGTGGAGACTGTATCTGCATTCTCATCCATCGGAAAATGCTCTGATGTATGACTGGTCTCAGCATATGCAAGTTGCGGCGAAGAAGTTTAATGCCGCGCTCGAGAGTGGCATGGTGCGGTTCACCATGAATCAGCGTTTACGCCTTGGATCGAGCAGAGCGCACATGGACAGTGTTACCTCTTTTGAGCATGCTTATCTTGATCGAGATAGTGACAGAAAGCCGAAGGTCGATAAGAATGGTGTGCGAAAGGTCAAAGAGCATGGAGAGTTTCGTTTCTTGTCCGATCCGCTTCCAGTAGATCTTATTGATCGGGCAGAGACGCCCGCTCTATGGACGGCCCTTGTGAAGAATGAGAAGTTTGATCCGAAGTTGGGGCTTCCTGCAGACTCTGAGCGGACAATTGTCGTTCATGGGAGGAGTATTGGTCCCATGGATCGAATCCGCTTCTTCGGTGCTACTTCCGCTGGCAATTGGTCTGCTTCGATGGCGGTTCGTGGTGGTTATGTGTCGATTAGCAATACGATCCATCATGTCCGCATCTACAAGATTGCTGACGAACCGGTGAAGTATGGGATGCTGCGTGTCTACCAAGTTGATCTGCAGCGTGCGCGGGGGAAGGATCTATTCTCCTTCCCGATTCCAGCATGCTCAATCTCAATGCGTACGGCCGATAAAGCGATTCGCGAATTGCTTCGCGACAGTACAAAAGAGCCGTCCGCTTGGCTTGTCGCTGGTGATGAGTTAAGGGTAAATCCAAAGTTCTACGATGAAGGTAAGATTGGTGAATTCTTCAAAGAGGAAGGCTATGGTGATGCAGTTGAGTGGCGGATTGTCGGTTTTGAAAGCGCGACGCAAGTTAATCTGCGTCCCCTGCGTATTTCAGAGGAAGGATTCAATGAGGAAACGCCACAAGCTGTGAAGGATATCGCAGGTAGGGGTAAATCTTGGCGCGTCTCCATTAGCGCATTGCTGGAACCGGGCGGTGTTGCAGTGATCCGTCGTAACGTTCTGGGTGAGGAGCGGTGGAAGTCGACAGGCGACAGGCTCCCGTGTAGCAAGGTTTTCGAGTGACAATGGACGGCAGCTGGCGTGTTATTGACTTTTCTGCCTTTGACGGAGAGCTACGGTCATGTCGCGGCGGTATCGAAGTGCATTCGGCTAGTGGTGGCGTGCAGACTGTCCCTGTGGCGGATGTGGCGGTTGTTCTCATCGGTGTGCAGGTGGTGTTGAGTGCCTCGGTTCTTCACCGCCTGTGTGATGCCGATGTTGCAGTTCTGTTTTGTGACTGGAGGGGTATCCCCGAAGGTGGTTGCTACTCGTGGTCCGAACATGGACGTGTTGCTGCCCGTCATCGTGCGCAGGCGGAGGTGTCGCTTCCGCGTAAGAAAAATGCCTGGGCGCGTCTCATACGGGCGAAGATTGAGGGGCAGGCTTCGGTGCTCGAGAATCTCAAGTTTCGAGGAAGCGGAGAGCTCCTTGCGCTTGCCGATCAGGTTCGTTCGGGTGATCCCGGAAATGTTGAGGCTCAGGCGGCCCGGTTGTATTGGTCTCGTGCCCTGGGCAAGGGAGTGGGGCGTGAGCCTGGGGCAGGACAGCTGATCGGGGCGAATGCATGCCTGGACTACGGTTATTCTGTGCTACGGGGGCACCTGATGAGGGCTGTTCTTGCTGCGGGTCTGGCTCCTGCCTTAGGGGTGTTCCACCGTGGCCGGGGCAATGCGTTCGCCTTGGCCGACGACTTTATCGAACCTTTTAGGCCCGCGATTGACGAGGTTGCTCTGCAGCTTCCGCCGACGGCTTCACCTTCGGATCGCTCGGTGAAACAGCTTTTGGTGGCTGCAGCGTCGCAGCGCTTTGATAGAGATGGGCATGGTATCCCTGCCGTGGCTGAGGCTCTCGCGCAGGCTTTCGGCCGCTACGTGGAGGGTGACATCGATCGCCTCAACGTGCCGTCGTGGCAGGGGCCATCGGTTGTGAGTGTGGGAGATTGAAATGGCGGATGATGCAATGTGGTGTTTGGTCATGTTTGATCTCCCAGTGGAGACGAAGAAGCAGCGCCGGGAGGCAACGAGATTCAGGCATGATTTGCTGGATTGGGGTTTCTCAATGGTTCAGTTCAGCGTGTACGTGAAGTATTGGCCTCTGGGCGGGCAGGATCATGCGACGCTGCGGGCGATTAAAAGTCACTTGCCGAGTGGAGGCAAGGTGAAGGTGCTGGGGCTGACGGATCGGCAGTGGGCCAGTGGTCTGCATTTTGTGCGCGCGGAGTCTAAAGATGATGGTCAGGTGCCAGAGCAACTCATGATTTTCTGACGTGTTTCCGTGAGAAAACGTTGCGATTTTGGGTAAAACCTATCCACCTCAAGTATATCAAGGGGATAGGTGACTGAATCCCAGCTACATGCAGGCGGCATGGGGAGGCATCCCAAGTATATCAAGGGGATAGGTGACTGAATCCCAGCATGGAAAGTCATGATCGTCGCGTCACCGCAAGTATATCAAGGGGATAGGTGACTGAATCCCAGCGTCGCGTTGACGAGTCCGCGGACTGGGACAAGTATATCAAGGGGATAGGTGACTGAATCCCAGCGCCCTCGTGGCATCCGTCCTCGGCACCGCAAGTATATCAAGGGGATAGGTGACTGAATCCCAGCCGTGGCCAGTTCACCGCGACATTCTTCCCAAGTATATCAAGGGGATAGGTGACTGAATCCCAGCGGGTGCGCGTGCCAGGCGAGCGTCGCGCCAAGTATATCAAGGGGATAGGTGACTGAATCCCAGCTTGGATTCGTTCCACGCGCGCTTAGCGTCAAGTATATCAAGGGGATAGGTGACTGAATCCCAGCGACTCGTGACCCATGCGGCGCTGCACCACAAGTATATCAAGGGGATAGGTGACTGAATCCCAGCACGTCGCACACGCCTGCCTGGCACTGCACAAGTATATCAAGGGGATAGGTGACTGAATCCCAGCAACATCGTCGATTATCACCGCGACGTCTCAAGTATATCAAGGGGATAGGTGACTGAATCCCAGCGTGTCGAGTCGGGGTCGGTGACGCTGTCCAAGTATATCAAGGGGATAGGTGACTGAATCCCAGCTTGTCATTGAATGGTAAGACGGCCTCGTCAAGTATATCAAGGGGATAGGTGACTGAATCCCAGCGTGGCAGGCTCCAGTAGCTCCGCGATAGCAAGTATATCAAGGGGATAGGTGACTGAATCCCAGCAACAGACCTACGCCGCGATTAAGGCCTTCAAGTATATCAAGGGGATAGGTGACTGAATCCCAGCGCACCCTCGCCGGGGCGCTCGACATGTACAAGTATATCAAGGGGATAGGTGACTGAATCCCAGCCTTGACCTCGCGTGCTGGTGTCCACCGGCAAGTATATCAAGGGGATAGGTGACTGAATCCCAGCCCGACGCGCGGGTCTCGTGGACCAGCGACAAGTATATCAAGGGGATAGGTGACTGAATCCCAGCAGCATCTGCATATGGGTGGGCATTGGCGCAAGTATATCAAGGGGATAGGTGACTGAATCCCAGCACCTCGTCGAGCATGGCTCGCAGGGCGGCAAGTATATCAAGGGGATAGGTGACTGAATCCCAGCCCGACGGACGTCGAGGCGTCTGCTCTTGCAAGTATATCAAGGGGATAGGTGACTGAATCCCAGCCAGTACCCCACGCAGATGCTACGCGCCCCAAGTATATCAAGGGGATAGGTGACTGAATCCCAGCGTGCTCAGTCGTTGAGGTACTTCGCGGCCAAGTATATCAAGGGGATAGGTGACTGAATCCCAGCTACACGGGCACGCCGCCGGGGCCGCTCGCAAGTATATCAAGGGGATAGGTGACTGAATCCCAGCCCGCGAGCTGGGGAGGTGTACTGATGAGCAAGTATATCAAGGGGATAGGTGACTGAATCCCAGCGACCCCCAAGACGATCCAGACGCACACACAAGTATATCAAGGGGATAGGTGACTGAATCCCAGCCGATCACGATCACCACGTCATCCGACGGCAAGTATATCAAGGGGATAGGTGACTGAATCCCAGCGAGTGTCTTGGCGAGGGCGGCGATAGGGCAAGTATATCAAGGGGATAGGTGACTGAATCCCAGCTCGACCCGAACGACCCCGGCGCGTGGCGCAAGTATATCAAGGGGATAGGTGACTGAATCCCAGCTCGGCCGTCTGTTCCATGATGAGCGCGACAAGTATATCAAGGGGATAGGTGACTGAATCCCAGCCCGATTCCGTTACTCCCTTGGACGTTCGCAAGTATATCAAGGGGATAGGTGACTGAATCCCAGCCCTGAGGGCGAGGTTATGGGGTGGCTGTACAAGTATATCAAGGGGATAGGTGACTGAATCCCAGCATGAGTCGGTTGAGGTACGCCGATCGCGCAAGTATATCAAGGGGATAGGTGACTGAATCCCAGCTCTTTGGTGAGCTTCGCGGGCCTCGTTACAAGTATATCAAGGGGATAGGTGACTGAATCCCAGCGAGGACGAGGGGGACATGCTCGTCTCAACAAGTATATCAAGGGGATAGGTGACTGAATCCCAGCCCGGTATCTGCGTCGTCAAGATCGGTGCCAAGTATATCAAGGGGATAGGTGACTGAATCCCAGCGAATCCTACGCAGACCCTGCACCGTCGCCAAGTATATCAAGGGGATAGGTGACTGAATCCCAGCGGGCAGGCACCGGCCCCGTGCCGGGGCCCAAGTATATCAAGGGGATAGGTGACTGAATCCCAGCTTTGTGCCCACCGAGGTCGCGGAAGGCTCAAGTATATCAAGGGGATAGGTGACTGAATCCCAGCATCCTCACTACAGGCGATTACGACGGTACAAGTATATCAAGGGGATAGGTGACTGAATCCCAGCGCACGCCTGCGCAGCCTTTCTCGACGATCAAGTATATCAAGGGGATAGGTGACTGAATCCCAGCGCCATGAAGATATCGGCGGCGTATTCGGCAAGTATATCAAGGGGATAGGTGACTGAATCCCAGCAGGCTGTGACCCGTGCCGTCCTGGTGTCCAAGTATATCAAGGGGATAGGTGACTGAATCCCAGCGCGATTGCGGCGAGGGTGGAGGCGAGGTCAAGTATATCAAGGGGATAGGTGACTGAATCCCAGCACGGTCACCGGCACCATGAGCCTGGTCGCAAGTATATCAAGGGGATAGGTGACTGAATCCCCGCTCAAGGGGCTTCATATATCGCAGTGAAGCAAGTATATCAAGGGGATAGGTGACTGAATCCCAGCGTAGGTGAGGCCGCGCGTCGCGCGGTTCCAAGTATATCAAGGGGATAGGTGACTGAATCCCAGCGATGACGCAGGTGAAGATCGTGATCGATCAAGTATATCAAGGGGATAGGTGGCTGAATCCCAGCAGCTTCGTCCGCTTCTCCCTCATGTACTCAAGTATATCAAGGGGATAGGTGACTGAATCCCAGCAGTTGACGAACGAGGTCGCTTTGATCCTCAAGTATATCAAGGGGATAGGTGACTGAATCCCAGCGGGTGGCCCATGGGGTGCCGCCGCCGGGCAAGTATATCAAGGGGATAGGTGACTGAATCCCAGCTGGTGCGAAAGCGTGTCACCCTCTCGTGCAAGTATATCAAGGGGATAGGTGACTGAATCCCAGCGGCGCACCCAGTGTGGACGGCCGGACACCAAGTATATCAAGGGGATAGGTGACTGAATCCCAGCTGATTGCGTTCCGTTGCGGGATGCTTGACAAGTATATTAAGGGGATAGGTGATTGATTTACAGTTGTTCCCGCGCGAGCGGGATGAGTCTCGATCGGGAATCTGCAATCGAATTGCGCAGTGAAAATGCTCCTGAACATAGTTCAGGAGCAAATGAAGCGAGAGGATTTCTTGGTACATGGGGTCTTTACAGCCTGAAGCTGAAGGCAGTCCCACACCCGAAGTCGCTGCTGCAACTTCCTTTGAACGCTCTGTTACCAGACGTCCTACAGTATCCTCTCGCTAGGCCGATATTAGCCTCAAAGGTGGGTTTCGGTCAAGGAAGACATGAACAACGCTCTCTTGCTGACACCGCTTGATCAGAGTTTTCCCTCTGAGCGGGGCGATTCATCCTCGAAATAGTGATAAGGTGCTTATGAGGGTGGCAGCCAGCCCACCAGGGAGCGATCCCCGGGCAGGTGAGCCACCCTCGTTAAGTTTTCCCCATTGAGTGGGTTTGAGGCAGTGTGGAACGCAGCTGTGAGAATGGCATGAGCAGTGACGATCAGAATCGTTCTGCTGCGCCTCGGGCACGCACCCGCGGCCGGTTGACCAGAACGCCTGCAAAAAGTGAGGAGCGAGGCCCAGTGCCCGGACGTTCTGACGGTCTATTATTTCAAGACTAGTCCAGGGGGGATTCTCGCTCCGAAGCCCAGTATAGACATGCTCCAAGTGATTGGACGCGGAAAGGGCAGCGATTGGATGAGGCGTGAACTGGGCAAACAGATGCCGAGACTGCCCGCCTCGGCGTTGCCTCGTGACGCCGCGTCCGCCTCGTCTAATTCTCGGAATCAACCATGGGGTTACGCAGCAAGGCTATACTGGCCCGAACAAAGGAGTTCTCATGCCAGATACGTACCTGCAGGCCCTGTCGAACGCGCAAACGATCCGCGAATCGAAGGGGCGCAGCATCATCGCCTTCCCCGACACGTACTGCGTGATTGACGTCGAGACCACGGGACGCAGTCCCCAGTGGGACCACATCATCGAAGTTGCGGCCGTCAAAATCTCGGACGGCCAGGAGGTCGGGCGCTTCAGCTCGCTGATCCAACCGCCGAGCATGCCGGGCGGAACCTTCGTCGACGACTTCATCGAGGCGCTGACGGGAATTACCGATGAGATGCTCGCAGGCGCTCCATTTGCTCCCGACGTGCTCGAGGAGTTCGCAACCTTCGTTGGGGATACGCCCGTCGTTGGGCATTGTGTCAGCTTCGATATCGACTTTCTCTACGATTCCTTCGATCGCTACCTGGATCGGTCGTTCTCCAATGACTACATCGACACCCTGCGTATCGCACGCAAGCTGTACCCCGAGATGTCCCACCACCGCCTGGCAGACCTCGTGCAGCTGTTCGATGTTGCGCACAACGATGCTCACCGCGCCATGGGTGACGTCGAGGCAACCGCCGAGTGCTTCGTGCGCCTCAAGGCCGACGCCCTTGAGCGTCACGGCAGCGAAGAGGAGTTTCAGAAAGCGTTCCACTCGGGTGGTAGCCACAGCGTCAAGGCCGCCGATATTCACGGCGATGCCCAGAAAATCGACGAGGACAGCCCGATCTTCGGGTGCGCTTGCGTTTTCACGGGCAAGCTCGAGAAATTCACCCGTGCCGAAGCCATGCAGATCGTCGCGGACCTGGGTGGCATCAACCAGGACGGCGTCACCAAGACGACCCGCTATCTGATCCTCGGCAACAACGACTACCGCGCGAGCATCAAAGACGGCAAGAGCAACAAGCAGAAAAAGGCCGAGAAGTGGGCCCTCAACGGTTCTGGAATCGAAATCCTCCCAGAGACCGCCTTCTACGACATGCTCGGTGAGGAACTCCTGAGGGACCGCTAAGGAGCCGCCGAACGCATGACTGCGCCCCGACCTCGTCGATATGAACGAGGCCGGGGCGTGGCGTGTCCGATGCACGCCCTCACGCGGAGGGCGGGGCAGTTAGGCCTGGCGTCGGCGAGCGGCCACCGCCAG